>OLQK01000031.1_pt1 | contig 163696 bp, 162 predicted proteins | sample 1672501 | NCBI WGS metagenome assembly OLQK01 (sample SAMEA3136693, study PRJEB25190) | human gut metagenome | biome: human gut; feature: human-associated habitat; material: faeces | place: Austria | collected 2013
ATGCTTGAAAGTATAGTGTTTATGCGGATAATCAAAAATCAGATATAAAATTTAATACAAATAATTCTTCATTATTTTTTATAACATTTAAATCATATTCATAAACTTCTTTTAAAGACTTTTGATTGATCACATCATGAGGTTTTCCTTGAAACATCAGTTGTCCATTTTTCATTGCTATAATTTCATCACTATAATGAATTGCTTGATTAATATCATGATGTACCATAATAATAGTGATTTGATATTCTTTGTTTATTTTTCTTAATAAATTAAGTGTCTCTATTTGAGCTTTAACATCTAAATATGTTGTTGGTTCATCTAATAAAAGTATAGGTGTTTTTTGTGCTAAAGCTAAAGCTATCCAGACACGTTGTTGTTGTCCTCCTGATAAGCTATTTAACATTTTATTTTGATGTTCTTTAAGATTTGTGACTTCTATTGCCCAATCTATTATTTGCTTATCTTCTTTTGAAAGAGATTGATGATAATTAAGATAAGGTAATCTTCCATAACCTATGATTGTTCTAACATTTAAATCCCCATATACTTGATTCTTTTGATGTACAACAGCTACTTTTCTAGCAAATTCTTTAATTTTATAATCCCATATATTTTTATTATCTAATTCAATTGATCCTTGTTGTATTTTATAAATACGACTTAGTAACATTAAAAGTGTTGATTTACCACTTCCATTAGGTCCAATAATGGTTGTTATTTTTTGATCTTTAAACTGTATATTTATGTCTTTCATATAAGATTGATGATTATAACTAAAAGATAAATGATTAACTTTCATATAAACTCCTTTTTAACAATAAAATAAATATTGGACCACCTATAATTGACATAATAATTCCTGCACTTATTTCATAAGGAGCCATCAATGTTCTACCTATTGTATCAGCAACTAATAAAATAATAGCTCCACATAAGGCAGTTGTTGGAATAAGATATTTATGTTGATTACCTACACATAAACGTGCTAAATGTGGCACAAGTAAACCTACAAAGCTTAATATTCCAGCAATAGCAACAGATATACTGCATAATAAAACAGCTAATAAAGATAAAATAAAACGATATGTATTTACATTGATTCCTAATGATAATAATGTACGATCTTCTAATACTAATAAATCACATGCTTGTGTTAAAAAAAGTAAGATTATTAAAATTGGCACAATATAAATCATTAAAAGAAATACATCATTCCATGAATATAAAGTAATTGTTCCTGCTGAAGATGAAATAGAAGCTGACATACTTTCTATAACAGAAACAATGGCATTCATAGTATAATGAATTGCTACACCAACAAGAATAATTCTTGTGGTATTTAAACCTGATTTCCAAGATAAACTATAAATAATAATAAATGTTATTAAGCCTCCTAGACATGTAATCATTGGTTTAAATACATATAAATCAGGTAAAAAAATACCAACTAAAAGACTCACAATATTTGCCCCTGCACTTATTCCTATTAATCCAGGATCTGCTAAAGGATTTTTAAGAACAACTTGAAATAATAATCCAGATAAAGCTAATGCACACCCTACAAGCATTGTTACAATAACTCTAGGAAAACGTATTTGATAAATACTTGCTACATCTTTGTTATATTCTATAAATAAACCTTTCATTAGTTGTATAAAAGATACTTTAATTGAACCTATATTTATTGCTAGAAAAAAGCATATTCCTAAAATAATCATTAAACCTAATATAAATAATAATGGATTCTTTTTAATGATTTTCATATAAAATTCCTTCTAAATCTTCTAATCCCTTTTGATAATTAAAATTAGCACTCATTCCAAAATACTCATGATTTAAATCAAATACTTTATTATTTTTAACAGCATCAAATTGTTGCCATGTTTCATTATTAGAAAACTCTTCTTGAAAATAAGCCATTACTTTTTCAGGCATTGCATGACTTGTTCTTAAAATAAGATCAGGATTTTGTTTTAACATATCTTCTACACTTACATTAACAAAATCTTCCCCATTTCCATCTCCATAAATATTCGTACCACCTGCTAATTTTACTAAATCTCCAACATAACTAGATTCAGTTGCTACAACATAACTTCCTCCTGGAAGGCCCATTAAAATAAGTACACGTGGGCTCACATTGTTTTGATATTTTTCTCTAAAAGAAATCATATAATTTGTATAATCATCAATTAATTTTTGTGCTTTTTTTTCTTTATTGAAGAATTTTCCTAATTCTTCAATACTCTTATACATTCCTGATAAACTTTTTAAATTTAAAAAACTTGAACTTATTTTTATTTTTTCATATTTACTTGCTAAATCACCTTCTAATGAATTAGGACTTAAAATAAGATCTGGTTTTAATGTAGAAAGTTTTTCCATATCTGGTGACATTGCATTCCCTAATTGAGTTGCCTTTTTATATTTCTTAGGAACTGAATAACTATCACTTTGAGGAATACCAACAACCTGTTTTGCTGGTACATCTAATTGGTCTAATATTTCAGTTACAGAAACAGATGTAGCAGCAATTGTTACTTCTTCATTTGTTTGGACTTCTTGATTTTGATTAACACATCCGGTTAATAAAGAAATTAAACAAATAAAAATAAAACTATTTTTTAATTTTTTTAACATAAACTACACCTCCTACAACGATCACTCCTAAGACTCCAATAATCCATAAAGAATAATGAGAACTTGCTTTTTGTTCCTTTTGATTTTTCTTTTTTATATTTTTGGTAGTTAATTTTAATTTTGTATCTACTTTTCCTTTTGAATTAACTAAATGATTACTTAATCCTGTCGCATTTTCCATTAATGATTCTTTTGTAATTGTCCCTACTGTAGCTTTTGGCGCTTCTGTATTTTCAACAGATTCTGGAGTTGTTTCCTCTTGTGTTTTTTGTGTTGGTGTTGATGATTGAGTTGTTGTACTTGATTGATTTTCTGTTGATGTTGTTGGTGCTTGGCTTTGTGGAATCATTTGGCTGTTATAAACACCTGTTCCAGATATTGCCGAGGAAATATTTGGTTTAATAAAAAACTGAACATTTCTCCCCATAGGACTTACATACATAATAGGACTAATATAAATATCTAATGAACTTACTTGTATTCTATAATGATTAACTGTATCTCCATTTGCACTACTACTTCCTGTTTTAGTTGCTGATACAGAAGACATAGCACCACTTGATGTCATGACTTTAAAACGTACATTACTAACATTAGAAGCTAATCCAAGTCCTACAGTGATATAATATTTTCCTCCTGTTTGTTCAAGTAATAATTGTCCTTCAACAATATTACCTACCATACTATCACCTAAAGCAATATTTTCTCCACCATCTTCTGTTTTACCTGTAAGAGGATTAACATAACTTGTTGAACGACTTATTAAATAAGCACCATCATTTAAAGCATTTACTGGCGATAAAAATAACAACATCATCAAAGCAATAATATTTATCTGTAATATTCTTTTCATAATTCCTCCATAGAAATAATGAGGCATATTTTATGCCTCATATTTTTTTTGTAAAACAACAAACATAAATAATGAAATCATACCTAATACACTCATCATTGTGATAGGGGCTTGATCTCCTGTTTTTACTGCTTGACTTTCTTGTTGACTATCTTTTGTAGTTTCTGTTTTATTTTCAGTAGCTGTATTACTTGCTTGATTTTGATTATTTTCTTTTGGATCTTCTTTTTTAGTATTTGTTTCTAATTCAGTTTTATCTGAAATATATGTTAATGTACTATAATCAACTTTAATTCTTGCTTCTAAATCCATATTACCCATCATAGCAACATGTGGATTCATCATAACATTGATATATTCATCTTCATGAGGTAATTCAAATGACCATAATGTTGGATTACCTTGTGTATCTTTTTCTATAATTGTAGCACTATGATTTTTATAATCTTCTTGAGCACTTCCAATATAGAATTCTTGTAAACTTGCTTTAATTGTTCCAAATGACATTTCTTTTGTAGAAATATACATTTTTGCTTTTCCATCTTTAACAATAATTTTAGCTTTAGAATCTAAAGCAGTAGCTGCCATAGATGCTTTATCACTTGTTGCATTCCATAGTGCAACATCTACACTATATGTACCATCTTGATTAAATCTAGAAGGAATTACTTTTGTTAGATGATCTAAATCTAAAGATAATCTAGCAGTAGCGCCTCTATTACTTCCGCCATAATAGAAATTAACATTTGTAAGTTTTACATTTTGATCTAATTTAAATTGAACCTTTGTTGGATGTCCATTTTCTTCTTCAATAATTGTTGCTTCTTGATATGTTCCATCTTTTAATTGATATTCCATTTTATCAACAGAAGCTGTTTGACCATATATTGTCATTTCTTTTAATTTTAATGTAACAGCCACTTCATGATTGTTAACATTTATTTGTGCTGATTCAATTGCCTTAGCTGCCATTGATTGATCATCATTATTTTCTTTTAAAACATCAACTGGAACATTATATGTACCATCTTCTAAAACATATTCTTTTTGTAATTGTTGAACATTATCTAAATCTAATGTTAATGTTACATTTGTAGGATAATCATTTCCTTGCCCCATCATAGCATTCATAAAATCAACTGTAATAGATAATACTGTTGAATTATTTTCATCTAATTGAGGTAAATCAAATAAAATCTTTTCAGGAACTTCTACATCTACTGTTTGTCCATTCATTCCTTGTGTAGACTTTTCAACTTTTGTTGAAAGTGTTGTACCATTAGCAATTGTTAGAACATTTGCATAATATTCTTTTCCTAAATTAATAATCATATTTTGTAAAGTAGCAGTTGCTTGCATTTTTCCATCTTCATTTACTGTTACTTCTAATGAATCTCCAAATGCTTTTGCAAAAGCTGTTTGTACTGCTGAAATTGGTGCAGCACTTTCTAGACTTTTGATTGGAACTTGATATGTTCCTGCTTTTGATAAATCATTATTTAATGCATGTACTGAATTAAATGATGTAAGTTGTAAACATAATGCCATCATTAGAGCTAATGTTATTTTTAATAATTTTTTCATGTTGACCCCCCCCCCCTTTTTTTAAGTTAGCTTAAACTAACTAAAGAGAGTTTAGCATTTCTTTTCCATTTTTCAATATTTTATTTTGTTTCAGGTGTGTAACATAAAAGATGTTTTTATATGATTATTTATTGATATAACTACACTTTTATAGATGTTTTACTTATGAAACAAAAAAGTCTTCCAATTTGGAAGACTTTATATTTGTATATTATTTTTCGAAATCAAATTCTTGGAAAACTTCACTTACAGGTAAATTATTTTCAATATTTTCAATTGTTTTAGCAAGTAATGAAGCTACTGAAACAACTTTTAATTTATCGAATTTCTTTTCTTCAGGTAAGATAATTGTATCAGTTACAACTACTTCTTTAGCTGAACAGTTTTTCAATCTTTCAACAGCTGGTCCTGAGAATACTGGGTGTGTACATGCAACAAATACATTTTTAGCACCTTTTTCAAGTAACATATCAATACCTGCTACAATAGTTCCACCTGTATCGATCATATCATCAATCATGATACAGTTTTTACCTTCAACATCACCTAATACACCCATGATTTCAGCAACGTTAGGTTTTGGTCTTCTTTTATCAATGATAGCTACTGGACAATCTAAAGCAACTGCCATTTTACGAGCACGAGTAGCTCCACCATGATCTGGTGAAACAACACAGATATCATCTAAGTTTTTATTTTTGAAATAATTACAGATTAATGGTAATGCTTGCATATCATCAACTGGAATATTGAAGAATCCTTGGATTTGTGCAGCATGTAAATCAATTGTTACAACACGATTAACACCAGCAGTTGTTAATAAATCAGCAACTAATTTAGACGTAATTGGTTGTCTAGGTTTTGCTTTTCTATCTTGTCTAGCATATCCAAAGTATGGCATGATAGCTGTAATTTCTCCAGCTGATGCTCTTTTTAAGGCATCTGCTAAAACTAAGATTTCCATTAAGTTTTCAGTAACAGGATTAGATGTTGATTGGACAATGAAAACATCTTTTCCACGAACTGATTCATCAATTTCAACTAAGATTTCTCCATCAGCGAAATGGTGAACTTTTGATTTTCCCATTTCACAACCTAAATTATCACAAATATCTTGTGCTAATTCTACTGATGATGATAAAGCAAATACTGTAATTTTGTTTTTCATTTTTTCTTTTACCCCTATTTTCCTATTTTATTTCTTTTTTCTTCTAATACTTTACTATAACCTTCTTTGTTCACTTGTCTACTTCTAGCAATTGCAAAAGCATCTTCATGAACTTCATCTGTAATTGTTGATCCAGCAGCAATAAATGCATTTTTACCAACAGTTACAGGAGCAACTAAATTAGAATTGCAGCCAACGAAAACGTTGTCTTCAATTACTGTTTGGAATTTATTTTTTCCATCATAGTTGCTAGTAATAGTACCGCAGCCAATATTTACGTTTTCACCAACTGTCGCATCTCCAATATAGCTTAAGTGCGCAGCTTTACTTCCTTTACCAAAAGTTGCTTTTTTCATTTCCACAAAGTTACCCATGTGGACATTTTCTAAGATATGACAATGATTTCTAAGTCTTGCATATGGCCCGATATCAACACCGTTTTCAATAATCGAATCAGCAATAACAGAGAATTTAATTTCTACGTTATCTTTGATTTCTACATTATCAAATTCACAATAAGGTCCAATATGACATCCATTACCAATCACTGTTTTTCCTTTAATAATACATCCTGGCTCAATTGTTGTATCATGACCAATCACTACATCTCTACCAATATAAGTATTTGTCATATCTACAATATTTACACCATCTAATAGATGTTTTTTGTTAATACGATATTGTAATTGTTTTGTTGCTTCTTGTAATTCAAACTTATCATTAATTCCACCAACTTCTGATAAGTCATCAATTTTATAACCACCAACATTTAAGTTTTGATGATTCATAATTTCAATTACATCTGTAATATAGTATTCATTTTGAGCATTGTTATTTGTTACTGATTCTAATGCTTTAAATAAAGCAGCATTATCAAAGCAATATTCTCCAACATTCATTTCAGAAATATTTCTTTGTTCATCTGTACAATCTTTATACTCAACAATACCTTTAACTTGATCATTTTCTCTAATAATACGACCAAATTTCTTATTTAAGTCACAATCACATGTCATGACTGTTCCTTTCATTTGATGTTCATTATGATATTGAATTAACCCTTGTAATGTTTCTTTAGTAATTAATGGTGCATCACCATTTAAAACAATAGTTGTTCCTTCTTTATCTCCTAAAACATCTTTTGCTTGCATCAATGCATGTCCAGTTCCTAATTGTTCTTTTTGCATTACGAACTCAACACCATCAACAAGTTTCATGACTTCTTCAGCTTTATGTCCAACAATAACATAAATACCATCAACACCTAAACCTTTTAATTCATCAACGATATGACAAACCATAGGTTTATATAAAACTTCATGTACTACTTTAGGCTTGTCGGATTTCATTCTTGTACCTTTTCCGGCAGCCATTACTACTGCGTAAGTTTTCATCGTCACACCCCTCTACGACGTCATTCTAACAAAATATAACTCATAATTAAAGATGAATAAGACAATTTATTGCAAATTCCTACATCTTTTCAAAAAAAGAAAATCTTATCACAGATTTTCTTCCTTGTTTAAAATTTTCGATTTTCTAACAAAAAAATAACGTTTTCTAAAGAATTCATATCCTTTATTCATAATTTCTTGATTTCTAGTAATACCAAATACACATGAACCACTTCCTGACATTAAAGCTCCATCAAAACCTAACTTCATCATTTCTTTTTTGATTTCTTTAATTTGTGGCACCATTTTAATAGAAGGAAGTTCTAATGTATTTTGCAGATTATCAATAACTCCTTGATAATCATTCATTTCAATTCCTTTTTTCATCTTTCTGCAATCTTGATGTTTTACCTTAGATAAATCTAATGAAGTAAATGCTTTTTGAGTTGAAACACCTTTTTTAGGTTTTACAAGTAATAAATAAGCTTCAAAAGGTTCATCAATAAATTGTAGTTTTTCACCAACACCTTCAACAAAAGCTGTTTTTTCATAAATACAAAATGGAATATCTGCTCCTACTTCTTTTCCTAAAGCAGCCATTTCTTCATAAGATAAATTTAAATGAAATAATTTATTCATAGCTTTAATAACTGCTGCTCCATCAGCACTTCCACCAGCTAATCCTGCTTGCGTTGGAATATGCTTATAGACAAAGATCTTAACACCTTTTTTTAATCCGTATCTTTCTTGCATCAATTGTGCAACTTTATACATAATATTTCTTTGATCGGTAGGAACGATCTTACTATTTGACTCAATTTCAATTCCTTCATCAATGACATTAATATAAATGAGATCATGTAAAGTAATAGGTGCCATGATCATTTCTAAATCATGATATCCATCTTCTCTTTTTCTTACAACATCTAACGCTAAATTTACTTTTGCATATGCTCTTACTTTCATTTTTCATTACCTCGGATACAAATTTCTGGCAACCCCTCTTGTATCAATTCCACCAACACCTAATTGTTTAAAAGAGGTTTTCTCTATAACTTTTTCTAAATCAACATACTCTTTAATATTTGTACTTGCGATTTGAGTTGTGATAATAACAGGATCTAACGCATGAATATTTTTTCTTGAAGGACTTGATGCAAAGTTAGCACCACTCGCTACTAGAAGTTCATAGTATGACTGACACGCTCCTGCAAAGATTACTAATGCATCTTTGTCAGGTTGATATTCTCTAGCCTTTTTGATTGCTTCTACAAAATCTAAACTGTGCAAATAATCTTGACTATTTCTTTTATGTCCATTTTTTTTCAATGCATCATGTCCTGTAATGACTAAAAGATGTGGATTATATTTTTTTAATAGGTTGGTTATTTTACTAGCAAACTCTTCTTCTTTAAAATAATAACCATATGCTCTAATACCATATTCTTGATATTTTTTCATACACATCTTTAAATAAGAAGGATCTCCATCTAAATGTAAAACACTTCCCTTTAAACATTTTTCTTGTGGTAAATGCACATCTTCTATTACTCTTTTCTCTTGAACAAGCTCTAAATCATCTATTTCACTATCCGCAATAAGACGATACTCTATTCCTCTTAAATAACAAATATTTTCTTGTATATCAATGACTTCAAAAATAATATCTTGATGATATTTTTTTCTACTTACAATATCACCTATCTTCATTCTATCACCATTATATAGTATGTTTATATAATGATTTTGTGATAGCTTGATAATCTTCTAATGTAAGTTGTTCACATCTTAATTTTTGATCTATTTGATTTTCATTTAAAACATCTAATGCATTTTGATATTCTTGTTTTAAATTATTATAAATCGTTTTTCTTCTTTGTTTAAAAGCACTATTTAATACTTTATATAAATCTAAATTAGCTTCCTTATTAATTGTAATCTTTAAAATAGCACTATCAATATGAGGTGCAGGAATAAAAACATTTTGACTTACTGTAAACATATATTCAATTTTACCCATATCTTCAATCATATACATCAGTGGACTTTTATAATCGCTTGTATATTTTAAAGCCACTTCTTTTTGTACCATCACGACAATTTCATCAATAACTTTACTTTCAGTTAAAACCTTTTCAATAATTTGAGTTGTAATATAATAAGGCAAATTAGCTACTAAAATAACTTTTTCATACTTATCCTTTAAAGTCATTAAATCTTCTAAATTTACTTTTAAAAAATCTTCAAAAACAATCTCAATATTTTCCTGATTTAAAAACTCTTCATAGACTCCTTTAAAACGTGTATCTATTTCATAGCTTCTTACATATCCTGCATAACGTGCTAATACTTGAGTTAAAGCACCAATTCCAGGTCCTACTTCAATCACTGCACATTTTTCATTAACACTTGAACAACGAACGATTTTTTCTACGACATGAGGATCAATTAAAAAGTTTTGCCCATATTTCTTTTTAGGATATAAATCATATTTATCTAATATATATTGAGTTGTACTTTTAGTCGCTATATCCTTCATTCTCTAACTCCTTCTCTATCATTTCCCTGGAAATACCCACCATATTTAATCTTTTAAACAAAGTCTTTGCATTGCCATATCCTAAATGAAATAAATCATAAACCTTTAATCTTTTCTTTTTATCTCCAATAATATCTAATTCTAAAAACTCTTTCCAAGATATACTTTCTTCTTGATTTGAAAATGTAACAACATTTTCAATTGCTTTCTTTACAGCTTCTTTATTTGCTTCAGCAATACCTAGTTTCTTTTTACCAATTGCATCTTTTCTATCAACAAAAGCATGTTTACAATTTTGTACATATTTCTCCACTTGGTTTCTAATCCTTAAACCTGGATAATCTGGATCTGTTAAAACAATAACACCTCTTGTCTTACTAGCCTCTTTAATAAGCTCTAATGTTTTATCATCTAATCCTAGTCCATGTGTTTCAATAGTATCTACATCATATAATTCTTTTAATAATTGGCTATCTGTTTTTCCTTCAACAACAACAATTTCATTAATTCTTTTCATAACTTTACCATTTTAAATAAATCGTCTTCAATTGATCATTCGTGATATATTGAATATGATCTACCCCTTCTATTAAACGATAGGCATCTCCTTTTTTTGTTAATCTTTCTTTAGCATCATTATATACTTCATTTGAAAATTGAAAATAACATTCTCTTTGATTTTTATTTATTTTAGCTTTTAAAGTATTTAATTGATATAAATCAAAATACAACCCTTCTTCTTTAAAATAAGTATGTTTATCATTTTTAGTTATTTTATAATGATCATCTAAATCATACATTTGTTTCATTGTTTGACTATCAAACATCAAATAATTATTATTGATGATTTCCTCATCATCTAATACTAAATCACCCCAGGTTGCATCTATATAATAATAATCATTGTCATATTTTATCATATTTATTGCATGTTTGTCTTTTCTTCCTTTTATTGTTTTCCCTGTTAAAAATGTTGCTTTAAAATGCAATTGATTGAGTAGATATTGCATTGTTTTTGCATAACCACTACAAACTGATTGATGATTAATAAGAACACTGATTATTTCTTGGTTATATTTTGCTTGTTCATTATACTTACAATGAGTAATAACGTCATCATAAATATATTTTATTTTTTGATAGGATTTTAAATCTTGTGTATCCTCTTTTAGTTGTTTGACAATTTTCTTGATCCTTTTTTGATCTTTAAGAATTTCTTTTTCTTTCATACTATATTCAAAATTAAAAAGACCTTTTGTATTAAGAGACCATTCCTTAATATAAAATAACTCTGGATGATCCTTTAAAACTGCATTAACAATTTTACTTACTTTATCTACCTCTTTTTCTTTAATATAAATATTTTGTTTTCTTGTAGAAGCAATATTATAAATTATTTGATAAAGTAGTTTTGGTTTTTTATTTAAAAGCTGATAATGATATTTAAAACATTGATCTTGTTTAAATTTATTTTCTATACTTTGGTAAGATTGTGGAAAACATCCACATAATAAAAATAATACAAGTAGACTAATCAGTTTTTTCATTTTAAAAAAAATAATCTAGCGAATGCTAGATTACTCTTCCCTCAATTTATATTCAAAATAACTCTTACCAAAATAAACTACACTACCTGCCAAGAGCATCATTAATAATCCTAAGCACATAATAAACATCCCCTTCTTATTCATATCATACTCTTTTATACTATTTTATGCAAATTATTTAGATTTTATATCCTTTTTTAACTTCTTTTTTTCTACAATCTTTTTAAAAATATTATTATAAAATATTATTAGTAAAATAAATATTTTTAAACTTGTTCAATGATTTAAAAGGGGTTAAAATTATAATAAGTAGGTGATATGATGAATGCCGATAGATTATTTATGCTTGTTGATACATGTGCCAATATTGATGAAGTAAAACACGAATTTCCAGATTTAGATTTTTTAACTTATTTTTATGCTTTATTAGGATATTACTGTATTCCTACAATCAAGTTATATAATGAAACAAAAATTGATGAAAATACTTTGAATGGTATTCTTAATGGAAAAATTCAACCTCAAAGAGATGATCTTATTCAAATGAGTTTAGTTTTAAATATTGATTTAAAGAAAACAAACTTTATGCTTTCTCTTGCTGAATGTGAAACATTATCCTATAAAGAAAGCCGTGATAGTTTGATTATCTGTTCAATTAAAAATCATTATTCAATCAATAAAACAAATATCATGTTATCAACTTGCAATCTTGTCAAAATATAAAGGTAGTAAAATAGTGGTTCGTATGAACCACTATTTTTTATTTATCTAAATTTTTAAAAGCTGTTGAAAGCATTAATTTAATACGATTTAATTGGTTAACTTCACTAGCTCCTGGATCGTAGTCAACAGCTACAATGTTACTTTGAGGATATTTCTTTCTTAAAGCCTTAATAGCACCTTTACCTGTAACATGGTTTGGTAAACATCCAAATGGTTGCATACATACAATATTTGGTGCTCCACTTTCAATAAGTTCAATCATTTCACCAGTTAAGAACCAACCTTCACCTGTTTGGTTACCAATTGAAACAACTTCTTTAGCTTTATCAGCTAAATGTTCAATAGAAGCTGGTGGAGCAAAACGTTTTGATTTTTCTAAAGCTTTGATCATATCTTTTCTTAAGAAATCAACGGCTTTAACTGCGAATTCACATAGCTTAGCAGCTTTAGCTGTCGCATTGAAATGTTTTCTTTCAAATGTTGTTGAATAGAAACAATATTGGAAGAAATCAATTAAATCAGGCATAACTGCTTCTCCACCTTCTCTTTCAATAATATCAACAATTTGATTATTAGCAGTTGGATGGAATTTAACAAGGATTTCTCCTACTAAACCAACTCTTGGTTTTTTAATATCTAATAATGGTAATTCATCAAAATCTTTTACGATTTGATAAACATTTTTCTTAAATTCTTTCATGCTACCTGTTTCAATATTTTTCATACATTTTTCTACCCATGATTGGTAAAGTCTATTAGCACTTCCTTTTTCTTTTTCATAAGGTCTTACACGATAAAGGACTCTCATGAATAAATCTCCATACATTGCACCGATAATAACTTTCTTAGCAAGAGGATAAGTAATTTTAAATCCTGGGTTTGATTCAATACCTTGTAAGTTGGCACTGATAACTGGTACTTGTTCTAAACCAGCATCTTTTAAAGCTTTACGGATAAATCCGATATAGTTTGTGGCACGACATCCACCACCTGTTTGTGAGATGATCAAGGCTGTTTTATTAACATCATATTCACCACTTGTTAAAGCTTCCATCATTTGTCCAGCAACAAGGATACTTGGATAGCAGGCATCATTGTTGACATATTTTAATCCAGCTTCTGTAGCTCCTTTATCTACTGATGGTAAGACTTTTAAGTTATAACCACTTTCTTGCATTGCTTTTTCAACAAATTGGAAATGGATTGGTGACATTTGTGGACAAAGGATTGTCCAACGATCATCTTTCATTTCTTTAGTGAATGGTACTTTCACTGGTTTATATTTTTTAGATAAATCAATTTCTTTATTTTCTTGTTTATCAATTGTTGCTTTTAAGGAACGGATACGGATACGAATAGCACCTAAGTTACTTCCTTCATCAATTTTAATAAGTGTATAAATCTTGTTTCTTGCATTTAAGATTTCAGCTACTTGATCTGATGTTACAGCATCTAACCCACAACCAAATGATGTTAATTGAATTAATTGTAAATTAGGTTGTGATGAAACAAATGAAGCTGCATGATACATTCTTGAATGATATGTCCATTGATCAACAACACGTAATTCTTCTAATTCTTTATCTAAGTGACAAACACTGTCTTCTGTTAAAACAGCCATGCCTTCACCAGTAATTAAATCAGCCAATCCATGGTTGATTTCTGGATCGACATGATATGGCCTACCTGATAAAACAACACCTGTCATATTATTTTCTTTTAAATATGCAAGGACTGTTTCCCCTTCTCCTTGAATATCTAAACGGCATTGTTGTAATTCTTCATAAGCATGTTCAATTGCTGCTTTTAATTCTTTATCACTAATTCCAAATGATTTAAATTCATCTTTTAAGTTTGTAAACATTGTTTTTCGGTTACTTAAATCCATGAATGGATTTCTAAAGATGATTTCATTTGTTTCTAAGTTATCTACGTTATTTCTAATAACTTCTGGATAAGAAGTTACGACTGGACAGTTGTAATGATTTCCTTGAGTAACATTTTCTTTTCTTTCATAAGCTACTGAAGGATAGAAAATATATTTAATTCCTTTTTCAATTAAACTTTCAATATGTCCATGTGATAATTTAGCTGGATAACATACACTTTCTGATGGAATAGATTCAATTCCTTTTTCATAGATTTTTTTACTTGAACGTGGTGATAAGACTACTCTGAATTTTAAATCAGTAAATAAAGTATGCCAGAAAGGATAATTTTCATACATATTTAAAACACGAGGAATACCTACTGTTCCACGTTTTGCTTCTTTAGCCGTTAATGAACGATAATTGAAAACTCGACGATATTTATAATCATATAAGTTTGGTAATTGTTTTGATTTAGGAGGTAAGTTTGCTCCTCTTTCACATCTGTTTCCACTGATATGTTCACTACCATCATTAAATGAAGAAACTGTTAACATACAATGATTTGTACATTTTTGACAATAACGAATGGTACTTTCATAGCCGAAAGCATCAACTTGTTCCTTATTAAGTAATGTTGTTCCTTGTCCTTGATATCTTTCTCTAGCAATTAAAGCAATACCAAAAGCACCCATTAATCCAGCGATGTCTGGACGAATCGCTTTGATTCCTGTTTCTTGTTCAAAAGCTCTTAAAACAGATTCATTATAGAATGTTCCACCTTGTACTAATACTGATTTACCAATACTTTCAGGCGAACGTAATTTAATAACTTTATATAAAGCATTTTTAATAACAGAATAAGCAAGACCTGCAGAAATATCTTCAATCTTAGCTCCTTCTTTTTGTGCTTGTTTTACTTTAGAGTTCATAAATACAGTACAACGTGATCCTAAATCAATTGGTGCTGTTGATTGTAAAGCTAGATTAGCGAAATCAGCAACATTGTATCCTAATGATTTTGCGAATGTTTCAATAAATGATCCACATCCTGATGAACAAGCTTCATTTAATAAGATATCTTGAATAATACCATCTTCGATCTTGATAGCTTTCATATCTTGTCCACCGATGTCTAAGATAAATGAGACATCATCTTTAAAATATTTAGCAGCTGTAAAGTGAGAGATTGTTTCTACTTCACTGACATCCATTTTAAATGCAGATTTAATTAAAGCTTCACCATATCCAGTTGACCCAGCATGAACAAGTTCTACTCCTTTAGGTAAGATTTCATAGATTTCTTTTAAAATCTTACGAACAACTTCAATAGGATTTCCTTCATTAGATGAATAGAATGTGTATAATACAGAACCATCTTCATCAACTAGTACAGCTTTAGATGTTGTCGAACCAACATCTACACCTAAGAAAGCTTTTCCTTGATATGTATTTAAATCTCTTTTCTTTACTTTAGTACGATAATGTCTATTTCTAAATTCAATACGATCTTCTTCTGTTTCAAATAATGGTTTCAAAGTATCTGTTTCATCAGAAATACCATCTTTTAATGAATCTAAAATATTCACTAATTCATCTATACTTGTCTGTTTAATTTTATCTTCTCTAGCAAGTAAACAAGCTCCCATAGCAACGAATAATTGAGAGTTTTGAGGGAAAATAACATCTTCATCTTTTAAATTTAATGATTCAATAAAACGTGCACGTAATTGATCTAAGAAATAAAGAGGACCACCTAAGAAAGCAACTTTACCACGAATAGGTTTACCACAAGCAAGTCCACTAATTGTTTGATTAACAACTGCTTGGAAAATAGAAATAGCAATATCTTCTCTTGCTGCACCTTCATTAATTAATGGTTGAATATCTGTTTTCGCAAATACACCACAACGAGAAGCAATTGGATAAATTGTTTCATAGTTTTTAGCTAGTTCATTTAATCCTGCAGCATCTGTTTGTAATAAAGAAGCCATTTGATCAATAAAAGCTCCTGTACCACCTGCACAAGTTCCGTTCATTCTTTGTTCAAGAGTTGATTCAAAATAAGTGATTTTTGCATCTTCTCCACCTAATTCGATAGCAACATCACATTCAGGAATATATGTTTCTACTGTCTTAGTACAAGCAATAACTTCTTGAACAAATTCTACATTTAAATGATTTGACAATGATAAACCACCTGAACCTGTCATAACTACTTTAACTGGTAAGTTTCCATAGTGTTCTTGAACTTCTTTAATTAGACTTTCTATTGCTGGTTTAACATCAGAATAGTGTCTTTGATATTTTGAATAGATACATTGATGTTCTTGATCTTCCACATATAATTTTACTGTTGTTGATCCTACATCAATTCCCATGTAATATAATTTATCCATTTTTTGACTCCTTTACTAAATTAAGTGTCATTTTAGAAATCGTATTTCTAAATTGTTTCACTTCTTTTTCATCAATTCCATCTAACATAATTTTTTCTAATTGAATAACATGATTATCAATCTTTTCTACTGTACTATACGCATGTTCAGTTGCTTTGATTTTTTTCATACGTTTATCATTTTCAACAGGTTCTTTTGTGATATATCCGTTCTTTTCTAAAGAATTTAAAAGACCTGTTGCAGTTGATCTTCTAATATTAAAATATTTTTCTATGTCTTTTTGATAAACTTCTTCATCATTTTCACATAAATAAATAAGAATTAACCCCTGCGGTCCTGATAACATACAATCAATACCATGAATATCATCTAAATAACGTCCCATATATTTAGATAAAACTCTTATCTCCATTCCTATTCGATGTTCCATAAATGTCTCCTTTTTTGTTCGGCTGCTAACATTATACGCTTTTGTCACACTATGTCAAATTATTTGAAATTTTATTATTTAAACAAAAAAATAGATATTTTCATATCTATTTAAATAAAGCACTTCCAATTCTAATCATTGTTGATCCATGTTTTAAAGCTTCATGATAATCATTAGACATTCCCATTGATAACTGATCCAATTGATACATTGGATAGTCTTTTTGAAGTCTTTGTAAAAGCTCTTGTGTCATTTTAAAATACTTTTCAGTTTCACTACTTTCAATATGTGGTGCCATCATCATAAGTCCTTTTACTTTTACATGAGGATAATCTTTTAAACTATTAAATACTTCATCAATTTCTTCTACTTCAAAACCATGTTTACTTTCTTCTTTAGCAATATTTACTTGAATTAAAACAGGCATTTCTAAATCTCTTTTAGCGGCTTGTTTTTCAATTTCTTTTAATAAAGAATAACGATCTACTGCATGAATCAATGTCACCTTATCAATAATATATTTTACTTTATTTGGTTGAAGTGTTCCAATAAATTGAAACTCACCATTTCCATGATAATTTTCATACTTTTCTAGAAAAGCTTGTACTCTATTTTCTCCAAAACATGTAACTCCTAATTTTTCTAATTTTTCAATTTCTTTAACATCTACATATTTTGTAGCTGCAACTAATTTTGCTGGTTTTACTTCTTCTAATATCTTTTTAACTGCTTCTTCATTTACAATCATAAAACTCTTCCTTTCATGATAAATTCTTACTTTATTATAATTCAATCAAAAAGAAAAACAAGAACTTAGTCTTGTTTTAATCTTATTCTTTCTGATTCCTTTTTTAATACTTTCATTAAAATAGGTGCACATATTAAATAAAAACAAAAGTTTCCTACTGCATGAAAAGTATCAAATAATAATCCTGCCATATAATAAACAATATATAAAGAAGGACCACCTAACATTAATTGTTCTAGAGAAACAACAATACCAAAGATATACCCCATAAAAAAGGAAAAGATAGCCATAGGAAACAGTTTTGGTTCCTTATGTATCTTCTTTAAAAAATCTAATAAAACCTGTGTAATCAAACAAATAACAACCCACGCAAGTATTTGAAAGAAAGTCCATGTTCCCATGCCTAAAAACAAATTAGAAACAACAGTTGTAACAATACTTAATTTAACTCCAAAACCTAATCCAAATAACATGACAGAAATAATAATGATAGAAGTAACAGGTTTAATATTAGGTAAGAATTGTAGATATATACGAGAGGCAATATTAACAGCTGCTAATATTCCTATTAAACTAATTTCTTTTACTTTACTTGAATGCATATAGTCTCCTATTCATAGTTAACATAATACCAAACAACTTTATCACCATCTTTTAAATCATATTTAATTGCTGCCTTATTAGGCGCAACACCATTAACACTATACATCCATCCAGACATTGGCCCATGTTGCTTTTCTTTTAAACCACCTATTCCTGAAACATAATAATCACTACCCTCAACTTCTTTACCATTTTTAGCTGCTATAATTTTTAATACACTTAAAGCATTACTATTTTTATCAACATTTAAAGTACCAGCCATCATTGTATTTCCCATTCCAATTACTTGAATATTTATTGTAATTTTTTCATTAGTTGGTTGTTGATTCGATGAACTATTGGTTGATGAATTATTTAACTGATTATTACTTGTTTGTCCACTATTTGATTGAGATTGATTTGTAGAACTTTGAGAATGACCTGCACTACTACTTTTACTATTGCTTTGAGTTGTAGATGATGATTTACTATTTGATTTATTTTCATCATTTGTTTTTGTTTCATCTGTTGATTGTGTTGATGATTGACTGTCATTTTGTGTAGATTCACTTGTTTCTTGTGTTTGATCAGTTGTCTCTTGTTTCTCTTCTTTTTTAGTTTCCTTAGTATTTTTTTCTTTCTTATTTTTTGTAGTGTCTACTTGTGCTACTTGATTGGTTTTATAATTTCCAGTAACACCATTATAAATAGAAAAACTACCAATAAAAACAAAAGAAATTGTAATAAATAATATTACAATTCTTTTTGTTTTATCCATATTTTTTATTTTATTAATGAACTCTTTCATATTCTTTTCTTAATACTAAGAATAATCCACCAGACACCATTGATAATGAAACAAAGATAACAACATTAGTTTCATCTCCAGTTTTTACTGAAGTTGTTTTTTGATTTGTTGTTTCAACTTTATTTGTAGATTGGCTATCTTTTTTTGTATCTGTTGGTTGTGCTGGTTTTGTGTTATCAGGTTGTTCTGGATTCATCATTTTATCATAAGCTTTTTTTGCTTTTTCAAAAACTGAACCATTTTTATATGTACCTAATGTTTTAGCTACTTCTGCAGTTGTATATTCTGCATTATAACCACTTGGGAATGACCCATCGCTTAATTGTGTATTTAAAAGACAATCTATTGGATGAATAGTATAGCTATCATTTAATAAACTATTTGTATCATAGGCGAACATTCCTTCTAATACTTGAGATTGAGTATCTACATTATCAGTAGTAATCCATCCTGTTGTTGTTACAGTTGTATTACTTTTTATATAATCAATTGCTTTATTAATAGTAGTGGCATATTTTTCTTTATTAACAACTGCTAAACCTTCGATAACCCATCCTGTAGTATCATAGTCAGCATAGTAAACTCCACCCCATTCATAACCACAAACACTAGATGATGCTAAATCTGTATTTAACTTATCAGCAAGTAAATTTGTTTTTTCTGATGATGTAGCATATAAAGCATATAATGTCCAAATATCTGAAGAAGCTCCCCAGCTACCTTCAACATTACCATTTTCATCAATTTGGCTTTCTAATGTTTCTTTGTCTTCTGTAGGATCAATTCCTAATAAAACTTCTGTTACAATTTTTTTAGAAAGTGATGTTTTACTAAAATCTACTGAAGAAATATCAAATTGATTACTTTCTGCTTCTAATCCTAAAGATTCAACAGCAAGAATTTTATCTGCATTATCTAAATTACTGTTATTTTTATAATATTCAATAACTTTAGAATAAGCAGTATCAATTTTAGATGTATCATAAGATGCTGCTGATACACCAGATATTGCAGTCATGAAACATAATACAGAAATCATTAAACTGCATACAATTTTTTTCATTTTCATATTCTTTCCCCTTTCAAATTAAATAACTCCTAAATAAAAACTAGGCATAGTTATCCTAGTTCATCTAGAAGAACTACTTTATACTCCGTAAAGTGTATCCTTAGATATAGGCAAGTATTCCGACTCTGTTTCTTTGTTTAAGCGTCTTCCCAGTTTCCCAGTGACTTTATGCTTATCCTCCACATTACGGCGGCGGGACCGTTCAGGTATTTCACCTGATTCCTTTTTAATTTAAATATTAAATATTTAAAACCTATAAATATTATTCAATTTTACTTTGTACTTGGATATTATATTATAGTTAAATAAAAAAATATAGATGAAATAGAAAAAAAATCGCATGAAATCATGCGATTTTAGATTATCTGATTGTTGTACCTACTGGTAATTTTCCTGCATCTACAACACCTAATACTTTTTTATCTCCACCGGCAAGAACCATACCTTGTGATTCTACGCCTCTTAATTTAGCTGGTTTTAAGTTTGTGACAACAATAACTTTTTTACCAGTAAATTCTTCTGGTGAATAAACATCAGCAATACCACTTACGATTTGTCTTGGTGTTTCTTCACCAACATCAATTTGGCTTACTAATAATTTATCAGCATTTGGATGTTTTTCACATTTAATAACTTTTCCTACTTTTAATTGAATTTTAGAGAAGTCATCAATTGTAATTTCTTCTTTTGTTTCTTTAGCTTCTTTTTCTTTCTTTTCTTTTACAGCTTTGATAGAAGCTTTTTGTTTTGCTTCAATAACTTCTACTTTTTTAGCAACTTCTTTTGGGTCTAATCTAGCAAATAACATTTCTGGTTTTTCAACTACTTTTGTTCCTGATGCATAGTTTCCAAATTCTTTTAAGCTTTCAAAATCACGTTGATCTGTATTAATTTGATCTAAGATTTTTGTAGCTGTTGAAGGCATATATGGATATAGCATAACTGCTGAGAATCTGATTGCTTCAATTAAGTTATATAATACTGTAGCTAAACGATCTTTTTTAGTTTCATCTTTAGCTAATGCCCATGGCATTGTTTCATCAATATATTTGTTTGTTCTTCTTAATAAGTTGAAGATTTCATCTAATGCATTTGATGCTTTGAATTCATCCATTTTAGCAATAGATTTAGCTGGCATAGCTAACGCTAAATCTTTTAATTCTTGATCTACGTCTTCGCATACGTTTTTGTTTTCTACAATACTACCAAAGTATTTATTAGACATAGCAATTGTTCTATTAACTAAGTTTCCTAAAACGTTAGCAAGATCACTATTAATTCTTTCTACTAATAAATCCCATGTAATACTTCCATCATTATCATATGGAATTTCATGTAATACGAAATATCTTACTGCATCAACACCAAAGATATCTACTAAATCATCTGCATAGATAACATTTCCTTTTGATTTGGACATTTTACTTTCACCTTGTAATAACCATGGATGTCCAAATACTTGTTTAGGTAATGGAATATCTAATGCCATTAACATAATTGGCCAATAAATTGTGTGGAATCGAACGATATCTTTACCAATTAAATGTAAATCAGCAGGCCAGTATTTTTTATATAATTCACCATGATTTCCATCTGCATCATATCCAAGTCCTGTAATATAGTTTGTTAAGGCATCAATCCATACATAAACAACATGTTTAGGATCAAAATCAACTGGAATAGACCATTTAAATGATGTTCTAGAAACACATAAATCTTGTAATCCAGGTTTTAAGAAGTTATTCATCATTTCATTTTTTCTTGAAACTGGTTGAATAAATTCTGGATGATCTTCGATATGTTTAATTAAACGATCTTGATATTTAGATAATTTAAAGAAGTATGCTTCTTCTTTAGCATCATGAACATCTCCCCCACAATCAGGACATTTACCATCAACTAATTGTGATTCAGTAAAGAATGATTCGCATGCTGTACAATATTTACCTTCATAATGACCTAAATAAATATCACCTTTGTCATATAATTTTTTAAAGATTTTTTGTACTTGTTTTTCATGATATTCATCAGTTGTTCTCATGAATCGATCATATGATGTATCCATCATATCCCAAATATTTTTAACTACACCTGCAACTTGATCTACATATTGCTTAGGTTCAATTCCTGCTTCTTTAGCTTTAATTTCAATTTTTTGTCCATGTTCATCTGTTCCTGTTTGGAATCGAACATTGTACCCTTCTTGTCTTTTAAAACGAGCAATTGCATCAGCTAAAATAATTTCATAAGTATTTCCAATATGAGGTTTACCTGAAGTATAAGTAATTGCTGTTGTAAGATAATAATCTTTTTCGTCTTTCATCTTCTAATCTCCTTTATAAAAATAAAAAACGCCCTTATAAAAGGACGAATAATCGCGGTACCACCTTTTTTACACATTGCTGTGTCACTCAAAACTTTAACGCAGTTAACGATTATTTCTAACTATTTGAAATAACTACTCCTGGGCCATCTCTTAAAGTTTAACATACTGATTTTCACCAGCCATCAGCTCTCTAAATGTCTTGCTTTAACATCTTCCATTCTTCGTATTTATTGTATCCTTATTAACTTTATCAAACCCTTAAATCAATGTCAATGAGTTTCATTGAAAGAAAATATGTTTCACGTGAAACAAAAATAGTATAGCCTAAACTATACTATTTATATTCAGAATGTCCTTTATATTTTAATAAATCTGATACGGTAACGAATTGATAACCTTCTTTACTTAATTGATCTAAAGCCATTTCTAATCCAGCAACAGAATTTTCATGAATATCATGAATCAAGACAATATTACCATCACCAGTTTTTGCTTTAGCATCTCTAATAATATTATCACATACAATTTGAGCACCATTTGTTACTTTACTATAACGCCAATCTTCTGTATCTCCATCCCATAGAATCATACTTAATCCATAAGAATAGAATGCAGATTTAACTGTATCATTTTTTGCTCCATAAGGTGGTCTTATTAATGTTGGTTCTGTTCCACAGGCTTTAAAACATGCTTCTTGTGTTTTCTTAATTTCTTCATCTAAAGCAGTAGCATCTAATTTTGTAAGTTGTGCATGTTGATATGTATGACTTGCTATCTCATGTCCTCTTTCATAAACTGATTTAACAATATCTGGATAAAGATTCATGTTTTGACCTAATTCGAAGAATGTTCCTCGACCATTATATTTTTCAAATGCATTCATTGCTCTTTCTGTTAATGTTTTATGTGGTCCATCATCCAATGTAATAGCAACCATTTTTTTCTTTGGATCTACTTTCATTAACTTAGGTGCTTTGACATCTAATGGTGCATTAGATGGAATATTTTTATTTGCTAATTTTATGTAATCTTTATTTTCTTTATAATTAATAGTAATTTTATTTTTTAGTTTTTGATCTGTAAAATATGTAAAACTATCTTGATCTACTTTAATAGAAGTTGATTCTTTATCATACTCACTCACTCCTAAAGTATTTAATAAATCACCATATTTACCATGTAAACAATCTTTTAATGTTAACAATTGATTTGTTTTACAATCATATGTCATTATAGATTTTGTTGCTTTTGTTTTTGTCTCATCTTCATTAATACGCTTATAATCTAATTCAACAACAACATATTGTTTATAAATCTTTTTACAAGAGTAATCTAGATATAATATATCTTTTTGATCCTTTTTCTTTTTTTCTGATTTTAAATATGTGCTATATGATTCTTTAATAATTTTATTTAAATTCTTTTCTTTTAATTTAGGATAGTATAATGAAATGTAAAAATCATCATTTTCTTTTTCATAATGTTGTACTGTTCCATATTGTTTATTTGTTTCATTATAAGTATTATAATCTTCATATTTATTTTTCCCATTAAATAGTAAAAAATAAATACCTCCCAATATTAATATCACAATCAATAATGTAATAATTACAGGTATTGGTTTTAATTTTCTTTTGCTTCCATGTCTACCATAATTGTAGCTTTGTTTACTATACATATTTCCTTGTTCCTCCTGCTTATAGTATACCACAAATATATAATTTTATCTTTTGTTTCACGTGAAACAAAAAAATACCATTATTTAGAATGGTATTCTTGATAAACACTATTTTTATTAAGATTTCTTTGTTTAGCAACTTCTTTAATTGCATCTTTAGTAGACATTCCTTTTTCAATATACATATCTACGTCTTCCATGATTGTTGTTTCAAAAGTTATTTCTTCTTCTACTTCTTGACTACCTTCAACAACAATAACCATTTCTCCTTTTAATTCTTCTACAATAGAAATAATTTCAGAAATATGACCTCTAATGATTTCTTCATGTTTTTTAGTAATTTCTCTACATAAAGCAATATTTCTATCTCCTAGAATATCTAACATTAAATTTAATGTTTTTTTAATTCTATGTGGTGATTCATAAAAAACAATTGTTTCTTTATATTTCTTTAAATCAATTAATTCTTTTTTCTTTTTCTTATCTAAATGATCTAAAAAACCATAAAACATAAATGGTTGTGGAGCAATTCCTGAAACAACTAAAGCATCTAAACAAGCATTACATCCTGAAATAGGAACAATATTTATTTCATGTTCTATTGCTTCTTTAACTAATTCATATCCAGGATCAGAAATAGCAGGATAACCGGCATCACTTACTAAAGCAATATCATTTCCTTCTTCTAATAATTGTATAAGTTTAGGAATTGATTGTTTTATGTTATGTTCATGATGAGAAATAAGTTTTGTTGAAATTTCAAAATGATTTAAAAGCTTAACAGTATTTCTTGTATCTTCTGCAGCAATATATTTTACATTTTTTAAAGTATTAATAGATCGATATGTCATTTCATCTAAATTACCAATAGGTGTTGCTACTAAATATAATGTTGGTCTTTCATTTTCAAAACTCTTTTGTCTATTCATCTATCTTCTCTCCAAACATTCTTCTTACTTCATTACTGTAACTTCCATCATCATTATGTGCATATAATGGTGATTCGATTTTTAATCCTTTTTTTCCTTTATACATTCCTTCTACTAATAAGACATGTGAATCTCTATTCATTTTAGGATATACAAAACGTATTCTTTTAGGTTCAATATCATATTTTTGCATAATATTTAAAATATCAATCATACGATCAGGTCGATGAACAATTGCAAATCTTCCTTTGTTGTCTAATAAATAAGCTGCCGCTGAAATAATACCTTCTAAATCAATTTTTATTTCATGACGTGCTATTGTTAAATATTTATTATCATTTAAATTACTATTTTCCCCTACTTTAAAAAATGGTGGATTACAAACAATCAGCTGTGCTTTTGGTAACTCTTTGACAACATCTTTAATATCTCCATGAACGACTTCGATTTGATCATTTAAATCATTCAACTCAACATTTCTTCTAGCAAGATCAACCGCTTCATCTTGAATTTCTATACCTATAATTTTTTTAGGTGTTCTTTTTGAAAGCAATAATGGAATAGCCGCATTATTTGTACCAAAATCAACAATATTTTTTACATCTTTATTGATTGTACAAAACTGTGATAATAAAACAGTATCCAAAGAAAAGTTAAACATATCTTTTCTTTGGATAATTTTCAAATCATTATGTGCTAATAAATAATTAATGACTTCTTGGTTTTCCATTTTTCTTTCCTGCATGATTATTTTTATCAAATTTAATTTCGTCTAAACCAACGAATACAATTCCATTATTTGTTTCAATTTTAACAAGATCATTAATAACATTTAATCCTGTTACTTTTACATCTTTATCTTGATATTTTACATGTGAACCTATTTTAGGAAAACGTTCTTTTTCTAAAGAATAAATTTCATCTTCATATTTTAAACAACACATTAATCTTCCACATGCACCTGATATTTTTTCTATATTAATTGCTAACATTTGATTTTTAGCCATATTAATAGAAACTCCATTAAATTCTCCTAAAAGAGTTGAACAACATAATGGTAAACCACATGTTCCAATTCCACCAATTACTTTTGCTTTATCTCTTGGACCAATTTGTCTTAACTCTATTCTACATTTGAAAACAACAGCTAATTCCTTTAATAGTTCCCTAAAATCAACACGATCATCGGAAGTATACATAAAAATAACTTTTGCTTTATCTAATGTATATTCACAATTAGTAAGTTGCATATTAACATCATATCTTGAAACAATTTCTTTACATGTTACTAATGCTTGTTTTGCATCCTTAACATTTTTTTGATAATTTTCTATATCTTTTTTTGTAGCTTTTCTAACTATCTTTTTTAATTCTGTATCTAAATTAAATTCTGATATATCTTTTAATTCCTGTGATATTTCTCCAAGTTCTAATCCTCTAGCAGTTTCTACAACTACTCGGTCATCTTTTTTTAATTTTAAATTTGTGGAAAAATAATAGATCTTACCAGCACTTTTAAATTTTACACTTGCAAGTTTAATTTCTTCCATATAAATTCCTTTCTATATTCTATACATCATACTATCCATAAGTAATGGAATATTAGCATTTGTATCTAATAAGTATGATGTTTCTAATAATAATTCAATTTTCTTTATTATATCATTGTTATCATATGTTAGTGAATTAAAAAATTCTACGTGATTACAAAAAACAGCTTTTTCATTTTGTTTCACGTGAAACATATCCTTAAGTGCAAGAATAATTAAATTAATAAATAATTTAATATTTTCCTTTTCTTTATGATCTTTAAGCATATGAATTTGTGTGTTTATGATAAGATTTTCTCTATATAAAAATAAATCCTCAACGAAATTAATTGCTTGTAACATAATATCATCAAAATTATCCTGATTTAAATTTTCTAAATCATCTTCATCTTTAATAATATAAGATAAGACACTTGCTTTTTCTTCTTCATATCCTTTAGCAATCAATTTTTCTTTAAGTACTTCTTTATTATCTGGTTTTAATTCTATAACCTGACATCTAGATATAATCGTTGGTAAAATACGATTGATATTTTTAGTTGTAAAAATTGCATAAATACCTTCTGTTGGTTCTTCTAATATTTTAAGTAAAGCATTCATAGCTTCTTTGGTTGTTTTTTCAACATTCTTTAAAATATAAACTTTTGCCTTACCTTCAAGAGAAGACTTTTTGAAAGTTTCTTGTATATTTTCAATGTGTTTCTTTTTAATACTTTCCTCTTCTCCATCAATTTCTATAATATCTGCATATTGATGGTTTAATACTTTTTGACAATCTATACATTGTTCACAAGCTAAGGTTTCATTACATATAAGTGACATTGTTAGAAACTGTAATGGTTGATCAGTATTATTTCCAACAAGTAAGAATGCATGTGGTATTTTTTTTAAGTTAAATTCATTTTCAATAATTCTATAGAATAAAGGTTGATTTTCTTTTAAATAATCTTTGATCATAATATTTTCTTAATTTCCTTTAAGGCATCTTGTACAACATCTTCAACCTTTTGATCTGCATTGATTTTTACAATACGATCACTATATTGTTTACAAATTGTTAAATAACCTTCATAAACATTTTTATGAAAATCACTTTTTTCTAAATCTAATCGGTTGGTTTCTCTTTGATTAACTTTAATTCTTTCTAATCCTTTTTTATAATCAATATCAAAAAATAAAGTTTTATCTGGCATAACATCGTTTATCGCAAATAAATTCATATTATAAACTTCATCAATTCCTAGATTTCTAGCAACACCTTGATAAGCAAGTGAACTATCTACAAAACGATCACATAATACAATATACCCTTCTTTTAAAGCTGGTAATACTTTTTCTACAAGATGTTGTCTTCTTGCTGCTGCATATAATAAAGCTTCTGTACGTGCATCCATTTTTGTATTTTTCTTATCTAAAATAACATTTCTTATTTGTTCAGCAATATCAACCCCACCTGGTTCTCTTGTAAGTAAGACTTTATATCCTGATTCATTTAATATTTTTGCAAGTTCTTTAGAAACTGTTGTTTTTCCACTACCTTCTGGTCCTTCTAATGTAATAAACTTTCCTGTCATAATACTTCTCTCCTCTTTCTTCATTATTATAACTGATTTTTCTATTTAAACAAGAAAAGACCTCTTGCAAGGTCTTATATTTTCTTTCTTCCTTCTAAAGATTTTAATAATGTTAATTCATCTGCATAATCAATATTACTTCCTATTGGTAATCCATTAGCAATTCTACTTGTTTCTATTCCTTTTTTCGCTAATAACTTAGCTAGAAACAATGCTGTTGTTTCACCTTCTCTTGTAGGATTCGTTGCAATAATCACTTCTTTAACTCCATCAAGTCTTTCAAATAAAGAATTAATATTTAAATCATCTATCGTTTTACCATCAATCATAGAAATCGTCCCATGTAAAACATGATATAATCCATGATATTCTCTTACCTTTTCCATAGCAAAAACATCTTTAGGACTTTCTACAACACAAATAACTGATTGATCCCTTGTTTCATCTTTACAAATTTCACAAAGCTCACCTTCACAAATATGTCCACATTTTTTACAGTAATGGATATTATCTTGAAAATGAGATAACACATTTGCAAACTCTTGAACATATTCTTTATCCATTGATAAAACATGATAAGCTAATCTTTCTGCAGATTTACCACCTATTCCTGGTAGTCTTTTAAAACATTCAACTAAATCTGTAAATGACTTTGGATAATTCATAATACACTCCTATTCTTCAAATTCAACAATCTCATCACCAAACATATCAATCGCATATTGTTGAGCTTCTGTAAGTTCTACAACCGGTTCATGATATTCATCAATATGATGTAAAACAATTGGTTGTGGTTGTGGTAATTTTTTTTCTTTACTAAGTTGAATAAATTTTTGTCTCATATTTGGCCAATCTGCTTCCATTACTGCAATAAAATCATATTCTGATCCTAAAACTTCCTTTAAGAAATTTTTTAATGGATAATAATTTTCTGTATAGTTAATACTATTCACTTCTGGTTGATATTTCAATGTCAAAATAAAACCTTTTTCACCAGCAGCTACAGGTTTAGCATCACATAACATATTTGCATATTTAGCAGTATTAAGATTATAACAATATCTTCTAATAACTGGCCATTTATCTTGAATATCATTTAAAACTGTTCTTTTCGCCTGTACTAAAATATTTAAAATGTCATTAAAGTCTACTTCTATTTGAGCTGTTATTTTTACTTCTTTTACCTCTTCTTTAGCTTCTTCCACAGGAGTTTCTACTTGTTCAACTTTTGGTTCTTTCTTTTCTTCTACCTTTTCTTGTAAATCTTCTTGAGGTTCAATTACTGGTTCTTGTATCTTTTCTACTGGTTTTTCAATCACTTCTTCTTGTTGAACTTCAACCAATGTTTCATGTGAAACATTTTTAATAACTTTTGGTTCTTCTACAACAACTTCTTTATGTTCATTTTCAATTTGATTACATATCTTTAATAAAGCTAATTCAAAATATGTTGATGAATCTACAGCCTGTCCATAATGACTACTTGCATCCATAAAAATATCAATCATTTGAAATGCTTCTTCTACTAATATATAAGGAACAATTTGTTGGATATCGTTTTTATGCAAAACAAATAATAAAGATAAATCTTGCGTGTTTTTAAAAATAATAACATCTTTTAAAACATCTATTAAATCTTGTGTCAATCTCTTTAAATCAATACTTAAAGACATCATATGATCTAATGTTTTTAAAACATTCTTCATATCCTTTGTCAGTAATAATTTAATTAAACGTATTTTTTCATCATTTGCTAATAAACCATAAACTTTATTAATATTTTCTACTGTTAAATGTCTATCATACGCTAAACATTGTTCTAAAATACTTAAAGCATCCCTCATTCCCCCATCAGCCAACTTAGAAATAATTTCAAGAGATTCTTCATCATATTCTACATTTTCTTCTTTTAATACATATTCCAAACGACTAATAATATCATGTTCATCCACACGTTTGAAATCAAATCTTTGACAACGTGAAATAATAGTTGGCAAAATTTTATGTGGTTCTGTTGTTGCTAGAATAAATACGATATGTGCTGGTGGTTCTTCTAATGTTTTTAATAAAGCATTGAATGCTTCAGGTGTCATCATATGAACTTCATCAATAATATAAACTTTATATTTAGCATTAATAGGGGCATATTTTACTTTATCTATCAAATCTCTAACTTCATTGACTCCATTATTACTTGCCGCATCAATTTCAATAACATCAGGATGATCCCCTTGAGTAATTGCTTTACAGTTAGGACATTCATTACATGGAGGATGATCTCCTGTACAGTTAATAGCTTTAGCTAATATTTTAGCAATCGTTGTTTTCCCTGTTCCACGTGGTCCAGCAAATAAATAAGCATGTGCTATTCTATTTTCTTTAATTGCATTTTTTAATGTAATTGTAACATGACTTTGTCCAGCGACATCTTCAAATGTTTGCGGACGATAAGTACGATACAAGGCTTTATATGACATATTCTCAACTCCTATCTCCTACATTATACACGAAAAAAAGATATGAGTAATCATATCTTTTGACGTTTCTTTTTAAAATAGTCTTTTATTAACTTTGAACATTTATCTTTTAAAATATCTGATTGAATCATGGGAATATAATTAAGTTTAGGATCTGGTAAATGAATCAATTTATCTAAAGACATCCATCTTGTATCACTTGCACCATAAACAACTCTTTGAATATGACTTTGAATAATAGCTCCCGAACACATTAAACAAGGTTCTAAAGTTGTATAAATTGTACATTCATCTAAGCGCCATCTTCCTATTTTTTTACAAGCTTCTTCAATAGCTAACATTTCTGCATGACCATAAGTTTGATTTAAATACTCTCTTTGATTATATGCACGGGCAATAATTTGATCATCTTTTACAATGATACATCCAATTGGCACATCATCATGTTTTAATGCTTTTAAAGCTTCTTGATAAGCTATTTCCATATATTCTTCATCATTCATCTTTTTTTCCTCTAAAAATAAAGACCATCACACATAGACGGTACTTCTTAATGCTGCTACCTTCCGGTCCTGACATGGTTCGAAGCCGCCTATTGTAATGGCAAATATGATTATAACGTATTTTAGATTTTTAATCAATATATAAATTCATTAAAAGTGCATCATAATACTTTTGATTGACATTAAACATTTGAGGATATCTCCCTATTTCTTGAAAATTAAACTTTTTATAAAGATTAATAGCTGATAAATTATCCTCTTTCACTTCCAAATCAAGAATTTTTAAAGATGTTTCTTTAATCATTTCTAAAGCTTCTTCCATCATCATTGAAGCAATCCCCATATTCCAATATTCTTTTTTAACAGTGATTGCAAAATGACCAATATGTTTTAATCTTTCTTTTTGTTCACCTTGAATAGATAATAAAGAAACAAGTTCATCATCAATAAAACCACATAAAAGTAAGCTATTTTCTTGATCAATAAAATCTTGAATAACTTCCATTTCTTCAAATTCATTTAAATAACATTCATTTAAACCATAAGTTAAGTTATCACTTTCTCCCCCAACCTGATTTAAATAATCAATAATCATTGAAGCATCCTCAATTTCTGCTTCACTTATAAATAATTCCATCTTTCTTTTACCTTTCTATAAAAAAGAGTCACCGAAGTGACTATTTTTTAGGAATAATAATATCTTTACCACCCATATAAGGACGTAATGCTTCAGGAATATTAATAGATCCATCTTCATTATAGTTATTTTCAATAAAAGCAATAACTGCTCTTGTTGAAGCTAAAACTGTATTATTTAAAGTAGAAACATAATAATTTCCATTTTCACCTTTAGCACGAATACCTAAACGTCTAGCCTGTGCATCTCCTAATGTTGAACAAGAACCAACTTCAAAATATTTTTGTTGTCTTGGTGACCAAGCTTCAACATCACATGATTTAACTTTTAAATCAGCTAAATCTCCAGAACAACATTCTAATGTTCTTACTGGAATATCTAAACTTCTAAATAATTCAACTGTATATGACCACATTTTGTCATACCATTCCAAAGCTTCTTCTGGTTTACATAAAACAACCATTTCTTGTTTTTCAAATTGATGAACACGATAAATACCACGTTCTTCAATACCATGAGCACCTACTTCTTTTCTAAAACATGGTGAATAAGAAGTCATTGTAATTGGTAATTCTTCTTCTTTAACGATTTGATCTTTAAATTTACCAATCATACTATGTTCAGAAGTTCCAATTAAGTATAAATCTTCACCTTCAATTTTATACATCATGGCATCCATTTCATCAAATGACATAACACCTGTAACAACATCACTACGAATCATGAATGGTGGAATACAATAAGTAAATCCTTTATCAATCATGAAATCTCTAGCGTATGAAAGCATTGCTGATGATAAACGAGCGATATCTCCCATTAAATAATAGAAACCATTTCCACTTGTTCTACCTGAAGCTTCTTTATCTAAACCATTAAAACGAGCAATGATATCAGCATGGTATGGAACTTCATACTCAGGTACAACTGGATCTCCGTATTTTTGAATTTCTACGTTTTCTGAATCATCTTTTCCAATAGGTACTGAATCATGAATGATATTTGGTATTTTCATCATGATTTCTTTTAATTCTTTACCATATTCTTCTTCTTTAACTTCTAAATCTTTTAATTCTTCTGCCATAGAAGTTACTTTTGCTTTAATTTCTTCAGCTTCATCTCTTTTGCCTTCTCTCATTAAAGCACCAATTTCTTTAGAATATTTATTTCTTAAACTTCTAATTTCACTTGCTCTTGTGACAACTTCACGATAATCTTTATCTAATTTATAAGCTTCATCTACTAATCCAACTTTTTCATCTTGAAATTTTTTCTTCATATTTTCTTTGACTAAAGTAGGATTTTCTCTAATTAAATTAATATCAATCATTTTCTTTCCCCTTATATTATTAATAACTGCCTTGATTATACATCAAGGCTATTTTCTTTGCAATTCTCTTTTAATCCAAGCCATAATCACTTGAACAATCATCTCTTGTTGACTGTCATTTAACTGTGTATGTGGCTTAATATGATACCACTTATATAAACACCCTCGACAACATGAAGCCGTGGCATGTTGAGCAATAAACACAGGATGATTTTTCATCGGTGTTTGCTTTCCATCATTTAAAATTACAGCCGGTGCTATTCTTTTAGAAATAAAATCTCTGGCGTGTTGTTCTATAACATCTAATCCTTTTTCATTACAATAATCTTTATACTTTTTAGCAAGATGAAAAGAACTTCTAAACTTTGAATGATCTAAACGATTAAACAATCTTTTTAATTCTTCTCCATTCATTTCTAAAAGAGTCAGATTACTCTGACTCTTCTTCACCTTCTTCTACAACTTCTTCTTCATTTTTAGCAACAACTTCCACAGAAGAAACCTTGCTATCATGTACTTTAATAAGTCTTACACCTTGAGTCGCACGTCCTGCTGTTTTAACTTGTTCCATAGGTAAACGAATCACAATACCATCATCTGTAATAATTAATAAATCTTCATTACCTTCTACTGCTCTAATCGCTACAATTTGTCCATTACGTTCAGTAACATTAATTGTTTTAACACCTTTTCCACCACGATTAGAAACACGATATTCATCAATTGGTGACATCTTACCATAACCTTTTTCCGTAACAACCATAATTAATTGTCCTTCACGGTTTGTTGTCATACCAATAACTTTAGAACCATCAACATTAATACCTTTTACACCACTTGCACTTCTTCCCATTGGTCTAACATGACCTTCAGAGAATCTTACAAGTTTACCATTACTAGCAGCAATTAAGATTTCATCATCCCCTTTAGTTAATTTAACACCAACTAAAGCATCATCTTCTTTTAACTTAATCGCAATCTTACCAGTTTGTCTAATGTTTTCAAATTCAGAAATATCAACACGTTTAACTAAACCTTGTTCAGTTGCAAAGAATAAATACCAATGTTTATCTTCTTCAATCATTTTCTTATTAATATTAATTAATGACTTAACGCTTTCATCTTTATCAAGATTTAAAATATTAACAATTGGTAATCCTTTTGCTGTTCTACCAAATTCAGGAATATTATATCCTTTCAAACGATAAACCTTACCTTTATTAGTAAAGATCAATAAATCATCATGAGTAGACATATGAATAAGTGAACTAATCACATCATCTTGTGTTGTTGACATACCTTTAACACCACGTCCACCTCTGTTTTGAGATTTATAAGTATCTACTGGCATACGTTTTACATAACCATTATTTGTAAGTGAGATGATAACATCTTCTACTGGAATTAAATCTTCATCTTCAATATCAAATGTACCTTGAATAATTTCAGTACGACGTTTATCACCATATTTTTCTTTCATTTCTAATAATTCATTTCTAATGATTTCTAAGATACGTTCTTCATTAGCAAGAATATCTTTTAAATCAGCAATTGTAATTAATAAATTATTTAATTCTTCTTCAATCTTTTCTCTTTCCAAACCAGCTAAACGTTGTAATTGCATTTCTCTTACAGCTTTAGCTTGTTTATCAGACATTCCAAATTCATCCATTAATCTTTGTTGAATGATTTCAGTTGTTCTACTTGTACGAATTAATTGAATAATTTCATCGATATGATCTAAGGCTTTCTTTAAACCTTCTAAAATATGTGCTCTTGCTTCTGCTTTATTTAATTCAAATTGTGTTCTACGACGAATAACTTCTTCTTGATGTTGTAAATAATATTGAATTAATTCTTTAAGTGTTAAAGTTTTAGGTTCATTATTAACTAAAGCAATATTATTGACACCAAATGTTGTTTGTAAAGAAGTTAATTTATATAATTGATTTAAAATAACTTCTGCTTGAACATCTCTCTTTAATTCAATGACAATTCGAATTCCTTCACGGTTTGATTCATCACGAACATCACTAATACCTTCAACAACTTTATCACGTGCTAAATGCGCAATCTTTTCGACTAATCTTGCTTTATTTACTTGATAAGGAATTTCATAAGCAACGATTCTTTGTCTTCCCTTATGTTCTTCAATTTCTGTTTTTGCACGCATAACGATTAAACCATTACCTGTTTCATAGGCTTTTTTAATCGCACTCTTTCCTAAAATATATCCTCCTGTAGGAAAATCAGGTCCTTGAATATAATTTTCCATTAATTCTAAAACAGTAATATCAGGATTTTTACTTACCGCAATAACGGCATCAATCACTTCACCAATATTATGAGGTGGCATATTTGTAGCCATCCCAACAGCGATTCCTGTTGTCCCATTGACCAATAAGTTAGGAATACGACAAGGTAATACCGATGGTTCTCTTTCTTCACCATCATAGTTTGGAATAAAATCAATCGTATCTTTATTGATATCTCTCATTAATTCCATTGAAATTTTAGACATTCTCGCTTCAGTATAACGCATAGCGGCAGCGCCGTCACCGTCAATTGAACCAAAGTTTCCATGACCATCTACAAGCATATAACGATATGAGAAATCTTGTGCCATTCTCACTAATGCTTCATAAATTGAAGAATCTCCATGAGGGTGATATTTCCCCATAACTTCCCCAACGATACGCGCAGATTTCTTATACGCTTTATCACTATAACAACCAAGTTCATTCATACCATAAACAATACGTCTTTGAACTGGTTTCATTCCATCTCTTACATCAGGTAATGCACGTGCTACGATAACTGACATGGCATAATTCATGAAAGAAGTTTTCATTTCTGATGTTAATTGAATTTTTCTAATTCCTTTTTCTTGATTATCCATTTTCTACTCCTTCTAAATATCTAAATCAGTTACATATTTTGCGTTTTCTTGAATAAATTCTCTACGAGGTTCAACTTTTTCTCCCATTAATACATCAAAAATCATATCAGCTTCCATCGCTTCATCTAATTCAATACGATTTAAAATACGATGTTCAGGATCCATTGTTGTTTCCCATAATTGATCCGCATTCATTTCTCCTAACCCTTTATATCTTTGGATAGAATATTTTGCACCTTCACCTAACTTTGTTCTTAAATCATCTAATTCTTCATCACTATATAAATAATGTTCTTCTTTTCCATGTTTTAATAAATAAAGTGGAGGTTGAGCCGCATAAACAAAGCCACCTTCAATTAAAGGTTTTAAATAACGATATAAGAAAGTTAACATTAAAATACGAATATGTCCTCCATCGACATCGGCGTCGGTCATAATAACGATTTTATGATAACGTAATTTATTAATATCAAAATCTTCCCCAATTCCTGTACCAAAAGCAGTAATCATACTACGAATCGTATCACTTGATAAAACACGATCTAATCGCGCTTTTTCAACATTTAAGATTTTACCACGAAGCGGTAAGATAGCTTGAATACGACGATCTCTACCCATCTTAGCACTACCTCCGGCAGAATCCCCTTCGACAATGAAGATTTCACATTCACTAGCATCTCTTGATGAGCAGTCAGCTAATTTCCCAGGCAATGATGTAATTTCCATTCCTGTTTTTCTTCTTGTCATTTCACGTGCTTTTTTCGCAGCTAAACGTGCATGAGAAGCAACAATAGCTTTTTCTACAATGATTTTAGCTGTATCTGGATTTTCTAATAAAAATTGATCCAATGATTTAGAAATAATATTTGAAGCAATCTTTCTTACTTCTGCATTTCCTAATTTTGTTTTTGTTTGTCCTTCATATTGAGGATCAGGATGTTTAACAGAAATAATCGCTGTTAAACCTTCACGACAATCTTCTCCTGATAAAGCATCATCTTTTTCTTTTAAGAAGTTTCCTTTTCTTGCATAGTTATTAATAACCCTTGTAAGAGCTAAACGGAAACCTTCTTCATGTGTTCCTCCTTCATGTGTATTAATATTATTACAGAAAGAGTAAATATTTTCTTGATAACCATCATTATATTGCATTGAAACTTCAATCTTAATATCATTTTGCATATCTTCTACATAAATGATTTCATCATGAATTGGTGTTTTATTTTTGTTGATATAAGCAACATATTCCTTAATACCACCTTCATACATATAATCATGTTCACGATTTTGTCCATCTCTTAAATCAGTTAAACTAATTCTTAATCCCTTATTTAAGAAAGCAAGTTCTCTAATTCTTTGTCTTAAAACTTCATAATCATAAGTTGTTGTTTCTTTAAAGATTTCAGCATCTGCTTTAAAAGTAACCTTTGTTCCTTGCTTATCAGTAGGTCCTAATTCTTTTAATGGTGCAACTGGTGTCCCACCATTTTCAAATCTTTGATAGTATTCTTTTCCATCACGATAAACATTGACTTCTAGCCATGAAGATAAGGCATTAACAACAGAAGCACCTACACCATGCAATCCACCGGAAACTTTGTAGCCTCCGCCACCAAATTTACCACCAGCATGTAAAACAGTAAAAATTGTTTCAACTGTTGATTTACCTGTCTTAGCGTGTTTTCCAGTTGGCATTCCACGACCATCATCAATAACTTCAACTACATCGTCATCTTTCAAAATTACTTTAATATGACTTGCATACCCTGCTAAAGCTTCATCGATTGAGTTATCAACAATTTCCCAAACCAAATGATGTAACCCTCTAGATGATGTTGTACCAATATACATACCTGGTCTTTTTCTAACAGCTTCTAATCCTTCTAATACTTGGATATCTGACTCATCATAGCTATGTTGTACTTTATTTTCTTCTGCCATCATTTTTCCTCCCTATGATTAATATTAATTTTCTTAGCTTCTTTAATAACATGATGTTCTATTCCATCTATTGATGTTGTTGTAATAAACGTTTGAATACGATTATTTAAAATATCTAAAAGTTTTGTTTTTCTTTGATCATCTAATTCTGATAAAACATCATCTAATAAAAGAATAGGATATTCTCCAATTTCTTCTTTTATTAATTCTATTAAAGCTATTTTCATACTTAAAACGATTGTTCTTTGTTGACCTTGAGAAGCAAACTGATGTGCACTCTTATTATCAATAAAGATCTTCATATCTTCCTTATGAATTCCATAATAAGTACTTAAATATCTTAAATCTCTTTCAATTCCTTTTTGATAAAGTTTTAAAATATCTTCTTTATTAACATTTTTAATAAAACATTCATACTGCAATTCAACGATCTCATGACAATTTGCAATATTTAAATAAATATCTTTTACTTTTAAAGATAAACGTTCGATAAAATTATTTCTTTTTTCAATAATCTTAATTTGAACTTCAGCTAATTGCTCATCTAAAGTTTCTAGATATTCATCATATTTACCTCTTCTTTGATTCAATAATTTAAGATACTGATTTCTTTCCTTTAATAATCGATTATACTTAGTAAGATAAAAAACATAAATTGGTGAGATTTTAGATAACTCCAAATCTAAAAACTTTCTTCTAATACTCGGAGAACCTTTAACCAATGATAAATCATCTGGTACAAAGACAACCGCATTTAAATAACCTACATAATCTGAAATCTTTAAAATATCTTTTCCATCTACTTTTGCTTTTTTGGATTCCTTAGATAAAATAAGTTCTAATTGATGCATTCTTTCATTAGAAAAAACATTTCCTTTTACTTTTGCAAAGTCATGATCAAATTGAATCATTTGATCATTGATATGTGTTCTAAAAGATTTACAGACAGATAATAAATAGATTGCTTCGATAATATTCGTTTTCCCTTGAGCATTTCCACCAATTAAAATATTAATTCCTTGATCAAACTCAATAAAAAAATGATTATAATTTCTAAAATCAGTCAGTTCTAAATTATTGATGCGCATTTATACAATAAAAATTTCCTTCAAATTCAACTTGGTCACCATCATGAAGCTTTTTTCCTCTTCTAAGTTCCACTTCACCATTGACCTTTACTTGACCATCTTTAATAATCATTTTTGCTTCAATCCCACTAGATACAAGATTAACAAATTTTAAAAATTGATCTAATTTAATATATTCATCTTTAATTGGTATTTCTTTCATACTTAACCTTCTTTTCTCTATAATTGTACTAAGTTAGTATATCATAAAAATCATAAAAATTCAAAATATTGCGCTATATTCGCTATTTTTATTTACGAATAGAAAAATACTTTTTTGATAAAAAAGCTCTTAAAATAAAAATTACTCCCCAAATAAACAATTAAAAGGAAAATTTACAAAAAAAAGAAGCTTTCGCTTCTTAATATGTTCTAACTGGTAAAACAAGTTGTAATAATTCATCAGAATCAAAATCTTTAACGATGAATGGTTTCATTTCTCCAGTGAATAATATTTTTATTTTATCACCACTAAATGATTTAATAGCATCACTTGCATATTTACAACTAAATGAAATAGTAAGTGGTTCTCCTTTATAGAAAGAAGAAGCTAAATTTTCTTCTACTGAACCAATTTCTTGTTGATATGAAGATAAAATAACTTGTTCATTAGACATATCTAATTTCACAATATTATTTTGTTCATTTAATAATAATGAAACACGGTCAATCGCATTTAATAAATCAGCTCTATTAATATCTAATTCATAATCAAATTCTAAAGGAATCAATCGAGCTGTATCAGGATAAGATCCATCAATTAAACGTGTTTGAATAATATTTTTATCAAACACAAATAATACTTTACGTTCAGATACATATAATTCAATAAGTTCATCTTTTTCAATAATCTTACTAATTTCATCTAAACTTAATTTAGGAATCGTAATATTAAAAGTCACATCTTCATCAATAGAAATAATCTTTTTAGCTAAACGATAACTATCAGTAGCAACAACTTCTAAAACATGATCATGCGCTTTAAAATTGATACCAGTTAAAATAGGTCTTGTTTCTTTATCACTAGCAGCAAACTTTGTTTCTCCAATAATATCTTTTAATACAAGAGCATTCATCATAAAATGAGTTCCTGTTTTACTTAAATCAATACGTGGATATTCAATAGCATCAGTACCATTTAAGCTGTATTCAATTTGACTTCCTTTAATACGAGTAAGTAAACCATCAATAATTTCAATTTCAATATCGTCACTATTGATCTTTCTTACAATATCAAAGATATAACGACTATTTAAAACAACTGCTCCTTCTTTAAGGATTACTAAATCATCATCTTCATCAATAATTGTTTGAATAGTGATATCACTATCACTTCCTGTTAAGATAAGTTGATGAGCTTGTAAATCAAATTTAATCCCTGTTAAAACAGGTAAAGGACTACGAACAGATACAGCTCTTGTTGCTTTAGCAAGTGCGTTTAATAATTTGATTCTTTTAATTCTAAAATGCATATTTGCCTCCTGTTATTTATATATTTAAAAATAAATCATTATTACTATTAGCATGTGAACAATGTGCATAAATGTAAAATGTGTTGATTTTATCAATGTTTTTTATATGAATATCAATGTGCACATATTGTTGATATTAGTCACTACATTGTGCCTAACTTTTGTTTAAGCTTATCTACAGCGAGTTTATAATCTGGATCTTTTTTGATTTTTGTTTCTACTCTTTTACAAGCTTTCATAACTGTAGAATGGTCTCGATTGGAAAAAGTTGTTCCAATTTCACTAAAAGTAATATCCAAAAGTTCCCTCATTAAATACATACATATTTCACGAGGTGTTACCAAGTTTCTCGTTCTATTTTTAGAAATAATTTGACTAATGGTTAAATAATAGAATTCAGCAGTTGTTTTTAAAATGAATTCTTTTGTTAGTGGTTCTTGTGCTTTTTTTATAGTTTTTTGATCTTTAAAGACTTCAGATGCAAAATTCATATCTATGTAATTAGTTGATTCCATGATACTACAGAAGAATAGTCGTTTTAATTGACCTTCTAAAGAACGAATATCATTACAATAATTCATAACCATGAAGTCTAAAACATCATCTGTAATAACTAAATCTGTATTACCTAGATTTTCTATTTTCTTCTCTAAAATTGCCTTTGCTGTTTCAAATTCAGGTGGATCTATTCCAAAAGATAGACCTGATTTAAAACGACTAATTAAACGTTCTTCAATTCCTTGAAGTTCATCAGGCATTTTATCACTTGTAATAACAATTTGATGATTGTTATTAATGATTTCATTAAATATATGGAAGAACATCTCACTACTTTTTTCTTTTCCAAATAAAAATTGAATATCATCAATTAATAAAATATCAAGATTTCTATAATAACTATAAATCTCATCTGTTGTATTTGTTTTTATAGAATTAATAATTTCATCCACAAAATCCTTAGAAGTAATATATCTTACTAATAAATTAGGATTTGTTTCTTTTGCTTTATTTCCAATAGCATTTAATAAATGTGTTTTTCCAAGCCCTGGATGACTATATAAAAATAAAGGATTAAAGTTCATACCAGGTTTAGTTGATACAAGTAAAGCAGCATTTTGTGCCATACGGTTTGAATTTCCTACGATAAAATTAGCAAATGTCATATCAGGATGAAGATGACTATCGATTTTAGGAACCTTTTTTTGTTTAGATTTTTTATATTCTTCTACTTCTAATACTTTGATTTTTATTGGTTTAGAAAAAGAATTAGAAAGAATAGATTCTATTTCTGCTCGTTTTTCTAAAATAGCATCAATATTCCATTTTAATTCAGTGGTGATAATAACTTGATTATCTTCAATTTCTTCTAGAGTTGCAGGTTTAAATAGTGAGTCCAAGATGATCTTATCATCAACTATTTTATTTTTTTCTAAAGTTTCTACACAAGATGACCAGATTTTGTTTAAATCTTGCACAATTTTCAACTCCCTTTCGACTCAATTATATAAAAGATGTGAACTCTTTTAAAGGAAAAATACTGTCTGCACAATAGCTTCACAATTTTATTCACAAAAAAAGTGTGAAATATCAATCATTTAGAGTACTTATTCACATTATTCACAACTTCATTTTTCGCTATGAATTTTATTAAATGTGAACTTAGTGCATATTGTATAGAATAAAAAACAATGTGCACATAGGTATTCACAATAAAAAATACGCTGATATCAGCGCATTTTTTACTAATTCACACATATGAATAACTCAGTTCACCACGTGAATAAGCATGTGCAAAACTTGTCGAAATATAAAATTTAACAAAAAATGAATATTCACAATGTGAATTTTAAGAAAAAATCCGATTTTTCCTTGAAAAATAGATGAAATGTAAAATAAAGGTTAAGATGAAATAATATTCACTTTAGGGTGTGAATATCTAAAATAAAGAGTTTATTCACATTAGATTAGTGACTATTTTGAGTATATTGTATAAATATTGATACAAAAGTACGTAAATACTTAGAAGTGCACACTTGATTTTAGGGGAAAAACAAGGATTTATAAGGAGTTGGAGGAAAATGTGAATAAGTTTTTTATGAGTTTTAAAGAAATTTACATGTTGTCGTACGTACTTGATTGAAAAATGTTCACAAATAATGTGCATTTAATAAGAGTTATGCTTAGTGATGTTACTTTTTTTGATAAAAGTAATTATTTTTATACAATTTTCTATCTATTTCGATATATCACAAGATGTGAATAATAAATTTAAATTCACAATAAAGAGAATTTTTCTAAATTAAAAAAGTTCACAAAAAAATGTGCAAATAATCATTAGATATTGTTATTCTTATTATTTGTCATCATTAAAAATAATGAATTTAAGAGTAGAAATATAGAATTTAGAATTGACTTGTCACAATAATTCCTATAAGATATAGGAGCATATGTTATTTGTATAAAAAGATAAAAATTTTGGAGGTGTAAAATATGAAAAGAACATATCAACCAAATAAAAGAAAAAGAGCAAAAACTCATGGTTTTAGAGCTAGAATGGCAACTGTTGGAGGAAGAAAAGTAATCGCACGTCGCCGTAAAAGAGGAAGAAAAGTATTAACTGCTTAATGTAAAATCCACTTTTTCGGTGGATTTTTTTCTAAAATTTTATGAAAAAAGAATTTAGAGTAAAAAGAAATGAAGATTTTAGCAAGATTATTGCTAGAAAAAAGAGTTTTGCGAATTCTTGTTTTATTATTTATAAAGATGAAAATCAAATTGGGCATGGACGTGTTGGTATTTCAGTAAGCAAAAAATTAGGAAACGCTGTTACTAGAAATAAAATAAAAAGACAGTTACGTATGATGATTCAAGAATGTTTTCATTTTAATGAAGAAGTTGACTATATTGTAATTGTAAGAAAAAATTTCTTAAATCATACATATATAGAAAATAAAAAAGAATTAGAGTACTTGTATAAAAAAGTGAAGAGAAAGGAGATCAGCAAATGATCTTAGATAACAAAACTAAAAAATATTTTAAAATTATTTGTTTAGTTTTATTTGTTGTAGCCTTAACTGGATGTACAGCAAACTTAGATTCAAGTGGTAAATTAATTGCGAAAAGAGCAATTAACTTAAATACACCTTGGACTATGAAATCAGGGATTTTTGATTTCTTATTAGTTATCCCTATTTCAAAGAGTATTATTTATTTAGGAGATGTTTTATTAAATAATATTGCTTTAGGTGTTATCTTAATTACTATTTTAATTAATATCATTATTTTACCAATTATGATTAAATCAACTGTTTCTCAACAAAAGATGCAATTGATTCAACCAGAAATGGAAAGAATTCAAAATAAGTATAAAGGAAGAAAAGATCAAACTTCTCAAATGAGAATGTCTGCTGAAATTCAAGCTTTATATAAGAAAAATGATATTAGTATGTTGGCTTCGTTTACAACATTCTTAACATTACCTATTATGTTTGCAATGTGGCAAGCGGTTCAACGTATTGAAATTTTATATCAAACAAATATGTTTGGAATCAACTTAGGTGCTAAACCTATTGATCACGTATTTAAGTTTGAAATAGCTTATATTGTATTACTTGCCATTGTTGCTTTAACTCAATATTTTGCGATGAAAATCAATACAATCATGTCAAGAAGAAATCCAAAATATAGAGAAACATCACAAATGCAATCAATGAACATGATGAATAACTTCATGACATTATTTATCATTTACTTTGCAGCAGTTATGCCTGCAGCAATGTCACTTTATTGGATGACAACAAACATTATTACAATTGTTAGAACATGGTATATTTATATTTACCATGTTGAAAAAGCACAAAAAGAAGTTGATCAAGCAAATACAAATTATTTAACAAAAAGACAAAATAAAAAATAAATAGAGGTATTTATATGAAAACTTATACTGGAAAAACAGTAGATGATGCTGTGAGTAAAGCATGCCTTGATTTAGGTGTAACAATTGATCAATTAAATTATGAAGTTACTTTAGAAACTAAAGGTTTATTTAGTAAAAAAGCTGAAATTGCTTGTTGGACAGTAGAAATGGTTCAAGAATATATTGAAAATCTTATAAGAAAAATCTTAATAGATATGCAATTTGAAGTAGAAACTGTTTCTTATGTTCAAGATGGTAGAATTTATTGCAATATTAATACAAGCAATAACTCTATTTTAATTGGAAAAGCTGGTGTTATTTTAAGAGCGATTAACTTAATTGTTAAAAATGCTGTGAGTACAACATTTAAAAAACGTTTAGAAGTAAGCGTTGATATCAATGGTTATAAAGAAGAACGTTATAAAAAAGTTGCAAGTATGGCAAGACGTTTTGGTAAAACAGTTTTAAGAACAAAAGCTGATTTAAAATTAGATCCAATGCCTGCAGATGAAAGAAAAGTGATGCATCAAGAGATTGCAAAGATGGATCATTTAAAAACTGAATCTAAAGGTGAAGGAAAAAATAGATATATGACAATCTCATATGTAGATTAAGCCGCTTATGCGGTTTTTTCTTTAGGGAGGAAAGATGGAAAATTTAATTTTTAGTTTAAATGCGACCGTGCCTGTTTTTGCGATGATCATATTAGGAATGTTTTTTAAGAAGATAGGAATTATTGATGATGTTTTTGCATCAAAGATGAATAAGTTTGTATTTTTAATTCCTTTACCTGTATTGTTATTTAAAGATCTAGCTACTTTAGATTTTAATACAATATGGGATACAAAATTTGTTTTATTTTGTTTTTTTATTACAATTTTAAGTATTTTAATTGTGACTCTTTTATCTTTTTTATTAAAGAATAAAAGAAATCAGGGTGAATTTATTCAAGCAAGTTATCGTAGTTCTGCTGCATTACTTGGTATTGCTTTGATTCAAAATGTTTATGGGAAGGCTACAATGGCCCCTTTAATGATTATAGGAAGTGTTCCTTTATATAATATTATGGCTGTTATTGTTTTATCATTCTTTTCACCAGAGAGAAAAGAAATTAATAAGGAAGTGTGGATAAAGACATTTAAAGGGATTATAACTAATCCTATACTTATAGGAATTGTTGTAGGGTTACTTTGGTCTTTACTTCATTTCCCAATGCCTACAATGTTAGATAAAACAGTAACTTCTATTGGTAATGTTGCGACACCATTAGGGCTTATGGCTATGGGAGCTACTTTTGATTATAAAAAAGCATTGGGTGATTTAAAACCAGCTATAGGGTCCTCAGGAATTAAATTATTTGGCTTCTGTGCTTTATTTTTACCATTAGCTATCTATTTTGGCTTTAGAAAAGAACAACTCATAGCAATCCTTGTCATGCTTGGATCAGCTACAACAGTTTCATGTTATGTTATGGCTAAAAATATGGGACATACAGGAGTACTAACAAGTAGTGTTGTTATGTTAACAACAATAATGAGTGGTTTTTCTATTACAATGTGGCTTTATATTTTAAAAACATTACAATATCTATAAAAAAATGAGTGAATTTTTTTCACTCATTTTTACTGTTGTGTAGTAGGTTCAGCTGGAATTGTTGTTTCCGGTGTAGCTGGAGTTGCTTCAGGTTGTGCTTCAGGAGCTTGTTCAACTTTCATTGTACCCACAGCAATAATTGCTTCATGACCTTTATAATAACTATTGGCTTCTTTTTTCTTTGAAAGTAATTTACCATCTTTATCATAAACTAAACGATAAGAAATGGCTTTACCACCATTAGATCCAGCTTGTTTAGTTACTTGTTGTCCTTCAGGAATAGTTGCATCATTTTCATATTTAGTATTATAAGCAACATCCCCTGTTCTTTCACTTGTAAACTTCACATAACTTCCATCAACATCAGTTCCAATAATTTTACATGTTAATTTACTATTAGCATAACTTGCTTCAATCTTAATAGGGTAATCTCTATTATTTTTAAACTTAAAATCAGGACCACCCCAAGAAACAGTAGCATCTCTACCAATAGGCACATAACTAGAAATATAAGTATGATTTGTTCTTTCAGTTACTTCTAAATTAGCTAAAACAACAGCATTATATAATGTTGAAGAAGTTTGACAAACGCCACCCCCAACTTCTTGAACAGTTTCGCCATTTAAATAAGCTCCTGCTTCACCAAAACCATTTTCTTTTGTTCTTTTTCCTACTGTTTTATTGTAAGAAAATTCTTCACCAGGAAGTAAAATCACATTACACTTTTCACCAGCAAGTCTGACATTGTTTTTTCTTACAGATGAACCATTAACAGTTGTTGTATATTCACCTAAAACATCTTTAAATAAATTCTTTTCTAAATCTTCTTTAGTAATACTTGGAACAATAGCTTTTGCTTTAACTTCAAATTCTTTTCCTTCTTTAGCTTTATTAAAAGCACTAATTGAATCATCTAAATCATATTTAGCACCATATTGTTCAGCTACAATTTTATAATCATTATTTTTATCTAAAGTCGCATTTTTACCTTCCTTAGATAAAGTCTTATAAATTGTTTTCATTACACTTTCATCTTCTGAAACAGATGAAGATTTAATCTTTAAAGTTTTATTAAAATCATATTCATTTAAAGCAGTTTGAATTGTGTTATAAACATCTTTTTGTTTAACTGCTTCACCACTTTTACCTTTAGTAAAGATAACTTTTGTTTTTTCAACTTTATAAGTAGTAGGTACTAAAGTTGAATAATCTAAAATACCTGATTTTTTGATATCTTTATTAAGTTGTTTTTGATCTTTAATATCTATAGAAATATTTTCATTATGTTTTAATAAATAATGATAACCTTTAGTAAAGAAATTATTATATTTCTTTTGAATATCATTAACTTGATCTTTAATGTTAACTTTAACATTATCTTTCATATCAATTTGATATTTTTGACCATTCATTTCAAGATTTAATAATAATTGATCTTGATCTTTTTGATACTTATTTTCAAGTTTAGAAATGACCTCTTCTTTAGACATATTATTAACCTTTATGCCATTAATTGTCATATTCTTAATAAACCCTTTACCTGATGCTAGAAAACATAAAATGATATAAATAACCAATATCACTCCTATAACAGCACCTCCGATTATAGGAACTTTTTTATTCAGCTTTTTCATTTTTTCACCCCTATTTGTACATAATAATATATGATTAAAATATAGAAATCAATCGAAAAAAATCATATATCAAAAATAAAAAATATTTGTTATAATGAGGGAGTTATTTATTGATAAAATCAACAAATTAAGATAGTATCAAAAAGAAAGGTGGTATGAAAATGAATGATGATATTATTGTTGCAGTAGCAACATCAAGACTAGAAGCAGCAATTTCAATTATCCGTTTATCAGGAAAAGATGTAATTGCTTTTGTACAACAGTTTTTTACAGGAAAAATATTAAATAAAGAGAGTCATACCATTACTTATGGTTATATAAAAGATAATGGTGAAAAAATAGATGAAGTATTAGTTAATATCTATCGTGGTAAAAGAACTTTTACAGGAGAAGAAATGGTTGAAATCAATTGCCATGGTGGTGTTTATATTACAAATAAAGTAGTTGATCTTTGTTTACATCATGGAGCAAGACTGGCAGAACGTGGTGAATTCAGTAAACGTGCTTTTTTAAATGGACGTATTGATTTATCACAAGCAGAAGCTATTAGTGATATTATTACGGCTAAAAATAGTTATGCTTCTTCTCTTGCTTTAAAAGGTATTCAAGGAAGTATTAGTCATTTTATTAAAGATTTAAAAGAAGAGTTGATTCAAATTATTACGCAAATAGAAGTCAATATTGATTATCCTGAATATGAAGATGTAGAAGAATTAACAGCTGATAAGTTATTACCAATGTCTACTTCTTTAATTGAAAAGATGAATAAGATCATAGAAGATTCTAAAAATATTAAATTATTAAAAGATGGTATTCAAACAGCGATTATTGGTAAACCAAATGTTGGTAAATCAAGTTTATTAAATGCCATGTTAAAAGAAGAAAAAGCCATTGTAACGAATATTGCAGGAACAACAAGAGATGTTGTTGAAGGATCTGTTACTGTTGATGGTATTTTATTAAATATGATTGATACCGCAGGAATTAGAGAAACAGATAATATTGTAGAAAGTCTTGGGGTTGAAAAATCAAAGGAAATGATTAAAAAAGCAGATCTTGTATTATTAGTAATTGATGGAAGTAAGGAATTAGATAAAGAAGATCAAAAACTATTAGAACTTACTGAAGATACCAATCGTATTGTTATTATTAATAAAGCTGATTTAGGTAAGAAAGTAGATTTAGAAGGAATTGAAATATCAGCAAAAGAACAAGATATTTTAGCTCTTACAAAAGAAATTAAAAAGAAATTTAATCTAGGATTGATTTCTAATCAAGAAGAATACTATCTTACAAATGCAAGACAAACACAATTATTAGAAAAAGCAGCTGTTTCTTTACAAAGTGCTATTGATGCTATGAAGATGTCTATTCCTGCTGATTTAATTGTAGAAGATTTATATGATAGTTGGTCTTGTTTAAAAGAAATATTAGGAGAACAAGCAAAAGAAGATTTATTAGATGAACTCTTTAAACGCTTTTGTATCGGTAAATAAGATGAATACGAATGAAATATTAGCGCAAAGATTTTATCGTTTTTTTAAGTATACAAGGAATGTAGCATTAATTGCGTTTATTGTTTTCTTTATATTAAATGCAATTAATACAGGAAATAGTATTTTATATTGGATTTGTTATGGATGTTTAATGATTTCTATTGTAGGAGCAATGCAATCAGTTTTGTTGTATGTTCTTTCAAAGTATTATAAAAAGAGGTAATTTGAATGGAAAAAGTATTTGAACAAATTGATAATTTGTTTGTAAATGGGGTTATAAATGGGGTTATTTCTATTATTATTGCAGGAATTGTTTTAATTGCAATCAATAAATTATTAAATAAGTTTATTAAAAAGAAATGGCCTGATAATTATGTTTTACAAAAAAGAATTAAAAAGATTATTCTCATTACAATCTTTTTAGCAATTATATGTGGTGAAGTGAAATTTTTAAAATCATTTGCGACTGCCCTACTTGCATCTGGAGGAATCGTTGCTGTTGTCATTGGGCTTGCCAGTCAAGAAGCAGCAGGTAATTTAATTAATGGGGCCATGATTATGGCTTATAAGCCATATAAGATTGGTGATTTTATTGTTGTAACAGGACATAATGTTAGAGGAACTGTTATTGATATTTCACTTAGACATAGTGTTATTGAAACATTAGAAAAGACACAAATGATTGTGCCTAATGATATTATGAATAAAGCGATTATTGAAAACATCTCACAAATAGAACATGTTAAAGCAAATTATCTTTATATCGATATTTCTTATGAAAGTGATATAGATCAAGCAATCAAAGTGATTCAAGATCTTGTTGTAAAACATCCTTTATTCATTGATGGAAGAAAAGATAAAAAGGATCCATTAGTTCCTGTGATTGTTTCTGATTTAAAAGATAGCAGTATTCAATTAAGAGCAACAATCACTAGTGAAGATAATGTACAAGGTTTCCAAATGCTGGCAGATATTCGTAAAGATTTAGTCACTGAATTTAAAAAGGAAGGTATTGAAATACCTTACCCTCATATGCATATTGTAAAATAGTGTACGCATATTTAATACAAAACAAAAAACAGAGAAAGTGTTGATTATTTCGATATTTTCTCTATTTTTATATGTGGTTTGTTGTAAAATGAAAGCACTTGATTAACAGGTGCATGTAACATCAGCGCTAGGCTGTAATAATAATCATAGGAGTATGTCCTCTATATGAGATATTGTATAAGATATTTTATTCATGTCAATAAAAAAGAAATATGAGGATTATCCCCATACTTCTTTAGCAATTTCTTTAACAAGTTTTAATTTAGCCCATTGTTGTTCTTCCGTTAATTTATTACCAATTTCACATGAAGCAAAACCACATTGAGGACTTAAATATAAACGTTCTAAAGGAATATATTTAGTTGCTTCATAAATTCTTCTTTTAACAAGTTCTTTATCTTCTAAATCAGGTTTCTTTGTTGTAATAAGACCTAAAACAACTTTTTTATCTCCTGATATCTTCTTTAATGGAGCAAAACCACCAGAACGATGATCATCATATTCTAGAAAATAAGCATCTACATTTTCTTCACCAAAGAGTAAATCAGCTACATCATCATAAGCACCTGAGCTAAAGTATGTTGAATGATAATTACCTCTACATACATGAGTATTAATTGTTAGATCATCTGGAGCACTTGCGACAACTTTATTATTTAAATCTAAAAGTAATTGTTTATATTTTTCTAAAGCTTCCCCTTTTCTACCAGTTAAGCTAACAGCAAGTTCAGGATTGACCATACCACCCCAAACACAATCATCAAATTGTAATTGATGGCATCCAGCGTGATAAATTTCTTGAACAAATTCATTGTATGCTTTAACAACATCGTCAGCAAAAGCTTCTTCACTACCATAGAAACCTAATGTTTTATCTAATAAATCAGCTCCTGTAAAGAAAGCATAGAATTGACCAGGTGAAGGAATTGTTTGTTTAGCTACAGTATTTTCATCTTCTAATGCTTTAACAAATTTAAAATGTTCTACAAAAGGATGATCTTTACATGATACCTTTCCTGTCATATAAGTATCATCAATCATAGCAGCTTCTCCATCAAACGTTTGATTGCCATCTACAGTCTTTTTATGTTCAACCCCATTAAATCCCCACATAAAGTCTAAATGCCACGTAGAACGTCTAAATTCACCATCTGTGATGGTATGATAACCTAATTCTTTAAGTTTATTTACAAGTTCTACAATACATTCATCTTCTACTTTAGTAAGTTCTTTTTTAGTTATATTATTTAATTCATAATTTTTTCTAGCTTCTTTTAATCTTTCAGGACGTAAAAAACTTCCTACAAATTCATATCTATTTAATTGACTCATATCATTCATTCCTTTCAAACTATGTTTTTATTTTATCAATCAAAACATAGTTTGAATAATACAAATAATAACTACTTAGATATAGTTTTAAACTATATTAACCATTGTGCATAATGCACAAATGTATGCAATATTCTCATAACCTCAACACATATAATTTTTATACTTTCTTACATATAATATAAGTAACAAAAGGGATATAAAATACTAAGGAGGAACAAAAACATGTGTGTAAATTACTATTCATATTTAACAACTAATCAAGCAGATTCTCAACCAGGTTGGGCTAAAAAAGACAGATTCGATTCAAGCAACACAACATTATCAAGAATCAAAAATCATGTTGTTAAAAACTATTTCTCTAAACTATTTAAATAATATATAATATTGAAAAAACCTGCACGAGATGCAGGTTTTTTAGTAGTTAAATTACTATTCATCATTTTTTATTTCTTCTAATAAACTTTCCATACGATAATCAAAACACTCTTTTAATTCACATTCCCATATTACAATTACTTTAATATCCATTTGTTCTAATTGTTTGTAGTGTTTGATATCATTTTGCATATTTTTATTAAATTTATTTATCCAATATTCTTGATTTGTTTTAGGAATATAGGCATATTTACAATTAAAATGATGATGCCAAAAACAACCGTTAATAAAAATAGCAACATTATATTTTGATATGTATATGTCCGGTGTTCCAGGTAAAGTTTCAACATTTTTTTGATATCTATACCCTTTATGATAAAGATACTTTCTTACTTTGAGTTCGATAGAAGTATCTTTACTTTTAATTCTAGACATATTGTAAGATCGTTGTTTTGAAACCATAATATTACCTCTGATTATTTTAAGTATTATAACATAAAAGTTATTGTATAATATACATAATAATTAGATAACATATTACATTATTATAAATTAATTTCAATATAAGAATTTCAAATGTTTTACATGTAAAAATTGAATTCTATACAACAAATATAAACAACATAAAAAGATATCGCTCATTACCTTCGAACAGTAATAAATTTGATATCTTTTATTTTTAAGACTAAATTTATTGTCTCCATAAAAAACTCTATCAAAGTTTAGAATGCCTTCTTATTTTGTGTATTCATCAAGGAAATTCATTACACTTTCCCCGATAGCTTTACCTAATAAAGGAGGCACGGCGTTGCCAACTTGAATATATGTTTCTTGCTGATTCCCTATAAATTCAAATTCGTCTGGAAATGATTGAATTCGTGCAGCTTCTCTAACTGATAAAGTTCTATTTTCAGTTGGGTGAATATACATATACCCATCCATACCTATATGGGCAATTACAGTCCAAGAAGGTTCTTTCATTACTAATCGTTTTAGTCTATCTTTAAATATATCTTCTCTAAAAGGAAGAATTTGGCGAACTTCTGGGGGTAAGTCCATATATTTACTTCCTTGTTCCATATGTTGGAATACTTTTTTAGCTCTATCATTTGACATTCTGCAAATATTATTTTTTATTGTTTTTCCATTGCTATTTCTACGCATAATTTTTTGAAATTCTGTTAAATTAGTATTTTTAGAATAGGGCATTTCTGATATTCTCCAATTATCCGTAATCGTAGGTAAATCCGAAATTGCATCTTCCACTGTTGTACAAGGCTTTAATAACTTTTTATACTTTTCATCTTGATCATAGTAATGAGTTGGTTTTGGATATTTAAAAGTGATATTAGATTTTTTATGTGCTACTAACATCATTCTTCGTCTTGTTTGAGGCACTCCATAATATACTGAATTAACAACTTGAACAGGTTTTACAACCTCGTACAGCCCTTCTCCATTTATGGTTTCATTTTTACCAATATTTTCAATAATCTCCACAGCAGTATTAAAAATGGCACCTTTGTATTTTGTCATAAAATTTGGAACATTTTCAATAACAAATATATCTGGTTTAAAGTAGTCTACGTACTTTAAATATTCTAAAAATAACTGATTTCGTGGATCTTCTGATGTAGGTTTTCCGGTTACTGATCTAATTTTTGCATCGCCAATTGTTGAAAATGTAGGACATGGAGGTCCTCCAATAATGACATCGACATGGTTTGTACCAATTATCTTTGAAAATTTTTCTGGTGTAATTTCCCTTATATCTCCGGATATTGTTTTTGAATGCTTATGATTTAATTGATGAGTTTTTGCAATAACTTCTTTCAATTCAATTCCACCTATACATTCAAAGCCGGCCATTTCAAGTCCATATGAGAATCCTCCAGCACCACAAAATAAATCTATAAATTTATATGACATTTTTTACCTTCTTTCTATAATTTTCTAACAAATTCGATAATTTTTTTTATTTCATCATTTTGTTCATCGTACGTGTCACCAAGATGAAATTCAGAATATTCTCGCTTTGATCCTTTTGCATTTCCCGGATGAATAATTAATTCCTCCACGATATCTTCATAATTTTTATTTTTTTCAGATGGAAAAATAAAGCCGCATCTTTTCACGTTAAGAAGTAATGTATAAAATAATAATTGGTGAGTATTATGTCTTCTTGTCGTATTAATTACATCTGATGTACTTCTTTGATATTTTACTTCCATAACAGCTATATAATTCCATTCGTTTGTTTGCGGATTGTATTTTTGAAATGCTATATCAGGAATATAGTTATGAATCAAATAACAATCGTCATTATTGGTGGTATTTAATAATATTTCACTACTAAATATATTTCTATAAGCATCTAAACGAATGTCTTTGATTCCTGATTCTTTAATATATTTTTTTATTTTCGCTCGCGCGTAAAACTCAAAAATAGATTCTAATTTAATAGCATAAGGTATTATTAATCCTGTTTGCTCACCAGTTTGATTGATGGTTATTCCAGCATGATTAATTATCATTTCTGCTAGCTTTATTGCATGAGAATATGTTGAATTAAAACCAGTTATATTCACTGACAAAAAATCAGATTTTTTTATAATTTTACTTTGAATATTAGACATTCTTTTTTTTGAATAGACTAGCATTTCTCTAATTTTTGATAAACCTTCAACATCCAAGCAATGGTTTACTTGCAACAATCGTTCTGACATTTCTAATGCTTTTTTTAATATTTTATTTTCTATTGTATTTTCAGAAAAGGAAGGATATTTGCAATAAATTCTATCTTCTCTTCCATATGCTATATTTTTTTTAATATGCTTTGAAAAGTCAATTCTACCTCTTATTTTTCCATTTAAATTTTCAGAAATATATGACATATTTCGATTCAACATACCAGAACATATTTTATAGCAAGACCTTATAAATGATATTGCTAAAAGAACTTCTCCTCCTGAATCATTCATATTTGTAATAATTGGTTTATCTTCATCCATTATTTCGTATAATTTGTGTACTGTTCCATTTATGTATGATTCATATTCATCATCTTTAATTACTTCAGTAAACATTGTCCATGCAGAAACATTGAATCGAGGTTTTACAATGAGTATTATTTTTTTTCCATTTCTATCGATATAATCATTATTATTTTTATCTTTTAGTACACAAATACCGGAATATCCACTTGTATGATATCGATTTTTTTCGTCAATATAGATTCCTAAGTTTTGGCTATCAGTATTATTGACATCTCTATAAAAGAATAAATTATCATCATATGGTAACTCATAAGAATTAATCAAACTCCAATCTTTAGATATTATAATATTCTTATCATTAATCATATCACTATTCCTTATTGTCATTTAAATATTTTTCAATCAAACTTTGTGCATCTGGTGACACCAAAATAGTTACCATTTTTTTATATTTATCGATTTTTTTGTTTTCATTGGCATTCAGAATTTCAGAAAGTATTTTCAAAATCTCTTTTTCTACAGAATTATTCATAGATTTGATTTTACCAAGATCCAAAATACCATCCTTTTTGTATTCAAAAATAATTGGGACTACTTGGTATAAAAATCTATACATTGCTTGATCCGCTATTTCTTTTGTATCACTCGATTTTCTCAAAAAGTAAGTATGTCCTAATTGAACATCTTCTTTTTCGTAATCAAATGTATTAAGACAATTTTCAAACAAAACATTAATTACGTAGAAAAGTTGTATTTCTATGCAGCATTTAATATCTGCTTCTGGAGACTTTTTATTTATTGAATTTACTATTGTATTAACATTAGGCAATAGCTTAAAAAATAAAAATCTTCTTCTGATTGCGTAATCAATTATTCCGATAGACTTATCTGCAGTATTCATTGTACCAATAATATATAAATTTGGTGGTAATACTAATGAATCAGTTCCATCTACTACATATGGGGTTTTAATTTTTCCCTCTTCTCCTCGATATTCTAAGGCATAAATAAGTTCTCCAAAAACAGTAGCTAAATTTGCTCTATTTATCTCATCTATAATAAGATAGTAATTCGGACATTCATCAAGTTTATTTTCCCTTTCCGCTTTCTTATATGCATTCAAAGATAACTTGGCAATTTTTCCTATTGTTTTGTTAATACTTTTATACTCGATAGAATTAACAGGATTCATTTTAATAGAATACTCATTTTCTCCTTTTATTTCGCCGTAAATTGGTTTCTGATTAGGAAAAACTGCTATTCCTCTAACAAAATCTTCATATGTATATGATGGATGAAATTGAATAATATCCCAATACGTTTTTTTTCCTATTAGAGGTTCTTTGTATTCGTTATTATTCGTTACTAAATGATAGTTTTCTATTTGTTTTTCCCAATCGTCACCTGTTATTCCAATTTCATCACATATAAATTTTTTAGCACTATATGTTTTTGAAGTTCCCGGTGGGCCTTGTAAAATCATTTGTTTTATTTTTGTTATATTCATTATCTTCTTATATTCATTACTCATAATTTTGTACACTCCATTATTATTTTTCATATATAACAATGTAGGAAGATTTCGAATTGTATCAATGATATTTCGCCCGTTTTGACCATGTAACTGTATATAATAAGGTTTATCTGCATATTTATCATCATCTGTTAATTTTGATACAAAATCCAAATCATTAATTACTTGATTAAATAAAATTCTACATTCTAATATTTCTTCCTGTTCCAATATTTGTTCAAGGTTTTTTTTATACTTACTCAAATATTTATATACAAGAACTTTGATTGTCTGATAAAGATGACGTTTTTGCCCATTTTGAGCTCTTAAAATAGGTCTAATACAATCTTTTATTGAGTATGGGCATAACACTTTTAATCGATCTGCATTATATGCATTAAACATTAAATATGTTTTATTATTGAATAAAAATTTATGTAGATTTGCTCTATAAGTATAACTGCCTTTATTTCCATTAGCATTATCATTTGAACAAAAATATTGAACATAATTTTCTTCAAGAAATAATCCTGAAATTGATTTTCCAGAAGGTGTTTTTTGACCTGTGCTATAACATAAAACATCATAGTCATTTAAAAAAATATCAAATAAATCAAGATGATTTATTAGTGAATTATTTATCATGTCTCTGACAATAGAAATAAGAATTAGATATTGCCAATTTGATGTATGATGTCCTCCTGCGTCTTGGCCGATGGGTAAATGATGTCCATTATCAAAAACATTTATTTCTTCATCCAATATATCACTATTATTAAGTATTATAATTTGTTCTTCTTTAATAGATCCAAATATATATCTTGTATCATTTACATATTCCTTAGGAATATATTCTTTTTTAATAATACCATCTTCAGATAATTTAAATAATAAGGGACGAACCTGGTTCCTTATTTTATGTTGTACAGATTCAAACCACAATTTCATCGGAATTCCTGATGGTGGAAGAAAATATGTATACCCGATTTTATACTCTCTTTCCATTTTTTTATATTCTTTATTAAACACACAATATTTTGAAGTATATTTAATATATTCTTCACTCAAGCTTTTTTCTAATTCATTATACTCTAAAGGACCAAATGGGCATAAACATTTATTTTTCATTTCTTTTAAGGATGACAGATATTTATCGAGATCATTTTGAACGTATTCTATCTTATCAAAATAATGTACTACTTTTTTTAGGGTTTCAGAATGAGTATCAGAAGTACTTGCCGTTGCAATAACTTTTAAATTATCAAATATTTGAAGTTCATCCCCGTTTTTTAAGGAAATGATACTGCCCCTGTTTTTTAACGCATAAATAACTTCTCCAAGAATATCATTTAGATCTACTCTGTTTATATCATCTAAAATTAAGTAATATTCTTCAGAATTGTTTGCCTTTGCTTCTAGTAAAAAATTGAGGATTGCCTTTTTTCTTTCTTCATATAGAATTGTCCCTCCCGAAGTTATAATTTCTATTCCATTTATCAAATTTTCATATGAAGAATTATTGTTAAGAAATATTAATAAACTCTTATGACCGTGAGCTATTTGTTTAGCATAGTATGTTTTACCTGTCCCGGCTGGTCCTAGTAGTAATATACTATTTTTATTCATTTTCTTTCTCCTTCTCTTCAATTATATCCAAATATTTTCCTAATGTTGTTGCAAATGCCTCTGCCATTAATGGAGGAACAGCATTTCCTACTTGACGATATTGTTCTGTTCTTGAACCTTCAAATACAAAATCATCTGGAAATGACTGTATTCGTGCTGCTTCTCTTACTGTAAATGTTCGAGCTTGTTCAGAATCTGGATGAATAAATAGATTACCATCTTTATATAAATGTGCAACAACTGTTTTTCCAGGTTTGTTACTTTCTTGAACTGTATATCTGTTTCCGAAATGTTTTGGATCATGGTGAATTAAATCAGGACGAATCTTCTGCAAATCCTTAAGTTGCCAATTCTTATTAGCACTTAAAATGCGATATCTTTCTCTATCTAGGTCATTATGTTTTCTTGCAACGTGATTATAAATAGGACTCGTTGGGGATGAAATTCTTTTAAGATAGTCATTCATTTTTCTTGGTTTTAAAATGTCCTGCTTTTCAACTCCCTCTCCAGGGTTGAGTTTTGGTAAGTCTAAAATTGCTTCTCCAACTGTTATATAATTTGGTAACCTATCGTCTATATCAGAATGAGTTTTTATAATATCAGCATATACATCTTTTATATCTATATAATTTATATCCTTACGAATACCGATTATTATTACTCTTTTTCTTATTTGGGGTACACCATAATCAGCTGCGTTTAAAAGCAAGATCGTAGGATCATCTACAATATTGTAAGTTTTACCCATTTCACGAACTATGGTATCAAAAATTCTTACACCTTTTGGTTTGGCTGAAAGAATACCTTTCACATTCTCAAAAATAAACATTTTAGGTCGAATATGATTGAGAATCTGTAGATAGTTTTCAAATAAATAATTTCTGGGATCGCTATTCATGGAATCAGGGGATTGTGCTCTTCCTGCTGATGAGAACGCTTGACATGGTGGCCCTCCAATAATCAAATCAACTTTTTCATGTATTCTACTATCAATTTCTTCGATTATCCCATCTGAAGTAATATCTGCACAAAGTACAGCATTTTCAATTTCATCATTTGAATAATTGTAATGTTTCATTCTTGTTTTAAGAGTTTTGCATGCAGCGGGGGCAATTTCCAAATGAAGTAATGCTTTATATCCTTTTCTATAAAAACCTTCACTCAGGCCTCCACAACCGGCAAATAAATCAATAAATCGATATTCTCTATGCATTTTTGTTACCATCTCTTTCTCTGAAGCTCATAATATCTCCAATGTCACAATTTAATGCATCACATATTCTTTCAAGTACATCGATTGATACTGACTCATTTTTGCTCAACTTTGCTAATGTGCTGCTGCTAATTCCTGATTTAGCACATAAATCGGTTTTTTTTAAATTTTTATCTATTATTTGATGCCACAACTTATTATAACTAATCACTTTCTTATCCTTCCTAAATCTAATATTAATAAACATGTATAGTTTATTATATATGTTTATTGATGCCCAGTCAAATAAAATGTTCGTAAAGTCAAATATTTATAAAAATAATAATATCAAGTAAAAATAGAATAAAGCATTATACGTTATGAGAATAAAATATAATTAACATGTAGTTATTGTGTGAAGTTAAAAGAGTGGAATTAATTTTTTATTATTCTATTTTTATTGTATTTATTCTGTTAATATTTAATTGATAGGAGTTGGTCAATATGTCTAGAAATCTTTTTACTGCAACAGCTGCAAATCTTATAAAAACAGCATCTTATACAAAATTACATATTCCTTTTTTTCAAAGACAATATGTATGGTCAAAAGATAATTGGGAAGAATTATTTAATACATTTTTGGAGGAAAGAACACCATTTATCGGATCGATAATTGTTAAACAACTACAAAATAGAAATAATGAGGTAGATGTAATTGATGGACAACAACGTTTAACAACTTTAAGTATACTAATTAAAGCCTTTTATGATAGTTTGAACATAGAAGATAAAAAGACAGCTTATAATAATATTTTAACTATTTTTTATTCGTCAAAATCAATTCTTTCTAAAGAATATAGTTTAAGATTAAATCATTCACGCTTAGATAGAAATGATTTTGAAAATATCATGTCATTTGATTATTCATTGAAAGATGGGTGTACATCCAATGAAATAGGGATCATTGGTTGCTATAATTATTTTTTTAATAGAATATCAAGTTTAAAATTAGAAGATTATCAAAAATTTTTAAATATGTTTGAAAAATTAACTGACGAAAAATTTTCATATTTAGTGTTAATTCAATTATCTTCTGAAGCAGATGAACAAACAATTTTTGATACTTTAAACACAACAGGAGTTATGTTAACTGCTAGTGATACAATAAAAAATGTCATTTATAAAACACTTGGTAAAATGTATGAGGATGAAGACTTTATAGAACCTCAAGAAAAGTTAATAAATTTTTACGTAAAAACGTGGGAAAATATTTTTGAAAGTGAATCTAATAAGGATTATTGGAATAGCACACTTGTTACTGGAAGATTTAATAGAACATATTTAGAATTTTTCTTATATTGTTATGGTGTGCTATCTGGTATCTATACTTCGTATGATAATAAAATAAATGATTTGTCTAGTGTATATAAAGCATATTTAAAAAAGGTATCTACATCAAATGAATTGGAAGAATTTTTATTAAGAATGGTGGATTATGCTCAAACGTTTAAAAATGGATTTAAATATGGAGTAAATAATAAGTATTATACATATAAAAGAGATGACGTTCTTGATAGATTATTGCAATTTTTATATATAACAGACACAACATCAGTATATCCCTATGTGATTAAAATATTATATGATTACAAAAATGATAACCATAAAATGAATGTTCAATTACATAAACTTGAAAAAATGCTTGTTATTAATCATTTAACAGCTAATAGCACTAAAACAAAAAATTATAATAAATTGGTTATGTCACTTATATCGGATCCTTCGAAAATAGATATAGAATTGGCTGATATTAAAAATAATAAAAATTATGTTTTATTAAAGAAGCCTTCTAATAAAGTGGCAAATATGTATTTATTTTGGATAGAACTTTATAAACGACAAGATCAAAAAAAAGATATTAATTCGTTACCTTACAACTTTACTTTAGAGCATATCATGCCAAAAAAATGGAAAAAGAATTGGAAAGAATATCCATCAATAAAACATAGTGATGGAACAGAATATACTATGGTAGAAAAAGCAGATATTAGAGATGAAGCGGTTAAAAGTATTGGTAATATGACATTATTAAAGTCAAAATTAAACTCTCGGATATCTAATGCACCATATTCTGAAAAAAGAAGTAAAATAAAAGAATACATAAGTTTAGAATTAAATAAAGACTTACTAAAGAATTATCCTGAATGGTCAGAAAATGAAATATCTAATAGGGAAAAAGAATTAATAAAATGTATAGAAGAATGTTTTCTATATGATAATATTGATGATAATGACCATATATCTTATACAAATACAGAAAGAATTATTTCTGAATATGAGAATACGTATGCAGAAGAAATTTCTAAGTTTGATAAAGTAGATGCTACTGATATAACATCAAGGGAATACTTTGATTTTATGAGCAAACCAGACATTGTTAGATTTTTAAGTATTCAGGGAATAAACATACATAAAGCGTTTAATAGATCAAAATGTAGAGAGGTGAATCAAAAAGAATTCTTCTTAAATCCACAAAAAAGACATTTAACGCAAGATTGGTCTATGGCACTATTTAATCAATATAATAATTCTTTATATTATTTGGAAATACCAGCTAATAGTTTAAAATCTGTTGATGATGATCCTAATGGATTAACTTTAAAGCCTAATGACAGTAATAAAGTTGACTTATATATAAATACTGAAACAATGATTGAGAGAAAAAGTAATATAGATTTTTCTAAGTTTGTAGTAAAAGTGTTCAAAATTTAGTTATTTATTATAAAGGTATCAATTTTCTCTGCTAGATTATTTTTAAAGAAAAGTTTAAAAAATGCAATTAATTCCTGTTTAAATTAGATTTCTAAAAAAAGTATGATAATATAGTGTTATCGACAAAAATAAAATTCAAAATGATTGCTTTAAAAATTCTTATCGAAGAGAGGGTTATGAATGAGTGTATTGCTTCAAGAAAAAATAAAACCTATATTATCTGTAGATGAACAAATAGAAAAATTAAAAGAAAATGGTGTAACTTTTAAATATATTTCAGAAGAGAATGCGAAAAAATATTTAACGGAAAATAATTATTATTTTAAATTAACATCATATAGGAAAAATTTTCTAAAAAAAGAAGTTGACGGGAAAGAAATATATATTGATCTAGATTTTTCATATTTGCAGTATCTTGCAATAATTGATATGGAATTAAGATATTTATTAGTAGAACTATCATTAGATATCGAACATTGGACAAAAGTATATTTGTTAAATTTAATACAACGTCAGAATGAAGATGGCTATAAAATAGTGAGTGATTTTTTAAATACTTTGGACGATAACCAGTATAATAGATTAGAAAATGAAATATTAAGAAATAAAAATTCAATTTATTGTGAAGATTTAATAAATAAACATTCAGATTTAAAGAAATATTCTGTTTGGATTTTTGTTGAAATAGTTTCTTTTGGTACACTAATTTCATTTTATAGATTTTGTGGGAAAAGATATAATAATAAAATGATGGAAAAAAATCATTTTATATTAAAAATGTGCAAAAGTGTTAGGAATGCAGCAGCCCATAGTAATTGTATAATTAATGATTTAAATGCAAATACTACTTCATTATCGACAAGTTACTCTGTAACAAAAGAATTATCAAATATAAAGAGTGTTTCAAAAACTACAAGAATCAAGAAAATGAGCAATGGCAGAATACAGCAAGTAGTAACATTACTTTATATGCATAAAAAATTGATCCCAAGTGAAGGTGTAAAAAAGAATGCAGCGAAAAGATTACATATATTTAGTGATAGAATAAAAAGAAATAATGCGTATTATATTAATAATGATTTAATAAAAACTAATTTTGATTTTTTAAATGTAATTATTGACAATTGGTATCCAGTTGATTAAAATGAAAATGCATAAAAAAATATACTAAATATATTTTGTAAGGACCGTGTAGCGATACATGGTCCTATTTTTGTGATTTTAAAATTTTTACTTTGACAAGCAGATAAATGTATAATATGTTTAAAAGTTGATACAAATTTTATTATCATTTTCATATATTTGAACATTAATAGCTAACCAATTGTCTAAGTCATCTAGTTTGTTTGCCATCTTTGTAAACATAGCAACATTTTCAAATGATAATAATATACAGCCACAACTAAAATTACATTTTATATTATTTAAGATATCTATAGGAGCTATATCTAATGATGAACAAGTTTTTATAGGTTCTAATGTATCAGCTAGAGCTAAAATAAATAACAAAGGATTGTTATCGAATTGTATTGGTTGAGCATATGGAGGAATCAATTGTTCTAAGCCACATTTTTCATATAATTCTATTGTTCCATAATCAGTTGCAAACCACATATTATGAGAAATAATACAGTCAGCTAAATATGCAAATATAGGAAATTGATTAACACTAAAATGAAGATTATTTACATAGAAATTCTCTATATTTTTACTAGCATCATTTAATGAAATATAAGATAAATAATAATTTTTTACTAAGCTATCATATAACCATAGCCCACCGACTATTCCATGATCATAATGATTGATATATTCATTCATTTTGCAATATTCTAAATAATTAAAAATAGTAGATTTATGATACATGCTACTTGTTAATATAGTTCCATTATTGAAAATAATGCTATTATTAGAACAAGGATTATTTCTAGAATTAGCTATGCTACATGGCTTTATAGGATTTATTCTAAAATAACAAGGAGAAGAATAAATTATTCCCAAGTCATAGTATGTATTATAGTTATGGTATTTATTGAATTTGTTAATAGGTTGATTATTTATGCTCATACGATTTTGAAAATCTTTGGATTTTTTCCTATATTCAAATTTATATGTCCAATCTTTTTCTTGAACATAACCCATATCATGAAATAAAGAAACTAAGAACCAAAGATAGCTAAATTCAAAAATTTCATTTTGATTATCATCAATTATTTTCAGGTCATGATATGAACTGTTTTTAATAAGTAAACCAATGAAAAAAACAGATAAGGTGTGATTTATTCTAAGTGGTTCACATTCTTGTATTATGTCATGTATTAAATAACTCTTTCCACCATATGCAAAAAAATCTTTTATAAAATTTCTAGCATCATTTATATTTTTAGGAAGTTCTAATTCATTTAAGTAATAATTCCAATCCATAGGATTATTTTTAAAATAATCAGACATTGTTTGATATAAGTTTTTCATATTAATCTCTTTTCTATAAATATTTTATAGTTTTATTTTAACGTATTACATTGATTTAATCATTAGGTTTTATGTATATGCACATTAAAAGCTGTTTAAATAAGTAAATGAAATTTGTTATGTTGCATTATTTAAATAGTTCAAAGAAATTTATCTAATCGTGATTTATCAAATCTCGATTAGATAAAAAATTAAAAATAATAAAAGAAAAATAGAAATAAATGGCGTATATATTAGTGAAGGGATATACTATTGATTGTAGTAAGGTATGATAAAGATAAGAGGTTAATATATATGTTGATGGAAATTTATTTAAGTGAAGAAAAAGCTAAAAAGAGTAATATAGATTTAAATGAATGTTATCAAAAGATAGATAAGTATTTTAAATCACGAGGAGTAGAAATTGTATCAAAAGGTATTTATAAAGGTGTTAGAAAAGATTTTGATACTTTTGCTATTGCACAAGGATCATTACCTGATACAAATTGGTTTTTAAAAGTAGTAGATCAATGGTATATAAGTTATTTTGGAGATGGACCTGAAAGTCCTGAATATAGAGAAGATGCTTTAAGATGTTATTATGAAGTAGAAAAACGTAATAATGGATTCTTTAGAAAGCAAAAAAGCGCTCAACTTTGATTTAAATGATTCTCTATTAAGAAAATACTACCCTTCAAAAAATTATAAAAAAGGATGGAGTGATATTAAAAAGTATTTTATTAATAATGGATTTAAACATAGACAATATTCAGGTTATGTTTCGAAGTATCCTATTTCAATGGCTGAAGTAGTACAAGTAATTAAAAAATTATCTTCAAATTATACATGGCTAAAATATTGTGTTAAAGAATTTGATGTAACAATTGTAAGTGATGAATATAGTATGAAAAGTTATATTCAACCAGTAGACGTTTTTGATTGATGATGTGAGGTATTTGATATATGTTGATGGAAATCTATTTAAGTGAAGAAAAGGCAAAAAAGAATAATATTGATTTGAATGAATGCTATCAAAAGATAGATAAGTATTTTAAATCACGTGGTGTAGAAATTGTATCAAAAGGTATTTATAAAGGTGTTAAAGAAGATTTTGATACTTTTGTAATTGCACAAATGCAGTTACCTGATACAAAATGGTTTTTAAAAATTGTTGATCAGTGGTATATAAGTTATTTTGGGGATACGCCAGATAGTCCTGAATATATGTCAGATGCATTAGATTCTTATTATCGAATTACTAAACAAACAAATGAATACATTAGAAAACAAAAACATCGTATTTAAACAAATAAAGTAAATAATGTAAGTTATCGGCAAAAAACATAAATTTATACGTTGTTAAAATGTATAGTTTTTGCCGATAACGGCAATAAAAAGCCCTCTAGTTTATCACTAAAGGGCTTTTATTATTTTTTGATCATAATAAATTGATAAGGTTTTAAGGTTGTTGTGTTGTTATAATTGTTGTAGTTATCTAACAAGATGTTTCCTTGAGTTTCAGGAATTGGTTGTTCTTTGTTTGTAAAGTTACATAAACAAATAATTTCTTGTCCTTGATAAGTACGTTTATAACCAATAACATCATCTACGGTATTTACTTCTTCAAAATCTCCATAAACAAGAGTATCTTCTTGTTTTCTAATAGAAATCATTTTTTTATAGAAGCTATAGATTGAATTTGGATCTTTGAATTGATTTTCAACATTGATTTTATCTTGGCTTCCTGTCATTTTTAACCAAGGTTTGTGATTACTGAATCCAGCATATTCACTACTATCCCATTGCATTGGTGTTCTGGTATTATCTCTACTTCTAAGGTTAAGGAAATGCATGGCTTCTTCTTTAGTAAAGCCTTCTTCTAAAGCTCTTTGATATTGTCCATGACTTCCAATATCATCAAATTCATCAATGCTTTCTCTTTCAAAGTTTTCCATACCAATTTCTTCACCTTGATAGATAAAAGGTGTTCCTCTTAAATTAAAGAACATACCAGCAAGCATGGTTTGAGAATAATAATTATGATTTTTCTTATCTAACACAAATTTATCGATTGCTCTAGGTTGATCATGATTTTCTAAGAAACTCGCAATCCATCCAAGCTTTTGAACTTCTCTTTGACTTGTAAACAAAAGCTCTTTAAATTGTTTAGTTGTCCAATCTTGTCTTTTAAACCATTCTTCATCTTCACTAATATCAAAATTACAATAATTAAAATCAAACATCATTGAAAAACATCCATCTTTACCAATAAAAATACCTAAATCCTTATATTGAACCCCAACAGCTTCAGCTACTGTCATACAATTATGTTTTTCAAATGTTTCTTTCTTTAATTCATCAAAAAAGACTTCAATTCCTGGTTGATTTCTAGAATAAGCAAAACAAGCACTTAAACCATCTTGTCCATCAACAGGACCATCTAAATATCTTTGATCTTTTTTAATAAAGTTAATCGCATCAACTCTAAACCCAGCAATTCCTTTATCTAACCACCAATTAATCATTTTATAAAGTTCTTGTCTTAAAGCTGGATTTTCCCAATTTAAATCAGGTTGTTTTTTAGAAAAAGCATGGAAATAATATTCATCTCTACCTTCTACCTTTTGCCATACTGAACCTCCAAAAACAGATCTCCAGTTATTTGGTTCTTTACCATCTTTAGAGGATTTAAAGATATAATAGTCATGATAAGGACTATTTGGATCTTTTAGTGCTTCTTGAAACCAAGCATGTTCATCTGAACTATGATTGATAACGAGATCCATAATAATCTTAATTCCTTTATTTTTAGCTTTTTCAATTAATTCTTCTAAATCAGCCATTGTTCCAAATTCAGGATTAATATCATAATAATCAGAAATATCATACCCATTATCATCCATAGGTGATTTATAAATAGGACATAACCATAATAAAGTCACCCCTAAATCCTCTAAATAATCAAGCTTTTCAATAATTCCTCTTAAATCACCAATTCCATCTCCATTAGAATCCTTAAAACTCTTAGGATAAATTTGATAAGCTACTTCCTTCTTCCACCATTCATTACTCATTTTCTTTTCTCTCCTTTAAAATATATAATTTAGAATAATAATCTCCAATACCATCCTTATTCTCACCACTTGAACCATCACTTATAATTAAACCAACATTCATCAACTCATCACCATATAAATCTAAATCATTTACATGATAAACCTTATTTTCATCTAATCCCTCTAATAATAAACGACGATATCCAACATTGACTTCTTGTAAAGTACGATAATAACCTACAATCGCTAAATCTCTTTCTTTAGAAACAACCATCCAAGCTGTCTCATTTCCTTCAAAAGGACTTTTTAAACGATAAAAAGTACCAAATTGAAATAAAGAACGATATTGTTTCATAAAACTAATTTGTTTTTTAATAATTTCTTTTTCTTCAAAGGTTAATTGATTAACATCCAATTCATAACCAAAAGTACCAAAATAAGCCACATTAGCACGTGTTTGTAAAGGCACTTTTCTAAATGTTTGATGATTAGGAATATTAGATACATGTGATCCCATTGAAGAAAGTGGGTAAACAAGAGAAGTTCCGTATTGAATCTTTAATCTTTCTATTGCATCGGTATCATCACTGGTCCAACATTGAGGGGCATAATAAAGCATTCCTGGATCAAAACGTGCTCCTCCACTTGCACAGGATTCAAAGAGTATATCAGGGTATTTAGTTGTTAGAACATCGTATAAATGATAAACACCTAGGATATATTCATGCATGACTCTTCCTTGTGATGAAACATCATGAGTGCTTGAATAGACTTCTGACATACAACGATTCATGTCCCATTTAATATATGAAATATAGGAATCATCAATCACATTCATCATTGCCTGGGCAATGTATTCAACAACTTCATGATTAGAAAAATCTAAAATATATTGATTTCTTCCATGACAACTCTTTCTATGAGGAGTTTTTAATATCCATTCAGGATGATTTCTATATAAGTTAGAATCTTCATTGACCATCTCTGGTTCAAACCATAATCCAAATTTTAAACCTAAATCATGAATTCTCTTTGATAGACCACGAATTCCATGAGGCAGTTTATCTAAATTAGGGAACCAATCTCCTAATCCTTGATGATCATTATTTCTATTACCAAACCAACCATCATCTAACACAAATAACTCAATTCCTAATTCTTTTGCTGTTTTAGCCATTGAAACGATCTTATCTTCATTAAAATCAAAATAAGTGCCTTCCCAATTATTCACTAAAATAGGTCTTACTTGATCTCGATACTTCCCTCTAGCAAGTCTTTTTTGATAAAGTTGATGATATGTTTGTGACATCTTATTCAATCCTTGATCACTATAAACCATCACAACTTCAGGACTTTGAAACGAATCTAAATGATCTAATAGATATTCAAAACAATGAGGATGAATTCCCATAGAGACACGTGAGACATGATAATTATCAACTTCTACTTGGGCTAAAAAGTTACCACTATAAACCAAACTAAAACCTAAAACTTCACCACTTGTTTCTTTACAATTTTCTCTTTTTAAAGCAATAAAAGGATTAAATTGATGAGAAGAACAGCCTCTTAAAGAATAAATACTTTGAATACCTTCAGTAAGTTTTCTCGTTTTAATAGAACGTTCTCTTGCCCATGATCCTGTAAGTTCAATCATTTCATAATCCTGACCAGGTAAGTCTAAAGACATAGACATCATTTGATTAAGTCTTAATTTTTGTTTCCCCTCATTAACAATAAAAGTATTTCTTGTAATTACAGGGAGATCTTGATAAATGGTATAACTTAATTGTAGTTTTGTTTCAATGACTTCATCATATAAGGTAATGATAAGAGTTTGAGCTTCGTTTTCATTTTCTACATAGGTAGCAGGAAGATCTTTTAATTTTGGTTTTCCCTGTATGATTTTATGACTTACATATTCAAAGTTTAAAATATGACTCCCATTTTCTTGTAAAATATCGATAGCAGGATGACGTAAATCACCTGAACCATAAACAGGATATTCTTGTTTAATATGTTCTAATGAAAAACTTAAATCCCCTTTATAGCTACAAGGTGACATAGGACGGGGAAAAAGTTCTAATAAATGATCAAAGTCTTTACGATCATGAATTCTTTTTCCATAATAGAGTTGTCCTAATTGATTATTTTTTAAGATTTTAAACACATAACTAATTTCATTATTATACAAATGAAAAGTTTTACTTTCTTCATGAAATACAATCATAAATTTCTCCTTAATCACTAAATAGTATTTTTAAAATATCTTCTAAACCATCATCAACAATCGATTTACAAATAATATTTGCTTTAACTTTTAATAAATCACAGGCATTTCCCATAGCAACCCCTACACGACAAAATTCAATCATTTCTAAATCGTTTTCTCCATCACCAAAAGCGTATGTGTCATTTTGATTTAAATGATAATAATCAAGAACTTTTTGAATACCTGTAGCTTTTGAAATCGTTGGTGAATAGAATTCAAAAGCATTATCACTGCCATGTTCATCAAAATTAATAACATAACCAAAATCATTTTGGATATACTTTTCTATTTTTTCACGATCTTTATTTGTAACATTGGCTTCTATTTTAATCGCTCTTTTTAATACCTCATTACGATCAAACTTTGTTGTAAATAGATCTTCAAAATGTCCATTTTGAACAAAGAAGTTATAAAGTTCTTTATAAGAAGGATCAATGTATAAATGATTCGCTGTCGCAATCATATAATCACAATGAAGTTCTTCTAACATATTTGCTGTCTTTAAACATAACTCATAATCCATTCTATTTTCATAAATAGATTTTCCATCAATTTCTACATAACCACCATTATTTAAAATATAACCGTCAAAAGTTCCGTCGAGCCATTTTTCATCTAACATGGCTTTGGGTCTTCCACTGCAAATAAAGAGTTTATGTCCTTGTTTCTTTAATCTATTTAATTGTTGTTTTACACCTAAAGGTATTTCATAAATTCCCATTTGTGAGCATACTAATGTCCCATCTATATCAAAAAATAATACTTTCTCTTTCATAAAAAATCTCCTTTAGCTAATTATATCACAAAGCCCCTTTCTATGATTTTCAATAAAAGAAAATATAAAAAGTACGTATGATAGTACGCAAGATAATACGTATGAAAAAAGGAATCTTTCGATTCCTTAACTAGTCATCTAAAATAGAAGATCCATTAGTCGCAATAACTTCTTTATACCAATCATAAGATTTCTTTTTAGAGCGTTTATAAGTTCCATTACCATAATCATCAACATCTACATAAATAAATCCATAACGTTTAGACATTTGATTTGTAGAGTTAGATAATAAATCAATTGGTGCCCAAGTTGTATAACCCATTAATTCAACACCATCTTCTTCAATAGCTTTATACATTTGTCTAATATGTTCTCTTAAATAATCAATACGATAATCATCATTAATAGAACCATCAGCTTCTACAGTATCTTTAGTACCTAAACCATTTTCAACAATAAATAATGGTTTTCTATAACGATCATATAAATCTACACAAGAAATTCTTAAACCGATAGGGTCAATTTGCCATCCCCAATCAGAACTAGGAATATGAGGGTTTTTAATAGCTGTAACAGTATTACCTGCACTCATTTCTAATCCTTTAGTATCTGCAGCAACACAACTTGATGAATAATAACTAAATGAAATAAAATCAACAGGATATTTTTTCATGATTTCTAAATCTTCATCTGTCATTTTAATATTAAATCCTTTATTTTTATACATTTGTAATAAGTATTTAGGATATTCACCATGAACTTGAGTATCACTATAACAATAGATTTGTCTCATTCTTTGTTGTTGTTCTAATACATCTTCTGGTTTACATGTATATGGATAATAAGTTAATTTAGTAAGCATACATCCTACTTTAGCATCAGGAATGTTTTCATGTGTAATTTTTACAGCAAGTGCACTTGCCACAAATTGATGATGCATTGCTTGATATTCAACTTCTTCAAATTCTTCAGGTTTAAATCTTGATTCAATTAATCCACCTGTCATAAATGGATGTCTAATGATTGAATCAATTTCATTAAATGTAAGCCATAATTTAACTTTATCTTTATATCTTTTAGTAATAACATCCACATAACGTGTAAAGAATTCAATGGAACGACGATCATACCAACCATTATAATCCATACAGAATGCTAGTGGTGGTTCATAATGAGACATTGTAACTAAAGGTTGCATTCCATATTTTAAACATTCATCAAAAACAGCATCATAGAATTTTAAACCTTCTTCATTAGGTTCTAATTCATCCCCTCTAGGGAAAATACGAGACCAAGCAATAGACATTCTATAAACCTTAAATCCCATTCCTGCAAGTAAAGCAATATCTTCTTTATAATGATGATAAAAATCAATCCCATGACGTTTTGGATAGTAAACTTCATCATCAGTACTTAAAGCTTTTTCAATCATTTCATCAGAAATATCGCATAAACCATGAGTATTTAATAAATCATTCATTGATTTAGGATCAGTAAATAATTGTACATCACTACAACTTACTCCTTTTCCTCCTTCTTTCCAACCACCTTCATATTGGTTAGCGGCAGTAGCTCCACCCCATAAAAATCCTTCTGGAAATTGTTTCATATTATATTTCTCCTTATTTTTTATTATCAAATTCATTATATCGATATTATTGAATATTTGTTTGTTTTTTCATAATATAAAAACTAATTCTACTTATAAGAGGTGTTGTTTTCTATTTAAAATGATATGATTTGATTAAAGGAAGTGGTCATATGGATCTTATCAAAATAGGTAAATATATAGCTTTTAAAAGAAAAGAACAAGACTTAACACAAAAACAGCTTGCTGAAAAGTTAAATATGTCAGATAAATCAGTCTCTAAATGGGAAAGAGGTATATGTTTACCGGATGTTTCTGTTTATCTAGAATTATGTAAAATACTAGATATAAGTATTAATGAGTTTCTGGCTGGCGAAGATATACCTAAAGAAACAATTGAACAAAAAGCAGAAGAAAATATTATTCAGATTACAAAAGATAATAAAAACAAACAAAAGTATCTAAAGAAAATTATAAGATTATTAATAGTTATGCTTGTTGTTTTCATATTTATTACAAGCATATTTATCTACAAAAAATTAACACAACCACAAAACTATATAGAACCTTATTTAGAAAAAAGCACAGAAATGCAAACGGCAAATATGCTTTCTAGTCATCCAGGGAATATTTTGTTATTTCATTATAATTCAAAAAAGAATTATGATTCATTAACTATGTATTTAACCCAATATCAAAAAGGTAAAAAGATATCTGATAAAGAAATCTGTACATTTTATAATAATCCTTCAAAAGGAACAAATACCGGAAATATTGCTTTAGTAGTTGATTATGAAGCTTCTACTTTGAAGATTATAGATGCTTTTGAAGATGGATATTATGTAGCTGAAGGTATTTCATTTTTAGAAAACATTAGTAACTATGATGTTTGGGATTATGATAAAATTGAAGAAAAAACATCTATTAAATATAGTAAAAAACAAATGTTAGTGGCATTATCTTATGGAAAAAATCATGTCACCTCTCTTCCTATAAAAGAGTTAGAAACAAACAAAAAGATAAAGAATGATTATACATGTATTCTTTCAATTAAGTTTAAGTAAAAACGTCATCACTTGGATGACGTTTTAATAATCAAATTTATTCTTTTTCTTCATAATGATAAAAATACTTACACAAATCATTGCTGATAAAATAGAACCTAATGCTGGTGTAAGACCCATAGGAAGCAAAGTATCAGGGAAAAGCTTAGAAGTTATATAAGCTCCAGGTACTCTTATTAAAACAATAGAGATGACATTGTGAATAAATGAAATCATAGAATAACCATAAGCAGTAAAGAAACCACTAAAACAGAAATGAATAGAAGCAAACATACAATCTAAAACATATCCTTTTAAATACTGACTTCCATACATAATAACGATAGCTTCACTTGTAAATAGCGAAAGAATTTCCTTGGAAATAAATTGACAAGTAATCGCAAAGAAAATTCCAAATCCTAAAGCAATTATCATTCCATAACGTAATGTTTGACGAGCACGTTGATGCTGTTTTGTTCCTACACATTGGGCACATATAGCAGAAATTGCTGAAAGCATACTTGATGGTACTAAGAATAAAAAGCTAATGATTTTTTCTACAACACCAACTGCTGCGGCAATATCAACACCACGCATGTTTGCGATAATCGTAATAATAATGAATGATACTTGAATAAGACCATCTTGCATAGAAATAGGAAAACCGATTTTAAAGATATCTTTAATAATTTTTTTATGTAATTTCAAATGGTATCTATGGATGACAATCAATTTTCTTTTAATGATTGCAAATAAAGCAACAATCACACTAATAAGTTGTGAAATCACTGTCCCAAATGCTGCACCAACGGCATGCATATTGAAATAACCAATGAAAATGAAATCTAACACAATATTAAAAAAACAAGCAACTGCCACAAAATACATGGGTCTTTTAGAATCCCCTAATCCTCTAAAAATAGAACTAATAATATTGTAAGCAGTAATAAAAGGAATTCCAATAAAACATATTTTTAAATAAAGTGTTGTTTCTTGAATCGCTTCTACAGGTGTAGACATAATAGAAACAATCGGATTAATAAAGAATAATAAAATCAAAGTAACAATCAGAGATAAAATCATAAAGATTATGATTGTATTTCCAACAGTCATCTTTTTTTCTTCTTCTTTTCTTTCACCAACATAACGACCAATCATGACCGTTGAACCCATTGCAATTCCTACAAGCATGACAGTAATCATATGCATGACCTGACTTCCAATAGAAACCCCTGATAAAGAAGCAGCTCCATTGTATTGACCGACAATAAATAAATCAGCCATACCATAGAATGTTTGTAAGAAATTAGCAAGTAAAAAAGGTAATGAGAAAGTAATAATATTTTTTAAGGCACTGCCTTTTGTTAAATCTTTTTGCATAACATCAACTCCTTGCTTTGTATTATATAGGATAAATGTTAAAAGATAAAACGAAAAAAAATGTTTAATCTAGCACTTTTTTTCATGGATATGTTGCAATAATAGATTTAAGTTCTCTGATTTATTTTGTTTTAAATAAACAAGATCTATTTTTTCAAGATCAGAAAAGTATTTACTAATATCCTCTAAATAGAACTGATCTCTGTTTTCTACTTCTTTTGTAGGAAGGATTGAAAAACCTCTAGATAGATTAAGTAAAAGAAGTTGTTTAGGAAATTCTTTAACGTATTCTACTTTATTAAAAGTTGTATGATAAATTTTATAAAGTTCATCTTTACATAATTGATGATAGTTTTGATCTGTTGCTTTTGTAATATAGGGAACAGATTGAATGACCTTTTCTATTGTATGATATTTATGGATCAGTTCTTTTGAACAAATAAGAGAAACGTTTTCTTTAGATAAGGTTGTTGTTTCAATTGGATTATTTTTGTAGAAAGAGAGCATACTTGGAGAAATTAACGCATCGAGTTGATGCGCTTTTAGGCCTTCCATCAATTCATTTTCTTCAAGATAAGAATAAGAAATAGAAAGATGTGGGTATTTCTTTTCAAAGCTTTCAAGAATTTCAAAGTCTGTAAAATCTGTTGTTTTCATGCCTATATGTAAAGAATTCGTTTGTTGAATATTTTGACATAAAGTTTGATAAGAAGCATAAATGTTTTTCATTCCTTCATAGAACTGCTTTCCTTGTTTAGTAAGAGTTAATGCTCTATGTTCTCTTATAAATAGCTGTGTTTGGAGTTCTTGTTCTAAGACAGCAATGTATTTAGACATGGTTGTTTGTCCAATATGACAAGCGTTAGCTGCTTGCGTAAAGTTTTTATATTCAACAGCTTTAAAGAAATAATGTATTTTCTTTAGATCTATACTATTACTTCTTTCGTTATAACAAAAAAAGGAGCAATGAAGCTCCTTTGCTCAATATTTATTTACGTTTGAATAATGATTTTAAACCACGAGAGATTACTTGAAAGAAACTAAGAGAACGAACCATATTATTTGGATCAACATAATTTCTAACAGCTCTTAATGTCTTTTTATTATCTCTTGTCGAAAAGATAAAGTTTCCGTTGTTTTTCGTAACAACTGCAAAACGAGGAATCCATTTTCCTTTAAACATGACACTTGCCATGATTTCTGTTACTTCAGACCAAGGAATTTGAATATAATCATTGACGTTTTTATCATTATAATATTCAAAAGCTTCATCCCCGACTAACACTTTACCATAGTTTGCCATTCCTAAATAAGAAGTAGCGTTAATTGTTAAATCGACTTTTTTATTTAATGATTGTACCATATATTCCCTCCATAAATATTGAACTTTTTAAATTACATAATTCCAGCTAAACGAGCTAAGATACCAACGATAAATAATGCAACGATAATAACGATTGGTGAAACTTTTTTCTTTAATAACCAGCAGCAAAGTAATGTAAGTAATAATGCTGCAAGACCAGGAATTAATTGATCTAAGTTTTGTTGTAAAGTAGTAACTTTAATTTTATCTAATCCAGTAGCTCCAAGGGAAGCATATTGAGATAAAGCTGATTTAATACCTTCAGCCCCACCTTTGATTTGACTCCAATCAATATAAGCACCTTCAGATTGAGTAACTCTAGAAACAACAGGAGTAAATGAAATACTTACCCAACGTTGAACTAAAGAACCGATAATGAACATACCTAAAATAGAAGCACCTTGAGTAATTTTACCTAATAAACCACCAGATAAATCTTTTGCGATAGAAGTACCAACTTTATATCCAAATTCTTGAGTATACCAAATAAATGCCATACGGATAATATTCCAAGCAAAGAAGAATAATAATGGACCGACAATACTTCCACCTAAAGCAAGAGAAGCACCTAAAGCACCTAAGATTGGTCTTAAAGTGAACCAGAATACTGGATCTCCAACCCCAGCAAGAGGTCCCATCATACCAACTTTAACCCCTTGAATAGCTTGATTATTGATTTCAGCACCATTAGCTCTTTCTTCTTCTAAGGCTAATGTAACACCCATAACTGGAGCTGAAACATAAGGATGTGTATTATAGAATTCTAGATGTCTTTTTAAAGCATCTGCTCTATCTTGTGGATCTTTGTATAATTTTTTGATAGCTGGGATAATTGAATAACACCAACCACCATTTTGCATACGTTCATAGTTCCATGATCCTTGAAGGAACTGATGACGCCAAGCAACTGATAAACGATCTTTTTTAGTTAATTGAATTTTTTCTGCCATATTTCTTTCCTCCTTCAAGATTAATAGTCATTTAAAATATCACCTAATGGATCACCAGAACCAGTAGAACCACCATTACCAGAACCACCGTTTTCTTTTAATCCTAAGTAAATTAAAGCAATAGCAACACCTAAAGCACCTAAAGCGATTAATGTTAATTCGCTTAATGCAGCTAATACGAAACCGATAGCAAAGAATGGCCAAGTTTCTTTAGTTGACATCATATTAATAACCATTGCATAACCTACAGCGGCAACCATTCCACCACCAACAGTCATACCACCTGATAACCAAGCAGGCATTTGATTTAAAACACTAGTTACTGCTTCAGCAGGAACGATACATAGTGCAGCAGCAGGAACTGCGATTCTGACACCTTGTAATAAGATACCTAAAATTTGATAGATTTCAATTTTACGGTAATCACCTTTTTCAGCAGCACCATCCATTAAGTGAACTAATGGGATAGCGATTGTACGACAAATCATAGTTAAGAATAAACCAGCTACTGATAAAGGAATTGCAACAGCAATTGAAGTAGAGATAGCTGTTTGTGTATTAACAGTACCACCATTTAAACCTAAAACCATGATAATTGCAGAAGCAACAGAAGCTAAAGCAGCATCTGGAGCAACAGCAGCACCAACGTTTGCCCATCCTAAGGCAATCATTTGTAAAGAACCACCTAAGATAATACCTTCACTTAGATGTCCTGAAACTAAACCAATTAAAGTACACGCTACTAGTGGTTGATGGAATTGGAATTCATCTAAAATCCCCTCCATACCTGCTAATAATGCTACTAAAATAATTAACATAATAGTAATTGCAGACATTAAATTTTCCCCCTATTTCATATTTTGAAGTTCAGTCTTTGCTTTTTTAAGAAGACTGTCCATATTTTCTTTAGAATCAGCAGGTACTTTACGAACATCGAAAGTAACACCCATTTCTTTTAATTTTTCTAAAGTTTCAACATCATCTTGATCCATAGCAATGGCTTTATTAACAACTACTTTACCAACTGAGTGAGCCATAGAACCAATATTTAATTCTTTAATATCAACGCCACCTTCAATAGCTCTTAAAGCATCTTGAGGAGTTTCAAATAACAATAAAGCTTTAGTAGCACCAAAACGAGGATCTTTAGCGACTTCGATCATCTTTTTGATTGGTACAACGTTTGCTTTAACACCTGGTGGTGCAGCTTGTTCAATCATTTGTTTACGTAATGCATCTTTAGAAACAGCATCAGATACAACAATGATACGAGTTGGTTGAGTTGATTTTGTCCAAGTAGTAGCTACTTGACCATGTAATAAACGTGTATCAACACGAGCTAAGACATATTTAATATGTCCATCTCCAAGAACAGTTCCTTCAGGAATAGCCCCAGCAGGTGCTGGGTTTTCAGCTTTTACTGCTTCTTCCTTTTTAGGTTCTAATTCTTCTGGACGAATGTTAACTCCGTCTCTAGCAACTTCACAGATATGAGTTGCGATTTCATGTGCGCTGTCAGTAGACATACGCATTGCATATGCTTCAATAAGCATTGGTAAATTTAACCCAGTAACGATTGCCCAATGATCTTCATGACCGTTAAGTAATAAGTTTGCTTGGTTGAAAGGAGTACCACTCCATAAATCAACTAAGAAAAGAACTTCGTCTTGATTTTCAAAAGTGGAAATAGCTTCTTCCATTTTTGCTCTTAAATCATCAGGACCTTCACTTGGTTGTAAAGTCACAGCTTTTACATCTTTTTGTTCACCGAAAATCATAGAACCAGATTGTAAAATTCCATTAGCGAATTCACCATGACTTGCAAGAATAATTCCTACCATATTTTTCCTCCCTCTCTCTAATTAACATTGAATAACAAAAAAAGTAGGCCAACTATTTAAAAGAAGATACAATGCACCCATTGCTTTCTTTTAAAATAGTTAATGCCTACTTAAAGTTACACACTATTGAATATTCAATTTAATTACAGTGATATACTAACATCAAAAAATGTAAGCGTCAATCATTTTTTTTACGTTTTTATGTTCTTTCATTATTTTTTGATATAAAAAATAATGAAAAAGATAATATATAATATAAAACAATCACAATTTATCAATAAATAAAAAAAGGGTGATCCCCTAATTTTGAAATGCACTTGATAAAATTCTTTCCAAATGTAAAGCAAGATAGCCAATTTCTGATTCTGGTAATTCTTTATGAAGTACTTTTGATAAATTATCACACATCCTTATTGCCTGTTCATAAGCAAAAGGAAATTTATTTTTGGTAAATTCACTAATATCCATTTGCAATTGTTCATTAGTATTTAAACGAATGATTAGGAATTTAATATGATTCATTAAACGGGCATAAGAAATTGATTCAACATCAATTTTCATATTTAAATCGGTTTGTAATTTAATAATACTTTCATGAACAACACGAGCAGCTTCCATAGATTCTCCTACTTTATTAGAAGAAATTGCCGAGTGAATATGTAAAGTAATGCAACTTACTTCATCATTGTTGATTTCTTTATTAATAAAAGATTTAATAATTTCTTTTGATTTTAAAGCAACTTCATATTCATCAGGGAAAAGAAGTCGTATATCATAGGTAAATGGATTACTAGGCAAGATATTTTCATCCATACGTTTGATCGTAAAATGAATATGATCAGCAAGTGGAATAAGAATATCATGATTTACTTCTTTAAATTTATTAGTTGCTTCTTTAATGATTTCAGCTGCAATTTCAAGATAAACAGGATTGATATAGTCAATGACTTTCTTTTGTTTATCTTTAGCTTGATAGTTTTTTTGCATCATGTATTTCTTGGCATGAGGTGGAATTTCAAAATGTTCATCTATTTTTTTACCAAAACCAATTCCTTTAGCCATAACTATTATTTCATTATCATCTTCTTTAGCTAGAATGGTATTATTGTTTAATATTTTTAAGACTTGATACATTATGTTCACCTCTTTATTTTTAAAATTGTTTCACCACTTTTTTTATGACCATAGTTCTTTTCTAAAGGTCCTTGGCCTTTAGTGATAATCATTAAAAGACAATCATCGATGGCATTTTCTTTAATATAATTCAAATCTGCATTCCATAACAGATCTCCTTTTTTAACCTTCTGATTCATTTTAACAAGAAGTTCAAACCCTTGTCCATTTAATTTTACAGTATTAATACCAAAATGAATCAATATTTCCACACCATTTTCTAATTCAATCCCTAAAGCATGTTTTGTAGGATAAATCATAGAAATCGTTCCATCACAAGGAGCAACAACCAAACCATGTATTGGTCGAATCATGATACCATCTCCTAATAACTTATGAGCAAAGATATCATCACAACAATCTTCAATAGGTAAAACCTCACCATCAACGATATTTCCTATTTCTACATCTGTTGTATGATACACAATTGTTTTTTCTTCATCATAAGAAGCAGGAACATTATTTAAATAATCATCAATCTTTGTTTTTAAAGAAGAAGCTTTTGGCCCAAAGATGATTTGAATAGCATTGCCCTGTAATAAAACAGCAGCTGCCCCTGCTTGTTTTAAAGAACCTTCGCTTACAAGACTTGGATCTTGTAAAGAAGCACGTAATCGTGTAATACAACAATCAAGATCACTAAAGTTATATCTTCCACCTAGTCCTTTAATAATCATTTGTACTTGAGGATCAAGTAATGATTGGTCAAAAGAGTAATCCATTTTCTTTTTATTAAAAATCGTTAATTTATTATCATCTTCTCTTCCTGGTGTTTTTAAATCAAATTTCTTAATTAAAAAACGGAATGAAAAATAATATAAGAAGAAATACATAACTCCACCAACAATAATAAAAACCCAATGAGTTTTACTATTACCTTGTAATACACCAAAAACAAGAAAATCTATTAAACCACAAGAAAAAGTAAATCCAATCGTCACCTTTAAAACATGGGCTAAAACAAAAGCTGTTCCCGCTAAAAAAACATCAACGACAAATAACATAGGAGCCACAAAAATAAAAGCAAATTCAATGGGTTCTGTAATTCCTGTAAGCATACTCGTAAGGGCTGCTGATAAAAAAAGACTTCTTATAACTTTTTTTGATTCAGCTTTAGCACTGCGATACATCGCTAAAGCTGCTCCTGGTAAACCAAACATCATAATCATATATTCACCAGAGAAATACTTAGTTGCTTCAACACTAAAGTGCTTTAAATTTGGATCAGCAAGTTGAGCAAAGAAGATATTTTGGGCACCATCAATTAAAACCCCATTGACTTCCAAAGTACCACCAATAGCAGTTTGATAAAAAGGCATATAGAAAACATGATGTAAGCCAAAAGGAACAAGGGCTCTTTTAACAATTCCATAAACAAAAGTTCCCCCATAGCCACTACTAGCAATCCATTGTCCAAATTTAAAAATTCCATCTTGGAAAGTAGGCCAAATATAAAACATCAAAAATCCTACCAAAATATAAACAATGGTAGAAATAATAGGAATAAATCTTTCTCCTTCAAAGAAAGATAAAAAATCAGGTAACTGAATTTGATAAAAGTGATTATGTAAATAACTCACACCTAAACCAACAATAATTCCTCCAAATACCCCCATTTGTAAGGATACTTGCCCACATACATTTGTAAGTGTTCCTTCAACAACACCTTTAATAATTTTATTACCTTCAATAACACCATTAAAAACAAGTAAACTATGAATTGTTGAATGCATTACAAAAAAAGCAATAATAGAAGATAACACTGCTACTTCTTTTGATTTCTTTGCCATTCCTAAAGCAACAGAGGATGCAAAAATCAAAGGCAGATTATCAAAAATTGTTTGCCCTACAGACATTAATAAAATCAATATATGATTTAAAGTTGTTCCTGTACCTAAAATACTCTCTAAACCAAGAGAAGCAATCGTTGCTTCGTTAGTAAGAGAACTCCCAATACCTAAAAACATTCCCGCAATTGGTAGTACAGCAATAGGTAACATAAAACTACGTCCTATTCTTTGTAAAACCCCAAAAATTTTCTTTTTCATTTTCTTCCCTTTCATTTATAAAAAAATATAGAATTCTATACTTTAAAAACACAATTTTTCGCATTTAGTGTATCATAAAATAATCTATATGTACATTTGTATAGATGAGTTAGATTATAGATATCTTTAATGGGTAAAGTACTGTATAATATTTATATATACCTAAATTCAAGGGAGGAAAAGTATATGGAAGAGAAAAGATTGTTGAGTAAAGATGAAGTTTATTTTTTAGTATTTTTTTCTAATTTCTTTATTGGATCAATCATATTGTCTGGCAGGTATCACTTTGATTCAATACGTTCATTTTTTATATTTGCTGGAGAGGAACCCTTTCCATTTACTTTATTTTTCTTAGTGTTCTTTTGTTGTCTTTATTATTTTTTTAAAATTCTAATAAAAAAACACTCACTAAGAAATTTTATTAAGAGTAATGATGTTTAATGTCAAAAAGGAGAAATATTATGGAAGAAATTAAACAACTTGTTTATAACTATGCTAAAGCAATACACACACAGAATGAAAAAGATTTTAAAGCATTATGGTCATCTAAAGAAAATACCTTGATCTCACTTACGAATCAATTTGATGGAATTGATTTTATTTATAATGATTTTTTAATAGGTGTTATTCAAAGATTTTATGAATCAATTGATTTAATTGTAGAAGGAATAGAAATACATCAAATAGATGAAAATAAAGCTATTATTATCTTTAAATATCATACTGAATGTATTAGAAGAGATACCAAAGAACCTTATGGTATCCAAGGTTTAGAAACACAAATAGTTATTAAAGAAAATAATGAATGGAAACTTATGCACATTCATTATTCAAAGTAAAAGCTAGCGATTTGCTAGCTTATTTAAGTGCTTTTTAATTTTTAGTTTTTTATTTGATTTAATATATTTACAGTCAGCAATGATAATCATATCTTTATCAATCATATATCCAAACTCTATATTTTTTATAAAGAAATGGCGAATATTATCATCATTTGCAATTTTTGGATACATTTTAGGAAATCTTTTTAAAGAAGATAGTATTTTTGCTATTTCTTTAGAAACAGATATTTTATTTTCTTTTAAAAATAGGAAGACACTCTGATCAATTAAGATTTTCAATCTTATAGTCCTTCTTTTTTTAATAAGTCAAGAAATTCATCTTCATTATATGCCTTTGATTTCCCTTTTTTTACAAGAGAAGCTTTATATTTTACTTTGTCTTCATATAGAATGTTTTCTTTTTCAACTTCTTTATTATAAATATCAATCATTAATTCTAAAGTTTTTGTTGGAATAAGAGATACACCATCCAAACTAGGAAAATCATTAATACTCATTTTGTTCATATTTAAGCTCCTCCTTTATTTTCATATATTTTATCATACTTTTAAATAATATTCATTATTCAAAACATCCGTTTAGATCTTTTTATTGTATAGGTGTTAAAGTTCCACCATTAGATAATGTTATTGTTTGACCATTTAACCAACTATTCGCTGAAGCATCATAATAAATTGTATAACCATGATCTTCAATTAAAGATAAATCATTGTTTTCTAAAGTTAAAGTAGTAACATAACTATCTTCGGTAACGATCCATTTAGAAGAACTATCTAGAGATAAGTTAACTTCTTTGGCACTATTTTCACTATTGATTGTACCTATAAGAGTTGAACTTTTTAAAATAAATGAAGTGGTAGAAATATTATCAACACTGATATTTCCACTTAATGTTTGATTTGCTGCATTAAAAGTTAAATTACCACCATTGCTTCCTTGACTCCCCCATTCACCATCATTTCCAGAAACAGTAACTAATTGATTACTTCCATAATTTAATTTTGTATTTTCTAAGTTAATCACTGCATCTGTATTCGTAATAAAAAACATAGGCGATGTTTCATAGATTTTTGATTTTTTTGAAATAGAAAGTGAAGAATTTGTTGCACTAAAAGCACCTGCACCTTCATTTGCATCTCCGGACATACTTTGATAAATCATGACACCACAATTATCAATACCGTCATCCACACGACCTATACCATAACTTGTAAGTTTTGTGTTATTTAAAGTAATACTGTTTTTACCTTCGATAACCACACATGCAGAATTAGTTGCCCTTCCTTTAGAATCAGAAACAGAAATTGTACCTGTTGAATAAACACAAGGTGAACCTTTACCATTTGTATTTAAAATTGAATTTTTAACAGTAACGGTTCCATCACCACGATCAGTAGCAACGGCAGCACAGTGTTGACCACTTGTAGTAATAGTTACTTTATTAGCGTTGATTGTTCCACCATAAGTCGCATCTAAACCACGTGATGAATCTCAAGTTGTGGTAATTTATTACTTACATTAATAATGGCATTTTCTCTTGTTGCAAAAATGGCATTAGCCCCACTTGCATTTGTTTTAATTGTAGTATCTTTAATGGTTGCTTCACTTCCTTTTTGAACAAGGACAGCAGCATTTAAACCATAAAATTCACTGTTTTCAGTATTTGAAGAATCACCCGATTTAGAAATTATTAGAGTTGATGCATTCAATGAACCACCATCGGTTACAACCATGGCGGTTCATTTGAAGAAGTAGCTGATAATGTTTTATTTGATAATTCTTGATTGTTAGAAACATCAACAACACCTTCAGTTGTTATTAGAGATGTATTGTTTGTTGCTGATGCATTATTGAATAATAAAGTATTGCTTGATAATACAAGAGCACAAACAAGTAAAATTGTTCCTACAACATTGACAACAGCATAGATGGCTGTAGGTTTAGCTCCATAGAATGTTTCAGCAGGTGTATTACTTCCAAACTTACTCATAATGAGATAAGTAATAGAAAGCATAAAAACTAAAACACAGATACTAATAATAACAATTTGTAGAGCATTTAATGATTGACTTGATGAAGTCATTTCTTGATTCACTTGACCAGGTTGACTGTTGTTTTGTTGATTTTGTCCTGGTGCACTTTGTTGATTATTAGGTGGTTGGCCATTAGAACTTTCATTTGTTTGATCATTTGAATCTTGGTTTTGTGAATTTGATTGATCATTGCTACTTTGGTTGTTTTGAGATGAATCTTGTTGATTAGATTCATTATTTTGACTATTTTCTCCTTGATTAGGCATTGAAGGAGGGGTTCCTCCTGTTTGTTGTATCATAGATGAAGTATTATGGTTTTTAGCATAATACTAAGTTCCTGAAATAGAACCTAAAGAATCAATAATACAAATTACACTGATAATAACGGATAATTTCTTTTCCATGTCTATCTCATCCTACATTTATATCATAGACATTTTGATAACTTTATAGAGTGTGAACAGTGTAAAAAATATGGCATATTCAACTATAATTCTGGGATATGAAAAAGATGGAGTTAAGCACTTACATATGATATTATAGAACTAGGAGGATTTGTTATGGGAAAATTAGATAATAAAGTAGCGATTGTTACAGGAGGTAATGCAGGCGTTGGTAAAGAAATTGCAAAACTATTTGCGAGTGAAGGAGCAAAAGTTGTTATTTCAGCAAGACGTCAACAAGTCTTAGAAGAAGTAGCAAAAGAAATTGAAGCAGCAGGAGGGACTGTTTTATGTGTTCCTACTGATATTTCTAAAGTGGATGATGTTAAAAACTTAGTAAGTAAAACAGTTGAAACTTTTGGTCAATTAGATATTTTAATTAATAATGCTGGTGTGTTAGATAAAGGATTAAATGCAATTGATCAAATTGATTATGATGATTTAAATAGAGTTATTGATATTAATCAAAAAGGAACAATGTATTGTATGTCAGAAGCTTTAAAAGTTATGAAAAGTGGTGCTTCTATCGTTAATATCTCAAGTGTTGCTGGTCAATATGGAGCAGGTGGTGCTGTTTATGTATCTACTAAAGCAGCAATTATTGGGGTAACAAAACATGCAGCAATGCGTTTTGCTAAAGAAAAAATTAGATGTAATGTTATCTGTCCAGGAAGTATTACAACAGATATGGCTGCAGGATTAACACCTGATACCATGGATATGAAAATGATGGGTGCTATGTCAGCTCATAGTGATTTATCACTTCAACCTTGTAGTCCTTTAGATGTTGCTAAAGTAGCACTTTTCTTAGCAAGTGATGACGCAGCACCACTTACAGGACAAGTTGTTGTAAGTGATTATGGAGTAGATTTATAATATGTACAAAACCGCACAATGTGCGGTTTTTAATTGATTTGTTTTTTAATCATTATATGAATGTTCTCCTCATGTCTAAAGACAGGGAATTATTGTTACTTGCCAACATTGTTGGCAGACCAGTTCATTTCTGATAGGTTGTAGTGCAAGATAGGGGTATGCCATTACCCTTCCTAGAGCAGAATACTAGTTAGTGTATCTATAATTAATTTCATAATAGCAACATTACTTACCTTTTGATCATTAAATACGACTTCTTTATCCGCTACATTTTTCATGATTAATTGTAATTCTAACTTCTTTTTTCCTTATCTTCTATCAATTCAATATGCCCTTTTCCCATAATATTTTGATATTTCATAGAATATTGACAAAATGTTCTTCTTTCAACAAAATATATTAAATCGAGTTTCTTTACTACTTTTGCAACATGAATGTTTATTATTATAAGTATAACAATAATTTAAATGAACAAAACACTGCCTTGATCTATAAAACCTAAACGGCAACATTAATTATTTTCAATGATTTCTTTTATTTAAATCTGTAATTTCTCGTTCTGTTCGTCGCATAACTATGCTCCAAAATGATATTTTTTAAAATGTTTATAATAAATAATAAAGAGAAAGGAAGTTGTAAACCAAGTGATTGGATAAGAAATAACAACACCTTTTAATGTTGGATAATGAGGAGAAATAAAGGTTACCCAAGCAACACGCAAAACACAAATACCAATACAGACAAGAAGCATTGGTTTAAAAGATTCCCCACAACCTCTCATTGTTCCAGAAAAAATTTCTACACAACAGTAAGAAAAATAGAAAGGCATTAAAAAGAGTATTAAACTTTGACATTGATTAATGATGGCTGGATCAGATGAAAAGAGTTTTGTAATATAACTTCCCCCAAAACATAAGATCACACTTAAAGAAACTGCCATTGTTAAGGCAATCGCTAAAGCTGTTTTCGCTCCTTTTTGAATACGATCATAAAGATGAGCACCATAGTTTTGTCCTATAAAAGTTGTAATTGCGGCACCAATGGCTGCCATAGCCATCCAAAATAAAGCATCAATCTTTACATAGACTGACCATGAAGCAATCGTTTGTGTTCCAAAAGCATTAATATGTGTTTGTAAGACGATATTAGCGATACTATACATTGTTGATTGAATTCCAGCAGGAGCACCAATTTTAACAATTTTCTTTAATACATGTAAATGAAATTTAATTTTTGATAATGTAAGTTGATAAACATCTTTAGAAAACATCAATTGAAGTGTGACTAAAATAGCACATACTGTTTGGGCAATAAATGTTGCAATTGCTGCCCCAGCAATACCTTTATGTAAAATAACAACTAAAACAAAATCAAAAACAACATTAACAATACTACAAATAATTAAATAATAAAGTGGTCTTTTACTATCTCCTACAGCTCTTAAAATTCCTGAACCAATATTATAAATAGCTCCAGGAATCATCCCTAAAAAGTAAAGTCTCATATAAAGACTGGCATCATTTAAAATATCATGAGGAACACCTATTGCATCTAAACATTGATAAGAAAAGAATAAACCAAAAAGCATCATGATAATTCCACTAACAATAGCAAGCATATATGAAGTATGGACTGCTTGATGTATCTTATCTTTATTATGAGCTCCATAATATTGAGCAATAACAACAGAAGCTCCAGTTGATAAACCAACATAGAAGTTAACAACTAAGTTTGTCAAATTTCCTGTTGAACCAACAGCAGCAAGAGCATTTGTCCCACAAGCTTGACCAACAATAATGGTATCAACGGTATTATATAGTTGTTGAAAAAAGCTTCCAATTAATATTGGAAAAAAGAAAAAAAGTAATTGTTTCCAAATAACTCCCTTAGTAAAATCTTGTGTTTTATTCATAGATTCCCCTCCTATAATAAAAAACACCCAAAGGTGCATTGTTTGAAATAATGGTATCACATAATTTTTGACAAAACAACCAAAGAAGAAACATCAAAAAGTAAAATAAAGTTCATATTTCTTCTTTATGATAATACACGAAAGGAGGAACAAGAACTTACTTAAACAAAACTTAATTATAAACTTCCCTTTTTAAAAAAGATAATAATAGATTAAAAAACAGATTCTCCCCCTCCCTTTTGAATCTGTTTTTTTGTGCAGAATATATAAACAACATTCATTGATTATGGTACAATAAATAAAAGAACATTTTGAATATAAAAGTAAATTAAAATGAAATAATTTTTGTATGAATAAAGTTTTAAAAAGATACAAAAATCGCAAATTCTAATGACTATAATAGGAGATGTTAATAAGAAAAAATGATGAAGTTAGAGTTTTAAATATGATATTATTTTAAAGATGGGAGAAGAAAATATGAGTAAAAAAACAGTTCAAAAAAGTAAAAAAAGAACAACAAGAACGAATAAAAAAAGAACAACGGGTGTAAAGGCCAATACGGTTGTTAAATCAGCACCAGTTGCCAGTGAAAAGGAAACTGAAGTCAAACCAGTAGAAGTACCAAAAAAAGTTGATACTGTTGAATCAACACCAAAGACAACTGTTCAACCAAAAGAAACAAGTGAAAAAGTTATTGTTGCTGAATCAGCACCAGCTGTAAAAACAGCGCCTGCTAAGAAAGCGACTACTAAAAAGGCTACAGCTGCTAAATCAACAACAGCTACAAGTAAAAAGACAGCTACTGCAAAATCAGAAACAACAACTGAAAAAGTTGCTACCAAAACAACATCAACAAAAAAAACAGCTTCTACTAAGAAAGCAACTACTAAAAAGACAACAACTGCTAAATCAGTAACAGCTACAAGTAAAAAAACAACTACTGCTAAACCAAAATCTATAAAAAGTGAAACACCTGTTGAGGCTAAACCAACAGAAGTTATTCAAGAAGTTCCTGTTGAAAAATCACAACCAATTGATTTAGGACCTCGTAGAAGTGTTGCTTTTATTGGTTCAGAATGTTATCCATTTGTAAAAACGGGTGGATTAGGGGATGTTATGTCAGCTCTTCCAAAGAGTTTAGCTAAATTAAATATGGATGTCAAAGTTATTATTCCTAGATATAAATGTATTCCTCAAAAGTTCCAAGAAAAGATGGAATATAAAGGATCATTTTATATGGATCTATGTGCAGATGGAAAACAATATTATGTAGGTATTATGGAATATCAAGAAGATGGTGTTGTTTATGATTTTATCGATAATGATGAATTCTTCTCATGGGGAAATCCATATACGAATCTTATTGATGATATTCCTAAGTTCTGTTATTTTAGTAAAGCAGCTCTTGCAGCACTTAATTATTTAAATTGGACACCTGATATTGTACATTGTCATGATTGGCAAGCAGCTTTAGTTCCTCTTTATTTAAGAACAACCTTTAAAGATACAAACGTTGGACGTGCAGGTGCTATTCTTACAATTCATAACTTAAGATTCCAAGGTGTCTATGATCGAAAAACAATTCAATATTGGTCTGATCTTCCTGATTATGTCTTCAATAAAGATTGTATGACACAAAATTGGTTAGATGCGAATATGTTAAAAGGTGGTATTACTTATAGTAATGTAGTTACAACCGTAAGTAATACGTATGCTGGAGAAATTCAAACAGAAGAATATGGTGAAGGTCTTGAAGAACATTTGAGATATCATAGTAGTAAGATTTTAGGAATTGTTAATGGTATTGATACGGATATTTGGAATCCAGCAACAGATAAACTTTTAGCTGCGCAATATGATAGTCAATCTGTTATCAAGAATAAAAAAGCAAATAAAAAAGCACTTCAAGAATCATTAGGATTAGAAGTTGATGATCATAAAATTGTCATTGGACTTATTTCACGTCTTACAAATCAAAAAGGTCTTGATCTTGTTAATGATGTTATTCCAAGTATTATGGATGAACATACACAAGTTGTTGTTTTAGGTACAGGAGATACGATGTATGAAGATGCTTTCCGTTATTATGAAAATAAATATAAAGGAAACTTCTGTGCATATATTGCTTACAATGAAAACGTCGCTCACAATATTTATGCAGGATGTGATGCTTTACTAGTACCATCAAGATTTGAACCATGTGGACTTACACAACTTATTAGTATGAGATATGGTTCTATCCCAATTGTAAGAGAAACGGGTGGACTTAAAGATACTGTTCAACCTTATAATCTATTTGATAATACAGGTAATGGTTTTACATTTGATCGCTATGAAAGTGGACTTCTTTATGATGCCATCAATCGTGCTAAAACACTTTATTTTGAAAATAGAAAATATTGGGATGAAATGGTTGTTCGTGATATGAATAAAGATGTCTCTTGGCAACAAAGCGCAAAACAATACAAAGATATGTATGTAGAATTAACACCAAAATATTAAAGCAATTTAAAAATGCAATGTTATTTAACGTTGCATTTTTTTATCCCATAATTTTTGACAAAACAAACAAGAAAGAAACATGAAAAAGTTAAATAAAGTTCATATTTGTAACTTATGATAATAGACGAAAGGAGGAACAAGAACTTACTTAAACTCAAAACTTAATTATCAATTTCCCTTTTTAAAAAATAATAATAGATAATAGTAAAAAGCAGATCTTTTCCCTTCCCTTGGATCTGTTTTTTTGTTGTAACAATAAAAATTGCATTGTAACAATCTAATTGTTACAATGCAAAAACTGATGTTACAATACTAAAATACCAATAAAATCAAATGATACACAACAAAAGAGGCAAGCCAAGCAATAAGGCATTGTCCAAAGACAACAATCAATGCCCATTTACCATTAAGTTCTCTTTTGATTGCAGCAATAGCAGCAATACAAGGTGTATAAAGTAAACAGAAAATAAGTAAAGATAAAGCAGCTGGTGTTGTAAGTGACATCAACAATGATTGGGTTGAACCATAAAGAATAGATAATGTCGAAACAACACTTTCCTTTGCCATAAATCCTGAAATAAGGGCTGTTGAAATGCGCCAGTCACCAAATCCTAATGGATTAAAGATTGGAGCAATATATCCTGCAAGAATAGCAAGAATACTATCTTTAGATTCAGTTACAATATTAAATCTTAAATCAAATGTTTGTAAGAACCAAATAACGATGGTTGCGACAAAGATGACAGTAAAAGCGCGTTGTAAGAAATCTTTAGCTTTTTCCCATAATAATTGACAGACGTTTTTAGCACCTGGCATACGGTAGTTTGGAAGTTCCATGACAAAAGGAACAGGTTCACCTTTAAAAAGTGATCCTTTTAAAATCAAAGCAAAGATAATACCTGTTAAAATACCAAAAACATATAAGAAAATCATTACCAAAGCACCTTTGCCTGGAAAAAAGACAGAGGTAAAGAAAGCATAAATTGGTAGTTTTGCTGAACATGACATAAATGGTGTAAGGATAATGGTCATTTGTCGATCTCTTCTTGAAGAAAGTGTACGACTTGCCATAACTCCAGGAACGGTACATCCAAAACCAATAAGCATAGGGACAATACTTCTCCCAGATAACCCTATTTTTCTAAGTAGTTTATCCATGATAAATGCTACACGAGCCATATAACCACTATCTTCGAGAATTGATAAAAAGAAAAATAAAGTAACGATAATTGGTAAGAAACTTAAAACAGTTCCTACCCCATTAAAAATCCCATCAATGATTAAAGAATGCAAAGCAACATTAATTTGAGCATTTGTGAGTAAAGTGTCAACATAATTTGTGACAACAGTCACCCCACTTTCTAAAACTCCTTGTAAAAAAGCTCCAATAACATTAAATGTTAGAAAGAAAACAATTCCCATGATTCCAATAAAAGCAGGAATTCCTGTATATTTTCCTGTTAAGAATTGATCAATTTTTTGACTTCTTAATCTTTCTTTACTTTCATGTGGTTTTTTTACAGTTTGTTTACAAATATCTGTAATATAATGAAATCTATTACTTGCTATAGCGGCAGAACAATCAAGACTACTTTCTTCTTCTAATTGAATACGAATGTGTTCTAAAGTTTCTTTTTCATTTTGACTTAGATCAAGTTGTTCTAATAAAAGTTCATCTTTTTCAACAAGTTTACTTGCTGCAAAACGTAATGGAATCTTTGCGTTTGAGGCATGATCTTCAATTAAATGTTCAATCGCATTTAAACAACGATCAATCGCTTTGTTTTGTTGATTGTCTATATGTTGATAGAATTGAGGTCTTTCTTGATAATAAGCAACATGTAAAACATGACTGACAAGTTCATCAATTCCTTCTCCTTTTGCTGCAGAAATAGGAATAACAGGAACACCTAAGTATTCTTCTAAATCATTGATTAATACAGTTCCCCCATTACCTAACATTTCATCCATCATATTTAAAGCGACAACCATTGGCATATTAAGTTCTAAAAGTTGCATTGTAAGATATAGATTTCTTTCAATGTTTGTAGCATCTACAATATTGATAATTGCCTTTGGTCTTTCTCTTAATAAGAAGTTTCTTGTTACGATTTCTTCACTACTATAAGGTGACATGGAATAAATACCTGGTAAATCAGTAATTAGAGTATTTTGATACCCTTTAATTCTTCCATCTTTACGATCAACAGTAACTCCAGGAAAGTTACCAACATGTTGATTTGAACCTGTAAGTTGATTGAATAGTGTGGTTTTACCACAGTTTTGATTTCCTACTAAAGCAAATGTGAGTAAATCACTTTCATGATAGATTTGATGATCATTCATTTTATGATAACTAGATTCACCATAGCCAGGGTGATCTTTATGTTGAAAAATGAATGAATCATTTTTATTTTCTGTTTGTTTAGTTATTTCTTTAATTTCAATTTTATGAGCATCTTCTTTTCTTAAAGTAAGCTCATAATCATGTATTTTAATTTCAATAGGATCACCCATAGGTGCATATTTTACCATGGTAATCTCTGTACCCTGAATCAATCCCATATCTAAAAAGTGTTGTCTTAATGCTCCTTCTCCTCCAACAGAGAGAATAACAGCACTTTTTCCGATAGCCAATTCCTCTAATTTCATATTTTTCCCTCTTTCATTTATAAGGGTAACTTTTAAATGAAAGAATTGCAATGATGAAACACTTTTTTTTAACATAATTATTCCATTTTATCATTAAAGTCAAACAATATATTAAAGTTGGAGGTAGAAATGTATGATAAAAAATGCACTATTAAGTTTAAAGAAAAATATTGGAAAAACGATTTTATTATTTGTAATTATTGTTGTTATTACAAATCTTGTCATTGCTGGTTTATCAATTCAATCAGCAACACAAAAATCAATGGATCAAATTCGTAGTAGTTTAGGAAATGATGTGACGTTATCTGTTGATTTTAGAAACATGATGAAAAATAGAGAACCAGGTGCAGCCGTAAGTAATGAGACATCATTAACAACAACCATGGCAGATAGTTTAAAAGATTTAAAGTATGTAGAAAGTTATAATTATCAAATATCTACATCAGCTGATAGTGATTCTATTTCAGCAGTAGAAAATAAATCGGATAATAGTAATAATCAGCAAGATACAAATAAGCCAAATGATCAACCAGAACAAGCTTCAAATCAAGGTGATTTTACGATCAGTGCTAATACTACAATGGAATATTTAGATTCATTTACAAACAGTAATTATACCTTAACAGATGGTCGTTTGCTTACAAGTGGTGATGCAAATACAAATAACTGTGTTATTGAAACAAATCTAGCAAGTGATAATAATTTAAAAGTTGGAGACACTTTTACAATTAATACAACAGTAAATAATGAAACCATCACTCAAGAACTTACGATAGTTGGTTTATATGAAATTCAATCAACAGATAATATAGGTGGTGCTCATTTCAATAATCCAGTAAACACAATTTATACAGATTTATCAATCGGACAAACACTTACAGAAAGTAGTGAAAATATTACATCAGCAATTTATTATTTAGATGATCCAGAAAATGCAGAAGCCTTTGTAGGACTAGCAAAAAAGAAAAGTGATATTGATTTTGATGCATTCTCATTAGATGCCAATGATCATCTTTATCAACAAAATGCTTCTTCTCTTGAAAGTATGCAATCATTTGCGAAGATGTTTGTATGGATTGTAGTGATTGCTGGTAGTGCAATTCTTTGTTTAATTTTAGCTCTAACAATTAGAAATAGATATTATGAAATTGGTGTTCTTTTATCACTTGGACAAAGTAAAGTTAAAATTATTGCTCAACAACTTATTGAAATAGGTTTAATTGCAGTAGTTGCTTTTGTGATTTCTTTAGGTACAGGACAATTAACATCTCATTATATGGGTAATATGTTAGAAAGTAGTTCTTCTTCAAATGTCATGCAAATAGATCAAAAAGGTGATCGATCAAATGACAATCAAAATCAATCAGATAGTAATCAACAAAAAAACAATACACAAACAAAAGAAAATTTCCTAGGAAATATGATGCAAGGGCCTGCAAATGAAGAGTTAGATGTTTCGATTACAAGTGAAAATATTATTCAACTTGCCGATGTGACTGCAGCTATTTGTATTGTTTCTATTGTCGTACCTGCAGCCTATGTATTAAGACTTACACCTAGACAAATCTTATCTAGAAAGGAAGTTTAAGATGGAAAAATTATTAGAATTAGAAAATGTAAGCTATAGTTATCAAGATGGCAAAGAAAAAAATCAAATTTTAGATCATGCTTCTTATCTGTTTGAAAAAGGTAAAATCTATTCAGTTGTTGGTGCGAGTGGAAGCGGGAAACCAACAACTCTTTCTCTTGTTTCTGGTTTAGATAAACCTGATGATGGAAAAGTTTTGTTCAAAGGAAAAGATATTCAAGAAATAGGTTTGAATAAATATCGTCGAGAAGATATTTCAATTGTCTTTCAATCTTATAATCTTATTTATTATATGAATGCTTTAGAAAATGTTATGTCTGCTTTAGAAATTGCGGGGATCAAAAGAAAAGATAAAAAAGAATATTGTTTATCTATTCTTAAACAACTTGGACTTTCCAAAGATGAATGTAAAAGAGATATTCGACAACTATCAGGAGGACAACAACAAAGAGTTGCAATTGCACGTGCTATTGCAAGAGAAGTCGATTTGATTCTTTGTGATGAACCCACGGGTAACCTTGATGAAAAGAATTCAATAGAGATCATGAATACTTTCCTAGATTTAGCACATATTCATCATAAATGTGTTATTTTGGTAACCCATTCACCTACTCTAGCAAAGATGTGTGATGTATCTTTAAGAATTAAAGAAGGAAAAATAGAAGCAAAACGTTAGAGTTTTGCTTCCGAATTGATTAAAAAATTTTAATTAATAAAAACACCTAAGAGAATAGTATCTTAGGTGTTTTTATTAATTTCCTTGAGGCGATAAATTGCGCAAGTGTAAATATACAGTATTTTTTGAAATGTTTAATTCGTCTGCAATTTTTGGAACAGAATCTTTTATTTGGAAAATACCCCTATCATATAATTGAGAAATTATAGCCTTGTTTTTATTAGAATATGAAATTGAAGAATCTTCGTATACTTCGTTCTTTACATATTCCAAAGTAGATAAAATCATTTCATCTACGTTACTTGCAAAAGTTTCAGTAACAGATTTGATTTGTACTTCTTCTTGTTTTTTAGGAACATAAGATTGAATAAAATCGTTTAAACTAATATTCATATAATAGTTCATACATAATAATCCAATAATTCTATTATTTTCACCACGAATTGCAATAGTAGTACTTTTTAATGGTTCACCTTTAGCGTTTGTAGAAAAGTAAGTTTCACTTGATTCACCGCTATCTTTTAAACGACTAAGCATTTCTAACGCCTTGTCTGTAATAGGAGCCCCTATCTTACGGCCAGTATGTTCACCGTTTACTATATTTATGACCGAGTGTTCATAACTATCTAAGCTATGCAATACAATTTCATAACCATATCCTAAATATTTTTCTAAGCCTTCTAGTAGTGTACTGTAACTTTTTAAAATTTGTTGATCGATTAATGTAAGTTGAATTTCTTTGAATTTCATAGTTACCTCCAATACCTATTATAACATAAATTAAATAAATTTAAAATAAATAATGAAAAATATTTCATTTAATAAATATATTTAATATAATTAAGTTAAAAATAAGCGCTATCATTTTATAAAATAGTAAAAAATAGTTTATAAAATTAAAGAAAGTTTATTGACTAAAATAAAATAACATACTACAATGTAATTGTGAAAAATATTTCATTAGAGAGAGGAGCTAAGAAAATGAATAGTGAAATTAAAACAAAAGAAGCCCCAGCAGCAATTGGGCCATATTCTCAAGGAATTATAGCTGGTGAATTTGCATTTGTTTCTGGACAAATTCCAGTTAATCCTAAAACAGGATGTGTGGAATCTGATAATATTGAAGGACAGGCTAAACAGTCTTTAGAAAATGTTAAAGCTGTTTTAGAAGAAGCTGGTTTTAAATTAAGCGATGTTGTTAAGACAACATGCTTTATTGCAGATATGAATGATTTTGCGACTTTCAATAAAGTATATAGTGAATATTTTAATGGAATGTGTCCAGCAAGATCTTGTGTGGCTGTTAAAGAACTTCCAAAACAAGTGCTTTGTGAGGTAGAAGTAATTGCTCATAAATAATAAAGAAAGAAAATAGGTGAAGAAATATGAAAATATTATTGATGTGCGGTGCCGGTGCTTCGAGTGGGTTCATGGCTCAAGCTATGCGTAAAGCCGCAAAAGAACAAGGATTAGATGATATTGATGTTATTGCAAGAAGCGAAGCTGAGATGACAAATAATCTAAAAGGAACAGACATTATTATGTTTGGACCACACTTAGCTTATAAGAAAGATGCTTTAGCAAAAGATTTAGAACAATATAATATTCCATTTGCTTTTATTGATAAAGATGCATATGGAGCTATTGATGGTGCAGCAACTTTAAAACAAGCAATGGATGTTTTAAAAGGTGCTAAACCACAAGAAGTAGAAAAAGAACCAGTAAAAGAAGTAGAAAAAAAAGAAGTTAAAGCTGACAAAAATGTTGAAAATCAAAAAGGTTTTATGGGTTGGATTACAAATTCATTAGCACCTAAGTTAGATAAATTAACACAAAATGTTTATATTATGGCAATTCAACAATCAATCATGAGCATTTTACCAATGATTATGATTGGATCGGTATCTTCAATTGTTGGTGTATTTAGAAATTTTGAAGCATTGAGCTGGATTCCAGACATTTCACAATTGAATACTTTCTCATTTGGATTAATTGCTATTTTCTTAACAATATTAGTTCCAATGAAAGTATTAGAAAAAAAGGGAAATGAAAAATTAAAAATTTCCGCTATGTTATCAAGTTTAGCATTATTCTTTATTATCACTATACCAAATATTGCAGATGGTAATATTTCATTTGTAATGGATAAAATTGGTACTGGAGGTATGTTGACGGCTGTTGTTACTGCAGTATTTACTGCTTGGATTTTCAATGTAGCATCAAATCATTCAATGTTTAAAAAAGATACAGTTATGCCTGATATGGTTGTGGCTTGGATGGATGCACTTGTTCCAGTTACAATTACATTGGTTATTGGTTTAGTTATCATGAATACTGGATTTGATTTACCATTATTTATTCGTGGATTATTCTCTCCAATTTCAGCATTTGGTCAAACTTGGTTAGGATTAATTGCGATTACATTCTTTACATGTTTCTTATATTCATTTGGATTTACTTGGATCTTATTCCCAATTGCATGGGCAATTTGGATGGAAGGTATGGATGCTAATATGGCGGCTGTAGCTGCAGGGCACGTTGCACAAAATATTAACTTAATGGAAACAGTTATGGGATTAACTTATATCGGTGGTCAAGGATGTACATTAGCATTAGTTATTATGTGTATGCGTTCTAAAGTAAAACGTTTAAAAGCTATTGGAAATGTATGTGTTTTACCAGCAATTTTCAATATTAATGAACCAATTGTTTTCGGTGCACCAGTAGTTTGGAACCCAATTTTAATGATTCCATTATGTTTAAACTCAATTGTCATTCCTAGCATCATGTATTTAGTTATGAGAATTGGATTAGTGCCTGTTCCTAGCGCACCAATGCAAATGTGGTATTTACCAAATATCATTCAAGGTTATTTAACAACAGGAAGTCTTGCTGGAGTTGTTTTAGTAATCGTATTGTTTATCGTTTCATGGTTTATTTGGTTACCATTCTTTAAAGTTTACGAAAAACAACAATATTTAGAAGAAAACAGTAAAAAATAAAATTAGAGTAGAAATGAGGGAATAAAATGAATTTAGAACACGCACAAACAGCAATGAAGATTATTTTACATGCAGGAGATGCTAGAGAAAAAACAATGGATGCTTTAAAAGCTTTGGATACATTTGATATAGAAAATGCAAAAGAATTATTAAAGCAAGCAAATGAAGCTATTGTACAAGCTCATCAAGTGCAAACAGATGCTTTACAAGCAGAATCTCGTGGAGAAGAATTAGAATATTCAATATTATTCTCTCATGCACAAGATACATGTATGTGTGCAAGCAGTGAATTAAATGTAGCAATGCATTTAGTTGATTTGTTTGAAGTTATTGATAAAAGATTTAAAAAATTAGAAAATAAATAATTACTTATTTGGCAGGAATATATTCCTGCCAAATTTAGAAGATAGGAGATGAATATATGTCATTTTTTGATGATGAAAATGTAAATTTAGATGTATTAAAAAGAAAAGCGTACAATTTGCGTTGGGCAGAAGTTGAGGAAGGAGTTATTCCATTAACAGCTGCAGATCCTGATTTTCCTTGTCCACCTATGGTAAAACAAGCAATGCTAGATTATATTTCTGATGGGTATTTTTCATACACACCAAAAACAGGATTTGATGATTTTAAAATTGCTTTATCGAATTATGTTAAAGATTTAAAGAATGAAAATATTCCAGCAAAAAATGTATTACCGGTAGATAGCGCAGCACGAGCAATGTATATTGTAGCAAAAGCATTTTTAAAACCTGGAGATGAAATGATTGTTTTTGATCCTTGTGATTTTTTATTTAGAGAATCATGCTTAGCAGCAGGAGCAACACCAGTATATTATTCTTGTGGAATTGATGAAAAAAAAAGAAAAATGGATCTTTCTAAATTAGAAAGTTGTATTACTGAGAAAACAAAAATGATAGGATTATGTAATCCACATAATCCTTATGGATTGACTTATACAAAAGAAGAATTAGATTATATTATGTCACTTTGTGAAAAATATGATCTTTATATTATGAATGATGAAATTTGGTCAGATATTGTTTATCCAGATGCAAAATTTGAAAGTATTTATTGTTTAGGAAATGAACGATGTCACCGAGTTATGTCTGTATTTGGTTATTCAAAAAGTTTTGGACTAGCAGGTCTTAGAGTGGGATGTGTTTATACTACAAATGATGATGCATTTGATAAATTGGTAGAAGCAAGTGATGTTATGTCTACTGCAGGAGGTGCAACTTCAATTTCTCAAGTAGCCGCCATTGCGGCAATGAATGATTCTAGAGACTGGGGAAAAGAATTTATAAAACATTTAACAGAAAATAGAGACTATGCGGTAAACTTTATTAATAACAATATTCCTCAATTACATGCATATAGACCTAAAGCAACTTATTTGTTATATGTAGATATTAAAGATTTAAACTGTACAGCAGTTGAATTAGTTGATTTCTTAAAGAAAGAAGTTAAGCTTTCAGTTGTTCCAGGCGGACATAATTATTTTGGTAATCAATCTGAAGGACATGTTCGAATTTGTATAGCTACAAGTAAAGGAATATTACATGAAGGATTAAATCGTTTAAAATTAGGTGTAGAAAAATTTGTTAGTCAGAAAGGATAATGATTATGAATAATAATGAATTCCCAAAAGGATTTTTATGGGGAGGTGCAACAGCAGCTTACCAATGTGAAGGAGCATGGAATGAAGATGGAAAAGGATTTGCGATAACTGATTTATTAACAGCAGGAACACGTAGAAATCCTAGAAAATTAACAACGAAAGAAGAATCAAGAGTTTATTATCCTGCAAAAATAGGTATTGATCATTACCATCGTTATAAAGAAGATATTAAATTATTTGCTGAAATGGGTTTTAAAGTCTATAGAATGTCAGTTTCATGGGCGAGAATTTTCCCAAATGGAGATGATGAAAAACCAAATCAAAAGGGATTAGATTTTTATAGAGATGTATTTAATGAGTGTCACAAATATGGAATAGAACCATTAGTATCAATTATGCATCATGATACACCAATGGCATTAGCTATTAAACAAGATGGTTGGTTATGTAAAGATACAATTGGTGCTTATGTTAAGTATGCTAAAACTTTATTTAATGAATATAAAGGTTTAGTTCATTATTGGATTACATTTAATGAAATTAATATGACAATGAACTATTTTGGTGATGTTTATGGTGCAGGTATCTTATCAAATCAAACAACGGTAATTGATATTAATAATGTAAGTGATGATTCAATGTCTAAAGAAAAACAAAATAAACGTTTTGCGGCATTACATAACCAATTTTTAGCTAGTGCTTTAGTGGTTAAAGCAGGACATGAAATTGATTCATCAAATAAAATTGGTTGTATGATATCATCGGATGCACATTATCCATATTCTTGTAATCCAATTAATATTTTAGCTGCACAAAACTCAATGCGTAAACTATGGTATTGTGGAGATGTGCAAGTAAGAGGTGAATACTCTTACTTTACAAAAAGCTTCTTAAAAGAAAAAGGTGTAACACTAGAAATCACAGAACAAGATAAAAAAATTCTCAAAGAAGGAACTGTGGACTTCTATTCATTAAGTTACTATACTTCTGGAACAGATTGCTTAGATCAAAAAGTTGATACAGATTCAGGAAACTTTAATTTAGGAGCTGCAAATCCCTATTTAAAAAAATCAGAATGGGGTTGGGCTTTTGATCCTGATGGATTACGTTGGGTATTAAATGAAATTTATGGACGTTATCATATACCATTATTTATTGCAGAAAATGGATTGGGTGCAATTGATGAAGTGAGTGAAGATGGTAAAGTTCATGATCCTTATCGTATTGAATATTTAAAAGCACATACAAAAGCAATGAAACAAGCGATTGATGATGGTGTAGACTTATTTGGTTATACTTGGTGGGGACCTATTGATTTAGTAAGTGCTTCAACAGGAGAAATGAAAAAACGTTATGGGTTCATTTATGTAGATTTGGATAATGCTGGAAATGGAACGTTAGAAAGACAAAGAAAAGACTCATTCTATTATTATAAAAAATTAATTGAATCGAATGGAGCGTGTGTCTTTGATGAATAAAAAAGCAATTTATTTTAAGACGATTGAAACACATACTTTAGGAGAACCTACACGTATTGTTACTGAAGGTTTTCCTAAGCATAAAGCAAAATCTATGATGGAATATAAAGAGTATTTAGAAAATAATTATGATTAATATCGATCAGCACTTATGTGTGAACCTAGAGGTCATAAAGATATGGTTGGAGCACTTCTAGTAGAACCAATTTCTAAGGAAGCGGATATAGGTGTCATTTACATGGATGCCAACCGATGGATAAATATGTGTGGGCATGCTACTATCGGAGTATCTATGACATTGGTTAATGAAAATCTAGTTAAAGTTGTAGAACCTGTAACTCATTTAACTTTAGAAATGCCAGCTGGACTTATTCATGTAGATGTAGAAGTTGAAGATGGAAAGACAAAAAGTGTTTCTTTTGAAAATATTCCTTCTTTCTTATTTGAAGAAAATTGTCTCGTAAATAATATCCACTTTGATATTAGTTATTCAGGATCATTTCTTGCTTTGGTAGATGCTGATCAATTAGGCATAGAAATCAATATTAATAATGCAAATAAATTTAAAGAACTTGGAGTAAATTTATTGAGACAAATTAACGAAAAATATGATGTGAAACACCCTACTTTACCGATAAATCGAGTGGTTAATGTAGAATTTTATCATAAGACAGATGATGGACAAAAAAATATTGTTATTAGTGAAGAAGGCATGATTGATCGTTCCCCATGTGGTACAGGAACTTGTGCAAAACTTGCATATATGTATAACACAAATAAATTAAAGTTAAATGAAACATTTATTAATCAAAGCTTTACCGGGGTTTCTTTTAAAGGAAGAGTAATAGAAGAAACTAAAATAGATAAATATAAAGCTATTATACCAAGTATTACGGGAGTAGCCTATATTGATGGATATAGTACATTTTTAATAGATGAAGATGATCCGTTAAAATATGGATTTGTTATTAATTAACATGATGAAAATGTGATTTTCCTTCCTTGTATATATTAACATTTTAATTGTTTAATATAATCAAATCTTTTAAAAAAAAGAGAGAAATTTTTAAAATGGACCCTGTAAAACGGACACAAGAAAAAAAGTACTTTGGTACTTAGTCCTGTTTTACAGGGCTTTTATTTTGTGTATTATGATTATTAGAGAAATGGTGGTGTATTTATGGGAGTTAATTATTTGACAGATGAACAGCTTAGTTTATCAGAAGAAAATCCCTATGTAATAAAAGCATAACCTATTCAGAAGAATTTAAAGAACTTCTGCTTGAATTGGATTGATTATCAAAATAGGATGCAGCCAATAGAGATATTTAAAAAATATGGATTTGATCCCTATGCTTTGGGATTAAGAAGACGAAATAATTTTACGAATCGTTAAAAAGGTTGTAAGAGAAGATGGCTTCAAAGACACAAGAAGCAAAAATTGTAGTAGACCATCTACCAAAGACTTATCTTTAGAAGAACAACTGGAATAAGAACAAAGTTCTCCAACAGGAGAATGATTTTTTAAAAAGAGTGAGATCTATCAACAGAAAACAAATTACAAAACAATTGAAAAACAAACAGTAAGAGAAAAATATGAACTTATTGATAGAACGTTAAATTCACCAAAAAATGTATTAACAGTGTCATATATTTGTGAAAAAGAACAGAACATAGAAATATGTCTATCCTTAACTTAATGATATTTCTTTACAGCTTTTTTTATTCTCGCATTGGCACAAGTTTTCTGATAATACGATGACATGGATGATTGACATAATATGATGTGTTGGAAAAACCTACTAAATGACTATTTCTAGAGCTTGATAGATTTTCAAATAACTCCTTTATTAAAAAAGATGATATATAATTATAAACGTAATCCTTTAATATCTTTAATACGTGAAAGAATAATATTACAACTACAACTAATAACCCCTGGTAATGTATCAATAGTAGAATGTAAGAAATCCTCCATCTCACTATTAGAAGCAGCAACAGCGTGTACATGTAATTTGTTTTTTCCTGTAACACGATAAATTTGAGTAACAATATTATTTTGGTTTAATATTTTTATAACATCAGTAAACGAATTTGACAATGTTTCAATTTCAAAATAACAAGATATAGCACCACTTATTTTTTGAGGATTGATAATTGTTGTATATTCTTCAATAACCCCTTTTTTTTCTAATGCTTGAATTCTAGCTTTTACAGCAACTCTAGAAATCCCTACCTCTTTTCCGATATCAGAGTAAGAAAAACGTGCATTTTTTATTAATAATTGAACAATTTTTTGATCTATTTCATCAAGTCCATTTAAATACATAATCATTCCCCCGTTAATCATTTATTTAATACTATCATGCTCCTTATTATAAGTAAATCTTTTAAAAATTAGAGATATTGACTGAAAATAAATATTTAATTATAATACTTACAAAACGTAAGATGAATATTACGAAAGGAATATAAAAGATGAATAGAGATTTAACAAAAGGTTCAGTTTTAAAGTCTATGCTTCTTTTTTCAATTCCAATGATTTTAGGTGATTTACTTCAACAATGTTATAACATTGTTGATACATTGATTGTTGGTCAATTTCTTGGCAAAAATGCTCTAGCAAGTGTTGGCTCATCGTTTACCTTAATGACATTTATAACATCTATAATCCTTGGTTTATGTATGGGAAGTGGAGCGTTGTTTTCAATTAGATATGGACAAAAAGATGAAAAAGGATTACAGGAAGATGTATGTGCATCATTTTTCTTTATTGCACTCATCACGTTTATACTAACAGTAATATCTTATATTTTTCTTAATCAGCTTTCTGTTTTTTTACATGTTCCATATGAAGTGTGGGAAGATATGAAAGGCTATCTTATTGTTATTTTTATAGGAATACCAGCTATTTTTTTATATAACTATTTTGCTTCTTATTTAAGAGCTATTGGTAATTCAATGACGCCACTTATATTTTTAGCTGTTTCGGCAATACTTAATATTGCATTAGATTTATTTTTTGTCATTGTATTAAAATTAGGAGTTGAAGGTGCAGCTATTGCTACGGTTATTTCCCAGTATCTTTCGGGTATTGGCATCAGTATTTACTCACTTATAAAAAATATGCAGGTACGAGCAATTATGAAATTACAATATTTTCATTTAAAGAGGGTTCATAAAGTGATCTCATTTTCAGTTCTTACATGTATTCAACAATCAGTAATGAATTTAGGTATTTTAATGGTACAAGGGTTAGTAAATAGTTTTGGAACTGTGGTCATGGCAGCATTTGCTGCTGCTGTTAAAATTGATGCTTTTGCATATATGCCAGTACAAGATTTTGGAAATGCATTTTCTACTTTTATTGCTCAAAACTATGGTGCAAAAGAAAAAATGCGTATTCAATCAGGATTAAAATCAGCAGTTTGTCTTTCTATGGGATTTTGCATAATTATTTCAACTATTGTATGTATTTTTGCTAAAGATTTAATGACTATTTTTATAGATGAAAAAGAAACAGAAATTATTATGGAAGGTGTCAAGTATTTAAAAATTGAAGGTGCTTTTTATTGTGGAATTGGTTGTTTGTTTTTGTTGTATGGTTTGTATCGTGCTTTAGGTAAACCTGGTATGAGTGTCATTCTTACAATATTTTCTTTAGGTACACGTGTTGTGTTAGCGTATGTTTTATCCGCAATTCCAGCGATTGGTGTTACTGGTATTTGGTGGTCTGTTCCTATTGGATGGGCACTTGCAGATTTAATAGGATTAATTTATTATAGGTGTAAAAAAAAGGAATTGCTTTCTTTTAATATTGGGTAGGAGCTGGGCATATAGGAAAAAATGTGATAAAAATTGCTCAGGCGTTAGATATGGATATTATGGTGTATACAAGAACGCCTAGAGAAGATCATGATGGAATTCATTATGTATCATTGGATACTTATTAAAGAATAGTGATTATATTTCTTTGCATTGTCCATTAACTAATCATATGTTTGTAGTTTGTCTTTTCTACATTTTCTGCTTTATAGGAAATGCATTTGTAGGATCCTATCGAGGAATCGGTAAAGTAGATGTCCCTTTTAAAGGAACAACGATGCATGTTACATTACGTGTTATTTTATCTTATTTACTTATTCATCAATTCTGTGGCTTTAGGTTGTGGTATCGGTTGGATATTTGTGAATATTTATCAAATATATGCATATAGAAAATTAAAGTTGTAAAAAAATAAGTAATAATTTAATAATCATAATAATAAAATCTATAATATAACCGCAATAATTTATAAAATAATATAGTTTTGAGGTTTAAAACCGCAAAACTATTGAACGCTATTTATTTTTGCGATAAAATCCATATAAAATGAGGTGATAATATGATAGAAAGACCGCTTTATTTAAATAAAATAATGCCTTTTGTTGATACACCTTTTGTTAAGATATTAACAGGTGTAAGAAGATGTGGTAAATCAACAATATTAAAGATGATCCAAAAAAAATTAAAAGAAGAATACCATATTACTGGTGAACAAATTTTGAGTTATCGTTTTGATTCAATGGAATATGAAGATATGACATCAAAAGAGCTTTATCAAGAATTAAAAACAAAGATTTTAAATACTAAAAAAACATATTTATTCTTAGATGAAATTCAAGAAATAAATGGTTGGGAAAAAGTAGTAAATACACTCGCTTCTGATTATGATGTTGATATTTATATAACAGGTTCAAATTCTAGAATGATGTCTTCAGAAATATCAACATATTTAACAGGAAGGTATGTTACATTTTATATTTATACATTATCTTTTGATGAATATTTAACGTTTAAAAAAAGCTATTCAACAATTTATAATATTAAACAAGAGTTTAATCAATATGTACGTTTAGGTGGTTTTCCTGCGACACATTTACAAGAATACTCACAAGATGAAGTCTATACGATTGTAAGAGATATTTATAATTCCACAATATTTTCAGATATCGTTCGTCGAAATCAGGTAAAAAAAATAGATCAGTTAGAAAGAGTGGTAAAATATACTTTTAATAACGTTGGTAATACTTTTTCTGCTAAGTCAATTTCAAATTATTTAAAGTCTGAGCAAAGAAAAATAGATAACGAAACAGTTTATAGCTATTTAGAAAAACTGCAAAAAGCTTATATTCTTCATAGATGTTCACGTTATGATTTACAAGGGAAATCTATTTTAAAAACACAAGAGAAATTTTATTTAGCTGATATTTCTTTAAGATATGCTGTTTTAGGATATACAATAGATAGCGTAGCATCATCATTGGAAAATATTGTTTATTTAGAACTTAAAAGAAGAGGGTATGATGTTTGTATTGGGAAGTATAAAGATAAAGAAATTGATTTTGTTGCAACAAAACAAAATGAGAAAATTTATGTTCAAGTGACACAAGAAATTAAATCTGAAAAAACACAAAAAAGGGAATATGAACAATTATTAGAAATTAAAGATAATTATCCTAAATATGTGGTTTTAACAGATGATTTTGCAGGTGGTAATTATCAAGGAATTAAAACAATGCATATAACAGATTTCTTATTAAGTAAGGAATATTAAAAACAGATGACTACACATGGAATCATCTGTTTTTTCTAATTATAATTAAAGCATTAAATTTGTTATTCCTACATTTTACTTAACTTCTATAGATTACGATTGTTAACTTACTAGAATATTTTATTTAAAACTGCTAAACTTTCTAGAAATGTATATCTATGTTACAATAAAAGTAGTAAATCATTAACAATGCGATGAGGAGATGAGTTTATGATTAAGAAAGAAAACTTACCTGAATGTCCTGTAGCAACAACTGTTTCTTTGATAGGAAGTAAATGGAAATTGTTGATTTTAAGAGATTTATTAACGGGGACAAAACGTTTTGGACAGTTAAAGAAATCATTACCTGATATTTCTCAAAAGGTATTGACGGAGTCTTTAAAATCAATGGTTGATGATGGAATTGTAGAACGTGTGGCTTATCCTGAAGTACCACCACGTGTAGAATATAGTTTAACAGATTTAGGAGAATCAATGAGACCAGTGATTTCTGTAATGGAACAATGGGGAAAGGAATATAAGGAAAGTATTTAGGGTATAAAAAAAGCACCTTTTTTAATAAAGTTGTTCAAGCTAAATTAAAAGAAAAGGTGCAATACAATTATATATGATTAAAAATAATTTTGTATATCATTTTCTATTATTTGATGAAATTCATCAAATAATAGATTTTTTTTATCTTCTAAATGTCTTACTTCACAAATGATCAAATAAAGGATGATTTTGACGTAGATTAATTTGATAAGTGAGTTCTTTTAATTGATTAAAAAGTAAATGATGGTTTTGACAATAAGCTATCATTTCTTTTTTCATAAAAGCAGGAATTATAAGATAAGCCAGATCGATTGTTTGTTGGTATAGGCTTTCTAAAGCATCCCAAACAGCAAGATTTAAAATAGTAATATTGATTTCATCTTGGAAAGATTGTTGATTAAGAATATGATAAATTGGTTTTAAAGCATAATCCCCATTACCAATAGAAATTTTTAATGATACTTTTTGATGATTCAAGTTTATTTTCATCAATTTTTCTTTCTCTTTTACCATATTATGAGCAATCATTAATACTTGTTTTCCTTTATCTATAAACTGTACCCCTTGATGATTTCGATAAATAATCTTATACCCTATTTCATTTTCAAAACTTTTAATGACATTACTTAAGTTTGGTTGTGAGACATAAAGATTTGTAGCTGCTTTGTTTAAAGAACCAAATTTTTCTATTGCTATTAAATATTCAAAAACTTCTAATTTCATCTAATCACCTCATTAGTATTATAATAAAAAGAGTTATAATATAAATTTATAATATTATATTTGAATTATATTTCTCAATAAATTTAAATCACTTTATACTTTGGGTGAGGTGATAGAGATGGAAACACAATTAATTAAAGGAAAACCGGTTAAAGTTATTATAGCTTTTGCCTTGCCTCTGTTGGAGTAATAAGTCCTGTTGTTGATTTATTATTAGGTCTTGCAATTGGATTAGCTAATGGGTTATCTATTGTAATAGCTCAAAAAATAGGTTCTAAACAAAGAACAGAAGTAAAAAAGGCAATGATTAATGGTTTATATATTATGATCGTATTAGGATTATCTATTACATGTATTGGACTTATGATTCAGTCTACTTTATTTCAATGGATGAATGTTTCTAAAGAGTTATTACCAGGAGCTCTTAGTTATGATAGTATTATTTTTATAGGAGCTTTGTTTAGTGCACTTTATAATTATGAATCTGCCCTTTTAAGAGCTTATGGAGATAGTGTAACACCTCTATTATTTTTAATTCTTTCAGCAATATTAAATATTGTTTTTGATTTAGTTTTTGTTTTGATTTTTCATTTAGGCATATCAGGAGTTGCACTTGCTACGGTTATTGCACAATTGATTTGTTGTTTATTATGTTATTTCTATATGAAAAAAAGATTAGATTTATTTTCTTTTAATAAAGAAGATTTTAAAATAGATTTTATTTGTATAAAAGAAAATCTAAAAGTAGGTTTACCGATGGCTTTTTTTCAATCTTTGCTTGCTATTAGTTTTTTAATTGTACAATCAGCTTTAAATTCATTAGGAAGTCAAGAAGTAGCTGCTTATACAGCAGCTTATAAGATGGATTCATTAATGATGCAGATGTTGGCGGGTTTTGGTACAGCCATGTCTACTTATACTGCTCAAAATTATGGACAACATGCTTTTGAAAGAATTAAAGAAGGAAGTAAGTCTATGTTGGTTATTACTATTACTTTGAGTATTGTTGTTACTATTATGGCGCATCTTTTTAATAAGCAATTTATGATGTTATTCGTAAGTAAAAAAGAAATAGAAGTTATTCATTTGGGAATGAAATATATTTCTTTTACTTCTTGGTTTTATTTTGTTCTTTATTGTTCGTTTTGTTTTAACAGGTTTAGGGGAAGCTTTTACTCCTTTAATAGTAGGTATTTTAGAAGTTATTGTGAGATGTTTAGGTACTTATTTTTTAGTTTATCCTTTAGGCTTTACAGGCATGACATATATTAATCCTTTATGCTGGATTACTTCTACTTTTTTAATTTGTTGTCTATATCCTTACTTATTACACAAAGCATTTAATGGAAAATGATTTATTTCATTTTCCATTGATGTTTTTTTAAATCAACATGATGATCATCTTTAAAAGTAATCCCTTCTTTTTCTAATAATTCTTTTTGTTCAAACCAACCAGGAACAAGCCTTCCTTGAAAATTAACGACACGATGACAAGGATAATGTCCATAATAGGAGGCATTTGCTAGTATTTTACCTACTAAACGACTATTTTTTTCTCTACCAATTAAACAAGCAATTTGTTTATATGTTGCTACACATCCTTTAGGTATTTCTCCTACTGTTTCTAATACTTGATAAATTAATTCTTCATTCATAATGATCATTCCTTTTACTTTAAATTATTATAAAAAATGAATGAAAGATAATCAATTTATGTTAGTATTATTTAAGGAAAAGGAAGAGGTAAATATGAAAATTGTTTTATTAAACGGAAGTCCACGTAGAGGTGGAAATACAGAAATTATGATTAATACATTTATGGAAAATGTTAAAGATCATGATGTTGTTAAATTAAATATTGCATCAATGAATATTAAAGGATGCTTAGGATGTAAGTATTGTTGGTCACATCAAGGGGAATGTGTTCAAAAAGATGATATGGAACAAGTGTGGACACATTTAAAAGAAGCAGATGTTCTGATCTTTGGATCACCAATTTATTGGTTTGACATGACAGCCCAATTAAAAACTGTTATAGATCGTATGTATGCAGGTGGAAGCACAGGGTTTCATTTCCACAAAACAGCTTTATTATTAGATGCTGGAGCTGATCATGTTTTTGATGCAGCAATAAGTCAATATAAAGCTATGACATCTTATTTAAAATGGGAAGATCTTGGTATTATTTGTGTTCCTAATATGGAAGATAAAGGAAGTATGAAAGAATCTTCAAAATTAGCAGAAGTTATTCAATTAGCGAAAAGTCTTTAAACAAGAGGGTTTAAAGTAATGAAAAAAGTTGCATTTATATGCGTTCACAATTCTTGTAGAAGTCAAATTGCTGAAGCTTTAGGAAAACATCTTGCAAGTGATGTTTTTGAAAGCTATTCAGCAGGAAGTGAAATTAAAAATCAAATAAATCCAGATGCTGTTCGTTTAATGAAAAAATTGTATGGAATAGATATGGAAAAGACACAACATCCAAAGTTGATTAATGAAATCCCTCAAGTAGATTTGCTTATATCTATGGGATGTAATGCTGGTTGTCCATATGTTGGTAGAGAATTTGATGATAATTGGCAACTTGATGATTCAACTGGAAAAGATGATCAAGAATTTATAAAAGTGATTTATGAAATCGAAGAGAAAATATTAAAACTTAAAGAAGAACTTATGGAATAAATATTTCGTAAGTTTTTTTACTTTTTTAACAAAAAAAGAAGAAAAAAGTAAAAAAATAAACGATATATATAGTAGGAGGAACTACTTATGCAACAATTAAATCTTATAACAAGCTCTAATAAAACAATCATGTACGATCAGTATTGTAAAATGCTGATAGGACATCCTTATATACTTGCAAGAATCATTTCTTGTTTTGTTGAAGAAGCAAAACATCTTTCATTAGATGAAATAAAAAAACTGATTAAAGGAGTCCGTATTGGTGATAAAATCGTTAATCCGCATTTTCATTTAATGGATAAAGAAGCTTTTATCAAAGATGAAGGCTTGATGTGCTATGATATTTATTTCTATATAGACTTACCACAAGTAGATCAATCAACCAAAAGAGTCTACATTAATATTGAAATTCAAAACAAGACAAGTCCAGGATATCATCTTGTAACAAGGGGCATTGCCTATAGTTCAAGAATGATTTCCAGTCAATGGGGAAGGGAATATGATAGTGAAAATTATGATGGAATGAAAAAAGTATATTCATTTTGGATCATGCCACAAGCTACAAAGAGTAAAGATGGCTGTATCAATCAATTAAAAATAGCAGAAAATCATTTAAGTGGAAATTATGAAGAAAAAAGAGAAAGTTATGATAAAGAAGAGCAACTTATGATATACTTAAGCAAAGGACATAGTCCTAATGATAAGTATGAAAGCTATGATGAAATACTAATGCCTATAGGCGCATTATTGAATAATACATTGAATTATCAAGAAAAGAATGAAGTAATAAAAGAATATGGCTTAGAAGATGAAGAATTTGAAGAAAGGATGAGAGATATGTGTAATTTAGGAGAAGCATTGGAATTAGAAGCAATAGAAAGTGAAAGAGTTAGGAACATAAGAAATATTATTGATGAATTTCATTGTTCACTTGAAAAAGCCATGGATATTTTAAAACTAACAGAAAAAGAAAGACAAGAAATTATGCCTTATTTTCAAGCATAGTGCATGTTTTATGAGAGTGGATATGTGTAATTTAGGAGAAGTTATCGAATTAGAAGCGTTAGAAAAAGGGAAAAAAAAAGGAACACAAAAAGAAAGAATTAGAAGTATTAAAAATATTATGACAAAACTTAAAATGTCTTTTAAAGAAGCAATAGCTTTTTTAGAAATTCCTGAAGATGAAGTATTAGAATTAGAAGATGCATTTAATAATGATTTAAAGAATAAGAATTAAATTATTTGAATAAAGGGGACAATGCTAGGCATTGTCCTCCATTTTTAATTAAAGAGTTTTTGATCTTTTCCAGATGGAACTTTAAAGAGGATAACAAGAACAAAACCTACTACAATAACAATTAATGATAAAGCAAATAGGATTTGATAAGAAGAAATATCAAGTATTTGTCCTGCAATGTTTTGAAAAATAATAGAACTTAGATTTCTTAAAGTTTGTACAAAAGCAAGTGCTGTAATTTGATGTTCTTTAGGAACAAGTGTACTAACAATTTTTAAATTAATCATAATAAATAACATACCTGAAGGATGCTTTGTAATTAAAGTAATAATGACTTTAAGTGGTAACCAAACATTTAAGGCATAACATAAAAATTGAATAGTAATCATACTATAAGCAATGATAAGTAGTCTTTTATTAGTAAGTTTATCCATGAATTTATGTGAAAATAAAACTAGAGGTGCTTCACATAAGACAGCAAAAGATAAAATAGTAGAAACAAGACTTACTTTTAAACCATCATTTTGAAACATAGCTGGAATATAGGTATTAGCCATATTGGTAATTCCTTGGAAAATAGCAGCTATGATTAAATAATATAAGTATTTATGGTTATGAAAGAGTGTACTTGTTTTTGTTTTTTCTTCATTGTTTTGTCCAAGTTCACTAGGTGTTTTGGTACCTAGTAGGCCAATGATACAAAGAATCATTGTAATGATAAAACAAATAAAGATGGCTGATGGCGAAATAAGTTGATAAATCATTCCTGCAAGCCATGAACCAATAGCATAACCAATGGTTCCCCATATTCTTATTTTTCCATATTGATAAGGAGAAGAGGATGCAATCTTTTCCATAACAGGATTTGTCCCATTAATTAAAGTTAATACAAAACTATAACCAATTGTAATTGTAATTAAACTATCTGCAAACATAAAGGCAAGGCCACCAATACCTGCTAAAGTAAATAAAACAAAGTTAACTTTTTTAACATCATAACGATCACTAAACATACCAATCACTGGTTGAAATATCATAGATGTTAAAAAAGAAGTAGAAACAACTAAAGAAACTTCACTTGCTTTAAAACCTTTACCTAATAAATAAACAGAAATTAAAGCAGAGAATACAGCCCATGATAAATAATAGAAATTATACATGAGAAAATAACTTAAATAACTATTTTTATAACGTTCTAACATAAAAACCTCCTAATGAAATACTTTTAAATCTTTATTGGTTGGTACTTTAAAAAAGAAAACAAGGACCATACCAATAACACTACAAATAAATAAAACAAAATAAAACATTTGATAACCTGTAAAATCAATCAAATAACCAGCAAGCATTTGAAAGACAATAGATGCAAAGCTTTTACAAGCTGAAACAAGAGACAAAGCTGTGTTTTGTCTATCATTATCAACAATGGTTGAAATAATTCTTAAATTAATCATTACAAAAGCCATAGTAGCAACTGTTTTTGTAAGAAAAACAATCATGATTTGGATAATAAGTGAGGATAGAAAACTAAAAGTAAAAAATTGAATGCATAGTAAAATAAAAACACTCATTAATAATTGTTTATTTGAAAAACGATTCATATAAAAATGAGATAATAAGGTTACAGGTACTTCTGATAAAGTAGAAACAAAGATAACATTTGAGACGTTATTAATTGGTAATCCACTCTGTTTTAACATAGCTGGTAAATAAAGATGATGTACATTCGTAATACCATAAAATAAGCAAACAATAATTAAATAATAAGGAATATGTTTAATCTTAAAAACAGATGACATCGAAATCTTTTCATTTGTCTTTTCAACAGGAGGTAGAATACTTTGCGTACCTAATAGTCCTATAACACATAAAAACTCCCCTATTGCAAAGAAAACATAAAGACTAAAAGATCCAATGTTTTTATAAATATATCCTGATATGATTGTTGCAATGGCATAGCCAATGGTAGCCCACACACGAATAGAACCATATTTGAATCTTGATAGAACAGCCATTCTTTCAATGATTGGATTTGTTCCATTGGTAATTGATAAAACAAGACTATAAACAAGTGCAATTAAATAAATATTTTTTAAGAACATAAAGACAATTCCTAAAAGGCCTGCAATTAATAATAAAACACCATTAACATATTTTGATTCATAAACATCATTTAATTTACCAATAAAAGGTTGAACGATCACAGATAAAATAAATGAACAAGAAACAACAAAACTTACTTGTGAAGCACTAAAGCCTTGATCCATTAAATAAACAGATAGAAATCCTGAAAAGAAAGCAAGACTGAAAAAAAAGAAAAAATACATTAAGAAATAACTTAAATAACTATTTTTATAATGTTTTAATAAATCCATTTTTTCCTCCCTTAATTTTTTATATAATAAATAAAGAGGTGATGACATGCTTTTACAAGAACAAATGAAACAAGATATTTTCTCGTATAATGAAAAAACAATCATTGATTTCATATTAGAAAAACAAGAACAAATAAAAGACTATTCTACTAAAATGATAGGTGATGAAACCTATACAGCCCCTTCTACCATCATTCGAATTGCCCATAAACTAGGTTTTCAAGGATGGTCAGATTTTAAAGAATCTTTTTTAGATGAAGTCATCTATTTAAATAATCATTTTCAAGAAATAGATCCTAACTTTCCTTTTACAAATCAAGATACAATGATGCAAATTGCTCATAAAATAACACAATTACATATTGAAAGTGCTAAAGATACGGCATCACTTATTCAACATGATACTTTACAAAAAGCTTTGCGTATTATGGCAAAAGCAGATGTTATTAAAGTATTTGCGGTAGCTAATTTAAATTTTATTGGTGAAGAATTTGTATTCAAACTTAATCGTATTCATAAAAGAGCCTATATTGAACCTGTTCAAGATAATCAATTTCAAGATGCTATTATGACAACCAGTAATGAATGTGCTATTTGTTTATCTTATTCAGGAGAAACCCCTACTCTTTTAAAAACTGCACAATATTTAAAGGAGAATAATGTACCTATTATCGCTATTACAAGTCTTGGTAAAAATAGACTTTCTGATTTAGCGGATGTTTCTTTGAATATTTCTACTCGAGAAAAATCATTTTCTAAAATTGCAGGATTTACTTCTTTGGAATCTATGAATATTGTTTTAAATATTCTTTATTCATGTTTGTTTTCTTTGAATTATCAAGCAAATTTAGACTATAAAATTAAGGTTGCTAGAAGAGTAGAAACAAATCGTAAAATAAATAATGAAATTATTGAAGAACTTAAAGAAGATTAGTTCTTCTTTTTTATTTCAAACAGTCATCTAAAATAATAACTCCCATTTTTAATAAATCACTACAACATCTTTTCTTCTCTTTATTTTCCTTTAAAAGAGTATGACAACATAAACTTCCTGCCTGTTCTTTAAAATCCATAGCTAAACATTTACCACAAGCATAACTTTTAAGTTTAGACTGAGGATTTTCCACATTTCCATCACATGTTTTCAAACAAGAATAAATCATAGCAATTAAAATAGGAATACAACACATTTCTTCTAAACCAGCAATGCCTCTTCCAAGTCCTTCTGTAAGTTTGAAGAGTTCTTTTTCTTCAAAGGGTAAAATATCTTGATAGCTACAAATTAAAGCTTGAGCACAGTTATAACCATGCGTATGTAAAGATAATACTTTTTCTTCTCTTTGACTCATCACTTCTCACCTCGTTTACTAGTTTATTGATTTTATTTGTTTTTGAAATATAAAAAAATGTAAATGGAGCACCATTTACATTTAAGAAATATTTATTTTATTTTTTTGTAAATAAGATTTACATAAGGCATAAGTAAATGAAATAAAACATATAACAAAGAAGCATAACAATACCACATGGTTTTCTTAATTCTTGATGTTTCATTGTACCAAACCATAGAATTAAACCAGCAATTATTGCAATAATTGTATCAACCATAAATTTACTTTCAAAAGGAACATTACAAATAAGAGAAGTTGTCCCAATAACAAAAAGAATATTAAAAATATTACTTCCTACAATATTACCAATCGCAATTCCAGCATTACCACGTTTTGCTGCAGTGACTGATGTAACAAGTTCAGGAAGCGAAGTTCCAAAAGCGACAATGGTTAAACCAATAAATCGTTCACTCATTCCAAAATAGCGAGCAATAGCACTAGCTCCACTTACCGCAAAATCACTTCCTTTAACAACTAAGATTCCTCCAATAAGGATGAATATAAGACATTTCCAAACAGGAATATCTTTTTCTTCTTCTTGAGTTTCACCATTTCTTGCCATGATAAATAAATAAACAAGATAAGCAATAAAAAGAATCCAAAGGAAAATACCTTCAATAAAAGTAATTTTCATATCCGTCATACCACAGATCATGAGAATGATTGTTATAAAAATCATAAAGGGAATTTCATAACGAATAGTTGATTTTTGTATTTTTACATTGGTGATCAAGGCTGTAATTCCTAAAATAATAAAAATATTTAAGATATTACTACCTACCACATTTCCAATAGTAATCCCCGCATTTTGTTGTATGGCAGCCGTAATACTGACGGCAGCTTCAGGCATACTGGTTCCCATAGCAACAATTGTAAGACCAATGATTAATTGGGGAATACCCAGTTTTCTAGCAATGCTTGCCGCCCCTTCTACAAACCAATCAGCTCCTTTTACTAGAAAAATAAAATCTACTAATAAAATAATAACTTGTTGAATCATAACGATTACTCCTTCCTTTTATTTTGCAGTAGGTATAAAAAAAGCGGACTCCTACTGCATTGCAGTAAAAGTCTCGCTATTCAATCACTTTCCGAGTTATAAATTTTATAACTGTACTGACGAAGAAGTGAACCAAGTGCTTGGCAAGCTACTCCCTTTTATGAGTTCATTCTATCAAATAATATTTATTTAAGCAACTTTAAATTAATTTTAAATATTTAAAGGCATTGTATAAACCATCCTCATTTACATCATCAGTAATATAATCAGCAGCTTCTTTAATTTCAAAGCCACCATTACCCATCGCAACATTATAAGCGCAACATTCAAACATCGACAAGTCAATTTTAGCGTCACCAAAAGAAATCGTATCTTTAGGATCGGCATGTAAATAATCTAATAGGACTTCAATAGCATGTCTTTTAGTAATACCTGTAGGTCCTAAATCACCAAATAATGCAACTTCTCCTTTACCTCCCCAAGTATTCGCAACTAAATGAGGGAAGTCTACTTTAGAATCTAAATGGTCTTGATACGTTCTTAAAATGAAACTAATTTTATTAACATCATCACGGTATAACTCATCACCTTGTAAATGAATGAAACCATCAACAAAATGTTGAGCAGAACTTTTTGCATTCTCTAAGCTTGCCCCTTTGCCTTTAGCGTATTTTACCATGGTTTCAGGTCCTTGTTCTAACATATAATCATTACAATACATACCACTATTCGCTTCTAAATAAAAACCAATATGTCTTTCATTACACCAATCAACAATATTTTTTACATCTTCTTTAGATAATCCTTGATGCATGACAACATGTCCGTTATCTTCAACATAAGCACCATTTCCACCAATCATACCATCTAAATCACACAAATTTCTTTGTAGAATTTCAGCTTTAGAACATCCTGTACAAATATAAACTTTATGTCCATTAGCTCTTGCTTGATCTACTGCTTTAGCAGCAGAAGCAGGTAATTTTGCTTCATAATCGATTAATGTTCCATCAACATCTAAAAATACTATTTTACTCATAACTTTCTCCTTTTTATATCAATTTTAAATATTTAAAAGCATTATATAAGCCATCTTCATTTACATCATCGGTAATATAATCAGCGGCTTCTTTAATTTCTTTTCCACCATTACCCATCGCGACATTGAAACCACAACATTCAAACATCGATAAATCAACTTTAGCATCACCAAAAGAAATCGTATTTTCTTTATTTACTTTTAAATAATCTAATAAAACTTCAATGGCATGTTTTTTATTAATACCAGTAGGTCCTAAATCACTAAACAAAGCAAGTTCTCCTTTACCACCCCAAGTATTATGGGCTAAATGAGGAAAATCTCTAATAGCATCTAAATGATCTTGATAATCACGAATAATAAAATCTATTTTATTAACATCTTCACGATAAAATTCATCATCATGTATTAAAGTAAAAGAATCAATAAAACTTTGTGCTTTTTCTTTCGCATTTTCAAGATTAGCTCCTTTACCTTGACCGTATTTAATCATTACAGCCGGTCCATCTTTAATCATTTGATCATTACAATAAACTCCACTATTTGTTTCTAAATAAAAAGCGAGTTTTCTTTCTTTACACCAATGAACAACCTTTTTTACTTCTTCTAAAGGCATGGCTTGATGCATAATAACATGCGCATGATCTTCTACATAAGTACCATTACCTAAAATCATTCCATCTAAATCACATAAATTTCTTTGTAAGATTTCATCTTTTGAACAACCTGTACAAATATAGACTTTATGTCCATTAGCTCTGGCTTGGTCGACGGCTTTTCTAGCTGAATCAGGAAGTTTGGTTTCATAATCAATCAATGTTCCATCAACATCTAAAAATACAATTTTACTCATAACGCTCTCCTTTGTATATATTCTATTGTACTAAAAGAAGAACATAAAATATAGTTTTTTCATTATTTGATAGAAATAAAAATAAATCTTAATAAGTATGATATCTAACGAACATTATGTTAAATTTAGGAACAAGCAAAAAATCAGCGTTAATCCTTAATAAGTATGATATCTAACAAAGAATTTAACCGAGACGAAGTACAAGATTATATCCTGCGTTAATCCTTAATAAGTATGATATCTAACTTGTAACTCAAGTCATGTCGATACTACAAAATCTAGCGGGCGTTAATCCTTAATAAGTATGATATCTAACTTGATTGTCGGCATAATGCTATTAACAAGTATTTTGGCGTTAATCCTTAATAAGTATGATATCTAACAAATAAGTTTTTATCGTAGAAGGGAGAAAAAAGAAAATGGCGTTAATCCTTAATAAGTATGATATCTAACCAAAAAACAACAACACTCTTAAAGAGTTCAACAACCTTGCGTTAATCCTTAATAAGTATGATATCTAACTAATATCATTAATATTCAAAGCGACATTATTCAAAGTCAGCGTTAATCCTTAATAAGTATGATATCTAACTAATCATTTTAGAATTATATGAGTAATAGATTGCTACATGATCATCATCTGTAATGATTTTTTCTAATTCTTTAGTTAATTTTTTATATGCTGCTGGTGTAAGTTCACCTTCAAATACAGATACTTGAACATGAAAAAGATATCTTCTTAATAACTTCATAAACTTCGGACAGTTCTTGCTTTTTACATCATAAGTACAAATAATATACATTTTACCACTTCATAATATATGGTTTATAATCATTTGATTCATTAGCGATGTAATTAGAAAGCAAGTGAACTTCACGAGATATAAGATTTCTATATGAATAGTATTTATTGTTTATTTTAATTGTTTTTAAAAGATAATTTTCATATTTTTCAACAAAGAATTTAACACCTTTTTTATTGAGATAACATCTATCTTTTTTATAATCAAAATACTCATCTTTTAATGATTTATGTCTACAAAGACTAAGAACAAGTCTATCAATTAATACTGGTTTTAATATATCGGCTAAATCAAATTGTAAAGATTCACTACATTTAGTTAAACTGTGAACAAATGAGATTTGTGAATAAAGACGACTCCTATCTATAACAGATATATAATTAGCATAAAGTAAAGAGTATCCATAGCTCAATAAAGCATTTATTTCATTTTGAGGAGGATTCTTTGTTCTTTTTATAAAATGATACTTTTCTTTTTCTAGAATAATATCAAAGCTATTAAAATATATTTTCTTTGCTTGAGCTTCTAATAATAGAAGTTCAGTTACTGATTTATTTTTACATTCTTTGATAATAGATTCTATTTCAATAATATTGTCTAATAAAGGAAATTGCTTTTTATTATAATATTTCAACAGGGCCAAACAATTTTTTAATGATGAGATAATCATAGTTCTTGCTATATGGTATCGTATTGTTTCATTTTCAAAGATGTGAATTTGATTAATTAGTATTTTGCCATCTAAATATTGTTTAGGTGTAAATCTTCCAATATATTGACCATAAAAATTAAAAAATAGAATAACTATATTATGTTTATTTAATAATGACAAAGTGCGTTTATTTATTGAAATCTCTCCAAAACAAATAAGCGTATCTATTTGTTCAATAGGAATGTAAGAGACATAATCTTTTTTATCTTTTAATATTAAGGAATAATCTTTACATAATAATTGGCCACTTTTATAAAGATATATTACTTTTTTCATGTGCAATATCTATCATGCCAAAACCACATGAATTTTTACTTGAAAGCCCACAGTTATAAATAAGTGATAATGTTTCAAAATTTGTTTCAATTTCTAATTTTGTCATAAAACATTCATAGAAGCAGTTTTTAAATTTCATCATTCTTCTTTTTTCATATATTATATAATCAATTTTAAATACTAATTCTTTTATTGGATAATGGTAAGCAAGGCACTTATCTTGAATATTGTTAATAATAAAATTAAGACTTTCTTTATCTGAAGGTCTGTAATATGTTGAATAATTATCTTTTGTTGAATAGATAAGCATAGGAGATAATGTTTCAATACATATTTTTTTTGTTCCTATAAAAGGTTGTAAATTAAGAATAGATATATTTTTAATTTTTACTTGTTGTTTATTAATTAATAATGAGTTATTTAAAAGAATTGTTTTATATTATATGTTTTAAAAATTTTTCATCTAAAGAACTAATATAGAAATAAAAATCATCATCAAAAATTAAATGTTTATTTTCAATTTTATATTTTCCAAATAGTTGACTAAATGTAAAACATTTAAATGTTTTTTTATCATAATGATATCCATCATTATGGTAAAAATCTCCTAATTCATCTTTAGATAATAATGAATAAATAACACCTTGTAGAATGCTTTGATAACTCATAGGAACCGTAAAATTATTATAAGATAGTTGTATTTTAAGTCTCAAGTTCTCCACCTCCTATAAAATTGAAATGTCCAATACCAATATATAAAATATCTAAAGGTATATTAATATCTTCATTAAACAATATATGATATGTAAATCCTCTAAGTACTATTTTCTTTGTTTTAAATTGAATACCTTCTTGTTGACTATGTTTAATGTTTTTAATATCTACCATATAATTAGATAAATTATTGTATTGAGTTAAATAATGTTTATTGTAATAATTGATCATTTGATTATATTCATCAGTAAAATGAGTTGTTTTAATGCAAGAAGAAATCATTATATGATTTAAACTGATATTTTTTTGATTACAATCTATCATGTTTATATTTTTTAAATAAAAGAAATATCCTTGAATTTTTTGATTAAGATAGGATTGAAAAAAGAGTTTAATATAATTCATATGTTTAATATCTTCACCAATTATAAAAAATGATATTTTTAATACTTCTTCTTTTTGAAAAATAGCTTGTGTAAAAATAGGGTTTTCTATTAAAATATTAGGATAATATTTAAAATTTTCCCCAGTGCAATGATAATAATAACACTCTTTAGAAAGAGGACAGGAGCAACATTTTTGGTCTACTGCAAAACAATTCAATTTATATAAAAAGTTGATATATTGTTTATAGATAAATAAATTAATATTTTGATAAAAAAGTGCTCCTTGTGGTAAAATAAGCTCTATTTCAATTTTCTTCATAGGGTTCAACCTTAATAAATCCTGGTAGATAATATTCACTATCATATTTAAAAATAATTCTTGTTTTAGGCATAGTATCTGCTTTAGGAGAATTCTTTTTCCCTAATCTAATTGGAGCGAATAAGCTGAAATTATTATCATAAAATTCATTAAAATTATTTTTAATAAATATAGAAATTGATTTATAAAAGTAATTCGTGCTATTTCCTACTCTTAAGTAACATATATCTTTATTATCAAAAGATATACTATTTAAAAATTCAATAATTTGACCTCTTCCTTCAAAATCAGATTTTTTGAAATAATCAAATTGATCTTCAATAAAATATTTTTTATCATCTTTTATTACAGTTCGAAAATAATTTCTACAAGCAATAATTATATTTCTTTTATTAAAAAATATACGTAACTTTTTAATTATTTCTTTGTTGCTATATTTATTTAAAAATACTTTTTGTCTAGTTTGATCTATCATAAACAGTTTTGTTTCTTTTTCTTGTAAGTTATCAATACATTCAAATTTATTAAACTCTTGTGATTGATTACGATTATTATTTTTCATGTTTAAACGATCACTATCACAAAGAATCATAGTATCAAAAAATATATCTTCACAACAAATACAAGAAGAAAATAATTTAAATATCTCTTCAAAATCTTTTCCAAAAAGATAAGTCATTAGACTTTTTTGTAAGCTTTTTGTTGATCTTTTATCAAAATTATTAAGAAATTCTTTTATTTTTTCTTTATTATCATTTAATAGATTAAATATAATGGCATTCATAATTGCACCCTTTATACTGCTACCTGGTATATAGGGTTTATTTAATGATTTGACTTGCTCAGTGACATCTTTAGAAAAAGGTTTAAATTTATAAAATAAGAAGTACTGAGGTTTTAATTGATTATAATTTACATAATTATTAAATAGCTTGATAATATCTTTTTTACCATTATTACTAGCATTATCTGGTTGTAATTCTAATAATTTTTGAGGTGGAATAAATTGTAATAAATCTTCTATTCTATAACAATTAAAGTGATCATTTTTATCAGGATGATATAAGAAACAAGCATTTTTATTGCCTGATGATATATGAACAGGTGTTAATATAGATATTTTATAAGTCATGTTTTTAACCTCCTATATAATGTAGCCAATGCCATAGTAGTATAATGGTTTTTTATCAATATTGAATGATAGAATTTTACCTATCCATTCTTTATCTTGTGTTAGTTTTAAATAACTTCCTTCATTAAATAAATTCATTTTATGAGTTGTTTTATTTATATATGTTTTAGAAGGATGATATTGTTTAGAAATAATTTGATAGTTTGATTCACTTAAATTGATGCATTCATCGAAAACTGATTGAGAAAGCAAAAGTTTATTATTTAAATTAGGTTTTCTTTTTATTTCTTCTATAGAAATTAATTTAAAACTGTTTTTTCCAACAGAGTGGCGAGGTCCAAAACCGAAAAAATGAGAATAAGAAAATATATCTTTTATTTTTTTAATATTTTCATTTGTTTTAACTAATATATAAAATAATCCATTAGTATATATAGTATCATCGTAATACAAAGCATTATCATCCCCTATAGAAGTGTTGTAGTAATCTTTTTTTCTTACATGTGTATTGAGTTGTTTGGTTTGTTCAAATAATATATTTTCACTAGCTTTTTGAAGACAATAGTTTTTAATGTTTATTTTTTTATTAAGTAAATCATCACGCATTTTATTGAAATCAGATTTAATAATATAGTCATTAAAAATAGATTCTGTAGTATAATTTATTTTTTTATAATTTTTTAATGTTTGTAAATAAGATAATTGATCAATACTTTTTTCTTTTAAAATATTATGATTTATATAATCTATATCAAAAATGTTATAGTGAACCATTGGTAACATATTCAATGGAAACATGGATGAATGTATAAAAAGAGGTTGATTATTAAATGAACTAATATAATTATTTAAAGCTTCTTCTCCTTGTGTATTTACTATAATATTACATATTGCTCCAAAAATAGTTTGAGCATTTGGAATATTGGTAATAGTTGATAATGGTTTAAAAACTAACTTATATTCCTTCATTGTTATTCAACTCTTCCATTTCTATTTGGATACGCCCATATCCTCGTGATCCACTACCACCAATATAATTATAATTAAGTAAATTTACACCAGTTTCTAAGTATTTATAAAGTGTTTGATAATCATCGTTATCAAATTCAAGCAAGTCTATGTAACCAATAAATTTACTACCAGCAGGAACACGTTCAATAAATCGTGGAGCATCAGCCGTCCCTTTAAATCTATTAATTTTATTTTCAGCTTTAATTTCAGTATATGTATGCTCACCTAAATATGTTTGTAATTCGATTTTACTAGATTCTGTTAAAACAGCATCTCTAAAGATAGCTCTAGTCATTTGTGGTATGTCATTTGTATTTGGCTCAAATAAGCTTAATAATTGATTATGCTCAGGCACAGGTTTTAATTCGTTATTTATAAATGTTCCATATTTAAATTCTAAAAGAGAACGAATTTTTCCTTTTAAAGTACTGCCAGGTATATAGGGTTCACCAGTTAGAGGATTTTTAATAACTTGTGAATCTGCACCTCCAATATCAAAAGTATCATCTCCACCAGTTATATGCATTCCTGACAATAATTCAATTTTTAGTTGTATTCTATGAGTCTTTTTTAACATTTTTATTTCTCCTTTTTATTTTGATTTAATACTTTATGGTAAGCAATAATACTTGTAAAAATTTGGTCTAATATTTCAATATCTTTTGGTGATTGAATAGCTTTTTCATTAATATGTTGATAGACAAAATTATATAATTCTTGAAGTCCTTTATTTCTACCTGTGTTATAAGCAGTTAAGGGAACAATGTAATAAAGTTTATTTCTAGCATCAATAAATTTATTTGGATTACGTTTTACGATTGTTACAGATTCTTTTAAGACATTTAGAATTTTTCTTAATTGATGTGGTGCTATATCTCCCATTTTATTTGCTATTTTGTAGGCTATTCCAGTATCAAGAAATATTTCAGCAGGATTAGTGTATTTTTCTGATAATGGGATAGTTATTTTTTCGGGCATATTATTTCTTTCTTTTGGTGGTTTGTTTGGTAATCTATGTTGTTTAGTGTTATAACTCATTTAATTAACCTCCCTTGTAAATAAGATAACGAGTTTCATAATAGTTACTTGTTTGTTAATTTCTTCGTCTGTTTTTAGAGTTGTTAAATCTTGTAATATTTTTTTTCTTAAAGTCTCATGGCTATTATCGATTTGTCTATATAGTGAATATTGAATAATAGGAATTGTTGAATAGTATTCATCTAGTGTTTTATTATCCATATGGGACATAATGTTATAAAATCCAGTACGAGATAATGGATTTGTTTTATCATTTAAATAACCACGATAAGTCTCTATTTTATTTAAAATATTTGGTAATTCTTCGAATGAAAAAGTACTGTTCATAATTGTAATAGCATTTTTTGAGCGGTCATCTTTTACATAAGATTTTGAGGCTTCTAATGCATTATCTGCCATTTTAATTCCAAAACGTATAGGTTTTTTAGGATTTTGAATATGTATACCAGCTGATAATGTTATATTAGGATTTTGAACAAATTCTTTAAATTCAATATGTATTTTATTGGCTAATTGTAGAATTCCATAAATTGGTCCTAAAATAACAAGATCATCTCCTCCAGCATAATTAATATAAAAGATGTTTTCGTTTTTATTTTGTAGTTTTTTACTTAAATCAAGGCAAATTTGTTTTAATTTGTATCCAAAGAATAATTCTATAAATCTACTTAAAGTTAAATATTTTGATAAAGAACGTTGTAATGTTACATCATTATTTTTTCCTTGTTTAAGTCCAAAAGCAAAGATTGCTCCAAGATTATCGACATCCATTTTAAGAACTCCTAATTTTTCATCACCATAAGATTTATCTAATGTTTTTGTAATATTTTCAAAATTTAAAATAGTATTATTTTCTTTCGGAACAAGGTTAGCAAGAAGTTTAACATTTCCAGCTTCAAAATGATTAACAGCATCTATATAATAAAAGTCATTTTTATTAATTAATTCATGAGGTATTTTTTCAAAAAAGTAAATTTTTATAAAACCTAAATCCATTAAACAATTATTATAATCTAAATTAGAGTATAGGATAGTGAATTTATCGTGTTTTGTGTAATAATCAGATATATTTAGAATGTCTAAGCAATTTTGACATTTATGATCTTTTTTTACATAATTTTGACCACATAATTCACAAATTTCTTTATCTTCCAAATGTTCAACACAGAAATCATTATTAATTAAAGGATAGAATTTTTTTAATTTATATTCCTCTAATTTTGTTTTTAATGCAAGGGCCTTTTCTGTTTTGAAATTACTTAATTCAAACTTATCAACTTTCTCAATTGCGTAAACAACAGATAATGAAGTATTAAATCTTTTATAAAGTTCTTTTGTTATAGTATTGAATGTATTATGAATGATTTTTTCAGTATCATCTAAATAAGGTAATAAGAGTAATGCTCCTCCACCAGTATTGAAAATGATATTAGCTTGTGTAAGTTTAAATTTATCTAATATTGTATATGTAATGGCATTAGTAATAAGAGTAACAAATGCTGAACGTCCTCTTAAAGATTTGGCAATATTAGTTTTAGTTTTAGATCCTTCGGTAATTTTATAAATAAAACTTTGAATACCAGAGACATCAAATTCTAACATATAAAAGTTATTACAATTATTTTGTGATAAACAGCTTGCAATAGCTGTTGTAAGTTTTAAATGATCAAATAAACTTACAGTTTGATTATTTGTTTCATATGTAGAAGAAGGAATCAAGGTTGTATATTTATAAAGTAAAGAATACATACGATGATATTTATAGGGCGTTGGTTTACCAATTAATAAATTATCGAATTTTATTTCTTCAATAAATTGAGTGAATAGTTTTTTATATTCCTCAATACTTTCAATTGTATTTTGTTCAATATTATTTCTACACGGGTTCATACATTGATCTATGCTAGTTAATTTGAACTTCGAATCATAAATTGTTTGTCCAAAATCTATATTTCCCATAATAGATGATAGTCTAGACGTAATGTATTGATATCTAGTTTTTTTATGATTTTCCTCAAAATCAAAGTTTTCATCATTTCTATCAATTTTAGAAGCAATTCGATCAGCATCACGAATAATACTATCAAATTCATCAACCTCATTAATATGATGTCCACTAGATGCTTTTTCTAGCTGATCATTCAAATGAAGATAATCATGAAAAAATTTTGCAGTATATCCACTATGAATATGTGTATGATAGCCATTTGCATGTATTGGAGTAGATGCAATTTCTTGTGAGTTTAGTAAAGAAATCTTTGTAGTTCTTTGATAAAATTTCCCAATATCATGAAGCAAAGATGCATAAGCAATATTTAAATTATTCATTTTAGCCCTCCTTTATAAATTTTTCTACACTATCAAGGCATTTTAAAATTATTTTATTTACATCTATATTTTGATCAATTTTCCCACCATGATTAACAACATTTCGTATTTTTATATAAAAGATATTTATATTTTCTTTATCAAGAAGAGAAACATCTTTAGAAAGATTATTATTCTTATTACGAATGTTGACTATATAATCTTTTGAATTTATATTCTTCGATGAATTTCGTATATTTAAAAAGAATAAAAGATCTGTTGATAAGTCATAAAAATCTGATTCTTTAGCAATTTTATTTAATAATTCTTCTTTAAACGATTTACTATCTGGAAAATAATAATAATGCACAAGTTCTTCCCTAATTAGTTGATCTGTAAACGTAATAGCAATTTGTAAAGAATTATGAGCTAATAAAAGTTTAATAAATTTGATTTTTTTAATAGCATCATTTTTTTCTATATAAATATTTGATAATTTCTTTTGTATACTTTTGAGATATGGTGTAAGAAGAATATATTTATCTTTTTCTTTTAATATGGATTGGCAGAAATTATAAATTTGAGAAATAGAATGAACACAGCTATCAAATTCACAATAATCTAGCATGTGATTAAATTGAGAAATGCCTTTCATCAAATTATTTATTTTATTATCATTTAAATTGTATAAATATGTATCTGATATCTTTAAAAATTGATCAAATGCCATTAATGATGAAGCAATTTTTGAATTTTCATATTGGTTAATTAAATCAATAATTAATCCTTCATTAGTTTCACGATTATAATTACCATAGAATAGATGCTTTAATTGTTTTTTAGTTGATACTTCTAAATAATTAGATATCATTGTCACTGAAATTGGAATATTTCTAAAACTATGTGTAACATCAATAATAAAATCTTCTTTTAATACTTCATCCATTTTTTGTAGAATTTCTTCAATTTTTACGAATTCATTTATAGTTATAAATTTAATATCTATATTAAATTTAGTTTTTATTTCATTTTTAATGTTTCTAGCACCTAGACTATATGACTTCTCGGTACAAAATACAAATACTTCAGAAATATCTGATTGAAATTTTTCAATGATAGCGCTCTGAACGTACTTAGAAGCATGAATTTCTTCTTTGTTATCTTCAAAAGAATAAAGCGCCTCTTCATAGCCTTCAGGAAGAGTACCAACTCCTAAAAAAGTAAAGTATTGCATAACTAATCGCCTCCTTATATATTATTATACCATACATAAAACTGTATATTGAAAACACTTTCATATAAATTCTATAGTGATATTTTTAATAAAATACTGAATTAAACAATTAAAAATAAAAAAATTCATTTTTTAAAAGAAATTTTGACTTTTAGTGTCTATATATATACTGAAAGGAGAATTTTATAATGGAAAAGATAAGACCTAGAATTGCCGATTTTAAAAATGATCTTGTATTTAAGTATCTATTATCCAATATGAAAGATGTTCAGTGTTACTATCTATTAAAACTCATCATCGAAGAGATTGCACATATCAAAACTCAAGAAATTACAGTCTTAAACTCTGAACTTAATCCTAATCATATAAGTGATAAAGATATGATTTTGGATGTTCAGGTAAAAACAGAAGATGGTGAACTGATTGATATAGAAATGCAGAATACAAAGTTTTCTAGAGAAATCTATCATCGTTTTCAAGCTTATGAATCTCGCATGCTTGATCATCAAGTCAATCGAGGAGATAAGAAATATAGTGAAAATCTACATAAAGTAGTAACTATTCTTTTTATTGATGATATTGATAAAGACAATCTTGAATTGATAGATGCTTATATGCCTAGAAATAGACATGGATATGTAAGAAAGTTTAATTTAATAGAAAGCTACTTTGTACAACTTCCTTTTATTAAAGTCATTGAAAAAGAAAGAGGAATTAAAAGCTTTAGTAAATCAGAAATCTTAATCTACATCTTATATCAAGGACTTACCCATGATATAATGACCTTAGATAATGAGGTGGTAACAATCATGAAAGATAAACTTGAACAATTCAATGAAGATGAAGGACTTGTTTTAGCAGCAGAGAAAAGACAACTCGTTAAAATTCAACATTACCAAGAAGAACAAAGAATTCGTAAAGAATCATTAGAAGAAGGAAAAGCTGAGGGAGAATTATTAAAAGCTAAAGAAAATACTATTGCGCTTTTTAAAAGTAAATTTCCCCGAGAACATGATGAAATATTAGAAAATTTGACACTTGAAAAATACAATCTGATTTTTGATACATTAATCAATGATCAGGATTTAGAGAGAATTAAAGAAATTATAAGTCGAGATTAATAAAGCTTGGCTTTTATCTATGGTATAATATAAGAATCAGGAGAATTATCTATATGAGAAAAGATTTAGGAAATAAAATGCAATTTATGCCTTTACCTGTTTTAATGCTTGCAACATATGATCAAGATGGTAAAGCCAATGTCATGAATGCTGCTTTGGGGTGGTGTTTATGATTATAATCAAGTTTATGTATCACTTTCTAAACATAAAACAACAGATAATTTAGAATTAAAGAAAGCTTTTACTTTATCATTTGCGACAAAGAAAACTGAAAAAATTTCTGATTATTTCGGTGTTGTTTCAGGAAATAAAGAAGATAAGATTGCTAAAAGCGGTGTCCATGTAACACCTTCAAAATATGTAGATGCACCAATTATTAAAGAATATCCACTTACTTTAGAATGTACCGTAGAATCTTTTGAAGCTGGAAACTTAATTGGAAATGTTATTAATGTTTCTATTGATGAAGATTATTTAGATGAAAATGGTAAGATAGATGTAGATAAAATGGAAATTATTGCTTTTGATATGGTCAATAATACGTATCGTGTTTTAGGAGAAAATGTTGGTAAAGCTTTCAAAGATGGTTTTGATTTATAAAAATAGTGCATCGTTTGATGCACTATTTGTAGTTATGATAGTAGCGCTCTGGTAAAGGAGCATGTTTTTTATGGTTTTGAATATATAAAGGAAGATAAATAAGAGATTCTTTTAAGGCTTGTTGGTAGATTTTATCAAGAATATCATTATATTTTTCCATTTCTTTATTATGATGGTAGTTAATAATTAAACCTTGGAGTTTATGAAAATTGAATGTGAGATGGAAACATCCATAAATAAGCCCCCTTTTTAAAAAGCTAGGTGCTTTTAATAAATGATCAATTCTTTTTAATCCTTTAAGAGCTTTTTCAATATCTAAATAAGATAGTTCAGGGAAAAAGGATTGAATAGTACATATTTCTTTTTCTTTAAAGCGAATATGTTCATAGATTTCTTTATGCAATGGATCTTGATGATGTCTTTTTAATAGAAGACGATCGTAATCAGATTCTATTTCAAAATGATCCATATTTGTATTTTTAATCATCCTTTTAATATAAGGGTGCATTTGACTATCTAATAAATAATGACAAATAAAACCAAGAATATAAGCAAGTTGTGCTTCACTTTGAATAATATCTTGTGCTTTTTCAAAGAAAGTATTAGCTTTTTCTTGATGCATCTTTCTTGCTATTTTATTCCATCTTTCATAAAAGAAAATATCTGGACCATGAAGACCAATTAAAAAACAATTTTCATTTCTAAGTAATAAATCTTTAATATTTTGATCATCAAGATGTTTATAAACATCTTTACCAAAACAATAATGTGTATATCCAGCAGGCATTAGAGAAGTTCCTTATATTGATCTTCTTTAAAACCAACAAGAACTTTGTCTTTTGTTTCAAGTATAGGTCTTTTAACAAGCATACCATTAGTAGAAAGTAGTTCTAATTGTTCATCTTCACTTAAAGTCGGTAAAACATCTTTTAAATGTTTTTCTTTATAAAGATTACCTGATGTATTAAAGAACCTTTTAAGTGGTAAACCACTTTTTAAATAAAGTGCTTTTAATTCATCTTTATTTAGTTTTTCTTCAACGATATGTCTTTCATCAAATTCAATTTGATGATCTAATAAAAATTTCTTTGCTTTTTTACATGTCGAACATTTTGGATAACAAATAAATAACATAAATATCCCTCCTGAAACTATCATATCAAAATTACTACTAAATGAAAAATAATAAGGCTTATTATTGTATACTATTTCAAGATGTGATAGAATTTACTCAAATAAAGATAGAGGCGCAAGATGTTATGAGATTATTATTATTTGATGCAACAAGGTAATGAAGGAGGAGCACTTGCCGAAAGATTGTATCTATTGCATGAGGTAGAATCTTGGGTGTCTAGGAAAGACCTATTCAACTGTCATTATCTAAAGGTAATGGGGAGCTATCATTGATAACGAATTTTTTGTTGCAATGATACTCATTGCAATTTTTTATTTATCACTTTTATTTAAGAGATGAATAAGATATAGGGAGGAAATTATGAACGATATTATTGAAGCCATAAGCTGTGAACGAGAAATCATTCAACTTAAGTTATTAAATGTACCGAAACATCCTAAAATGATTGCGAAAATTTTTTCTATACTAAAAGATGAAGAAATTAATGTAGATATGATTTCACAAGTAACCGTTGATGATTTTGTTCAAATCGAAATTACTTTAGATCAAGAATTTCAATTAAAACTCAATCAAGCGATTATTAAGTTAAAAGATGAATTTAAACAAATTCAAATTTATCAAATTAGAAAATACGCTAAAGTTGCGGTTGGGGGAAAATTGGTAGAAACAACACCAGGTTTAGCAGCTGAAGTATTTGATGTCTTAGGACAAGCTAATATTCATTTTTATCAAATTACGACAAGCAAAAGAACAATTTCTTTAGTTATTGATAAAGAAAATTTAGATCAAGCAATTCAATTATTAAAAGAAAGATTTCATATTGAGGAGGATAAATAAATATGACAATTTTTGAAGGAAGTGCAGTTGCACTTGTATTACCAATGTTTGATAATGGAGACATTGATTTTGAAGGATTTAAAAGACAAGTTCAAAGAATGATTGATGGTGGTGTACAAGCTTTACTTGTTAATGGAACAACAGGTGAAACAGCTACAATTACTATTGAAGATGAATTTAAATTATTAGATATGACAATGGAACTTGCGAAAGGAACAGGTGTTAAAGTTATTTGTGGAGCTGGTTCTAATGATACACAAACTGCTTTAAAGAAAGCACGTTATGCTAAAGAAAAAGGAGCAGATGCGATTCTTGTTGTTACACCTTACTACAATAAAACAAGTCAAAGAGGATTAATTAAACACTATACAACAATTGCCGATGCAGTCGATATTCCAATGATTTTATATAATGTACCAGGAAGAACAGGATTAAATATTTCGGTTGACACAGTTGTTGAACTTGCTAAACATAAAAATATTCAAGCTATGAAAGATGCTACAGACAATATTGCTTATGCGATGGAAGTTTTAGCTAAAACAGCTGATTTAGACTTTGATTTATATTCAGGATGTGATGATAACATTCTTCCTTTTATGGCAGCTGGAGGAAAAGGGGTTATTTCTGTAACTTCTAACTTATATCCAGAAGCAGTAGAAAAATTAACACAATTAATCTTAAAAGGAAATCTTAAAGAAGCTCAACCTTTAGCTTATGCTTTAGATCCTATTTCACGTTTATTATTTATTGATGTTAATCCAATTATGCCAAAAGCTGCACTTGCGAAAATGGGAGTATGTGGTGAACATTTAAGATTACCATTAATTGAAACAACAGAAGAAAATAAAAAAGCTTTATTTGATGCAATGGATACATTTGAAAAATTGGGGTATTAAGATGAAGGTATTATTATATGGATATGGTTTGATGGGTAAAAAAGTAGCTCATCAATTAAGAACACAAGAAGGTTTTGATTTAATTGGGATTGTTTCTTATGTATTTGATGAAAAAGCACCAGAAGCAATGTACAATAATTTAACAGAAGTTCGAGATGTTGCGGATGTGATTATTGATTTTTCACATCCTAACAATCTTGATGATATTTTAGCATACGCTAAAAAGAATAGAACAAAAGTTGTTTTTGCGACAACTGGTTTTTCTAAGGAACAATTAGATAAGATTGAAGAAGCTTCTAAAGAAATAGCTATTTTCCAATCTTATAATACAAGCTTTGGAATTCAAATGGTCACTAAAATCTTAAGACAAGTAGCTAAAGAATTCTATGATAATGGTTATGATATTGAAATCTTAGAAAAACATCATAATCAAAAGATTGATGCACCATCAGGTACAGCAAAGCTTTTATATGAAGTAATGGAAGATGAAATTAAAGAAACAACACCTGTTTATGATCGTAGTGCACTTCATGAAAAAAGAAAGAAACAAGAAATTGGTATTCAAGCACTTCGTGGTGGAACAATTTTTGGTGAACATGAAATTATGTTTGCAGGATTAGATGAAATTATTGAAATTAAACATACAGCTTTATCTAAAGATGTCTTTGTTCAAGGTGCGTTAGCTGCAGCTAAAGCTTTACAAGATAAAGAAGCTGGTTTATTTACATTAAAAACACTTTATTAGGGAGAAAAGAAATGGTTTTACAAACTGAATTTGCACAAATTAAGGGGAATGATTTATACATAGATGATGTGAAAGCAACTGATTTAGTTAAACAATATGGAACACCACTCTATGTTATGTCTGAAGGACATATTAGAAAACAATTTAATACATTAAAAACAAAAATGATTGATAAATATGAAAATACATTACCATTATTTGCATCAAAATCATTTTCATGTAAAGCAATCTATAAATTAGCAATGGAATATGGCGTAGGAATTGATTGCGTTTCTGCAGGAGAAATCAGTGTTGCGTTAAAAGCAGGATTTGATCCTAAAAAGATTTATTTCCATGGGAATAATAAATTACCTTCAGAAATTCAATACGCTTTAGAAAATGGTGTAGAAAACTTTGTCATTGATAACTTCTATGAAATTGAACTTGTTGAAGAAATTGCTTCAAAATTAAATGTTAAAGTCAATGGACTTGTCAGAATCACACCAGGTGTCTATGCAGGTGGACATGATTATATTCGTGTTGGAGCCAAAGATACAAAATTTGGTTTTTCAAGTCATGATAATACATACTTAAAAGCAATTAAAAAGGTTATAGATGCACCACATATCAATTTTGATGGAATTCATTGTCACGTAGGTAGTCAAATTGAAGAAATTCAAGCTTATGTACTTGCAATGAATAAATTTGTAGATATCGCTTATGAAATCTATGATATCTTTGGAATTGTTATCAACAAATTAAATGCCGGTGGTGGTTTCGGTATTCAATATACAGCAAGTGATCATCCACTAGAATTTGATGACGTTGTTTCTACAATCATGGATATTATTTATAAAGGTTTCGATAAAAGAGATATGAAACGACCAATGGTCTTAGTAGAACCAGGACGTTATTGCGTAGGTAATGCTGGTATTACTTTATATACAGTGGGTTCTTATAAATATATTAGAGATATTAGAGATTATATTAGTGTCGATGGTGGAATGACAGATAACATTCGTTCATCATTATATAACGCTAAATATGATGCTGTTATCGCTAATAAAGCAGGACAAGAAGCAAATCATTTAGTAACAGTTGCTGGTAAAAACTGTGAATCAGGAGATATTTTAATTAGAGATATTATGTTACAAGATCCTCAACCAGGTGATATTCTAGCAATGTTCTCGACAGGAGCTTATCACTATTCAATGTCTTCTAATTACAACCAATTACCTAAACCAGCAGTAGTCTTTACATACCAAGGAAAATCTAAAGAAGTCATTCGTAGACAAACTTTTGATGATTTGGTTACTTATGATGTAGATTAAAAAATATAAATTAAATTAAAATAGCCCTTGTAAAACGGACATAAGAAAAAGAACTTTGATACTTAGTCCTGTTCTACAGGGCTTTTATTTTATATATTGGGTAATCAAATAATTTGGGGACAACCTAAATATTACAAGAAATTGAATAATAAAGAGAACAACCAAAAATGGTGGGTATATTATAAAAATAATTTTATAATATACTCGAGATGACCACCGAGATGAAAAATTTTTAAAGGGAATACAAAATTAGTATTCTCTTTTTATATATTTATTATTTGATACATTGTAAAATATATATAATAAATTGTTTAAGGAGATTCTTCTATGAATATTACAGGTTATAACTTAGAAACATTGAGGAAAAAAATAAGGGATTTACAAGAAGAAAATAACAAATTAAAAGAATTGTTAAAAAAATCAAATATAATATTTGATGAACAAACGAATAATATAACAAATAATCTAACTGAATATAATGAAGATCAAGGTGCTTGTATAAAAGATCAATATATTACAGGTGAAATGGCTGCTATTTTTTTAACAATATTTCAAGGTAGGAGAGACGTCTATGCATTAAGAGGTTCACGAGGTGGTTATTTTCCGCAATGTAATAATAGATGAAATAGTATGTGTCCTAAACAAAACAATGTAAAAACATCATGTACAGATTGTCCGTATAAGCAATGGAAAGAATTAAACAGAAATGTAGGATTAAATCATTTGCTTGGTCATAAAGATAATTGCACAGATGTAATAGGTATTTATCCTCTTTTAGAAAATGATACATGTAAGTTTATTGTTTTTGATTTTGATAATCATGATGAAGAGAGTATAGATAATAATGATTGGAAAGATGAAGTAAATGCGTTAAGAAAAATTTGTGAAGAAAGTAATATTGATGTTTTAATAGAAAGGTCTCGTTCTGGAAATGGGGCACATGCTTGGATAGTATTCAAAGAATTTATATCAGCATCTCTAGCAAGAGACTTTGGCTATTTACTAATAGAAAAAGGAGCTGCATCAATTAACTTAAAATCATTTAGATATTACGATCGAATGTTTTCTACACAAGATCATAATCAAGGGCTTGGGAATGTTATAGCACTTCCATTACAAGGTAAAGCGTTAAAAAATGGTAATAGTGCTTTTGTTGATGAAAATTGGAATGCTTATTATGATCAATGGTTGGTTCTTAATAAAATTAATAGATTAACCAAAAAAGATGTTGAAAGGTATATTGATAAATGGAAGATCGAATTAGCAGAAGGTAAAGGATTATTGATAAATTCTAATCGAGAAGCGAGAATTAAGCCATGGAAAAAAGATGAGTCTTTTTATAAAGAAGATGTTGTAGAAAAAATGACAATTGTGCTTGCTGATGGTATTTATATTGATACTTTGAATTTAAGCCCTAGAATTCAAAATCAAATAAGGAGTTTAGTTGCTTTTGATAATCCAATATTTTATAAGAATAATAGATTAGGGTACTCGAATTGGAATCAACCAATGGTTGTTTATATGGGAAGAGATATTAATGACTATATTAAAATTCCTAGAGGATTAATGGAAAAGATTAGTGATAAGTGCTCACAGGCAAACATTCCATATGAGATTATTGATAAAAGAGAAAGAGGAAAACCAGTCAATGTAGAATTTAAAGGACAATTAAAAGATAATCAGAATACAGCAGCAAATGAATTATTAAAATATGATAATGGTATTTTAAACGCAACAACAGCGTTTGGGAAAACGGTTGTTGCAAGCTATCTTATTTCAAAAAGAAAAGTAAGTACATTGATTGTTATGCAAAGTGTTAGTTTAATTAATCAATGGGTAGAAGAGTTACATAAATTTTTAGATATAAATGAAGAATTACCAACCTATCAAACTAAAACGGGAATAATTAAAACAAGGAATGATGTTATAGGGGTTCTTTATGGAAATAAAAACACGTTAACTGGGATAATAGATGTTGTATCTGTCAATTCAATTTACGATAAAAATGGAAAAAGTAAGTTAAAAGATTCTTATGGTATGGTGATAGTTGATGAATGCCATCATAGTGCATCATCTGTATTTGAAAATGTATTAAATAAAGTGAATTCAAAATACGTTTATGGTGTTTCAGCAAATGATAAGAGAATCGATAAATTAGAAAAGAAAGTTTATATGTTGATAGGATCTATAAGACATCAATTCACAAGTAGACAAAGGATAGAACAACAAAACATTGATCATTTTATTTATCCGCGATTTACACGAGTTATTAATTTAGGTGATAGTAAACAAGATATAAATAGTGCGTATTCATTAATAGCAAAAAGCACAATTAGAAATGAAATGATAATTTCAGATATAAAAGAATGTATTAAAAATAAAAGAAGTCCTATTGTTTTAACTCGTTATAAGGAACACGCTAAATATTTATATGATGTTTTAAAGAAAGATGTGCTTGATAATACTTTCTTGATTTATGGTGATAATACTCAAAAGAAAAATAACGAAGTAAGAAAACAATTGTTAGAAATAAACCAAAATGAATCGTTTATTTTGGTTGCTACTTCACAATCTGTAGGTGAAGGGTTTAATGTTCCAAGATTAGATACACTTTTTCTTACAACACCAGTTTCAGGAGAACCATTAGTAGAACAATTTTTAGGAAGAATTAATAGAGATTATGAATTTAAGGAAAGTGTTATCGTATATGATTATGTAGATTTACATATTAGCTTTTTTAACAATATGTATAAAAAGAGGCTAAGAGCTTATAGAAAAATTGGTTTCGACGTTATTACAAATGTAGTAAATAATAAACAAGAAGCTCATCATATTTATAATTATAATGATTACTCTGAAATATTTGCTCAGGATATTCATGAGTCAAATAAGGAAATAATTGTATGTAGTCCACAATTAGATGAAAAGAAAATATTTGAATTCATTGATTTGGTGAAGAATAAACAAGAAAAAGGAGTTACGGTCATTGTTATTACAAGAGATCCTAATAATTTGCAGTTTGATAATCCTGATTATGCAAATTACTTAATATATCATTTAAAAATGGCAGGTATAATTGTTGAATTATGTGAAAACCTAGATAATCATTATGCTATTATTGACCAAGAAATTGTATGGCATGGGGGAATTAATTTATTAGGTAGACCAGATATTTATGATAATTTAATTAGATTAAAATCCGTTGATGTTGCATCGGAGTTGTTAACGTTAGATAAGGATGAATAAGATCAATATGATAATGATAAGAGCGCGCGTGAATAATATAGATTAAAAAACAAGCCTCATAAGCTTGTTTTTTAATATCCTCTCATATGCCATATTTGTTCAGTACAGTCCTCAATAGAAAGATTTTCTTTGTTTCTAATAAAGTTTAAAAATGAATTTTCACTTAAGTTCTCTTGTCTTAAAGTTCCGATGATGCCAGCCATTGAAATACGATCAATATTTTTAGAATTAAGTATATCAATGATAGTATCTTCTGTTTGATTGAAGAAGCTCATTTTGGTCCTCCTTTATGAAATTTAATTTCTAAAGCATCAAGTATTGATTCATAATTTGTAATTTTATTATGAATGATAGGCTCATGATTTTCAACTGTAATTTCATATAAATTATTATCTAAATCAATATAATAAGTAAAATTATTTTGATACTTTTTAGGGTAATTAAAAACCTGGGTTCGTATTCGTTGATAAGTAAAATAATCAACAAATATTTGTTGTTTTTTCTTGTTAAATATTAAAGAAATTTGTTTTTGAATAGAAGGCATTTATGGAAGTCCTCCTATTTTTAAATGTTTTTTGTAGTACATATAATATCACCTCATTATATATATCTGAAAAAAAAACATTTTTTTCTTCTATTTTATTTATTTTTTATCATTTTTATCCAGTTTTTACTGGCAAATTCAATTTCATCTTCATAATCATCAAAATCATTATAATAATAAAGTTCATATTCTTTATGATCTATAAAGAGATAACCATAGTTATAGTTTTCTAATTCAAGTTGAATGAAAATTGAATAATTTTCATAATTCATTTGTGAGAGAAGCTGTTTTATTTCTTCTTCATTTTTATTGGTAGATAGGATATGTATTTGATCATCTTTTAGATGAAAAGGATTATTATTACAAAAAGGTTTAATTTGTATTTTTAATGAATTCATAAGTCACCTCAAAAATATTATAAGATATTTTTCAAAAACTGAAAGATTTTTGAAAAAAGAAAAAAAGGAAGTATAGTGTAAACGAGGTGGAAAAATGCGTAGATTTGAAAGAGAAGTAGTAGATTATGAATTAATAAAAGCAATGTTGAAGGAAATGAATATTGCAAATATTGGTATGAATGATGAAGATGGGTATCCTTATGTTGTTCCAACTAATTTTGGTTTTGAAATGACAGATACACATTTAAATATTTATACTCATTTTATGAAGGTAGGGAAAAAGGTTGATTTATTAAAGAAAGATCCTCGCGTATGTGTTGAGTTTAGTATTTTTAATGATTTTCCTGATAAGAAATATAAAGGGCATTATCATGATTATCGTAGTGTTATCGCTAAAGGAAAGATGAAGATGTTAGATTATAAAGATGATCCTGAAACTTGGGAAAAGGGATACAATTTGCTTTATACATGTAATCATCGTGAGATTAAACCATTAAGTGAAAGAAAGGTTGTACCTGGTATTTATATTGGTGTGATTGAATGTTATTTAAAGGATGTTACGGCTAAGTCTGAGTTCCCTTTAAGGACAGTTGAAGATGTTCCTTTTTTGAATGTTTATGAACAAGAGGATGATGAAATTCCTTTCGATATATCGGATATTATTGCAGATAGAAAGGCTAGAATGAAGTAGGAGAATCATTTTGATTCTTCTTTTTTTAGACAAATTAAATGATATGTCTAAATTTATGTGAAAAAATCAACAAATATTTAATAAACAATTACTTAATAGAGGGGTTTCATGTATAATAAATTGGACGTAATTGTTTTAATTAAAGAACAATTAAGGGAGGAAGGAAAAAATTAAATGAGTATGAAAAAGTACGAGGAGTGGAATGCAAATCACAAGCATGACAATCCTCCAAGAGAGAAAATTGTTAAGTTAGGTAGAAAGATTACCGATGTAGCAGGTCATATTTTTGGTGGCGTAAAAGTAGAAGATCCAGAATATTGGGGACTTGCTGAAATTATAAGTGATGAAATGGCTGACATCGCTTTACAAATGAAAAAACGTACACCTTATACTTTTAAAGAAATGTGTAAGTTATGTAAGATTGAAACAAATCAAGAAGAAGCATTTCAAAAATTATTAGATGAAATGAGTTATATTGGTTTACTTGAATATGATTATGGTTATCACTATGATCATAATGGTCGCACTGCACCACAAAGTGAAAGAAGATATATCTTACCAATGTTTGTACCTGGAAGTGCAGAGTTATTTAATATGGAAGAGTTACCAGATAGATCAAATCCACGTGTAACAAATCATCCAGATGTAGCTGCTTTCTTTGAACGTATGACTTATATTCCGCTTGCAGGAATTACACAAATGGTACCACCAGGTGGTGGAGGAATTGGAATGCATGTTATTCCTGTTGAAAAAGCGATTTCTATGGAAAATGAAGCGATTGATATTGAAAAATTATCTTATTGGTTAGATAAATATGAAGGTAAAATTGGTGTAGGAAGATGTTCATGCCGTGCTTCAAGAAAAGCAATTGGTGATGGATGTGCTGATGATGATTTTGGTTGGTGTATCGGTGTTGGAGATTTTGCGGATTATTGTCGTGAAACAGGTAAAGGACATGATATTACTAAAGAAGAAGCTTTAGCTATTTTAAAACGTGCAGAAGATAATGGTTTTGTTCACCAAATAACAAATATTGATGGCGAAAATAAAATTTTTGGTATTTGTAACTGTAATGTTGAAATTTGTAACGCTTTAAGAACATCACAATTATTTAATACACCAAATATGTCGCGTTCTGCTTATGTAGCTCATGTAGAAAAAGACAAATGTGTGGCTTGTGGAAGATGTGTGGAATATTGCCCAGCAGGTGCTGTACGTTTAGGACAAAAATTATGTAAAAAAGATGGTTCTGAAATTAAGTATCCAAAACAAGAATTACCAGATGCTACAAAATGGGGACCAGAAAAATACGATTTTAATTATCGTGATAATAATAGAATTAATACTCATGAAACAGGAACAGCTCCTTGTAAAAGTGCTTGTCCTGCTCATATTGCAGTACAAGGTTATATTAAAATGGCATCTCAAGGAAGATATCAAGATGCTTTAGCGCTCATTAAAAAACAAAATCCATTCCCAGCTGTCTGTGGAGCGATTTGTAATAGAAGATGTGAAGATGCTTGTACACGTGGTAAAGTCGATGAAGCTTTATCAATTGATGCAATTAAAAGATTTATTGCTGAACAAGATCTAAATGCCAAAACGAGACATATTCCAGAAGTCGTGATTCCTGCAAGTATTCACATGGATCATTTTGATGAAAAAATTGCGATTATTGGAGCAGGACCTGCTGGTTTAACAGCTGCTTTCTATTTAGCTGAGACAGGTTATCGTCCTACAGTGTTTGAAAAAAGCGAACATCCGGGAGGCATGTTACGTTATGGGATTCCATCTTATAAACTAGAAAAAGATTTATTAGATGCTGAAATCGATGTCGCAAAAGCGATGGGTGTTGAAATTAAAACAGGAATTGAAGTTGGAAAAGATGTAACAATTCAACAATTAAGAGAACAAGGTTATAAAGCTTTCTATATTGCTATTGGATGCGCTGCTGGTCGTTTACCAGGACTTGAAAATGAAAACGCAGAAGGTGTTATGACAGCTATTGATTATTTGCATGATGCAAACTGTGGTAATGCGCCATTTGCTGGAAAAGTTGTTGTCGTCGGTGGTGGAAATGTAGCCATTGATGCTTCTCGTGTATCTGCAAGAAATGCAGCAAGTTCAGTACTTCAATTTAGCTTAGAACAAGAACAAGATATGCCAGCTTCAGTTGAAGAAATCAAAGAAGCAAGAGAAGATGGTGTTACAATCAATTGTGGTTGGGGACCAAAAGAAATTCTTGTAGAAAATGGTAAAGTAACAGGTATTGTTTTCAAAAAATGTTTATCTGTAATTAATGATGGTAAATTTGCTCCTGTTTATGATGAAAATGAAACTATGACAGTTGAATGTGACCGTTTAATCTTTGCGATTGGTCAACAAAGTGTATGGAAAGATTTATTAAAAGGTGAAGATGTTAAATTCAATGGACCAGCTATTGAATTAAATCAAGTGACTTTCCAATCAAGCAAAGAAGATATCTTTGCTGGAGGAGATGTTTATACTGGACCTAAATTCGCAATTGATGCCATTGCCCAAGGTAAGATTGCTGCTGAATCATTACATCGTTATGTTCATAATGGACATATGGAAACAGGACGTAATCGTTGGCAATTTAAACAACTTGATACAGATGATATTTTAGTAGAAAGCTATGATCGTGGACCTAAACAAGTTGAAGGTATTAACCCAGAAGTTAAAGATCGATTCAAAGATAATACACAAATTCTTACAGAAGAACAAATTAGAAAAGAAACAGCAAGATGTTTAGGATGCGGAGCAACAATCGTTGATGCGAATAAATGTATTGGTTGTGGGGTATGTACAACTAAATGTGAATTTGATGCTATCAAACTTCATCGTGATCATCCAGAATGTTCTAATATGGTTGTGGCAGAAGATAAGTTTAAAGCAATTATCCCTTATCAATTAAAACGTGTAAAAAATATTATTTTAAAGAAAAAGGTAGAACATTAAGATGCATGAATTAGGTGTTACATTTTATGTTGTTAAAGATGTAAAAAAAGTTGCGCAAGAAAATAAAGTTGATAAAATTGATTATGTGAAGTTAGAAATTGGTGAAGTTTCTGGTGTTGTTCATGATCAATTAATTGATTGTTGGAATTGGGCAAGAAAAAAAGAAGCAGTGACAGAACATGCAAAAATGTATATAGAAACATTAGAAGCAATTACTTATTGTGAAGATTGTCATGGACAATATCGTACGATTGATTATGGTAAAACATGTCCTTATTGCCATAGTGAAAATACCTATTTATTAAGAGGTAATGAGTTTAATATTAAGGAGATTGGTATTTATGAAGATTCTTGAACTTAAACAAAATATATTTAAAGAAAACGAAGTAACTGCAGATAAAATTCGTGAAGAATTTAAAAAACAAAAAAAATTAATGATTAATGTGATGTCTTCTCCCGGTTCGGGGAAGACAACCACATTACTTCGTACGATTGAAAGATTACAAGATACCACTCGTATAGGTGTTATGGAATGTGACATTGATGCAAGTGTTGATGCTGTTACGATAGAAAATGGTGGAGCAAAAGCCATTCAATTACATACAGGTGGTATGTGTCATATGGATGCAGCGATGACTCAACAAGGACTTAATGAAATGGGAATGGATGATGTAGATCTTATTTTCATTGAAAATGTTGGAAATCTTGTTTGTCCTGCAGAATTTGATACTGGAGCAAGTATTAATATTACGATTTTATCAGTTCCTGAAGGGGATGATAAACCAGCTAAGTATCCATTGGTTTATACTGTTAGTGATGTTGTTTTAATTAATAAAACTGATACATTACCTGTCTTTGATTTTAATAAAGAATTAGTAGAACAAAGAATCCATGAATTAAATCCTAATGCTCAAATCTTCTATATTTCATCTAAAAAAGATGAAGGTTTTGAACCTTGGATCAATTATCTAAAAGAAAAAATGGAGGAAGTAAACCATGGCTAAAGTAAGAGTAATCGAAGTTCATGAAAATGTTTTTAATACGAATAATCAAGAAGCAGATGCTCTTCGCAAAAGACTAAAGGACAAAAAAGTGACAATGATCAATGTAATGTCTTCTCCTGGTTCTGGAAAAACAACACTTCTTTCTCATGTAATCAATGAAATTAAAGATGATTATAAAGTAGGAGTGATGGATGTTGATATTGAAACATCACTTGATGCACAAAAGGTAGCAGATTTTACAGGAGTTCCTTCTATTCAAATTCATAATGGGGGATTATGCCATATTGATGCAGAAATGACAACAAGAGCAGTTGATGAATTTGGTGTTGATGATTTTGATTTTCTCTTTTTAGAGAATATTGGAAATCTTGTTTGTCCTGCAGAATTTGATACTGGGGCACATAAGAATATGATGATTTTATCAGTTCCTGAAGGAGATGATAAACCATTAAAGTATCCTTTAATGTTTAGTGTATGTGATTTGGTTATTATTTCTAAGATTGATACGCTTGATTATTTTGATTTTGATATTGATCAAGCAAAAGTTAATATTTTAAATTTAAATCCAAATGCAAAAATTATCTGTTTAAGTGCAAAAACAGGTGAAGGTATGAATGAATTCATTCAATGGATCAAAGAAAATAAAAATAATTAAAAAGGCATAGTTAGGCTATGCTTTTTCATTTAGGTCTTTATTTAAAATTTCTAGAAAAGTTTCTTCTGCTTTAGAAAACAAACGATACTTTTTCCAAATAAGATTGCTTTTAATCATGAGTGGTGGATTGAGTGGTTTAAAACATAAAGAACTTTCAGTTGTTTCATGATAAAGATGTTCAAAAGTTAAAACATAACCAACATCCTCTTCACACATCAATTGGGCATTATAAAAAAGATTATAAGTAGCGACCACATTAAGTGCTCTTTGATTACCTCCTAACCATCCTGCAATATTATTTTTAACCATCTCTTGATTAGATATAATAATTGGCCGATTCATTAGATCCTTAGGTGTAATGAAATCTTTATTCGCAAGATTAGAATCCTTTTTCATAAGAATTCCTTCAAGGTCATAACCAGGAAGCTTTAAATAATCATATTTAGAAAAATTTGCAGGTTCCACAACAATCCCTAAATCAAAAATACTTTGATCAATCTTTTCCTCAACATATTGAGCATTTCCACTATAAAGATGAAATTTAATATGGGGATATTGTTTTTGAGTTTTAGCAATAGCTTTCATAATAACACGATTACATATACTTTCACTACATCCAATATGAATATTTCCACTAATATATTTTTTATTATTTCTAAGATAATCCTCACTTCTGTCTACAAGATTTAAAATCTCAATAGCTTGTTCCTTAAATAACCGTCCTTCTTCGGTTAAAGAAACAGTTCGCGTTGTACGATTAAAAAGTGTTGTTTTGTATTCATCTTCTAAATCTTTAATTTGTTTAGATAGAGCCGGTTGGGAAACATTTAGTAACTTAGCAGCTTTAGAAAAACTTTCCTCTCGAGCAACTGTTATAAAGTATTTTAAGACACGTAATTCCATTAAATCACCTCAACATAAGTATATCATTATTTATAATTAAAAATAATAAATATCTATAATATATAAGTATTTGTAATTATAAATCTTCTTTTTTACAATATTCTTGAAAAACAAGGAGGAAAATTATGAGCGCATTATCAACTTTATTCCCAGTATTTTTTATGATCATTTTAGGAATGATCGCGCGTATTAAAAACTTTATTAGTCCTAAACAAAAAGAAGGAGCCAATCATATTGTTTTCAATGTATTGTTTCCTATCTTAATTTTTAATGTTTTATTTACTGCTAAAATAGAAGCTTCAGCAATATTGATTGTGCTATATGTTTTAGCTGCTTTTACACTAGCTATGATTTTAGGTAAATTTATTACTAAATTTACAGGAAAAGAAATGGGTCATATCTCACCTTATTTACTTACTACATGTGAAGGAGGAAATGTTGCATTACCACTTTATACATCCATTGTAGGTGTAGCCTATGCAAGCAATACAGTTATTTATGATATTGCTGGAACAGTGATTGCTTTTATTATTATTCCTGTACTTGTTGCTAAAAAGACATCCGGAAATACAAGTACTAAGGAATTATTGAAAACAATTTTCACAAATTCATTTGTAATTGCGGTTATGTTAGGAATCGTTTTAAATGTTTTAGGTGTTTATGATTTATTGGGTCAAAGTGCTTTTATTGATGTTTATACAAATACGATTCAACAAGCAACAGCACCCATTGTAAGCCTTATTTTATTAATTATCGGTTATAATTTAAAAATTAATAAAGATACTATTGGCTCATTATTAAAACTTGTTGGAGTAAGAATCATCTTCTATATTCTTGTCGTTGCAGGATTCTTTATCTTCTTCCCCCATTTAATGGCAGATAAGATCTATATGATGGGTGTATTGATTTATTTTATGTGTCCGACAGGATTTGCAATGCCTATGTTGATTTCACCAATTTATAAAGGTGAAGAAGATGAAGACTTTGTTGCAGCCTTTATTTCATTATTCATGGTTATTACTTTGATTGTTTATACATGTGTGGTTTTATTTGTTGCATAGTTTGAAAATTTCATATTTTTGACATAAATATATTTTATAATAAAGATAATTGAGGAGGAAAAAAAGATGAAATTTAGTGAAGATTTTTATTGGGGTGGAGCAGTAGCTGCTAACCAATGTGAAGGTGCATGGAACGTAGATGGACGTGGAATGGCACGTACAGATGTAACAACAGGTGGTACAGTAAATACACCTCGTATGGTAACTTTTATTGATAAAGATGGAAATAAACAAAAATTACCAAATCATGGATTTAAATTACCAGAAGGAGCTCATTTTGCTGTCTTTGATGATGAACTTTATCCAAATCATGATGGTATTGATTTCTATCATCATTATAAAGAAGATATTGCTTTACTTAAAGAAATGGGATTCAAGATGTTTAGATTATCTATCTCTTGGTCAAGAATCTATCCAACAGGAGAAGAAGATAAACCTAATCAAGCAGGATTAGATTTCTATAGAAATGTATTTACTGAACTTAGAAATGCGGGTATTGAACCATTAGTTTCTATTTGGCATTTTGATACACCACTTGCTTTAGAAGAAAAATATGGAGATTGGTTAGATCGTAAATATATTGCCCTTTATGAAAAATACGTAACAACAATCTTTAATGAATACAAGGGACTTGTTAAATACTGGTTAACATTCAATGAAATCAATAATACAATCAATTTCTTACCGGATAATGCCAGTGATGAAGCATATCAAGAAGCTTATCGACATTTACATTATCAATTTGTAGCAAGTGCAAGAGCTGTACAAATTGGACATCAAATTGATCCTGAAAATAAAATTGGATGTATGATTTGTGGTATTACTTATTATCCATTAACATCTGATCCAGAAGATATTTTATTTAATCGTTCTAAATGGGAAAAAGGTATTTTCTATTGTGGAGATGTTCAATGTAAAGGTAAATATCCAACATATGCGAAACGTTTATGGAAAGAACATAATGTTAAATTAGATATTACTGAACAAGATTTAGAAGAACTTAAAAAAGGTACAGTAGATATGTATACTTTCTCATACTACATGTCTCAAGCAGTAACTACTCATGAAAATGATGATGCTGTAAGTGGAAATATGTCATTTGGTGTACGTAATCCATACTTACAATATTCTGATTGGGGATGGGCATTAGATCCTAAAGGATTAAGATATTACTTAGAAATGATCTATGATCGTTATGAAAAACCATTAATGGTTGTAGAAAATGGTTTAGGTGCTTATGATACAGTAGAAGAAGATGGAAGTATTCATGATAATTATCGTATTGAATACTATCGTGCTCATATTGAAGAAATGGCAAAAGCCATTGAAGATGGTGTAGACCTTATTGGTTATACGACTTGGGGATGTATTGATTTAGTTTCTGCAGGAACTGGAGAAATGAGAAAACGTTATGGTTTCATTTACGTTGATAAACATGATGATGGTAGCGGAACAATGAAAAGAAGTAGAAAAGATTCTTTCTATTGGTATAAAAAAGTCATTGCTTCACAAGGAGAAGATTTAGATTAAATATATTAGAAGTTTAACTTAAGTGGTTAAACTTCTTTTTTATTATTTTTTAGCACTCACCTCTTGACAGTGCTAAAGGTAAGAGCTATAATGTATTTAGAAATTAGGAAAGGGATTAATAAAGAACCTAGTTTCAAAGTTAACACCGCTTGAAACAACGATGCAAAACTAAGTATCAAGATTGAAAGGGGTAATGACTTATGATGATGCCTAGTCTATTTACAGAAAATTTATTTGATGATTTCTTTGATGAAATGGATAAAGATTTTTTTGGAAAGAAAAATCCATTATATGGAAAACATGGAAGAAATATGATGAAAACAGATGTAAGGGAAATAGATAATACCTATGAAGTAGATATTGATCTTCCAGGCTTTAAAAAAGAAGATATTAATATCAATTATGAAAATGGTTATTTAACAATCTCAACAAGTAAGGGATTGGATAAAGATGAAAAGGATGAACAAGGACATTATATCCGACAAGAAAGATATGTTGGAAATATGTCAAGAAGCTTCTATTTAGGAGATATTCCAAAAGAAGATATTAAAGCAAAATATGAAGGTGGCGTTCTTCGTTTATCTGTTCCAAAAGCAGATATGAAACAAGTAGAAAATAGTTCTACTATCTATATTGAATAAGGAATCTAGCGATTCCTTATTTTTTTAATTATTTAATAATAGTTTTGATAAGTTGTATCATAATTTCTTTATCTTCAGGTCTAGAACTTGCGACAAGGATAGTAAGGGTAGCAAGTGCATCATTATTAATTCTTTCTTTACCATTTTTATAAAGAGCATTATTTTGATTTAAGAATTGACACTCCCCATGTCTAAAGACAGGAGATTCTTGCTACCTGCCAACATTGTTGGCTGACCAGTTCATTTCTGATAGGTCGCAGTGCAAGTTAGGGGTATGCCATTACCCTTCCTAGAGCAGAACCTATAGTTCTCTAGGCAGTATATCTGTTACCAATATACTCAGTTGAGTTGCATATATTTATGGCTCCCAACAGATCCCTGTGTGTATGATACCCACATCTGCATATATAATTTCTATCTTTTGCATGTTGGATTCTTCCACATATTGGACAGAATACAACATGATATTTGCAGGAATAGGTCACATTATTATTCGATTTGTATTTTATGGGTATATTATACTACCAAAAGCTATCTGACGATATGATTTATCAATAAAATCTTAAAAAAAGTTGCCTTATATCTCCACAGCTGAAGTTGGGAACTTTACGAAAACATTTGGTAAAGAAAAATAGTTGCTCCAATTCTTTTATTACCATCAATAAAACTATGATTTTTAACAATAAAATACAGTAAAGCACTTGCTTTATCTTCTAAAGTTGGATATAAATCATTCTCTCCAAAACTTTGATAAATCGTTGAAATACTACTTTTAAAAGAATCATCTCTTTCAATAGAAAATAAATCTCCTCTATTTTCAAACATCGTATTATGTATAAGATTTATGCATTCATCATATTGAAGAACATAAGTACCTTTTTGACCAATAGGAATCTCTAAATGATGATGATTATAATCATCAAGAATCTTAAAGCCTCTTTGATAAGCTTTTAAAAATTCTAACATAGAAATACTACTCGGTAATTGTCCACCTGCATTTCTATATTGATCAAGCATTGTTGTTACATAATCAATATCTTGAAAATGACGATCATTAACAGCATAACCTTTTAAAAGATATTCTTTTAATATACTATTAGCCCATTTTCTAAAAAGAATGCCTTGTTTAGATTTAACTCTATAACCTACAGAGATAATAACATCTAAATTGTAATAATTAACATCGACTACAGCAATTTTGTCTTTCTTAGTACGAGGGTCATATCTTTTTAGTTGAGTTGCATTTTTTGCAACAGAACTCTTTTCGTCTAATTCTTTTTCATTAAAAATATTAGCTATGTGTCTAGAAATAGTAGACTTATTTTTGTTAAAAAGCTTACTCATTTGATCTAATGTTAACTATACTGTTTCCCCACTAGAAGAGACATTTACATCTAATACAAAATTACCATCTTTGAACTGCACAACTTCATTTTTTTCAATCAAATCAACCATAAAAATACCATCCTTTCCTTTTGCTTCTTTAAATGATAGTAACATGGTATATAAAGGTTGTCATTGGACAGATAGTCCACTATAAAGAGGTCGATTTTTTTGACATGATGATGTTGATGAAAATGATATGATAAAGGTAGAAAAAGTGAAAGAGCAGGAATTTGCTATTATTTTAATTAAATAATTATATGATAAAAGCTAACGGTTTTGCGTTAGCTTTTAGATTTTATGATGACCAAAGACTTCATTATGTATATCTTCCATTTCATAATCAATATCTGTAATGCTTTTAGCACAATCTGATAAACGATTACGAATATCATCAGAAATTTCTTTATCATTTTTATAACGTAAATGATGTTCTAATGTTGCCCAAAAATCCATCGCAATAGTACGAATTTGTATTTCTACAGGAACCATTACTTTTTCATTCGCTAAATAAACAGGAACTTCTACAACAAGATGTAAACTACGATAACCATTTTCTTTAGGATTTTTAATATAATCTTTAATCTTTAATAAATGAATATCATCTTGTCTTAAAAGAAGATCAGACATACGATAAATATCTTTAATATAATGACAAATCACACGTATACCAGCAATATCTTCAATATTTCCTTTGATTGATGAAACTTCTACAGGAAGATTTCTTCTTTTCATTTTTTCAACAACACTATGTGGCGATTTTAAACGCCATTCCATATGATGAATAGGATTATGATCAAAACGATGATGAAATTCATCATCTAAAATTTCTAATTTTGTTCTTACTTCCTTAATACCTGCTAAATACTTTTGTTCAACGTTGACATATTCATGGTAAAAATCTAAATGATCTGTCGCAAAGAAAAAATCATTCATTTCACTTTTTATTTCTTTTTGCATGATACGACTCATAAAAGTTCACTCCTTATGTTTATTTTTATTATAAACGAACATAATGAACTTGAGGTGAAGTTTATGAAAAAAATCATTATTTTTCTTTTAATTATGATGAATTTAACAACTGTTTGTGCAGTAAATGAAACACCAAGATATAAGATCATTGGTTCTTCTTATCGACAAGAAGATATTGATGAAATGTACAAAGTAAAAGATCAACTTCTTTTAAATTATAAAAAATGGGTCAAAGGTGTTGATGATGTTTATCAAGTTTTAGCAGATCATCAAGATGATTTTAATGCAAAATATTATAATGGTCTTTATACGATTGTATTAGGAGAAGGTAAAGGTAAATCTTTAGAAGGAAAGTTACAAGTTTCTTATTGTACATCAAGCAAAGATATTCATAAGAAATCATGGCTTGTGAGTTTGTTTTCTTAATGGTGTGTACTAATAATTATTCAGTTTGTACATACTATTATAAGGAAAGAGGTGAAGTCATTGTTGAGAGAATTTGATGAACAAGCACAAAAGGCGATTGTGGTAGCTGAAAGTTTATCTTTTGATTTTGGTCATCAAAATGTTGGAAGTGAACATTTATTGCTTTCGTTATTAAAGATACATGATAATCAATTAAAAAGATTATTACAAAAATATGATGTCAATGATGCAGTTGTAGAAGAAGATATAAAAAGGTTGTTTGGCACAAATGATGATCAACCTTTTTATATGGAATATAGTCAAAGTGTAAAAAGAATATTAGAGAGAAGTATTGAATACGCTAAAGATAAAAATCAAGATCAAGTGACTTTAAATATCTTAATTATTTCTTTATTAAAAGAAAAAGAATCAGTTGCTTATGAAATATTACAAAAATATCATGTAGATGTAGAAGAAGTTATTTATTTGTTGCAGGAAAAATCTGCTTTTGAAACACCATTGGATCAAATACCAACACTTGTCAATATTAATAAAAAAGTGAAGACTAAAAAATATAAAATTATTGGTAGAGAAAATGAAATTGATCAAGTATGTACTATTTTATCTAAAAAAGAAAAAAATAATGTTTTGATTATTGGTGAAGCGGGTGTAGGTAAGTCAGCTTTAGTAGAGAAATTAGCAATGATGATCAATCAAGGAAAAGTAGTAGATTCTTTGAAGAATAAGATTATTTATGAACTTTCTTTATCTTCATTGGTTGCGGGTACAAAGTATCGTGGTGAATTTGAAGAGAAGTTTAAAAAGATTATTGATAAAGTAAAAGACTTGGATAATGTGATTATTTTTATTGATGAAATTCATAATGTCATTGGGGCTGGTGGAGCTGAAGGGGCAATTGATGCTTCTAATATTTTAAAGCCTTATCTTGCTAGAAAAGATATGACGGTTATTGGTGCTACAACTATTGATGAATATTATAAACATTTTGAAAAAGATCATGCAATGAATAGAAGGTTTTCTATTGTCACTTTAAAAGAAAATACAAAAGAGGAAACATTAGAGATATTAAAAGGAATTAAAGGTTATTATGAAAGTTATCATCAAATTAAAATAGATAATGTACTTTTAAAAGAATTAATAGAATTAGTAGATTGTCATATTAAAAATAGAACTTATCCTGATAAAGCGATCGATATCTTAGATTTATCATGTGTTAAAGCTAAATTTTATCATGAAAAAGAACTTACAAAGAATAGAATTGTAGAAACAATTGAAAAGTATTTAAATATTACAATTCATCATCAAATGGATTACCAAAAATTAGAAAAACAATTAAATAAAGATATTTTAGGTCAAGAAAAAGGAATTCATCAGATGATTGAAACATTTCAACATAAACAATTACCTATCTCCTTTTTTATTTATGGACCAACAAGTTGTGGTAAAACATTAACGGCTAAATCCTTAGCTAAATATCTAAATTATCATTATTTAAAATTAGATATGAATCAATATCAAGAAAGCCATTCCCTTTATAAACTTCTAGAAACATATCATGAAAAACCAAGTCTTCTTTTATCAACTTTACAAAGTTATCCACATACTGTTTTATTATTAGATCATATTGATCAAGCTTGTGAAGAAATTATTCATTTATTTTCACAAATCTTTGATGATGGTTATTATGAAGATCAAGCTAAAAGAAAGATTAGTTTTGAAAATGTTGTTTTTATAATGAGTCAAACAGGTACGTCACGTTGTTGTATGGGATTTAAAAAGAGTAGACAAACTAAGTATTTAAAGCATGAATTGTTTGATAAGGTTGATCAAATAATTGAATATCAACCTTTATCTAAAGAAATAATAGAAAAAATTATTCATTTACGTGAACATATTTCTATTGAGAAAATACACAATTTATTAAAAGAGGAACATATTCCGATTAATCTATCTAAAATGATGAAACAAATTAAACAAATGTCCTAATAGGGGCATTTTTGTATTTTATTTACATGATTATAAAGAAAAAGAAATAAGTAAGAAAATAGAATACATTTCCTCCAGCAAACAAGATTTAATGATATAATGTAAGTATAATAATCGCGAAAGATAACGGAGGAAGAGAAGATGACGATTAAATTACCTAAAGATTTCTTTTTTGGTGCTGCTATGTCAGGACCACAAACAGAAGGAGCTTGGAATGTAGGTGGAAGATTACGTTCTTATTGGGATATGTATTCTGATCAAGAAATTAATGCTTTCTTTAATAATGTGGGATCATATGTTGGAAATGATATGTACCATAAATATGAAGAAGATATTAAATTATTAAAAAGTTTAAACTTTAAATCATTTAGAACTTCTATGCAATGGACTCGTTTATTAGATCAAGATGGTAAATTAAATCCAGAAGGTGCCGCTTGGTATCATAAATTAATCGATTGCGCAAATGAAAATGGAATTGATATTTTCATGAACATGTATCATTTCGATATGCCTGAATATTTAGTAAAACGTGGTGGATGGCAAAATAGAGAAGTTGTTGAAGCTTATGCGAACTTTGTAAAGATTGCAATGGAAGAATTTGGAGATAAAGTAAAATATTGGTTTACTTTCAATGAACCTATTGTAGAACCAGAGCAACAATTCTTACATGGTGTTTGGTATCCATATCAAAAAGATTTCAAACAATCAATCAATGTACAATATAATATTACTTTAGCGCATTGTTTAGCTGTCGCAAACTTTAGAAAATTAAAAGCAGAAGGAAAACTTTGTGAAGGTGCAAAAATCGGTATGATTAACTGTTTTGCTCCACCATATACAAAAGAAAATCCAACTCCTGAAGATTTAGAAGCAGTACGTATGACAGATGGATTACACAACAGATGGTGGTTAGATGTCGTTGCTCATGGACATTTACCACAAGATGTTTTAGATACAGTAGAAAATGATTGGAAAGTAGAAATCAATCGTCGTCCTGGAGATGAAGCTATTTTAGCTCAAGGTAAAGTAGATTGGTTAGGATTTAACTATTATCAACCAACACGTGTTCAAGCACCAGATAGTAAATTTGATGAAAATGGTTTACCATGTATTTCTAAACCTTATATTTGGCCTGAAAGAAAAATGAATGTTTATCGTGGATGGGAAATTTATCCAAAGGGAATTTATGACTTTGGAATGAAAATTAAAAAAGAATGTCCAGATTTACCTTTCTTTATTTCTGAAAATGGAATGGGTGTTGAAGGTGAAGAAAAATATATGGATGAAAATGGAACTGTTCAAGATGATTATCGTATTGAATTTGTAAGAGATCATTTAGAATGGATCGCTAAAGCAATTGAAGATGGAGCTAATTGTTTAGGATATCATTATTGGGGTGTTATTGATAACTGGTCATGGTGTAATGCTTTTAAAAACAGATACGGATTTGTTCGTGTATGTTTAGATGATGGTTATAAACGTAAAGAAAAGAAATCAGCTTCATGGATTAGAGAAGTTGCTAGAACTAATGAATTTGAATAAAAGAGAAGGTGTCTACCAAGTGTAGGCACTTTTATTTTGGAAAATTGAAATTTTTTTAGTATATGAAAAAAATGCATTTATGGGTATAAATGCATTAAAATAAAGATGGTGATGATATGAATCTATTTATAAGTTTAAAAGAAAACAAAGATTTATCAAAAAATGAAAGAATCTTGGCAAATTATATTTTAAAACATCCTGAAGATGTTTTAAAAATGTCGTCAAAAGATCTTGGAAAAGTTTGTTTTGTTTCAACAGCAACAGTTTATCGTTTATGTGATAAATTAGGACTATCAGGATTTTCTGACTTAAAAATAAAAATAACCAGTTCTCTTGATGACTATAGAAAAAGTAACGAAAATTTTAATTTTGATTTTCCTGTTAATCAATTTCAAACACATTATGAAATTATTCAAAAAATCAAAGAAGATTATGAACAAACTCTTAATCTAACAGCTAATCTTTTTAGCTTAGACCAATTACGGCTTATTGCATCAGCAATGAAAAAAGCACAAATCATAGATGTGTATACTTCTGCAGGTAATATTAATTTTGCTCTGAATTTTCAATTTCAAATGCAAGAAATAGGTAAACAAGTAAATGTTCCTATTGATGAATACCAACAAAGACTTATAGCAGCAAGTAGTGATGAAAATCATCTAGCAATTATTATTACTTTTGGAGGAAGAGGTATATTATCTGATATTTTACCTCGTATATTGCATAAGGTAAAAACACCAATCGTTTTAATTTCATCGTATGACTATACATTTAAAGATTTTGATCCAGATTATCAACTCTATATATCACCTTATGAAAATCATTATAAAAAGATTTCATCTTTTTCAACACGACTTTCTATTCTTTATATTTTAGATGTTTTATATACATGTTATTTTAAATTGGATTATCAAGAGAATATTGAAAAGAAATTGGCTTATTATAATAATATTGTAGAAGGGACTATTAAATAAATTTCAATAAATGATAATTTTGTTATCAATTCAACAAAAAAACAATGAGTTTTCTATATACAAAATCACTAAATTTTGAAAAAACAGTGAAAAATAATGAAAAAATAATTCTAATTTATAATTAAGAGAAAAAAGAATTTGAGAAAAAAATTCTTTTTTTTGTACTCTAATTGTTTCAATTGAAAAGATTATTTATGATTTGAGTAGGAGGTATTTTTATGAACGTAAAAGCAATTATGTGTGATATAGATGGAACACTTCTTTCAAGTGAAGGTGTAGTTACAAAGAAGACAGTTGAAATGATTAAAAAGTCTAGAGAAAAAGGAATTCTTTTTGGTTTATCAACAGGTAGAGATGTTAATAGTATTCAAACATTACTTGGTACTTGGGGTATTGAAGGTTTGGTAGATATGATTGTTGGTACTGGTGGAGCGGAAATTTATGATTATACGTTTGATATTTCTAAAGCTCAATATCCATTAGATGGAGAGTTGATTAAAGAAATTGTAAAGCATTATGAAGATATGGATTGTAATTTTGCGATTCCTGAAGATGGTATTTTTTATTCACCAAAGGATGATGAATATATTCAAGATCTTTCTAAAGGAGACCGTGTTCCTTATAAGGTTGTTGATTATGATGAATATTTAACGTCACCTAAAGCTAAGCTTATTATTATTTGTAAACCTGAATATATGGATCAAATCATTGAAAGATCTAAAACATTTCATAGTGATGATTATAAATCATCATCACTTAAAACAACGAGTGTATTGTACGAATACATGGATCCAAGAATATCAAAAACTGCAGGACTTAAAGAAATATTAAAATTACATCATATTGATATTAAAGATATTGTTACATTTGGAGATGCAGATAACGACTATGATATGACATTAAATGCTGGTATTGGTGTCGTTATGGCTAATGGTAGTGAAAAAACAAAGAGTGTAGCTGATTATATTACCGATGATAATGATCATGATGGAATAGGAAATTATATTGAAAAATATATTCTTTAAGAGTAAAAAGAAAATATGAATAATTAGTATTGTTTTACAACTGATGCTGTTGATTGAGATATTTGTTTATTTTGTATTGATTTGTTTTTAGAAGTTTTTGCGTAAGCAAAAGCTTTTTTTTATTTGACAGTTTTTCTTAAATAGAGATATCATAGGTGTGATAAGTAGAGGGTAAAAGAATGGAAATAGAGTTAATTCAAGATGGTAAAGTCGTTGACTATAATAAATATCAAGAAGTAATAGAGAATGTTAAAGAATCGCTTTTTAGAAGAAATAAGGATAAAGAAACAAAAGAATGGATGTATATAAGTAATTTTGTAGGCATTCTTTTAGATAAAGATAGATTAATTTTATCTTTACCAAAATCAGTTATTATTAAAGATGGCATTGATAAAGAAATATTACTCTATAAATATGCAAGATTATTTGATTTATATTTTGTAGTTAACGAAAAAAAGTGTGATTTGATAAATAAGTATGAATCTATTGAAAATTGGTGCAAAAAAACTATAGAAGAAAATAAAACAAGTTCTAGTTGTCAAGAAATCATTACTTTTAAATTTGAAATGGTTTTTGAATGGATGATAGGAGAATTTCTTCAAAATCAAATAAGTATTCAAAAAGGTGATGTTCTCTTTAATAGTCAATTATTAGATAAAGAAATAGATATTAATGATACAAAATATAATACTTATCATTGGAATGCAATAGGAAAACAGACAAAAGATCATAAACAAAAACAAATTATCCAAGAAAGAGAAAGTGTTTTTATCAATCAAAATAAAAAGAATATTCCAGATATTGTTTGTGAAAGAATCCTAGAAAATCCTAAATATGATCGTCCACAAAAAAGTTGTTGTATACTTGATGCGAAATATTATGGGTGGGATTATGAAAACGAAGCCTATTATTTGCCAGGAAATCTAGATATTTATAAACAATTTTTCTATCAAGAACAATTTCAACGTATTTATGAAAAAGAAAATGAATCAAATGTAGGTGTTTATAATTTTCTTGTGTTACCTGATTATTTAGGAGATACCAAAGATACGAAATGGGGAATTATAAGACAATGTGCCGTTATTGAATTTGATTATCATCAAAGTCAAAAGATTGCTATTTTACAAGTGGATATAGAGAAACTTGTGGATTTTATTTATAGTGGATTAGATATGAAAGAAGATGTACTTTCTGTTTTTTTAGGTAATAGTCGTGTTGTACCAATGATTTATGACAATGAAAAAGTCTAACTTTAAGCTAGACTTTTTATTTCCATAATTTTTCTGGATAAGTACCTTGTTCAATAAGTTCATTAATAGAATCTTGGACTATCTGCTTATCTTCTGGATAAGTAACACCAAACCATTTATCAGTTGTTTCTAATACTTTTACTGAAGCTCTGTTTGTTTTAATTAATTGATCAACAATAATAGGTAATAAATATTCTTTAGTAAGTTCATCCTCACTATCATCTAATAAGAATTCTTTAAAACCATTTTCAAGATAATCAATAAAACAAGGATAACCAGCCCACATATTCATAGAAACACGGTTATTTTCTTGAATAATATCTTTACTTTCTTCTGTTTCACAATCAATTGTTCCTTGACTGTTTCTAATAATGCCTTTTGTTTCAATAACTCTATGTAAATAACCTTCTTCATCTTCTACACAAATACCACGAGTGACTGTACCGTTATCACTTAAAGTATTTTTTAAGATAAAACCAGCCATGGCCATGGTAAACTCACTATTTCTATGACTATCTTCAATTAAAAAATCATGGAGCTTTTTAAAAGCAACTTTTCCATAATAATCATCAGCATTGATAATGACAAATGGTTCATTAACGATTCCTTTACAAGATAAAATAGCTTGTCCAGTTCCCCAAGGTTTGATTCTACCTTCGGGTACTGTACACCCTTCAGGAATAGTATTAATTTCTTGGAAAACATATTCAACTTGAATGTGTTTTTCAATGCGAGTACCAATAACTTCTTTAAATTCTTTTTCGATGTCTTTTCTAATAATAAAAACGACTTTATTAAAACCAGCTTCAAGAGCATCATAAATGGAATAATCCATAATGATTTCGTCATGAGGACCGATTTTCGCTAGTTGTTTAATTCCTTTTCCATAGCGTGAACCAATTCCAGCCGCCATAATAATAAGTGTTGTATTCATAAAATTCTCCTTTGTCTAAGTTAGATTATATCATATTTCTAGAAATATCTATGTAAATTTTATTATTTTATCACGGTGTGATAAAATAATCATGAGGTGAAAAACATGAACTATAGTTTAATTCTTTTATGTGCTGGAAGTGGCAAAAGAACAGGTTTGAAATATAATAAAATTTTTTATAAAATAAATAATCAAACTGTTTATGAAATGAATATTTCTCATTTTTTAGAGGATAATAGATGTAAACAAATTATTGTTGTAACGAAAGAAAATGAAATAGATGATATAAGAACATTAGTTAATGATTCAAGAATTGAGTATGTTTTTGGTGGTAAAGAAAGACAAGATAGTGTTTATGAAGGTTTACAAAAAGTAAAAGAAAATCATGTCTTTATTCATGATGGAGCAAGACCTTATGTAAGTAAACAAAGTATTAATGATTTAGTTGAATGTTTAAAAACATATGATGCTGGGTTATTAATGGTTCCTTGTAAAGATACTATTAAAGAAGTGAAAGAGGGTATTGTTGTTAAAACTTTAAAAAGAGAAACATTGATGCAGGCTCAAACACCACAAGTATTTAAAAGTGAAGATATTAAGGTGGCTTATCAAAAGGCAAAAGATGAAGGATATGTTGCGACTGATGATAGTCAATTATTTGAAAGATATATAGATAAGGATATTAAGGCAGTATTAGGAGATTATAGTAATTTAAAAATTACAACACAGGAAGATTTAAGATGAAAGGTAAGCATATTAGAAAAGAGAAAAAGAGTATAGTTTGGATTTTAATTACTTTATTTGTTTTAATAGGAGTTATTTTTGGATGTTTTCATTTTAAATCTGATGATCAAGAAAATTTAAGTCAATATAAAACAATTGTAGGAACAATTAAAAATGTGGGTGATGAAACATTATTGATAGAAACAAATGATCATCAAAAGTATTTAATTTCTATTGCGGGAGCAATAGATTCTAATAAAGGTCTTATCAAAGGAAATAGAATATATATTTACTATGAAGGAACATTAGATATAAAAAATAAAGATATCCAAAGTATAAAAGTAAAATCATATAAAGTATTGGAGTAATAAACCTAGAACAATACCTATAAAAGAAGGTATTGTTTCTTTTTTATTTTCAATATTTATATTTTCTTTTTCATCTACTAACATCCATATAGAAACAAAAAACAAATCTACCCACATATCAAGATGTTCAAAAGTCTTACCTACAATAAAAGTAAAAAATGTATATAAAATAGTTTTTAAATACTTTTTTAAATATTCTTTAAATAAGGGAGAATATTTAAAAAGTTTATTAAGATATTTTTGAATAAAAGAAAAATCATTTTTGATTAAATAATGAAATAAAATCATAAAAAATATCCAAAATAAAAATAATAGATAATTCATAATATCACCTCAATATAGAATATGAAAAAAATATGCCTATAAAGGGGTAAAATTACATAAAATAATCATTTTATTATTGCATAAAAGTAAACAATAAGATATAATGGACGAGCATGTAAAGATTATTTTACTGCCTGCTTACTAAAAAGTAAGCCAAAAGACCATAGGAGGTAAAAGAGATGAATAAATATGAAATTATGTTTATTGTAAAACCAGATGTTGAAGAAGAAGCTAGAAATACTTTAATTGAAAACTTCAAATCAATCTTAACTGCTAACGGTGGTTCAGTTGATAATGTCAACGAATGGGGATTACGTGATTTCGCTTATGAAATTAAAGATTACACAAAAGGGTACTATGTTGTAGTTGATACAACTTGTGCACCAGCAGAAATCGCTGAATTCGAACGTTTATCAAGAATCAACGCTTCAGTATTACGTCACTTAACTCTTCGTAAATAATTAGGAGGCGTTTAACGATGATTAATAGAGTTGTTATGGTTGGTAGAATGACTCGTGATCCAGAACTTAGAAGAACTGGAAACGGGGCTGCAGTTACAAGTTTTACGTTAGCGTTAAATCGTAACTATAATTCTGCAGATGGGCAACAAGCTGATTATATTTCATGCGTTGTATGGAATAAAGTCGCTGAAAATGTTGCACAATATTGTGCAAAAGGATCTTTAGTAGGAGTTGAAGGTAGACTTCGTTCTAGATCTTATGATAATGCTCAAGGACAACGCGTATACGTTACAGAAGTTGTTTGTGACTCTGTTCAATTCTTAGAAACAAGAGCTCAAAGAGAAAGAAACCAAAGTTCTATGAACCAAGGTATGATGAATAATCAATATTCTCAACCTGCTCAACCACAAACAGATAATTTCCAAGATATGCAAACAGTTGAATTAGAAAAAGATTTTGATAATTCATTTAATATCATGGAAGACGATATTCAATTTTAGAAAAGGAGTATAAGAACATGGCTTTTAAAAGACAAAGAATGGGTAGAAGAAAAGTTTGTTATTTTACAAAAAACAAAATTACTTACATCGATTATAAAGATGTTGATTTATTAAAAAGATTTGTTTCAGCTAACGGTAAAATCATTCCTAGACGTGTAACTGGAACTTCTGCTAAATATCAAAGACAATTAGCAGTAGCTATCAAACGTGCTAGACAAATGGGATTATTACCATACGTTGGTGAATAATAACTATTAAAAAACCTTGATAAATTCAAGGTTTTTTTGTTTTTTTTAAAATATATTGACATCATTTTGACATCAAAAAATTATTGAAATATAAATAATAGATGGAAACGATGAATAAAATGTATAAGGATCGACAAAAAATAAAGTCCATAGATACTAGAACATCTAGTGTTTATGGACTATTTTTATTAAAATGAAAAAATTGTTTGCAATGTTTTGCAACGAAAAGTATTTCGTTGCAAAATGAGTGGAACGAAAGAAACGATTTTATTTAAATAGGTATTGATATTTTTTATTATTTTTTTCTAAGCAACAGATATAAAATGGAACTAATGCTTCTGGATTACTTATTTCTTTAATAACACGATTTTTTAAGATACCTTCTTCTATTGCTAGGTCGGTTGTAAAGCAAACAAAATCAGAATTATCTAAGAGTTTAAGAAAATCATGACGATTATTTTCTATAATGAAATGTGTATGAGGCATATGTTTTAATACTCTTTCTTTCCAAAAACCAATATTTTTATAAAGTAGCATTATTTGACCATCAAGATCTTTAAAAGAAAGTTCTTTTTTATTTATTAAAAGATTATTGCTTGGAAGAGAAAAATAGAGTTCTTCACTTTCCCAGTAACAAAATGTCAATAGTTTTTTAATCACTTTTCCTAAAAATGAGCAAAAAAATAGAGCATATAGATTTCTCTATACACTCTACCTTTTCATTTAATAATATTTTTGAGTTCGACAAACTGGAATTTGTAACTCTATTGTTCCAACATAATAGTCTCTTCGTGTGTCCGAACATCCTCTGTGGTCGGATAAACAGAAAAAAATGCAATATTCATAACTATAAGAATAATACATACGGCAATGATTACTGCAAACGCTATTCCTATCGTTTTCCATATTCTCTTACTTTGACGATTTTTGACTGCCATCTGCTCGGCAATATGTGCTAGTTGCTCTGCATAAGCATTCTGTTTTTCTTCAGTTGTTTGCGCATCACTATCTGCCTTTACTCCAAGTAACTGACTTGTTTGAACCTCTAATACATCTGCTAATTTTAC
>OLQK01000035.1_pt1 | contig 160317 bp, 134 predicted proteins | sample 1672501 | NCBI WGS metagenome assembly OLQK01 (sample SAMEA3136693, study PRJEB25190) | human gut metagenome | biome: human gut; feature: human-associated habitat; material: faeces | place: Austria | collected 2013
GCTGGCCGGGAAAATTTTATATTTTTTCTCTGTCCTCTTGACGGGGAGCAGTTCATCATTCATACCCTGTTTTTTATACTATATTTTCCTATAATTCCTCAGCCACCATCTCCAGTGCCGCTTCAATTACCTTATCCATATCATAATACTTATAATTTCCAAGACGTCCACCAAAGATCACATTCTTCTCCTGGTCTGCAAGCTTTCTGTATTCTTCAAACAGCTTATTGTTCTGTTCGTTATTTACCGGATAATATGGTTCCATTCCTACTTTCCATTCGGAAGAATACTCTTTGGAGATAACAGTTTTTTCCTGCTTTCCAAATTCAAAATGCTTGTGTTCGATGATACGTGTATAAGGAACTTCTCTTTCGGTATAGTTTACGACTGCATTTCCCTGATAGTTGTCTGTATCAAGCACTTCTGTTTCAAATCTTACCGAACGATATTCCAGTGCTCCAAGCTTGTATCCGAAGTATTCATCAATCATTCCAGTAAACAGTGTCTTCTCTGCGATATCCGGATTTTCTTTGATAAATTCAAAGTAGTCGGTATCTGTCTTTACTTCGATTCCGTCCAGCATCTTTTCAATGATCTTTGTATATCCTCCGATCGGGATTCCCTGATATCTGTCATTGAAATAGTTGTTATCAAATGTAAATCTTACCGGTAAACGTTTGATGATGAATGCCGGAAGGTCTTTGCAGGCACGTCCCCACTGTTTTTCGGTATAACCTTTTACCAATTTCTCAAATACATCTTTTCCTACCAGAGATAACCCCTGTTCTTCCAGGTTCTTCGGCTCTGTGATCCCTGTCTCTGCAACCTGTTTTGCGATCATATCTTTTGCTTCCTGTGGTGTCTTGATATTCCACATTTTGCTGAATGTATTCATGTTGAACGGCAGATTGTAAAGCTCATCCTTGTAAATTGCTACCGGTGAGTTAATGTAATTATTGAACTCTGCGAACTGATTGATGTAATCCCAAACCTGTTTGTTGGATGTGTGGAAAATATGTGCACCATATTTGTGAACATTGATTCCTTCAATATTTTCACAATAAATATTTCCACCGATATGCGGACGCTTGTCAATTACCAGACAGGTTTTTCCTTTTTTCTTTGCTTCGTGAGCAAATACTGCCCCATATAATCCTGATCCTACTACTAAATAATCATACTTCATAATACTAAATCCTCTCTTTTATTTCTTTGTAATTTTATCTTTTATCATCTTTCCCATTCCGACGACACTTCCCACTCCATAGCTTAAATGAAGTAAAAAGAAGATTCCCGGAAGCAAAAGCTGACATATATGCTTCGCCTCATTTTTTACAGACAGAATTGCCATTCCGATTGCACCACACCAATAAGTGATCCACATGGCAATCGCCAGAAATGGCTTCTTTAGTGCTACCAAAATGGATGTCACAAGAATCGCAATCACAAAAGCAAACGGCACAAAATGATAAATGCTGAGACATCCAGGACATACGCCAAGAGTTCTTGCTACCCAGTCTCCATTGCCGTATTTCTGCTTCATCATTCCCGGAATCGAACTTCTCACATATTGCCAGGAATGAATCTGCGGATCGTAGCATAAGCGGTATCCTGCCTGCCGGATCCGGTAATGCATCTCATTATCTTCCGTTCTTCCCAGATTTTCATTGAAAAGTCCAACCTTTTCAAATACTTCTCTCCGATACGCTGCATGGAACATGGACTTTACATATTTCTTTTCATTCTCTCTTCGGAAACCTGCAATTCCACTTCCGAACATCGAACTTTCCGCGCTCAATAGAAGTCTCTGCCAAGGTGTGTCCTTCTCCGGAAGATTCGGTCTTGGTCCCCCGGTGACATATTCTCCACTTTCCATGCATTCCACGTTCTTGGAAACAAAATCCTCCGGAATGCGCCCATGTGCGTCCAGACGGATAATAATATCCCCGGTTGAACAGCGGATTGCCTGATTCCAGCCGGAGGCCTGATTGTTTCCCTGATTTTCTGTAACAATACAATTATGATACTGTGGATTATCTTCAGCAAAGCATTCCATAATCCGTCTGGTTCCGTCTGTTGAACTGCTGTCCACCATCACAACTTCGATCTGCTCTGCCGGGTAATCCTGTTTTGTGATATCCTCCAGCAAATGTGGAAGATACTCTTCTTCATTGCGCGCAATCGTGCAAACTGATACTAACATACATTTCTCCTATACTGTAGTTCTTATCGTAATACTGCAAATACTGTCATAAACATGGTCATAAAATCTCTCCACAGACTGTATTTGCGCAGATCTTCCAGATTATAACTCATCTTCTCCGGAAGCACTTCATGAATATAAGCATAATCCACATCTTCTACATGCTCCAGCATTTCACCCTCATCTTTGTAGCATACGCTGGCTCTGGAAGTGATTCCTGCCGGTAACAAAAGAGTCGCATACATTTCTTTCGTATATCCTTTTACATACTTCACAACTTCCGGTCTGGTTCCAACAAAACTCATCTCTCCGCGAAGAACATTGATAAGCTGCGGAAATTCATCAATCCTGCAGCCACGGATCACTTTTCCAACCCGTGTCAGTCTGGAATCCTGACTGATCGTAACCTGTGTTCCCATCTTGTCTGCATTCTGCACCATAGTACGGAACTTTAGAATGTGAAATTTCTTTCCATACTGTGTCACACGCACCTGCTTGTAAATCACCGGTCCCGGTGAATCCAGCTTGATTGCAATACTGATGACTAACATGATCGGTGATAAAATGACAAGTAAAATCATCGAAAGCAGAATGTCAAAATATCTCTTTAATCTTAATTCTTTTTCGTGTCTGATCAGAATATCATAGTATTGTTTTACTTCGTCTGTTCTCATAAACTTCGGAAGTTCGTCCCATTTTCTCATACAGCATTCCTATCCGATGCATTCCTTCAATACATCTGTCACGTATTTTACCTCTTCATCTGTGAGTTTTGTATGAAGCGGTAATGTAATTGCATTTTCAAATAATGCATAGGCATTTGGATAATCTTTGATATCAAATCCCAGATTCTTGTAAGCAGATAATAGCGGCAACGGTTTGTAGTGCACATTGGTTGCCACGCCACGCTCTGCCATCTTCGTAATGATCTCATTACATTCTTCCCGTGTTTTTCCCTGAATACGGATCAGATACAGGTGTCCGCTGGACTTGTGACCCTCATCAAAATGATTCAGTACACTCACCGGCAGACTTTCCAGTGCTTTATCATACATTCCTATGATTTCCCGACGACGTGCCAATAATGCATCATAACGCTTTAACTGTACCAGTCCGATGGAAGCCATAATGTCAGTCATATTACATTTGAAATAAGGTGCCACAACATCATACTCCCATGCGCCAAGCTGCGTCTTTGCAAGCGCATCTTTTGACTGTCCATGAAGTGAAAAGAGCATATATTTCTTATAAATCTCTTCATCATCCACCCCATCGATTGGACGCCATGTCACAGCTCCGCCTTCTGCTGTCGTTAGATTCTTTACCGCATGAAAGGAAAAACTTGTAAAATCGGCAACCTGTCCACATTTCTTTCCTTTTCGCTCTGCGCCAAATGCATGCGCTGCATCTGCCACCACAATCACTCTGCCAAACTTCTCCTGAAGTTCATTTGCCGGATGGAAAAGTGATTTCTTTGCTTCTACAATTTCAAATATCTTATCATAGTCACACATAATTCCGGCAAGATCTACCGGGATAACCGCTTTCGTTTTCTCTGTGATTGCATCTGCCAGCTTCTCATAATCCATCTCGTAAGAATCTTTTGCCACATCCACCAGAACCAGTTTTGCACCTACATGCTCTACTACACTGGCTGATGCAGTATAAGTATAGGCAGTTGTAATTACTTCATCTCCCGGTCCGATTCCTAACAGGCGAAGTGTCATCTCCTGACAGGCTGTTGCCGAATTCAGACAGACTACTCTATTAGTCCCTATATATTCTGCCAACTGTTTTTCAAAAAGCTTTGTCTTTGGTCCGGTTGTGATCCAACCACTTCTTAACGTATCTACAACTTCTGCTATTTCTTCCTCTGTGATATCCGGAGGTGAAAAAGCGATATGCATATTCTCCATAAAAATCTTCTTTCCTTAAAATAAAATATACTATGTAACAATTATTACAAAATTATTACATAGTATATACTACCAAAAAACTCCATAAAATACAATTAAAACTATTTCTTAACTGCTTTTCTGCTATTTTTTGAACACAATCAGCTTGCTGATCACATAATTAAGCACAATTACGATCACCTGTGCCACTATCTTAACCAGCATACTGTTCATTCCCAGATTCGTGATAAAAATGAATAAGATCAGTTCTTCAATTACCAGCGTTGCTACTCGACCGCCTATAAAACTGGTGATTTCTTTGATAAAATCAGCCGTAGTTTCAGCGTTGGAATCAAATACCCAGACTCTGTTTGTTACATAAGCAAATGAAACAGCCAAAATCCATGAACCAATATTCGCTATTAATGCATTCCATCCTATCTGAATATTCAAAAATGCATACGAGATGATACTGACTAAAAAAGTTAAACCACCAAAAAATAAATACAATAATATTTCTTTGTTTTTTTTGTAAAATGGATTAAAAATCCTTAAAACCGGAAATTCCATGATACGATCAAATATATCTTTTTCTTTTTTCATTTCTGTTATCCTTTCGTAAAATAATCTCTCTTCTTCAAACCGTGCTATTATACTATATTTTTGTTTATATAACAACGTTTTCTTTACAATATCACTTGTTGTCTCCTAAAATCCATGATAACATGATTAGTATATTTAACAACTTATTTTATATAATTTCAAGGAGTATTTTTATGATTCGAATAGGTATAGTCAGTTATAATATATATTGCAATTTTACAAACTATGGATCTGCTCTACAATCCTGGGCACTTTACCAATCTATAAAGCGTATTTCTCCGGATTTGTATCAACCAGTTTTAGTTGACTATTGCCCGGATTCTCTCTCTGACAAAGATCCTTTAAATCCTTTTTCCAATATGTGGGATCAGGACCCAGAATCCAGAAAAATGTGTGAATTGTCTCTTCCTGCCATTCGTATTAATTATCAGAAATTTGATCATTTTTATCACACATACTTTGGTTTAACTTCTCAAAAATATACTTCAGAAAACTTTAATTCTATTGCCCATTTTGATGATATTAACCATTTTGTATGTGGCAGTGATACCATTTTCTGTATTAATGAATTCAACGGATTTGATGATGGTTATTTTGCCAACTACGATGTAATGAAAGGAAATTCTGTATCTTATGCTGCAAGTTTTGGTGATGCCCATTTTGACACAGATAGCTACCAGATATTAAATAACCGGCTTCAAAACTTTTTAGCAATTGGTTTACGGGAAAATAAATTTATACCTTATCTAAAAGAACATATTAATTCTAATGGAATTCAAGTTTTTAGAACAATCGATCCAACTCTTTTGCTAACCACTGAAGATTATGATACCATAGCCGCATCTCGTATTATAACTGAGAAATATTTATTATTATATGCACGACGATACAACAAAGAAATGGAAGCTTTTGCAGAAAAAATAGCCCGTGATAACGGATGGACAATTGTTGAAATCAGCTTACGCAGTACAAACTCAGCCAAAGGACATAAAATGTTTTATGAAGCAGGTGTGGAAGAATTTCTTTCTCTGGTAAAATATTCAGAATACGTTATAACGAACTCTTTCCATGGTTTGATTTTTGCTGTACAATACCGAAAACAACTGGCAGTATTTTCCAGAGAATCCGGTGACAATAAAATTGCCGAAGTTCTGGAGTTATTTGATTTAAAAGAATGCCTTCTCCCAAAAGCACCTTCAGTAATTCCACAAATCCACGATTACGATGCTGTGCATGCACGTATAAATACTGCAAGAGAAACTTCTCTGGACTTTCTCACGAAAGAACTTAATTTATTGAATGGAGATCATTAAGCATGTGTTACCTTGATACAAATGATAAAATTACCTGTTCCGGCTGCGAAGCCTGCGCAAATATTTGCCCACACAAAGCTATCTGTATGATTCCTGATTCAGAAGAATTTCGCTATCCAAAAATCAATATAGATTTATGCACGAATTGCGGATTATGCCGTAAAGTTTGTCCTTATAATTTATCTCCTCAAAAATGTTCCGGAATGAATTATACTTTTGGAGGACATATAAAAAATCAAAAAGTTTTATCAGAAAGCACCTCTGGTGGAGCTTTCTCTGCAATCGTTGATGCATGGTGCGATAAAAATTATGTAATTTTCGGAGCTGTATCAGATGGTTTAAATGTATATCATGATCATATTTTTGACAAAAAATATTTAGATAAATTCAGAAAATCAAAATATATACAGAGCAATATAGGTAATGCCTATACTTATGTAAAAAAGTTTTTACAAGATGGAAAAAAAGTTTTATTTTCCGGCACTCCCTGTCAAATCGCCGGTTTAAAATCTTTTTTGCTCAATTGTGATCAAGCAAATTTGCTAACAGTTGAAGTTATTTGCGAAGGTGTTCCTACTCCTCTTTATTTGAAGAGTTACAATGAATATATTACCGCAAAATATCATTCATCTGTTAAATCAATTGATTATCGTTATAAAGATTTTAAATCTTATTTTAACCATTTAATCGGACGATGGGATTTCCAAGTTATGCAGCTTTCTTTAGAAAATAATAGAAAGTTCAAAACAGACAGATGGTTTAATCCTTTTTGGTCAATTTGGATTAATCATCTAATGAGTCGACCTTCCTGTTATCATTGTCCATATACAACACCTGAACGCCTTGCAGATATTTCACTGGGCGATTTATGGGGTGTGCATTTATATTGTCCCGAATTATATAATCACAATAAAGGGGCATCACTGATTATATGTAATTCTATTAAAGGTAAAGAAGCTTTTCTAAGTACCAAAGATCTTTTTGTTGGACATGAACTCAATTACGAAACAGCTATAAGGTATCAGGGTCCTCTAAGAAAGCGTATCACCCCAAATTCAGACCGTGCATTATTTATTCAAGATTTGAAATCGATGCCTTATATAGCTCTTTGCAAAAAATGGTCTACTCCGCCAAGTCTAAAATTGTTATGGCAAAAATATATCTGGGGGAATCGCCAAAAAATATTATTTTGGAAATTAACGAAAGGATTTTATCACATTCACTAAAGGAGATTTACTATGTATTACTTAAACAACAATTTAAAGAATTTAGTTCGCATATTTGATCAAAACGAACGAAAAAATTATTTACGACTTGACTTAAACGAAAATCCCGGGGGACTTCCACAAGATTTTATTGATTCTATTCTGCCAGAAATAACACCTCAATTAATTGCACAATATCCTGAAACACGCCATTTTTCTGAAGTACTTGCAAAGCATCTGGATACTACACCAGAACACCTTTGCCTTGTAAACGGATCTGCTGAAGGAATTCGCTATATCATTCAGGCTTTCATTTCAGAAGGTGGAAAAATTGTCGGCGTTGTTCCGTCCTATTTCATGTTCCAGGTATATTCAGAAATGTATAACCGTTCTTTTGTAAAAGTACCTTACAATGACGACCTGTCAATGGATATTCAAAACATTATTTCCACGTTAACCCCTGATACACAATTACTTATATTACTTAACCCAAATAACCCCATGGGAAATGTATATTCAGAAACCGAATTTCAGGAAATCATTAAAGTATGTGAACAGCTTGAAATCACAATCCTTGTTGATGAAGCCTATCATTATTTTTACCCAAAAACATTCATCAAATATGCTTTTAACTCAAAACATATTCTTGTTACAAGAACCTTCTCGAAATTATTTTCAATGGCTGGTTGCCGCCTTGGATATGTCGTTGGGCATCCTGATGAAATAAAAATGGTACAGAAATTATGTACACCTCATAATACTAATGCTTTTGCTATGCTGATCGCTGAAAAAATTTTAGAGGCTCCCGGTATTTTAACTTATTTAATTGAAAACTATAATCTTGGACGCGATTATTTAGTTAAAGAATTAGATACTCACGGATATCTCCACAAAGGTGATGCTGGAAATTTCATTTTTATAAAGCCCAAAACAGATGCTGTATCTATTGTTGATAAAATGAAATCAGAAAAACAAATTTTAATAAAATCTTATTCTAATGTTGGAAACTTTGGTACCTGTCTGCGAGTTACAATTGGTGCCAGACAATATATGGAACGCTTTTTAGATGCTTTATTTGAACTAGACAATATAAATTAAAGGAGTCGCTTTTTTAATGACAAAAGTTATAACTTATGGAACTTATGATCTACTTCATTACGGTCATATCAGATTATTAGAAAGAGCAAAAGCTCTTGGCGATTATTTGATCGTTGGAGTAACATCGGATGATTTTGACAAAACACGTGGAAAAATAAATGTACAGCAGTCCCTAATGGAACGTATTGAAAACGTCCGTTCTACCGGGCTTGCTGACAAAATAATTATTGAAGAATATGAAGGGCAAAAAATTGATGATATCCAACATTACAATGTTGACATTTTTACTGTTGGTTCTGATTGGGTTGGATATTTTGACTATTTAAAAAAATATTGTAAAGTTGTCTATTTAGATCGAACAGCAGGTGTATCCAGTTCTGAGCTTCGAGCAAAAGACAGCAATTTAAAGCTTGGATTAACAGGGAACTCTACTCTTGTGGAAAAATATTTTCATGAAAGTAAATTTGTCAACGGTGCAGATGTTACAGCCATTTCAGCTTCATCCATTACTCCTGAATTAAAATCCGAAAGCAATCTAATAACGCAAGACACCTATAGTGATCTTCTTTCTTGTGTAGATGCTGTGTATATTGCCTCGCATCCAACTGAACATTATAACCATATCAGGCAGGCTTTACTTGACGGAAAACATGTTTTATGCGAATCACCAATTGCCCTTTCCGAATTAGAATGTAAAGAACTTTATCAACTGGCAACTGATAAAAATTTAATTTTAATGGATGCTATAAAAACAGCATACTCCACAGCATATAATCGTTTACTTTTACTTTTAAAATCAGGAAAAATAGGTAATATTCTTTCTGTTGAATCAACCTGTACAAGCTTAAAAAACCTAAATGCTAATCCAGTAAAAAATATTTCAAATTATTGGAATAGCATTTGTTCATGGGGCCCTACTGCCATGTTACCTATTTTTCATATTCTGGGTACAAATTGGGTTGATATAAATATCTCATCTCTTATGATGGATGAGTTTTCTACTTTTGATTTATTTACAAAAATAAATTTTACTTATCCTAACGCAGTTGCTTCGTTAAAAGTAGGAAAAGGAGTCAAATCAGAAGGTGAATTGATTATTTCCGGTACCAAAGGTTACATTTATGTACCTGCCCCTTGGTGGAAAACAGAATATTTTGAAGTACGATTTGAAAACCAAAATAACAATCGACGTTATTTTTATCAATTAGATGGAGAAGGTATACGCAATGAATTAGTAGCATTTTTAAGAGCAATCCGAAGGAATCAACTACCAAATAATCTCTCCAAAGAACTATCTATAAATATTACAAAAGTTATACAGATTTTTGAAAGTGATACGAATGTATTTCATATCACTTCTTCTGATAATTTTTGAAAAACAGGCGGATCATCAATTTTAAATTGTGACCGCCTGCTCTTTTTTATTTAATTCTTTTTTTTACTTCTTCCTCTAAAATTTTTTCATTCTTTTTCCAGTCTGCATGAACAAAATGTGGCTCTCCACAAGGAAATGTATAAAAATCATAACCATATAACTCTTCTAAAATATAAATATAGTTATTAGGTACATAATATTTATCTCCTTCAAATTCTATTTTCTTAAGAGGATAAAAATTATCTTTTGCAATTATATTCCTATCATCGCAATAACTCCAACTATCAAAGCTATATAAGCATCCCTTTGCATCCTTTTTATCGCAAACCACGTTTTTCTCTCGAAGTTTATTAAAATATTTATCAAATATCTTTGAAACTTGTACACCAATAGTCGAATCAGCATCGACACATCCTGCTTTACGAAACTCTCGGATTAACGGATTACTTTCATCTGTCAGTTCTGATTTTAACTCTCTTTTAACCCTTTGATTTCCCTCCCATTTTTCATATGTTGCTTCACTAATCCAATCGAACGGGAATACATCAATAAAAACAGGAACCGTTGAGTCTTTGTAAGTAAAACGAATCTGTTTACAAAATCCCCAAGCATCATATCTCACTGTAAGACGATATTCTTGATTATCCTTTAATATTTCTCTTAATTTATCAATATCCTCTCGAGCCATACAAGTATCTATATCGTCATCCCACGGAATAAATCCTTTATGTCTTACTGCCCCTAACAAAGTTCCCGCATAAAGCCAATAAAATAATTGATGCTCATCGCAAATCCTGACAAAAGCTTTCAGCAAATCTTTTTCGAGAAGCTGTAAATTTCTATTTACCCCCTGAGTTTTCGGTAATGCAAGAAAGAATCTCTTTTGAGCATCTACTGTAGACTCCCCATCTTTTCGATATTCTTGCCAGAACATCTGCATATCTTGTTTATGATAATGTGTAATAATTCTTTCCAAACGAGCATTCTCCTCATGCAGACGTCTCACCTCATTTGCTAAACCATCTATTTTTCCACTCATCTGATTATAAAGTTCATTTCGATGATTATAACTATTTTTTACCCCTGATTCTAAAATCTGTTTTAAGGAATCTGCTTTTTCCAATAAGTTGTTTGCTTTGTCAAAGAACTGTCTTTTTCCTACCGGAAGACGCCAATATACATAATCCCAAATTCTTCCCATATCATTTCTCCTTACTCTCAAGATTCAATACAAAATATTTTCCGCGTAAGCGCAAATCTTCTTACAATCATAATTCCTGCCGTAACCCATAACATTTTCCCAACAATCTGGATCACAAAATATTCTGCATCACTCATCCCATGAGAAATTATATATCCATACACCATTCCCCAAGGGAACATATTCAACTCCACTAAATGAAAGCATAAAACTATTAAGGAATTTTTTCCATAAAATAGTAAAATCTTTTTTATCCCAGAACAATATTTGCATAAAAACATACATATTATAATTATAACATAAGATCCTGCCAATGCCCCTGCTATATCCAAGATACCATTTTCATATGCATTATTGACCATATATAAACCTCTACTAAATATAATAGATATATACCAAACTGCACATAGTAAAACAAATATCTCCTTTTTACACCTAATCGACAATATTTTCTTTGATTTACATAACCATCCCAAATACACAAAAATACAAGCTACCATTCCTGGTTGAATACTCCATGGGAACCAAATATATTTAGATGAATAATAGCCAATGATTGCGATTACCAGAATCCCTATGTACCCATATCTATACTGTATAAAAAATCTGGTAATCAACAATGCTACAAATAATGCCAATAAAAACCAAATTGCTCCTATCTGATGAATCTGATATCTTGACATTACATCGTTATGGTCTGATCCAGCGCCAAACATCCCCGCAAGAATCCACATTTTTAAATTAGCGATCAAATCAGGTCGTTTCATAACAAAGTCTTCGCAGACAGACCATGCACACATTATCCCCCATGTAAATATATATGGAAATATCAATTGTTTAAATCGCTTTTTTGCAAATTCCCATAATGTCATTCGACTAGAAAGAAAGTAACCACTGATCAGGAAAAATATAGGCATATGAAACGAAAAAATAAACCTCTCTGTCAAAGTCATTCCTCTTGCTATTAATCCCATATGCCCTACAATAACAGCAATGATGGCTATTCCTTTAGCAGCATCAAAATATTCAATTCGTTGCTTTTTCACTTTTAATCAAACCTCAGTTCTAAATTCCACCTATTGTTTTAATAATAATCTTTTTAGCCACCTCACGTCTAGCTGTATCTTTAGGAAAAACTTTTTCACCAACTTCAACCACATGATCTCTAATTTTTTGCTTTATTCCTACACGGGAGCCCTCCGGATCACACATACGTTGCATAATTGTCTCATAAAATACAGTATTACGAGAATATTTCCAAAATTCTTCCGCCATATCAGACCATGGCTGATGCCACGGTTTATCTGGACCGGCATAATGAATTATTTTAGGATTTTTTCTTGCTTCCATATGCTCATCATGTAAATATTTTGGTGCCAATGCAATAATCTGACTAAGTCTGATTCCTCTCCAATCAACCATTACATTCCATGCCATATCAACAAATTTTACTCTACCCTGCGCCAAATAATTTAATACATCCTGATCCAGTAATTCCCATTCGTATGAAGCGGCAAATTTAAGCATTTCCGCAGTTGTATATGTTTTTCTAAACTCCGCTAAATTAAATACAATAACTCCTGCCTGGAAATACTCATATGGTTTTTTAATTTTAAGAATTGTATCCATATACTTTTTCTTATTAGGCTCAAATCCATTATATAATCCTGCTGTATCCGCATCTTTCGCTGCTGCAAGCAGATAACCATCAACGTCCGTCGCATACAATTCCGCGATATCTGCATTTACAACCAAATCACTGTCAATATAAACTGCTTTATCATAATCTGCTAAAATCTGTGGCATTAACAATCTAAAGTAGGTCTCTAATGCAAAATGACCTCTTAAAAACAACTTCTTAAATGGTTTCTCGTAACGTCTGATATCCAGAAAACGTAATGTTATATTTTGATGATCTTCTAACTGCTTCTTTAATCTATCCTGACTTCCCATCGAAATATCTCTGTGCATAATAATAAGATCGTAATTCTGATCATCATTAGAATTCGCACGTATTGACTCCAGTACTGCTGCCAAATACGGAACATAATATTCATTTGCAGATAAAACTACTGCATTATTATTTTCCGCATATGCTGGTTTTAAATGCACTACTGGATCAGTATTAAAAAATACAACCGTCTGTAATGTTTTAATTTTTAAATTTCTAGTACGTTTTACATGAAAATAAAAAATACTTAACAGGCGTTCTGCTAAATGTCCCGGTGTTCTTAATGCTTCAATTGAATAATCACTCATATCCATTCTTTTTTCACATTCACCCAATATATCAAATAACCATGCTGCATATTCCTGAAATAAATCTTTTTTCATAATATACATATTACATAAACATGTCATCTTACCTTTCAAATAAGATTCCATATCGTCTACATATTCCGGATATTTTTCTTTCACAACTTCACGCATAATATCCAAATCTTTTACATGCAACTGGTTTCCATTTTTATACTGGTCATATACTGTTCGGTCATTGACCGGCATTTTAGTAATATCTTTTTCCTCTGTAATCACCAAATCATAACCTTCAATTTCCCTCCGCATGGTCTCATCATCAATTTTATATTTCTTAACCGATTTCTTATCTAAAAATTCTTCACATACATTCTGCCAGCAGTCCAATAAATATTTTTCCTTAGAGAAATTCATGTAACGTCTATAATGGAAAAATCCATAATAATCTGCATCCAAATTTTTCCACGCCCAATACTGTGCTGTTAATTCACAGTAATTTGGATTTTTAGCTGAAATATTTTCTCCTTCATTATCTCTAAGCATACCTTTAAAACGCTTTTCATTTAAAGCACATCCAACCTGAATCGGTTTTATAATCTCACTAGGTACTACTTCTACCGGTTTGTGACATGATACCAAAATACTAATATTACTCATATTACCTTCAACCTTTCTCTTCTTGTTTTTAATAATCTACCTTCGTTAATATTGAAAATTAATGATATTCTTTTATATATTCATCAGTTACTTCTTTTACAAGACCACTCATTCTAACATCGCCTTTATCCAGCCAAATAGCATGGTCACATAATTTTCTTACAGATTTCACATCATGAGAAACATATAAAAGAGTTGTTCCATTACTTAACATTTCTTCCATACGTTTATAACATTTTTGTTGAAACTGATAATCTCCAACAGATAAAATTTCATCTACTACCAAAATATCCGGTCGTACCATTGTTGCAATTGCAAATCCTAATCTAGCCTGCATACCTGATGAAAAATTTTTAATTGGAACATCCAAAAAATCTTGCAATTCTGCGAAATCTATAATCTCATTAAAATGTTCTTCCATAAATTTACGCGAATGACCCAACACTGTGCCATTCAAAAAAACATTTTCCCTTGCTGTCATATTCATATCAAATCCAGCCCCTAGTTCAATCAGCGGTGCAATTTTCCCCCGAGTCGTAACAGTTCCTGTGTATGGTTTTAAAATTCCACAACATGCTTTTAATAATGTTGATTTTCCGGAACCATTTGTTCCAATCAGTCCCCATGCTTCACCACTTTTTACTTTTAAATTAACGTGTTTTAAAGCAAGAAATTCTTGGAACATTAATTCATGTTTTATCATTTTAATAACATATTCCTTCAAATTATCAACTTTTTCCGAAGCAAGATTAAATCGTATTGTCAAATCCTCTACATCCACTACATATTCTTCATTCATAATAATTCTCCTAGAAGTATAAAATAAAATTATCCTGCGTTTTCTTAAATACAGTCAAGCCAATTACCAGCATAACGCCTGCCATAACCCAGCATCCAACAAAAATACGTAACGTCGGCAACTGTCCATACAATACTAAACCACGGAAGAACTGAATATAATAATACATTGGATTAAAATATTCAATAAGTGTTCTAAGCCAATTTGGTAATAAATCTATCGGATAAAATAACGGTGTCAAATACGTCCATGCAACAGTAATTGCATTATAAATGTACTGAATATCTCTGAAAAATACATTGGCCGCTGAAAGCAGAAATCCCATACCACACACAAAAATATATAATGGAATAATTACTAACGGAAATAATAAAATATATGGTGAAAAATGTGATCTAGTAAATAACATTACGATAACCAACGCACCCATTGAAAAAATTAAATCAATAAGCGAACTCGTAACCTTTGATAATGTAAAAATATATTTAGGCACATATATTTTTTTTATCAAAGAACTATTGTCCAAGACTGAATACATTGACATATGTGTTGACGAATTCATGAAATCAAATAAGGTTTGTCCTGCCAACAGATATACTGGATAATTTTCTATTCCCTGCCTGAACATTTGCGAAAATACCAACGTCATTACAATCATAATCAGTAAAGGATTTAAAATACTCCATAAATATCCCAAAAAACTTCTACGATATTTTAATTTCACATCTCTTACTACGAGCTCACGTAACAAATCCTTATATTGAAAAAATGTATTTATTCTATCCTTTGTCTCATTCATATTTTTATAATCTCCTTAATAACTATCTCTACGTCTTTTAAATGCAAGAACAGCCAGAGGAAATGCTGCATATTTAGTTTTTCTCAAAAACAGAACAGCTGGATTTTTCACCCTGTCATAAACTTCTCTGTTTTTATGGTAAAAATATGCATCTAATTTCATTGCTTCCTTCTTCATGCCGCTTTTCAGCGGGAAACTTATATAAATCTTCATTTGACTGGTAAGAATCGTTGCAGTCAACTCTCTTATATATTCCAAATTAGCTGTTGGTGCAATAGTTTCAGCTTTCTTGCAATACTGATTAAGTCGCATCAGAACCCGTAAATGATTTTTTAGATTCTTCTGCATTTTCTGAATAGACATGCTTTGTCCAGGAAGTCCCAGACGATATTGGTAAACCGGATCTTCAATAAAATATACTGTCCTTACATATGGAATCGGAAATGCAATAAACTCCACATCTACATAAAAAGTATGCTCGTCAATCTGTTCATTTGCTTTTCTGAATAGCTCTGTTTTCACTGTAGTTGCATGCATATCAATAATTGTTTTTCCTACAATATCTTCAAACTTATATAACTTATTATACTCTATTTTTTCAAATGGATATTCTTGTCTTTTTTCTGGTAATCTTGTCGTATGGTTAATCCAGGTATAATTTGATGCAACAATATCTGCATCACTTTCTTTCAAAATCTCTACAAGACGAATAAAGCTTCTTGTATCTACCCAATCGTCCCCATCAACAACCTTGAAATACTTTCCTTTTGCTTCTCGAACCCCAGTATTAATTGTTGAACCATGTCCACCATTTTTTTTATTGATCAACCGAAATGTATTTTCATACTTATCTACATATCGCTGTGCAATTTTTGCAGTATCATCACTAGAACCATCATTCACAATCAATACTTCAATATCACCCATAACTTCTGAATTTACAAAAGATTCCAGACATTCTTCCAGATATGCTTCTACATTGTAACTTGGAATTGTTACCGTTAATATCTTCTCGTTCATTCTTCTCCTAACTTATATACTATTAATAATATTTTTCTCAAAAAAAGTTGGTTTCACAGATATTTAGTTTTATCTGAATCACCAACTTTTATTTTGATTACATAATTATGCTACACACTCTCTTAGATGGAAAGATTATATCAAAAGTATTCTCCTTTGTCAAATTCTACATTTTTTTATATATTTATCGTTTCAAAAGATAAATATTACTCATATCATCCGTACCAAGTAATTCCGATTTATTATAATTTAATTCTTGTTTCACATATTTTAAACATTCATCTACCGAAGAACCATAATCATTTACTAAGGTATCCACATAAATAATCATTTCATCTTCTGATGCATCTACTTTCTTTATATTCTGCTTAATTTTATCTAAATCAATCTGATATATATCTTTTTTACAATTCATAAGATTTAATGCATTATCTAATATCCTATGCTGCGATGCATATATATATATTACCGGTAACTCCGTATATTCTTGAAGAACTTGTTCGTTCCCCCCCTTTTCTTCATAAATATATTCCGGATCATTCGCAAAATATGTTATACCAACTATAAAAATACATATTAATCCTAATACAACTCTTTGCATTACTTTTTTTCTTGTCATACATGTAATAGTTCTCCAAATTAATATACTCATTTCCAGCACAATTAATGGATAAATACACATCATAAACCTATTTGAAGAAAATACTGTAATTTTACATACCAATAAAAAATAGAATACTATAACTAATAATATACCTATAGCAATAATATAGCTTTGCTTTATTTCTATTATTTTTTTTCCTGAAATAGGCTTTTTTTCAATAATTAATTGTATCTTCTTTTCTTTTTTTTCAATTTTGATTTTATACAATATATTGCAGACCCTATACCCAACTAATAAAACTAAAAATAATATAAGAATAACACTCCACAAACTTCCAAACAATTCTGAACTAATGTCTTTCCAATATATTTTTATGCGTTCTCCCCAATCACTAAAATTACGCATATTTGTATGTGTCAAAGAACTATTAGCATTTCCATCCTTTCCAGAAAGTTTTCTTAAATATGTTGGAAATGTGCCAAATGCACATATAATCCCTATTCCACCAGCTATTGAATATTTTAAAAATACTTTCCACCCCAGGTTTCTTTCTCTAATAACCTTAGTAAGCATAAGTCCAACAATAGGACAGGCAAAAATAATAAAAAAGAAATGTGTGTATAATCCTCCAAAAGTAGCTATACATAATAACACAAATCTTTTCACTGTTATTTTTTCCTCTTTATAAATTTGAATATTTTCCAGCAAAAAGAATAGACACCATACAGTTAGTAACATATACATTCTTACATATGTCACCGAATTAACTGCTCCAATACTAAATCCATATAACACTAATACTAAAATATTAAAAATATTTTTCTTTGAAATGCATCTAGCTACTCTCAACAGTAAATACATTGCAATCGCAAAATAGATTACATTTGGAATCAATCCAAACCATTTACTAAATTTCCCAGGAAAAAACGACGATATTGTATGCAATACCATATAAAAAAGAGGCGGATGCGCATCGTGCGTTTGATTGTAAATTACAGATCCATATGAAAATTCTTCTCCCTTATTCACTGTTAAATACGACTTAAATATCTCTGGTTCTATTTTTACATTATCCAAACCATTATCTTCCCATATCTGTGCATGATAATAACTATTTGACAATCCATACGACCATATTTCATCTACAAAAAAACCCTGTTTCATATTACAGTAATATAACATAAATACAATTTGCACAAATAAAATCACTGCAAATATGATATATATATTCGTCTTTTCAACCCTATCAATAAGCTTATTGAATCCCTTCTTTATCTGCATTTATTTCTTACTCGCTTTCTCTCACAATATAAATAGGTCTTTTTTTTGTTTCCAAATATGTCTTCGATAAATACAACCCCATAATTCCAAGACATAACAGCTGGATTCCACCTAAAAAGAATATTATTGTTACCAATGACGGCCATCCAGCAACCGGATCTCCGAATGCTAATGCTCTAATAATTATCACTAACATAGATATAAACGAAACTCCGCAAAATACAATTCCAAACACAGATGCAATCGCTAAAGGTGCTGTAGAATATGCTAAAATTCCTTCAATTGAGTACAAAAACAGTTTCCAAAAAGACCATTTTGTCTCTCCTGCGCTTCTTTCCACATTTTCAAAGGCAATCCACTTTGTATGAAATCCCACCCAACTGTAAATTCCTTTCGTAAATCTGTTATATTCGGCATCTTTCAAAATAGCATCCACCATTTTGCGCTTCATTAATCGGAAGTCTCTTGCGCCATCTACAATTTCTGTTGATGACATTTTATTGATTATCTTATAAAACATTCTCGCAAAAAAAGACCTGATAGGCGGTTCCCCTGCCCGGTTAACTCTTCTCGTAGCAACGCAATCATAATCTTCTTTACCTTCTGACTCTTTAATTGTTTTCCACATTTCCGGCAGCAGTGACGGTGGATCCTGCAGATCCACATCCAATGTTGCAACATAATCTCCTGTTGAAAGCTGTAATCCGGCATATAATGCAGATTCTTTTCCAAAGTTTCTTGAAAACGAAACGTAATGAACTCTTTCATCCTTTACTCGCAAATTTTTGAAACACTGTAATGTTCCATCTTTACTTCCATCATCCACGAAGCAAAACTCAAATTCAAACTCATCTTTCAACTGTTCTATTACTTTCAAAGCTTCTCTATAAAAAATAGGAATTGCTTCTTCTTCGTTGTAACAAGGTACTACCAATGACATTTTCATGATTTTATTCCTCCAAACTACACTTAAATAGTTGTATGATCCGTTTCCACGCTCGGTCCTTCATGACTGATTCGTCCCAGACTCACCAGTTCCTGAAAAGCTTCACTATCTCTCTTCTTATCTTCCGGTCTGATATGATACGTTGAAATGATTCCGGCAACTATTTCTTTAATATCCGGACTTTCTTCCATCGCCGCTTTTTCAAGCTCTCTTAACTGGCTTAAGAAATGTACCTCATCAAACTCCAACGGTTTCCCAATAAAAATCAAATCATTCGCCGTCTTCTGAAGCCCTTCTTCTTTCGTCAGTAACTCTTCATATAGCTTTTCACCTGGTCTTAAGCCCGTATATTTAATTTCCATATTCACACCAAGCGTATATCCGGAAAGCCGAATCAAATTCTTTGCGAGGTCGGCAATCTTTACCGGTTCTCCCATATCCAACACAAAGATTTCTCCACCATGAGCATAAGCTCCAGCCTGTAATACCAACGATACCGCTTCCGGAATCGTCATAAAATAACGAATAATATCTGGATGCGTAACTGTAACTGGTCCGCCTGCTTCCATCTGCTTCTTGAAAAGTGGTATTACACTACCATTACTTCCAAGTACATTTCCAAACCGTACAATTACATATTCTGTTCTGGAATACTTACTAAATGTCTGCACGATCATCTCACACATGCGCTTCGAAGCTCCCATGATATTTGTTGGGTTTACGGCTTTATCTGTAGAAATAAGTACGAATTTCTTTACACCATACTTGTCCGCTGCTCTTGCAGTTTTATAGGTTCCAAATACATTATTCTTAATTGCTTCATTCGGACTGTCTTCCATAAGCGGCACATGTTTATGTGCTGCTGCATGAAATACAACATCTGGACGATAATATTCCATTACACTTTCAATTCGGCTTGTATTACGAACAGATCCAATTAATACTTCCAGCTTCAGATTGGGATATTTTCGAATCAGTTCCTGCTGAATCTCATATGCATTATTCTCATAGATATCAAATATAATCAGAAGCTTCGGATTGTGTGCAGCAATCTGGCGGCAAAGCTCACTGCCTATCGATCCACCGCCACCAGTAACCAGTACTCGTTTATTACTTACATACTGTCCAACGCTTTCCATATCAATATTGATGGTATCCCTTCCAAGCAAGTCCTCAATGGATACTTCTCGCAGGTTTGACACCCCAACTTCATCATTGATGAGCTGATACATTCCCGGCAAAATTTTAAGTTTACAATCTGTAAGATTACAAATTCTCAAAATATCACGGGTAGCTTTATTTCCTGCCGATGGAATCGCAAGGATGATCTCTTCTGCATCATATTTTTTTGCTGCTTCCTGAATCATATCCCTTCCACCGACAATCCGGATTCCGTGAATATATTTTCCCTTTTTAAACGGGTTATCATCAATCACACATACAACTTTCTGATTCAGGTACTTACTGCTTTTTAGCTCTTTAATGATCATATTTCCCGCTTCACCAGCTCCGATTACGATCGTATTCCGGGAATGCTTTGCTGATTTTTTAATTCCATTCTGCATCGTGTTTAAAATTCGATACGAAAAACGAGTAATTAGTGTAGTAATACTAAGCAAAATAAAGTAGAAGAAATAATAGCTTCTTGGGATCGGTAAATACAATAAACTAAATCCAAACGCCTGAAACGCTGTTGAAAGCATTGCCGCACACACAATCAATAGCATCTCATATAAGCTGGCATAGGACCACACTCGGTTATACAGATTTAACAGTAAAAAGATAATTACCGTCGTAATCACATTTATAATCATGTAGTGTTCTACACTGCTCATATACTCCTCTGGTACCCAGATATTATCCAATTTAAAGCGCAATATAATCGCTAAGTAAGAATCCAAAACCACAGTAAGCATGTCCACGATAAACAAAGCAATCATTCTGCTTCTGGAATTTTGAAGTCCCCATCCTTTTTTCATACTCAACCTCCATTTGTACAATATAAAATTGTTACAAAATATTACATCTTTTTTAACTCTAACCTATAGCATACCAAATTTTACTTCAAGATACAATGTTTATCGCCTATTCTTCACATAAAAATAGGATTTTGCATGTTTTTCTCTCATGCAAAATCCTATTATAACTTATTATTTACTTGTGTTCAATAATGGTTTTATATAAAGATTAACTATGTTATAACCATAATTTGCACCTGTAGCCCATCCTGCTCCAGTTGGACTTTCTTTCTGTCCAAGCCATTCCACATATGGTGAAACACCTTTTGTCACAAGACTATATCTTCCATCTACACATGTCTGTTTCAGATTTTCTGTTGATGCGTATGCCTTCAAATGCTGTACCTGCGCTCGAATTCCAATCCGAATAGATTTAAATCCATTACCTGAAGCTCCATTTCCAGTTGCTCCAAGACCGGCAAAATTATACTGCTCTTTTTTTACATCTCCACCAAATCGTAAAAAACCAGTTTCCATCATTGCCTGTGCAAATGCGACTTCAGCTTTTACGCCCTCCACCTTGCATTCATCAATATAAATCTGACAGAAATCTTTAATAGTCGGTGCATCTTTGTTATCAGAATACGGATATTTTCCACCTTTAGCAGTGAAATAATTTGCCATCTGGCTTGCTGTCGTAGATGTAGTACCCATAATAGCGTAAAAATCACTCATATCTGATTTCTTTACTAATTTCCATTTCTGCTTAGTGTTCTTGCCCCATGTGGCAATTTGAACATTTGCACCGTTATTTGTACTTCCATTAGCTACTTCCAATACATTACCAAGCTTTGATTCAATATAGTAATAACCATTTCCCGCATCAATAAATTTCCATGTTTGCGTATTTGAGTTATCTTTACTATATTGCCATACATTCGTTCCTGATTGGTTTGTTTTTCCAGCCAAGTCTAATGCTTTTCCCGATTTCTGTGAAACAATTTGATATTCTTTATCTGCAACTTTCTTTATCATAAAGTTCTGTGCCAGTGTATCATTTTTATCAAAAATCTGAAGATTTGCTTTATCATTCGCAGAGGCATTATCAATATCCATTACTTTTCCTGATGACAGTGAGGTTTGAATCACATAAGTTCCATTTGCTATATCAACATAATTCTTCGTAGATACGGATGAAAGTTTCCATTTTTGTGCATTTGTTTTATTTAATTCAAATGTCTGTATATTATTTTGTGCTCTAATTGTACCATTTTGAATATCTAAAACCGTTCCCAATTTTGACTGGATATAATAATTACCATTTCCAGCATCTACAAATTTCCAACACTGTGCTGCAGATCCATTCCATGAAAACTGCTGAACATTTGTGCCCGAAGCCATAGATCCATCTGACACATCAAGTACCTTGCCTGTTGCTTCGCATTGAATTTTATAGTAGCCATCTCCAACTGCTTTTATACTAAACTTCTGTGCTGCCGTATTATTCGAATTAAACAACTGAACATTTGCACCGTTATAAGTATTTGCATTATCAATATCCAATACATATGCATTATTTGCAGCTGAACAAATTGTATAAACGCCTTCTGCTACATTGGAACCAGTATAACTATCAAGCTGTACGAAGCTCCATCTCTGTGCATTTGTTGCATTCCAAGTAAATGTTTGTACATTTGTACCTGCATTAAGTGTACCGTTCTGAATATCAATAACTCCACCATTTTTTGTCTGAATGTAATAATTACCAGCTACACTAATAACCTTCCATAACTGGTTATTTTTCCCATTCCATGCATTTTGATATACATTTGCTCCATTGACATCTGCTCCAGAATTATATTCCAATGCTTTTCCAGAATTTTTCGATATAATTTTGCAGTATCCATCTTTTACATGTGTAATTTGAAATTGCTGAGCATTTGTTCCATTTACATTATAAATCTGCACATTTGCTCTATCAGACTTACTGCCTCCACTGATATCTAATACCAACTTTCCAGTACTGGCTGATTTCAAATAGTATATTCCATTTCCAACAAGACTTTCCGATTGTATCTGCAAATACCATTGTTGTGTACTCTTTCCAGAATTATCCGTCATCTGGACATTCACACCTGCATTTGCACTGTTTCCTCTTAACCCGATTGTTTTCCCAGTTTTAGAAATAATATAATAACTTCCATTACCAACCGAAACAAATCTCCACAGCTGTGCATCTGTTCCATTCCACGAGTACATCTGGACATTTGCTCCTGCTGACTTCGAACCATTGGCAACATCTAAAACATTACCAGACAAATCAGAAATGATTCTGTAATATCCATTTCCGACATACGCAATTCTAAATCTCTGTGCCGAAATTCCTTTTTTCGTATAGATCTGAACATTTGTTCCACTTGACATACTTTCATTTTGAACATCAAATGTCTGATTTTTATTCGCCATATTTTCAAACAAATAAACTCCGTCTTTTACCGGTTGCTCACTCTCATTAGCTCGATTTGAATCTAAGATCCATTCCTGCGCATTTGTAAAGTTTGCGTTGTAAATTTGAAGATTTGTTCCTGATGAAATCGTACCATTCGCAATATCAATCACCAGTCCTACCTTGGAACGAATATAATATTTTCCATTTCCGGCATCCACAAATTTCCACAACTGAGCATCTGTTCCATTCCATGAAAATGTCTGTAAATTTGTGCCATTCGTACTATTACCATTATATATATCTAAAACTTTTCCAGTAGATACTTCACTTATTTTGTAATATCCATTGCTCACATATTTTATATCATATTTCTGGTTTTCAGTTCCAACATATGTATCCAGTTTTGCATTTCCACTATTCTCTGTTATAGCTAATGTTATCGAGCTAGCACTCGCAATTACATACTTTCCATCCTTTACCGGTTTGTTTTCCGTTTTGGAAATTTGCCACTTCTGCGCATTGGATTGATTTGCTGTCTGCATATTAACATTTGTTGAAGAAGTTTGTATTCCAACTACTGTTCCAAGCTTTGATCGTATATAATAGCTTCCATCTGATAACTTGACAAATTTCCAAAGTTGCGCGTTATTCTGACTATAATCATATTGTTTTAAATTTGCCCCACTTTGATTACTTGCATTATCAATATCTATCGATTTTCCTGAATGTTCTGCAATCACTTTATAATACCCATTGCTAACATAAGTCAGTTCAAATCTTTGTGACGACAAATTTTGATTACTTGTCACACACACATTTGCAGAATTTTCTGTTGAACCTCCATTTACACTCAGCACCTTGTTTGATGATGTATTAGTAATCGAATATGTACCATTTTCTAATGGTTTCGACTCTGCTTTTGTAAGTTTCCACTTCTGTGCATTTGTCCCATTATACGCATAGCAGTCTATCATCGTTCCGTTTGCTGTATTAGCCGACCACACATCCAAACATGTACCTAATACTGAATGAATCGTATAATACCCATTTCCAGCATTTGTAAAATACCATAACTGTGCATTCGTTCCATTAGACATATATTGCTGTACCGTTGCTCCCGATGCCGTCGACCCTCCAGCCACATCCAGAACCTTTCCTGAATGTTCTGCCGTAATCGTGTAATACCCATTTCCGGCACTTCTGACCTCAAATCTCTGTCCTGATGTATCTTTTTTATCATTCAGCACTGCGGCTGTCTGATCTGCAAATCCATCATTCTGAATCGAAAGAACCTTATTCGCATTCAATGCGCTGCTAAATACATAAGTACCTTCCGCAACATTCACTCTTTCACCCGTCTTGGCAAGTCCCAGATATTTTGCAATTCCTGTTGCATCCGCAACACCAAGTTTTTTCAGACCTGCTTCATTATTTAAGAAGTTATTGACATCTCCACTGTTTGTGAGGAAAGCATGCTCAACGATAATTCCCGGGATTCCATTTCTCTTATTCGCAACCTGAACCGTAAACCAGTCTTCCAGTGAACCATCCGGGTATTTGTATTCTGGATCTGTTCCCGTTTTATAGTACAATCCACGGTTATACAATCCGATTGATGAAAGTTCATTCAAAATCTTGGTTGCAAGTTCTCTTCCCTGTGCACCTACCTCTGATTTCCAGTTATAGTTTGGAATAATAACCTCTGCACCTTTTGCTGCTGATGATGCTGCATTCAGATGAAAACTGACAAATATCTTCGCCCCTGCTTTTGCCGCTGCATTTGCTCTCGCCGTAATACATCCACCTGCCGGTGATTCATTCGGATAAGGACACTTCGAAGATGTCCTTGTCATGTACACCTCTACTCCGACATGTTTTTCAAGCTCTTCCTTACAATAATTAGCAATCTTCAAGGTGAGTGCCTCTTCTCGTAAACCGTAATAGCTTGCTCCTGCATCTCTGTCATCATGTCCTGGATCCAGTGCCACAACAATCTTGCCTGATCTTGCAGCCTGTGTACTGATTCCAGAATCATCATCAAGCGACATCATCGCCGGAGTTGATGCAAGGACATCTGTCCGTGCAGCATCAAGTGCATCCTCGATACTGTTCTGTTCTTCGATTGTTCCATTTTCATTCAATGTAGAAACCGAAATACCAACTGCATCTTCCGCTGCCGCTTCTTCCTGTTCTTCATCAACCGGCTGAAGTTCATCGATTCCATCATATTCCTGATTAACTCCGAACTTCGCTTCCATCTTAAGGTCTGCAAGCGCATAATCTGTAGTTTCTCCATTTTCTGTTACACTGATAGAAACAACTTCATAGGTTCCACTCTGATACTCATCTTCGTAATACTTTTCAAACAGATACAGATTTCCTTCCGATCTACTGATACACCAGTCTTCCCAGGTATCATCATCTTTTCGTACATGAAGTACCATCTGCTCTATGTACTCGTCTTCTGTTCCCCAGGATACAACAATTCGCTGTGTCTCCGGTGTCTGCAGATATGGACTTTCCACGTAAGCATAATTCATGCTGCTTTCTTCTGGTTGGGCTTCCTGTTCTGTCGTTTCCTGCTCTGGCGCTTCCTGCTCCTGAACATCCTGTTCCCCTTCAACATTTTCATCAACTGATTGTTGTTCTTCCGAAGTTTGTTCCTGCTGCTGTGGTTCTTCTACCTGTGATTCTTCTGCCTGTACTTCAGACTTCGGCTCTTCTGTCTGGTCCTCTGTTGTCGTCTGTGTTTTTGCAGCTGGCGCATCCGCCGCATATACCGGCATTGTTGTACCAATCATTGAAAAGACCAGCAATGCCACACTACATTTTTTCAACCAGTTCTTCATTATATACTCCTCTTCTCTTACTCATCTGCTGTCATGTATCCTTTGAGTACGGTATGTCCGGTTTCTAAAGGCTGCCCGTTTTCCGTAATCTTAAGTCGTTCACATTCATACGTTTTCAGGAAAGACTTTTTAATACATGTGAGTATTTGTTCTTCTCCTGTCGTCCCCATGCTTCTGATGTAAGAACCAGTTCCGGAATCTACATCGAGATCAATCGTTTTCTGTTCCTGATCAACATTACAGCTGTTCATCTTACACTCACTGCTAAGAACGCCTTCCCCTATTAAGCCGTTCCAGATATCGGTTGTCTGAAGCAGATTCGTTCTGATCTCTGCGCATTCGATTTCTTCACTGTCGGATATATAATATAATTTCAGAATCTGATCCTGAGCTTCATGGTTTCCGCTGTCTTCTTCTTTGCTGTCATTTTCTTCCACCTGCTCATCCTTTTGTTCTGTTTTGTCCTGCGTTGGTTCTGCCTTTTCCTGACTGGTATCTTGCTTGTCCTCCTGGCTGGTATCCTGCGTCGTATCTTTTGCTTCTTTTGAAGTATCTGTACCACTGCATCCCAAGAGCATAACACTTAGACTCAATGCCATTACAAATACCAATACTTTTCTCATCTCACACCTCCTTTCTTAATTTTATCTATTATACAATAGTTCACAATTTTTGTCTATTTTCTTGTCTTAATTAAATAATATGTATTTGCATAATTTTCGACCTGAAGTGGTGAAATTTGATTTCCATCTTCCAGCGAATGCCAGAATTTATTATCCCATGCTGTGTCTCCCCAGAAAAATGCAAGGTGACAGTCTTCTCCGCAGTTCCAGTTTTTTGGTTCTTTATACATAATATCACCTTTTTCCGCACGTCCATTTCGGAGTAATTCAGCAATAGAATTGTACGCATAACACTCTACATTAACAGATTTCAGATATTTATACCAGTTAGAACCATTTGTATATCCACCATTTCGTCCCATTCTTGCAATCATTCCAAGATCTCCACCACATTTTCCTACAACAAATGCAATAAATCCTGTGCAGTTAAGTCCTGTATAATTGTTATATCCTGGCGATCCATTTGGATGCATACATCGGTCGGGAATCGTGTATTCTCCACAATAGTGTGTCCCTAAATAGTATCTGTCATTTACATGTGCCGCCAGTTCTTCCTGAATTGTCCTTCCACTAACTCCAAGCGTACTGTCTAATGTTTGTTTTGTATATGCCTTCTTCAAGCTCCAGACCTGAGCATTAGATTCATTTTCCTGATAAAGCCATACATTTGCACCATTGTAGCAATTTCCTCCTGACACATCAATGTAAGTCCCAAGTTTTGACCTGATCATTATTTTACTATCACCGGCATCGTAAAATTTGAATTTCTGTGCAGAACTTCCATTTTTTTGCCACTGTTTTAAATTCGTTCCCGATGCTGCATTTCCATTATCTACATCCAGATATTTTCCTGAACTATTATTTTTAATGCTATACCATCCATCACTTTCTTTACTGATATAAAAGCTCTGAGCCATCGTACCATTATCTGACCATATCTGTACATTTGCCCCATTATTTCTGCTTCCGTTCGATATATCCAGGACCATTCGGTTAGCTAATGAACTGAAAATCCGATAATTACCATTCGATACACTAATTTCTACTCCTTTTGGGATAACCCGTTTCATCTGCCATTTCTGTTCATTTGAAAGTACTGCATTTCCAAGATAAATATTGGCATTTTCTTTATCCGCAGTAATCATCGTTCCAAGCTGTGATTTCAAATAATAGTTTCCGGTTCCTGCCGAATAAAATCTGAATCGCTGTGCCATACTTCCATTTGCATCAACCTGCTGCAAATTCGTTTTATCTGCGTTGCTTCCATTTGTTACATCCAAAACCTTTCCACTATTAAGATTCTCAACTTCATACCAGTTATTTCCTTTATTTGTGATCTTAAAAATCTGGTGTTCTCCCTCATTTGCAGTTCCAAGTCCAACATTTGCCTGATTATCCTTAGAAGCATCTGTAACTTCCATACACAAATCTCCGGACTTGAACAAATAATATCCATCTGCAATATTAGCAATCTGAGATACAGATAATACAACCTTTTCGACCATCCACTGCTGTGCCGCTGTTCCGTTGAATGCGTAGATCTGAAGATTGGTTCCGCTTTTCAGACTACCGCCTGCACAGTCAATTACTCTTCCCGTCTTTGCCATAATATAGTATCTGCCATTCCCATTCTCATAGAAACGAAACAACTGACCCGCGCCACCATTTGTTGACCATTGCTGCAAATTTACTCCGGATGCTCCCGAACCATTTTTAACATCCAGGACTTTGCCTGAATTTACATTTTTCAGATAATACCATTCTCCGTTAGGAATAATTTTCCATTCTTGTGCACCCGTACCATTTGTCGAATAAATCTGTACATTACCGCCGTCACTATTTGATGCACCCTGAACATCTATGCTAAGACCTGATGCTGCTGCCGGATAAAGGCGATAATTTCCAGCTTGTATTGCCTTGTAATTTCCTGGTGCCTTCCAGGATTTGATCACAAAATTCTGTGCATTGCTTCCATTATATGTATAAATTTGTACATTACCGCCATTCTTCAATTTTCCGGCACTGATATCAAGAACTTTTCTGCTTCCGATTGCAGATAAGATTCGGATTCTTCCTTGTTCATCTTCGTAAAACTTAAATTTCTGTGCTGCCGTTCCGTTTGCATCCCATTGTTGGATATTTGTTCCATTTGCATTTTTCCCTGCTGACACATCCAACACTTTCCCTGACGCAAAATTCTTGATTGTATACCAACCATCTTTATTTTTACTAATATAGAAAATCTGTGCCGCATTCGGTGTTTGTCCCCACAACTGTACATTTCCACCGTTTGCATTACTGTAATTTGCGACATCAAAACCCAAGTTACCTGCCGTTTTCATATTGATCGTATAATAACCATCTGCAATCTGCTTCTCTGCATCTTCACCAAATGTCGATCTTGCTTTCGCAAAACACCATTTTTGTGCAACCGTTTTATTTAATCCATAGAGTTGCACATTGGATGAATTTGCAATTCTTCCTGCTGATACATCCAGTACAGTTCCACTCTCCGTGGTAATGTAACAGCTTCCACTTCCCGTCTCATAAAACTTGTATCGTTGACCAAATGATTCCTGTTGCTGATTCTGGTTAATATTTTCACCAATTTTTGCTTCTTTAGATTTGCTGGAAAGCAATTTTCCAGATTGCACATTTTTTATCCGATACCATCCATCTTCCGCCTTTGTAATATACCATTTTTGTGCATCTGTTTCATTATTGACGTAAATCTGGACATTTGCCTCATTTGCAGTGCTTCCTCCCGCTACATCCAATACATAGTTCTTATTAGCTTCTAACTGAATTTTGTATACTCCACTAGCAAGTTCCACTTCTTTTTTATCATCTTGTTTTTCCCCTTGCTGTTCTGGAGCAATTTCTGTTGTTTTTTCCTCTGGTATAGTCTCTGGATTCTCTCCCGTTGCTTCATCGGTAGTAGATTCATCCTCTGTCGATTCATCTACTACCGGTTCATCCTCCATTGATCCTCCTTCTATTGACCCGTCCACGGTTGATTCGTCTGCCTCAGTTTTCTGTACAGGTTTTTCCTCATCTTTTTCTTCACTTTCCGGCTTTGTTTTTTCTTCTTTTATCACATTCTGGTTCTCTGTCTCTGCCGCATATACTGACAATGTTCCTACATTCATTGTTCCCATTGCAAGAATCAATAAAGTTACAATAATTCTCTGTCTTACTCTCATTTTTTTCCTTTCCCATACCCTCATATTTCATAAAAAGGCAAGCCCCACAATTACAAATCATGTAGCTCACCCTTTCCTGTATCTCACAATATTTACTTCTCCGGATACAATCCCTTTTCAACCAGCGCCTTCACTTCATTCACAACCAGTTCTTTATCTTCTTTATAAGTCACCCCGAACCACTTATCATGTGATTTCAGCACTTTTACTTCGACTTTTTCTTCTTTCAGAAGATCGCCGATAATTGTTGGGAGCAGATATTCTCCCTTCAGATTTCCTTCTTCCTGTGCTGCTACAAATTCTGCGAAACCTTTTTCAAGAATTTCAAAGAACTCTGGCCTGAGTCCCCACATATTCATAGAAACCGGTGTATCCGCATCAATCGGTTTTTCCACACCATCTTCTGCTACGGCAGCACCATTTACAGTCTTAACAATATTAGATGTCTCTACAATCTCTGTAAGCATCTGGTTATCATCTACCTTACACACACCACGGGTTACTCCACCATTTTCACTAAGTGTGTTTTTAAGTACAAATCCAACCATGCTGATCTGCATCTTGTCTGCCCGCTTTTCCAGTGCCGTAAGTTCTTTATAAGCTTCCACATAAGCTTCTTTTCCATAATAATCATCTGCATTGATTACCAGGAATGGCTCTTCTACTACATCTTTGCAACAGAGAATTGCCTGACCGGTTCCCCACGGTTTCGTTCTTTCTGCAAATTTTTCTTTAAATGCTTCCGGAATATCATCAACTTCCTGGAATGCATATGCAACTTCAACTTTCTTTTCAATCCGGTTTCCGATAATTTCACGAAAATCCTTTTCCAGATCTTTTCGAATAACAAATACCACTTTATCAAATCCGGCTTCCATTGCATCATAGATCGAATAATCCATGATAATTTCACCATTTGGTCCTACCGGCTCCAGCTGCTTGATTCCTCCTCCGAAACGGCTTCCAATTCCAGCTGCCATAACAACTAATGTAGCTTTGCTCATCTTTTCTATACCTCCTGATACGCTTCTCCTACTATTCTCCAATCCCACTCTCCACCAGTTCTACCATCGCTTCAAGTGCCTTTTCTTCATCTTTTCCTTCACACACAATCTCAATCGTATCTCCGGACTTAATGCATGCACCAAGCACGCTCAGAACACTTTTCGCGTTTCCTTCCGTATCCCGGTAATGAAAAGTGATCTTACTTTCATATTCCAGTGCCATCTTGCAGAAAAGTCCTGCCGGTCTCAAATGTAATCCCGTCGGATTTTTGATCGTTACCTTTTTACTGATCATTTTCTCCTCCACTGCTCTTTGTCAATGTGATCTGTACATTGATCGTATCTTCAAGTTCAATTCCGTCAGGAAGTGTAACCTGAATCGGAACATTATAGGTTCCCGCTGTCTTGCAATCGTTCAGATTGATTGACACGTTTCCTTTTTCAAGAGTAAAATCATCCAGATCCTCTTTAGAACCACGCACAACAATTTCCAGATTGCCCTGTTCTGCATATGACACCTTGTAATCCTTTGGTGCATTCAGCAGCGCAATGGAATTGTATGGGAATTCGACTGTCTTAGTTCCGAATTTCTCTACCTGGATCTTTATAACGATCGGTACGCCTCCTGCGCTGTCCTGGTCTGTCTTTGCCCAGTACGGAAGATAATTGGCGATATCTACTGTCTTCTCTATTGTCTGGTCCAGACCATCTTCTGCCAGCTCTTCTGCCGGAATTTCAATAGAATCCACCGTTTCCAGTTGCTCCTCTGTGCCTACGATCTGAATACTTTCCGGCTGGATACTGATTCCGCTGAAATGATATCCACTCGCAGTACCGATCAGTGAAGTATCAAATTCTACCGGAATACTCTTTGTCTGAAGCATGGTGATTTTTACCTTCAGTCCTTCGTCTCCCAGGTTATTCTCAATCTGTGTCGAATCTATGATCTTTCCATTGTTATCATAAAGAATCAGCTCTGCTTCTTTTTCCTCATCTTTAGACTGTCCTGAAACATCGACAAGTGCTACCACCTTATCGATTGAATCGATTACTGATTCTGGCCCGCTGATCTTAATCTTCTCCGGATTTGCTTTCAGCTCACCCACCTGATATCCGTCTCTTGGTGTTCCCGAACTGGTTGCAGTGATCGGGAAAGTCTCTGATTTTCCAAGTTCAATGCTTACTCGCAGATTGATCGGGTTGGCAGTTGCCTCAAACCTTCCTGCATAAGAAGGGATCGATATATCGATCGGGATCAGGGATCTGGTTCTGACATCCAGATTCTTCATATCCGCTGTTGCCCTGATATCATCAGTTTTAATTTTATTTAAAATAGAACGTTTTGCCTTTACTGTTACGGATACCGTCCTGCTGTCATCCAGAATCTGATATGTATTGCCCGGATTTGTTACGATTTCCGGATGTGTCACTGTCACCTGGATTCCGGAAAATGTCCGTTCGTCCACCGGATCTTCAATATTCATAACAATTATCCATAAAAGGACAGAGAATACAAATGCCAACAACTTAAGACCCCAGTTTTTAGTCAACGCCCTTTTCATGCGATCTCCATCCTTTCCATATTTTTTTCAAACGTCCGATCTCCACACTCTTCTTACTGATAGATTCCAGACGTTTTTTCAGATATTCCGGTGTAACATTGCGCACAAGCTGTCCGCCCATCGCTACAGATACATACCCGGTCTCTTCTGATACGGTGACGATCAGAGCATCACTCACCTCACTCATTCCGACTGCTGCACGATGTCTGGTCCCCAGCTCCTTACTGATTCCCATATTGTCTGACAGTGGAAGATAGCAGGTCGCTGATACGATCCTGTCTCCACGGACAATGATCGCGCCATCATGAAGTGGTGTGTTGTGTTCAAAAATATTGATCAATACCTGCGGTGATACAATACAATCCAGCGCGATTCCGGTACTCTCGTATTCTGTCAGCATGATTGCCTGCTCTACGACGATAAGCGCTCCTGTCTTCACTGCTCCCATCGCAAAGGATGCTTCTACGATTCCATCGATCGTTTTCTGGCTGAAACGTACATTATCTTTTCCTCTTTTATCCAATGCTACCATATTGGGAACAAATTGTTTTTCCCCCAGTTTTTCCAATGCTCTTCTGAGCTCAGGCTGGAAAATGATCACGACTGCGGTTGCCATGACCGGAAGCGAATTCTGTGCAATCCACAAAATCGTATACATTTTAAAAACTGCAGCCACCAGAATAAACAATGCAACAACCAGAATCCCCCTCAGCAGCATCCAGGCTTTTGTATTCTTTATCCAGAGAATAATCTGATAGAATAAAAATGTAATAATCAGTATCTCAACAGCATCTACTACCCGGATCTGCGGGAAGTACCACGATTCTGATACAAATTCTTTTAAAACCTGTGTTAATACTGTGTTCAACAGTGTACCCCCTTTTTCTATCCGTTATTTATACCCCTGTTTTTATAATATTTCCCTATTTGTTATCGCTATTCAGTTCATTTTCCACAATGCTCTGAATATCCAGTTCTTCCTTCAGGCTCTGTGCAAGAAGGATTTCATCTGTATTGCCCCCAACTCTTGTCGGTCGCTGAACTGCCGGACTCTTTGGCCGTTTTACCTTAGAAGCCGTTTTTGTTTTGCGTACTGCCGGTTTTTCCGTCTGCCCACTCTTCGACCTCTGTCTTCTCTCCGGCTCTGTTCCCGCAATCTCACCTGTTTCTTTCCGCTCATTGATATGTTTGACCGTCTTCTCCGGAGCTGTCACCGAAATCTTAGGGATGGCTTTTACATAATAGTAATATTCATCATCCTCAAACTGGAGACGTTCTGTTCTGGAATAATCCACCGAGAACAGGAAAAATTCCATGATAAAACCAATCACGACTGCTGCAATATTTCCAACGATCAGCATATTATAAGAGGTATGTATATCGAATACAATATCTCCGATCACAATTACAACAATATTCACAACCGCACCGGATGCTGCTGCGATTTTCCACGCATGATCTACCGAAAGCCGGCGCACTGTATACACCACAAAAATAGAGATAATAAATGCGATCACAGTGATCCACAGAGTCTTATCCTGGAATACCGTCTTCACAAACAGCGAAATCTGCCTGGTAATTCCATCCGCACTGGTGATCGCTGTTGCCGAAGTTCTCACACATTCGATCATATAGTAAATGATCGTTCCAAATCCAACCGGTACTGCTGAAATCGGTCCAAGTACAAGCGCACAGGCAACCGGCACCACATACGGAACATGAAGCATAAATGCTACCGGTGTGACCAGCAGAAGAAGTGCCTTTTTCGGAGTAAATCTGCAGTAAAAGATAAACATTACCACAAAGATCAGTGCCGCTGCCGCTGCCACTCCTATAGACAGTTTGAACAGATGCACAATTACAAGTCCTGCCGCCACATACGCCGTTACAACCGGTGGAAGAAAGGTGCAGATTACTGCCAGTGCCACCGCTACAACCGGTGTCGCCACCGCTTTCATCAGTCCAATATTCTGGTTGATCATAAGAAATGTAACCAGTGCCAGAACAAACTGCACAGCTTTATCAATATAGATTGATTTCATCGCGTATAATTCCTGTAATTTATCTCTCCATACTATCAGATCATTCATTATCGTTTCTCCCTTTCATACATTCTGTTCAGTCTTGTAAGATCGTGATTGAATTGTTTCACACGCTTTCTTGCTTTTTCATGTTTGGTTCCGTAAAAATGGGAAGCAACGATTCCATAAAAAATAACAAGTACCAGATATCCAATTATCACAGCTGCCACAAGCATCACAAGAAACTGCATATTCAGATTTTTCATCAGTTCATCCAGAAAAGTAATAACTCCGATTCCCACTGCAACAGCATAGCCGACCGTGACCCATATGATCGTAGCAATGGTGTGAAAGCTCCGGTAATCTTTCTTATAATAAGAACTGATCTTAAAATCTTCCTCTCCCTGTTTGCTTTCGTACATCGCCATCCTTGTCATCAGCTTAACTTTGCTTTCATTTAACATTTTGTCACCTCATACGTTTTATTCGTATATGCATTACTTTCAGTATAACAAATATCAGATTCCTTGTCCAATACTTACCGTCAAAAAGTATACCTTTTCAGCTCCTGCCTTTTTAAGCACTCTCGCCGCCTCGTCTAAGGTACTTCCTGTCGTATAAATGTCGTCGATCAAAACGATATTTTCTCCTTTTACATTTTTCTGCACTGCAAATGCTCCCCTGATATTTCGTTTTCTCCCTTTATCGCCCAGCTCTTTCTGAGGACTAGTCGCCTTAATTCTCTTAACAGCACCTGCATCCATAGCAATTCCGGTATTTTTTGATAATACCTTTGCTACAATTTCTGCCTGATTAAATCCCCGCTTTCTTTTTCGCCGGGAATGCAGCGGAACCGGCACGATCAAGGTGATCTTTCTTTCCCATAGATAAGGAAGAAAATGCTCTGCCATTTCTTTTCCGAACGTTTGTCCGTAAATCCTCCGGTTCTGATATTTCATTGCATAAACTGCATTTTCCACTGCATCTTTATGCACCCAGAGACTTCTGCCATCAACAAAAAGATGCTTCTGCCTGGTACAGTCATAGCAATATTCTTCAGCCGGATCTGTCAAAGGCTTTCCACAGCACATGCATCTTACTTCACCAATATAAGGAAGTTTTTCACGGCACGCCTTGCAGATTCCATTGTGTTCCGTAGAATGTTTCTTTCCTGCACTTACAATTTCTCCACAAAACGGACATTTTGAGGGATAAATTAGTTCCAGAATTGTTTCTTTGACCTTTTTTAAGTTTTCCATCCGCTTTTCGGATTTGATTTTCTACTTTTTCTGTGTAACTATCCGCAGAACTCCCGGATCCGTTCTGCCAGACTGGTATTCCGGTTGTGTTCATTGGTATTCCGGATCATCTCCTGGAAGGTCTGGTCATTTCCGACAATTGTCACACATTTTCTGGCTCTTGTGATTGCCGTGTAAAGAAGATTCCTGTGAAACAGCTGTCTCGGTCCGCTCAGAAGAGGGATGACAACCGCCGGATATTCGCTTCCCTGCGACTTGTGAATGGTGATCGCATAGGCAAGCTCCAGTTCTTCCAGCAATTCAAACGGATACTTTACTTTTCTCTTTTCATCGTATTCAACTTCCAGTGTTTCAGTATATGTATTGATCTCGGTGACAATTCCCATATCGCCATTAAAAATTCCCATCCCTTTATCCACCGTCAGTCCATACTTGGTTGTGATCTCCCATTCAAGCTGATAGTTATTCTTGATCTGCATCACCTTGTCGCCCACGCGGAATTTGTGATCGCCATATTCTTTTTCCGCTTTTCCCGGCTCCGGTGGATTCAAATACTCCTGCAAAATACTGTTCAGCCTTTCCACTCCCAGCAGTCCTTTCCGCATCGGTGTGAGTACCTGGATATCATATGGTTTTGCATTGACATATTTGGGAAGCTTCTTCTGGATCAGTGTCAGCAGAACACTGATGATCACATTCGGATCCTGTCTTTTCAAGAAGAAGAAATCCCGGCTTTTATTATCCAAAAGGACCGGTTCTCCCCGGTTGATCTTATGTGCATTTACCACAATATCACTCTCCTGTGCCTGTCGGAAAATCCGGGTCAGCATGACAACCGGAAAACATTCCGATGCGATGAGATCCTTCAAAATACTTCCCGGGCCTACTGATGGAAGCTGGTTACAGTCCCCTACCAGGATCAGCCTTGTCCCCGGTACAATTGCGGTAAGAAGTGCATTCATCAGAGGCAGGTCTACCATAGACATCTCATCGATGATGATCACATCGGTTTCCAGTGGATTGTCTGCATTTCTTGCAAATCCGTTCCGGTTCGGGTTCTCATCCTCCTCCGGATTACCGTTCACCTCCAGAAGCCGGTGGATTGTCTGCGCTTCCCATCCGGTTGCCTCTGTCATTCTTTTTGCGGCACGCCCGGTTGGTGCTGCCAGCATAATTTCCATATTCTCACTGTGAAAATATTCGATCATGGCATTGATCGTCGTCGTTTTTCCGGTTCCAGGACCTCCTGTGAGAATCATAATTCCATTCCGTACAGCCGCCATGACCGCATTTTCCTGCTTCTCATCAAGCTGCATTTCGGCTTCTTTTTCAATCTGATGGATCTTTTTTTCGATCACTACATTGGCTTCTTCATATTCCAGATTCAGATCATGCAGCATTTTCGCGGTATTGAGTTCCAGATAATAGAAGTGGGACACGTATACCCGCAGACCTTCTTCAGATTCTTTGAGTACGATCTTCTTTTCCATCGACAGATCCATCAGGTATTTCTCAATATCCTTAATCTCCACTTCCAGAAGTGCAGATGCCCGACGAAGCAACACGTCCTTTGTCAGATAGACATGCCCTTCGGCAACACTCTGCTGTAAGGTATAAAAAATACCACTCCGGATACGGAAATCCGAGTCTGAATGAATGCCGATCTTCGTTGCGATTTCATCAGCGATCTTAAATCCGATCCCCTGAATCTGATCTGCAAGCTGGTATGGATTTCCTTCCAGTACCTGATAGGTCTTCGGACCGTAAAACTGATAAATCTTTGCTGCAAGTGTCGTCGAAATCCCAAATTTCTGAAGATAGATCATTGCCTTCCGCATATCTTTTTTCTCTTCTACCTGTACAGCGATCTCTCTTGCCATACGTTCGCTGATCCCACGCACCTCCGCAAGTCTTTCTGGTTCTTCTTCGATGATCCGGAAGGTGTCTTCCCTGAATTTTTTCACAATCCTGCCGGCAAGAGATGCACCAACCCCTTTGATCGCCCCTGATCCCAGATAGCGTTCAATCGAAAGCAGATCTTCCGGTGCTTTGATCTCATAATTGAGCACTCGGAGCTGTGTTCCATATACACTGTGAACCACATATTCTCCGTTCACCTCAACCAACTCTCCCTCTGATAAATAGTTAAAGTTTCCGACACAGGTCAGATCGCCATCATCATTATTCAAATTAAATACGGTATATCCATTGTCTTCATTGCGAAATACAATGTGTTCTACGTAACCTTTTACTGTTTCCATACTTTTTCCTTTTTAAAAAGGCTGTCTCTCTACAGAAACAGCCTTCTCATGTGCTTATCACTAGAAATCTTTTTTTCCGTTCATAAACTCCACATACTGACCGGTACCGATTGCAACAACCTTCATCGGGTCTTCCGCTGTCATCGTATTGATGCCTGTCTTTTCTTCGATCAGTTCTTCCAGCCCGCGAAGCAGCGCACCTCCACCTGTCAGTACAATTCCACGATCCAGAATATCCGCGGAAAGTTCCGGCGGTGTTCTCTCCAGAACCCCAATGACTGCTTCGACGATCTGACTTGTAGTCTCATGCAGTGCTTCTTCGGTCTCAGAAGCCGTTACCGTAACCGTCTTTGGCAATCCTGTTACCAGATTTCGTCCCCTTACTTCCATTGATTCATCTTCTACAAGAGGATATGTCGTTCCGATCTTGATCTTGATGTCTTCTGCTGTCCTGTCTCCGATCAGCAGATTGTGCTTTTTCCGGACATAACGGACGATTGCTTCATCAAAATCATCACCTGCAACTTTTAATGATGTATTCACAACAGTTCCTCCAAGGGAAATTACCGCAATGTCGGATGTACCACCACCGATATCCACGATCATGTTGCCGCATGGTTTTGAAATATCTATTCCGGCTCCGATTGCCGCCGCAACCGGTTCCTCAATCAAATGTACTTCCCGCGCACCGGCTGCAAAAGCAGCCTCTTCTACTGCCTTTTTTTCAACCTCTGTAACACCGCTTGGCACACAGATACTGATATTCGGCTTCTTAAATGTACGCTTTCCCAATGCTTTCTGAACAAAATATTTGATCATTTTTTCTGTGACAATGTAATCGGAAATAACACCCTGTCTGAGAGGTCTTACCGCAACAATGTTCCCCGGTGTCCTTCCAAGCATCAGCCTTGCTTCTTCACCGATTGCTTTTATCATATTGGTATCTCTGTCAAAGGCAACGACTGAAGGTTCTTTCAGTACAACTCCCTTTCCTTTCACATAAACGAGGATACTTGCTGTTCCTAAATCAATTCCTAAATCTATTGACATCACGATTCCCCTTTCACATACTCACCTTATTATAATCAAATCTTTAATAAATAGGAAGTCTTTTTTTCAAGTTCAGGATTTTTTAAGATTTCTGTATCATTTTCTGTCCAGCATCATTTTGATGTATTTCCCTGTATATGAATTCGGGTTTTCTGCCACTTCTTCCGGTGTACCGCACGCAACAACTGTGCCCCCCTTGTCACCGCCTTCCGGTCCGATATCGATAATATAATCTGCTGTCTTGATCACATCCAGATTATGTTCGATCACGATAACCGTATTGCCATCTGCCGCGAGTCTGCGCAGGATTTCCGTCAACTTGTGCACATCTGCAAAATGAAGTCCGGTTGTCGGTTCATCCAGAATGTACACTGTCTTCCCAGTGCTTCTCCGGCTCAGTTCAGTTGCAAGCTTGATCCGCTGTGCTTCACCGCCGGAAAGAGTTGTAGACGGCTGGCCAAGACGGATATAAGAAAGTCCTACATCGTAAAGTGTCTCCATTTTTCTACGGATACTCGGTACATTTTCAAAGAAATGAAGCGCCTCTTCTACCGTCATATTCAGAACATCATAAATGCTTTTTCCTTTATATTTTACCTCCAGTGTCTCACGGTTGTAGCGCTTTCCGCCGCATACCTCACACGGCACATATACATCCGGAAGGAAATGCATCTCAATCTTGATGATTCCATCTCCGCTGCACGCTTCACAGCGTCCGCCCTTGACGTTAAAGCTGAATCTTCCTTTTTTATAGCCTTTCGCCTTCGCATCCGCGGTTGCCGCAAACAGATCCCGGATCAGGTCGAATACTCCGGTATATGTCGCCGGATTGGATCTTGGCGTCCTTCCGATTGGAGACTGGTCAATGTCGATCACTTTGTCCAGCATTTCCAGTCCTTCAATCCGCTTATACTTTCCAGGAATCACACGGGCACGGTTTAGCTTTTTCGCCATACTCTTGTAAAGGATTTCATTCACCAATGAACTCTTACCGGAACCTGATACGCCGGTTACACAGGTCATCACGCCAAGTGGGAACTTCACGTCAATATTTTTCAGGTTATTCTCTGCTGCACCTACAACTTTGATCCAGCCGGTCGGAACTGCGCGGGTTTCCGGAACCGGGATCTTGATCTTTCCGCTTAAATATGCACCTGTGATCGACCGTTCTACTTTCATGATCTCCTGTGCCGTTCCCTGGGCAACCAGTTCTCCACCGTGTTCTCCGGCTCCCGGTCCGATATCGATTACCTGGTCTGCCGCAAACATGGTATCTTCATCATGCTCAACCACGATCAGTGTATTTCCAAGATCACGGAGATGCTTGAGTGTTGCGAGAAGTTTGTCATTATCTCTCTGGTGCAGACCGATACTTGGCTCATCCAGAATATAAGCCACACCCACAAGACCGGAACCGATCTGCGTCGCAAGCCGGATTCTCTGTGCTTCTCCACCGGAAAGAGTTCCTGTTGCACGGGCAAGTGTCAGATATTCCAGACCCACATCCAAAAGAAACTGCAGGCGCGCTTTGATCTCTTTTAATATCTGTCCGCCGATCATCTGCTGCGTCTTTGACAGTTCCAGACTGCTGATAAACCGCTGAAGCCGTTCAATCGACATTGCTGTTACTTCTGAAATATTTTTATCTCCGACCGTTACCGCAAGTGCGCCCTTTTTCAGTCGCTGTCCGCCACATTCTCGGCAAGGTGTGATCTGCATAAAACTCTCATATTCTGCTTTCATAGTCTCCGATCCCGTTTCACGGTATCTTCGCTCCACATTCCGGATCAGTCCGTCAAATGCAACGTCATAGATTCCTTCCCCGCGTTGTCCTTTATAATAGACCTTGACTTCTTTTCCATTAGTCCCACGAAGTAAAACATCCTGGATTTCTTTCGGATACTGTTCAAACGGCGTATCCAGGTCAAAATGATATTCCTTGCAGAGTGCTTCCAGAATCGCATGAGTAAAACTGCTCTTATCGGTACAAGACTGCCATCCTGTCACCACGATTGCTCCTTCATTGATGCTGAGTGATTTGTCCGGAATCATCAGGTCTTCATCAAACTCCATTTTATATCCGAGTCCGAAACATACCGGGCAGGCACCAAATGGATTGTTAAATGAAAAGCTTCTCGGCTCGATCTCATCAATACTGATTCCGCAGTCTGGGCAGGCAAAATTCTGGCTGAAATTCAGCGGTTCCCCTCCGATCACATCCACAACCAGAAGCCCCTCCGCAAGACTTAATACACTTTCTATGGAATCTGCAAGTCTTTTTTCAATCCCCGGTCTGACAACCAGACGGTCTACAACAATCTCAATATTATGTTTTATATTCTTGTCCAATGAGATTTCTTCGGAAAGCTCATACATATTTCCGTCAATCCTTACACGGACATAACCGCTTTTCTTTGCTCTGTCCAGAAGCTTGACATGGGTTCCTTTTCTCCCCCGCACAACCGGTGCCATCAGCTGGATCTTTGTTCCTTCCGGAAGTGCCATGATCTGATCGGTCATCTCATCTGCCGTCTGCTTCTTGATCTCTCTTCCACACTTCGGACAATGCGGAATCCCGATTCTTGCATACAGCAGTCGAAAATAATCGTAAATCTCCGTCACGGTTCCGACTGTGGATCTCGGATTGCGGTTCGTAGACTTCTGGTCGATGGAAATCGCCGGTGAAAGCCCTTCAATACTTTCTACATTCGGCTTCTCCATCTGCCCAAGGAACTGTCTTGCGTAAGAAGACAGAGATTCCATATATCGTCTTTGTCCCTCTGCATAAATTGTATCAAATGCAAGGGATGATTTGCCGGAACCACTGAGACCGGTCAGTACTACCAGTTTGTTCCTCGGAATATCTACATCAAGATTCTTCAGATTGTGCTCGTTCGCACCTCTGATCTTTATCAGTTCTTTCTTTTCTTCAGCCATCTGTTCTTCCTCTTCTATCTCTTCGCTTTACTCCATCTCATTCAAATGCTTTTTCAGCTCGATCAGCTTATCACGCAGCTCTGCTGCCGCCTCGAAATTCAGCTCTGCTGCCGCTTTCTTCATCTGCTTTTCCAGCTTCTTGATCAGCTTCTCCAGCTCTGCCGCACTCATGGATTCCGGATCTTTTTCCAGCTTCATCTCTTCTGCTGCAACCTTCTTTGAAATACTGATCAGATCACGCACCGACTTCTTGATCGTCTGTGGCGTGATTCCATGTTCTTCATTGTATTTCATCTGAATCTCACGACGGCGCATCGTCTCATCAATCGCCATCCGCATCGAATCCGTCATGTTATCCGCATACATGATAACATGCCCCTCTGCATTTCTCGCCGCACGGCCAATGGTCTGGATCAGTGAAGTTTCCGAACGCAGAAAACCTTCTTTGTCCGCATCCAGAATCGCTACCAGTGTGATCTCCGGAATATCCAGACCTTCTCGAAGCAGGTTAATTCCAACCAGTACATCAAATACATCCAAACGCATATCCCGGATGATCTCTGTCCTTTCCAGAGTATCAATATCCGAATGTAAATATTTCACACGAATGCCAAGCTCCCGCATATAATCGGTCAGGTCTTCCGCCATACGCTTTGTCAGCGTTGTGATCAGTACCTTATTCTTCTTCGCTGTTTCTTTATTTACCTCACTGATCAGATCATCAATCTGTCCTTCGATCGGACGCACTTCTACTTCCGGATCCAGAAGACCTGTCGGTCGGATTACCTGCTCTGCCCGCAGCAGTTCATGAGACTCCTCGTACTCTCCCGGTGTCGCCGATACAAACAGTACCTGGTCAATCTTACTTTCAAATTCCCCAAAGCTGAGCGGTCTGTTATCCTTTGCCGATGGCAGACGGAATCCATAATCTACCAATGTTGTCTTTCTCGACTGATCGCCGTGATACATGGCTCCAATCTGTGGAATCGTCTTATGCGACTCGTCGATCATGATCAGAAAATCATCCGGAAAATAGTCAATCAATGTACATGGCGGCTCCCCTGCTTTCTGCCCGGTCAGATGCCTCGAATAGTTTTCAATTCCGGAACAAAATCCTGTCTCTCGCATCATTTCTATATCAAAATTCGTTCTCTCAGAAATACGCTGTGCTTCCAGAAGCTTATCTTCCCCTTTAAAATAACGGATCTGCTGCTCCAGTTCTTCTTCAATCTCCCTGATGGCACGCTCCATATTCTCCTTGGACACTACATAATGAGATGCCGGGAAAATTGCCACATGCCCGATCACATTCAACACTTCACCGGTCAATGTATCAATCTCTGTTATTCTGTCTATCTCATCACCGAAAAATTCAACTCTGTATGCAATTTTTTCCGAATACGCCGGGAAAATCTCAACCACATCTCCTCGCACCCGGAACGTTCCACGCTTGAAATCCATATCATTGCGGTCATACTGGATCTCAACCAACTTCTTCAGAACTTCATCCCTGTCTTTGATCATGCCCGGTCTAAGTGAAATCACCATCTCCTTGTAATCAATCGGCGAACCCAGTCCGTAAATGCAGGACACACTTGCCACAATGATGACATCATTCCGCTCAGAAAGCGCTGCTGTCGCAGAGTGGCGGAGCTTGTCGATCTCATCGTTGATGGCAGAGTCCTTGGCAATGTAAGTGTCGGATGACGGAACATAAGCTTCCGGCTGGTAGTAGTCGTAGTAGGAGACAAAATATTCCACTGCGTTATCGGGGAACATCTCCTTGAACTCTCCGTATAACTGAGCCGCTAACGTCTTATTATGAGCGATGACAAGTGTCGGCTTCTGTAATTGCTGAATCACATTTGCCATCGTAAAAGTTTTTCCAGAACCCGTAACCCCTAGTAAAGTCTGGCATTGATTGCCTTCCTTGAACCCTTTCACAAGCTCTGCAATCGCCTGTGGCTGGTCTCCGGTTGGCTCATATGGGGCTTTTAATTTAAAAGCATGTCCGCCCTGCGGGCTGCTTTTATGAGCAAGTAGCTGACTATTGTCAGCGGATTGCGAATGTCCTTTTTCTGCATTCATGGTAAATCCCTCCATTTGTAACTTTTACTATGACCATTATCAGCCAAAATTTCGTACTCAGATTCTTAACGAAATGTCTATTTTTGTCTCGAATAGAGGTCATTTTTGTCTCGTTACGAATAAAAGTCACATTACGTAGATCCCTGTGGGAAAATTCATTTTTGCGGATAAAACAGCACCTAGAAATACCTGATGATACCAGGCTCCGGTTCTGTCATATTTTTACTGTTTTTTTCTTGTAACAGTCCCTATTATATCAGACATTTTTTTGAAAGTATATAGATGAAGGCAAGAAAAAAGTACAAATGTTCGATTCTTATTTGTACTTTTTTCTATCACTACTATTCTATTTTTCATCATGCTGCGTGGAAATATTCTTCTATAATCAAGTCAGGTCTGCGTACAAAACACCAGATCATATTGGCAGAGTCATCTTCATACGGTTCTTTCCATAACTGTTCAAAGATAATCTCATGGGTAACTACCTGTCTGGAGGAATCTGCCAGCAGATACAGGAATGCCTTTTCTCGCTCATTTAGGGTTGCAAGCTCATGCTCTCCCCAGTAAACCGTATGATAACACCAGTCAATCAGAAGTTTTCCCTTTTGTATAATCTTCTGCTTTTCTCTTATCAATACTGTGTCATAGACCGCTATGGTATGGAATTTTTCAAATGCATCCAGATTAACGGTCGTACATTCCCACTCAGTTTGTAACCCTTCACAAAGCCGACTCCACTTATCTACCTCATCCGCAGCAATCAATACTTTTTTCATTTGTATCCCTTTTCTTCTGTTACTTCATTTTTTAAACAGGAAAAATTACTACTTTTTGCAATATTCATAAATATTAAATGGTTCTTCTCTTTTTTCAAATAAGATATCAGCTTCTTTCCTTTGATGAAAATCTGATTTCTGACACTCTTGGTCTCCTTTTTCCTGCATCTGTAATTGGTTTTATTATTGGCATTGTAACTCCTCCTTTCTTTGTACATTATTATAACAGAATATTGATGGAGTAGATCACTAACTTCTTTCTTCATTTTCCAAAACCTTCAGCTGATATCTCATGTCTGCCACCGTGTACACTGTGACGAAAGCCTTCGGATCAAGATTATTGATGTAATTCATGAGTTTCTGATACTCATTTTTATCTACGATCGTAATGATCTCGTGTCTTTTATCTAAATTGTACGCTCCGATGGCATCATAAATGGTTGCTCCACTATGCAGCTCATGCAGAATAAAATTCCGAAGTTCTTCTTCATACTTTGTAATAATACATACTCTTCGTTTCAGATTCTGCCCGAAGATAAAATGATCTACCACCATCCCATTAAAATAAGTACCAAGAACGCTTAAAACCACCGTCTTCTTATCATATACAAGTGCTGCCGAAAGCGCCACACACATACCGGCTAAAGACATGGCTTTCCCCAATTCGATGTGCAGATATTTATTCATGATCTTAGCCACAATATCAAGTCCACCGGAAGAAGCATTCATATTAAAGAGAATACTGAGTCCTACACTGACTACCAGAACATAACAGAGGACATCCAGTTCCTGGGTTTTTGTCAGGGAACCGATATTCGGGAAAATCCGTTCAAAAATACCGATAAATACCGGCAGTAAGATACTGGTATACACGGTTTTCGTACCAAATTCCCGTCCACATGTTATGAATCCGATGATCAAAAGAACAACATTCAGGACCATCGTGATCACTGAAAGCGGTAAAGGTATAAAATTCGTAAGAATAATTCCAAGACCGGAAATACTGCTGACCGATGCATGGCTCGGCACCAGAAAGAAATAAACCGCTGCAGCGATAATTGCCACTGCAGCGGTAAGTGTAAATAGTTCCCATACAACTTCTTTGCAATTGATTTGTTTTTTCATTCCCAAACCTACCCTATCATGACATTTTTATAGAACTGCTATTTTACTTCTCTGCTCGGAAGGACTTGCAGTGCTATATATACAAGTATAGCGTATGCACAAAAAAATTGATAGTATTTTTTAATTTATGTAAATTTTATTGAATCCTGTTGTTACTGTTCACTCCCGTGTCAATCACTACGCTGATTGGCACGGAGGATGCACGTTTTATCTTGAATGGCATCTCGCCCATCGCCAAAGGCGATTTAAAATGGCGAGATGCGTTGCTGGTCACAGGTACTGTGGACAGTAACATCCTGTCTTTTGAATCTTATTCAGCAATTGCATTCCCGGTGTACAACTGATAATATTTTCCCTTTTCTGAAATCAGTTGGTCATGGGTACCTCTTTCAATAATGCGTCCCTGTTCCAGAACCATGATACAGTCGGAATTCCGAACCGTAGACAGACGGTGTGCGATCACAAACGTAGTACGTCCATGCATCAGTCTGTCCATGCTTTCCTGAATAATACGTTCAGTACGCGTATCAATAGAGCTTGTAGCCTCATCCAGGATCAGTACCGGCGGATCTGCAACTGCTGCTCTGGCAATTGCAAGAAGCTGTCTCTGTCCCTGGCTTAAGTTTGCCCCATCCCCGGTGATGACCGTATCATATCCTTCCGGAAGTCTGCGGATAAATCCATCTGCATTTGCCAATTCTGCTGCTGCAAAGATTTCTTCATCTGTTGCATCCAATTTTCCAAAACGGATATTGTCTTTTACCGTTCCTGTGAACAGATGTGTATCCTGCAGTACAATTCCAAGGGAACGTCGCAGATCCGCTTTCCGAATCTTGTTTATATTAATTCCATCGTAGCGGATTTTTCCATCCTGAATATCATAAAACCGGTTAATCAGATTTGTAATGGTTGTTTTTCCTGCTCCTGTCGAACCTACAAAGGCAATTTTCTGTCCTGGCTCTGCATACAATTTCACATCATGAAGCACGATCTTATCATTATTGTACCCGAAATCCACACCATCAAATACTACATTTCCCTTAAGCTCAATATAATCTACCGAACCATCTGCCTGATGTGTATGCTTCCATGCCCAGCATCGGGTATGTTCCTTACATTCTATAAGTTTTCCATTTTCTTTTTTCACATTGACCAGAGTCACATACCCGTCATCTACTTCCACTTTCTCATCCAGAAGGGTAAAGATACGCTCTGCTCCTGCAAGTGCCATTACAATGGCATTCATCTGCTGGCTGACCTGGTTGATCGGCATACTAAAGCTTTTATTGAATGTCAGAAAGCTTGCCAGTGCACCCAGTGTAAATCCTCCCACACCATTCAGTGCAAGGGCACCTCCGACAATCGCACAGACTACATAACTGATATTTCCGATCTGCGCATTCAAAGGTCCGAGGTAGTTTGCATAGGTATTCGCACGGTCTGCGCTTACAAAAAGTGCCTCATTCAGCTCTTTAAATTCTGCCTTACTTTCTTCCTCATGGCAGAAGACCTTGACAACCTTCTGCCCATTCATCATTTCTTCAATATAACCATTGACTTTTCCAAGATTTTTCTGCTGTTCCAGGAAATATTTCCCACTCTGTCCGGCGGCTTTCTTGGTACCAAATATCATAATTGCAACCATGATCATCGTCACAACCGTAAGTGGAATATTTAAGATCAACATACTGACAAATACACTGATGATCGTAAATCCGCTGTTGATGATCTGCGGAATACTCTGGCTGACCATCTGCCGCAGGGTATCGATATCGTTCGTGTAAATTGACATGATATCACCATGTGCATGGGTATCAAAATATTTGATCGGCAGCTTTTCCATATGTTCAAACAGCTCATTACGCATATTCATCATCATTCCTTGTGTCACATTGATCATGATACGGTTATATGCGTAAGTCGCAACGATTCCGATTCCGTAAAATACCGCAACCCTTTCAATTGCATGTGCAAGCGGTGAAAAGTTCGGTGTACCGTCAGACAGCAGGAACGGTGTAATATATTTGTCGATCAGATCTCTTGTAAACATCGTTCCCTGCACATTTGCGATAACTCCTACAAATATAAGGATAAATACTGCAATACAATGAATTTTATAATCACGGAAAATGTAGTTTATCAGACGCATCAAAAGTTTCCCCGGATATTTCACTTTATTCTGTGGTCTTCCCATCGGTCTTGGCATTATGCTTCACCTCCGTTTTCATCAAAATCTCCTCCGCCCTGAGTCTGCGATTCGTATACTTCGCGGTAAATTTCATCGGTCTTCAGCAATTCTTCGTGTGTACCAAATCCATGAACCTGCCCTTCATCCATAACGATGATACGGTCTGCATCCTGCACACTGGATACACGCTGTGCAATGATCAGCTTTGTTGTATCCGGGATTTCTTCACGGAATGCACGGCGGATCTTCGCATCTGTAGCAGTATCTACCGCACTGGTACTGTCATCCAGGATCAGGATCTTCGGTTTCTTAAGCAGTGCTCTTGCAATACACAGTCTCTGCTTCTGACCACCGGATACGTTGTTTCCTCCCTGTTCAATGTGGGTATTATATTTATCCGGGAAACGCTCAATGAATTCATCTGCACATGCAAGCCGACATGCTTCCATACATTCTTCGTCGGTCGCCTCTTTGTTTCCCCAGCGCAGGTTATCCAGAATACTTCCGGTAAACAGTACATTTTTCTGCAATACAACAGATACCTGGTTTCTCAGTACTTCCAAATCATAATCCTTGACATTCTTTCCGCCAACCAGGATTTCTCCGCCTGTCACGTCATACAGACGACTGATCAGATTCACCAGACTCGTCTTCGCACTTCCGGTTCCTCCAATGATGCCAATCGTCTCACCGGAATGGATGTCCAGATTGATATTCTTCAGGACTTTCTCTGCACTGCCTTTTTTGTAAGCAAAATCTACATTCTTAAATGAAATACTTCCATCTGCCACTTCATAAAGCGGATGTTCCGGATTATGGATATCGCTGGTTTCATCCAGTACTTCTGCTATACGCCGCATACTTGCCATACTCATGGAAATCATGACAAATACCATAGACAGCATCATCAGACTCATCAGAATGTTCATACAGTATGCAAGAAGACTCATCAACTCTCCTGTTGTCAACGATTTCACTACGATCATCTTTGCACCAAACCAGCTGATCAGGATGATGCAGGTATAAACAGTGAACATCATGATCGGTGAGTTCCATATAACATTTTTCTCTGCTCTTACAAAAATATCGTAAATATTCTTACTTGCATACTGAAATTTACTTGTTTCCTGTTCTTCTCTTACATATGCTTTTACTACACGGATCGCAGATACATTTTCCTGAACGGATGCATTTAAAGCATCATATTTTGGAAATGCCTGCTGGAAATAAGCCGTTGCATGACGAATGATAAAGAAGAGGATCACTCCCAGGATCACAACTGCCACAAGGTAAATACTTGCCAGTCTGGCATTGATCATAAATGCCATCACCATTGCACAGATCATACTTGCCGGTGCTCTCATCATCATACGCAGCATCATCTGGTACGCATTCTGCACATTGGTCACATCTGTTGTCAGACGTGTAACCAGACCTGCTGTACTGAAATGATCAATATTTGCAAACGAATAGGTCTGGATCTGATCGAACATCTTATTTCTCAAATTCTTCGCGAACCCGGTCGAAGCCTTTGCTCCGTATCGTCCTCCTGCCATTCCGGCAAGCAGGCCACAAAATGCAGCCACGATCATAATTCCACCAACTTTGTAAATATGGTGAATATCTCCGGTATTGACACCCTTATCGATAATAGATGCCATCAGAAATGGAATCAATGTCTCAAACAATACTTCCAGAATCATAAAAAACGGTGTTGCGATCGATGCCGCTTTATATTCTTTTACTTCTTTTAATAAAGTCCGAATCATGAATTCTCTCCTTTCATTTTTTCCATATTGTAATAAACTTTATCGATCACATGCATAAATGCATGTAATTCTTCTTCTGTAATGCCTTCTTCCAACTGCGCATCCATTTTCTGAAAAATTTCTCCCAGTTTTTCATGGTTTTCCCGTCCTTTTTCTGTCAGCATTACTTTTTTCAGACGCGCATCATTTGCAACCGATGCACGGCAGATGTACCCTTTTTTCTCCAGAGTCTGGATAATATTTGTTACCGCTGAACGGCAGATACCAAAATACTTTTCTATATCTTTCTGATAGATTTCCTTATCCTGATGTTCATATAGATAACGTAAGATCCAGCCATGCATCAGGGCAATCTCATCCAGTCCTTCTTCTTTTACACGCATTTCCAGCAGTTTTGAAATCGAACGGTCTATCCGGTGCACCTGATGTCCTACGTGGATTCGCTCTTCACATCCTTCACACAAATGACTTTCCTCCTTCCACTTTTTGCTTCTTCAAAAAAAGAAAACTGTTCACGAATAAATTGTTCATTCGTAAACAGTTTAATTCTAAACAAGTTTATCACAGATATTTTCCTGCTGTCAACCTGCTATTTACTATTTTCCATCCAATCAAAAAGCTCACAGTTTTTTGCGATCAAAACCGCTGAAACCGGCATTATCATTGTGCAGGAAATTGCTCCAAAAATCATGGAAATACAGTTCTGAAAAAGAATTTTGGAGTTGAGCAACAGCTCAATGGAGTAATTCTGCATTCTCAAATACGCGAATAACAACAGCGATTCTCCCAGATATGCAAACAATAACGTATTAACCGTTGTTCCGATCACATCTTTTCCAATCTTCATTCCACTTTGAACCAGTTTATTCATTTTGATATCCGGCTTATGACATTTCACCTCATATACGGAAGTTGTTACTGTCAGTGCCATATCGATTACAGCTCCTAACGTGCTGAGTACAATTACGGCTGTTGCAACCTTGGGCATACTGATATCCAGGTTCATATTATAATAGAAAACATCTTCTCCGGCTGCCTGGATCTCATTCAAGCCTCCCGCCCCACTTTTCCATACGACCAGATAAATAAATGCAAATAACACACACATTGTAATTGCAACCGCAAGAAATGCACTTCAGGTTTTAATATTCGTCCCATTTTGATAAAACAAAGTGATACAGGAAATTAAAATTCCTGCACCGGCAGTAACCAGAAACACGGGTGCTCCGACGGCATAAAGCCAGATTGCAAGACTCAGGCACAAAATATTTCCCGCCAGAGCGATCAGAGACATGGCGCCTCTGTCCCCTCCAACAAGCACTATTACTATCATTAGAATCAGTCCCAATATGATCAACATCTTTTTTCCCTCTTTTTCACAGATAGTTTCATCATAACTGCTGTTATGAAAATAGACACTGGGATCGCCAGTACAATTCCGATACTTTCTACAAAGAAACGGCATAATTCACATGGAATATGCAATTTTACAATGGTAACAAAACGCACCTCATTGTTCATCCGGATCAAACATGTAGGAATCAGACCGCAGCCAAACACAAACAACAGCACATTGATCATTGTTCCCATAATGTCATATCCGATCTCTCTGCCCGAACGGAAAAGTTCCACAAATTTTACTTCCGGTTTCTGCTCAACAATCTCGCTTAAAGCCACCGATATGGCAACCGCCACATCCATGATGGCACCGAGTCCTGACAACAGAATCTCTGCATGGAAAATTTCATCCGGATTATCAATACTGCCCAGATATTCCATCGTCGAATAATCCAGTTCTTCCATATGCTGCATAACAAGATCAAATATCCCCATGATCATAAGCAGGACACATAGTGTTGTCAATAGTGCGGCAAAAGTTTTCCTGTGGATTCCATTTAATCCAACAAGCGTTACCACTGCAAAAAAAAGAATCAGTCTGCTACATACACTTAGAATTTCCGATGTGTCATCCGCCGTCCAGAAACCGATCACAAAAATCAGGATATTCATCATTGCTGTTATGATCGTCAAACCGCCCTGCCGTCCGGCAATCCCAAGGAGCAGAAGTGCAAGGAAGCCAAGCATAACAACCAGCATCGTATCCCGCTTTACTCCAATGATCGATGATCCCTTATAAAACACCCGGTCACCTTTATGGTATTTTTGGTCAGCCATTTCTGTTGTTGTGTATTCATTGGCAATACGGACTTCTTTTCCTTTGTCTTCTCCGTTTATGATTTTGCCATAAAGACTCTGCTTATATTTCGTTTCTTCTGTTCCACGTGTACTTTTGCTTTTCCCTTCTACAATTGTCACCACTTTTGTCACTTTCACGATCGGTGTCTGATACAGCCAGGCATCATTCATGACAAACAGAATTGCCAGCAGATACAACACACCTGCCACACAATAAAATCTTCCTTTTTTGTTTTTCATCAAATATCTGCTAATCTTTTTCCCGTATTCCTTCATGATCCATCTTTTCTCTTCTTATTTTTTTATCTGCATATCCGCATCTGTGATCCTGCAATACAAAGTCTCATCATTTGGTTCTTTATATGTCTCGAACGTTCCCTGAACGATAATTTCTGTTTCCTGTTCCAGATAATCTTCATCCGACAAATGCAGCATAATAGCTTAATCCATAATCATCTACCAGATAACGGAATGGAAAACGATCACCAAACAGCAGTGTTTTCTGTGACGCGCCATCAACAACTTCCTGATACTTAGCATCCAGGTCTTTCAGCTTTTCACTGTATGCAGATGCATTCTCCTGATAAATATCCTTATGATCCGGGTCTGCTTTTTCCAGCGCGTCTGCAATTTCCTTACTCAGCACTTCTGCATTTTTTACAGACAGCCATACATGCTCATCATATCCAAAGGAAAGGTATGACTTTTCATACCCTTTCTGCTTTATAAAAAGTTTTATTCAATCATTTAATCTTACCTTTTGATGAACTAACGAAATCGACAAAATGATCCAGAACCCCGGCAAAATAACAGTTTCTGCGATAAAGATCACCGGACTGACAAAAAATCCTACTGCAGGTGTTGTTCCCAGATTCCGAAGGACCTGCTTTGCCTGATGAACGCAGGCACAGATCGGGCAGTCCTTTCCCGTACAGTTATGATCTTCCTCTCTGGCAACATAAAAAAGAGAAGCAAAGGTTACAAATATAAGAAAAATACATATAACCGCTGCCATACTTTTTTTCTTTCCTGTATCCATCTCCTTCTCCTTTCCCAGATTTCATCTGTTAATAAATTTTATTTATTCTTTCTTACTGCATTCACCGCAGATTCCGTAAAACACAGTACGATGCGAATCCATCTGAAAATCATGATGCTGCTGCATATGCTGTTTTAAGCTTTCTATCTCATTGCACTGTAAATGGATCAGCTTTCCACATTTCTCACATTTACAATGATAGCAGTTTTCATATTCTTCCCCATGATCTCCGATATATTCAAAACAGGCACTGCTCGAACCGTCTATTACATACTTCGCGGCCAGACCTTCTTTCACCATCTTCTCCAGATGACGGTAAATGGTCGTGGTTCCGACGGAAATCCCTTTTTCCCTGAAAAAATCGCAGATTTCATTCACGGTAACATGTCTTCCCTGTACCGATTTCAGGAAGGTAAGTATTTCGGTCATTTGTTTTGTTTTATATGGTGCTTTTGCCATACTGACCTCCTCCCTTCAATTTGGAAATCGTTTTCATTTTATCACATTATTTTTATATGTCAATGAAATTTGAAAATGTTTTTCATTGTTCAAAAAAAACAGAAGCACCACACACAGATTACTCTCTGCATTGCGGTGCTCCTGCCTCTTCCTTTATTTAACCTTTTTCAATTTCTCTGGTTATTTTCTATTCGAATGACTGCTCTGTACGGTTGATGATCTCATCCTGAAGCGGTTTGCTTAAGTTACGGAAGAAATCACTGTATCCTGCAACACGCACGATCAGATCTCTGTAATCTTCTGGATGCTTCTGCGCTTCCTGCAGAGTCTTTCTGTCGATAACGTTGAACTGTACATGATGTCCATCCATTGCAAAGTAGCTGCGGATCAGACTTGCCATATTGTCAAGACCTTTCTCTCCTGCTACAACGTCCGGTGTGAACTTCTGATTCAGAAGTGTTCCTGCTGTAGCAAGATGATCCATCTTAGCGCAGGATTTGATAACTGCTGTCGGTCCGTTCACATCTGCGGATTTCTCCGGTGAAATACCTTCTGAAACCGGGATGTGTGCTTTACGTCCGTTAGCTGTTGCTCCGATCACATCTCCGAAGTAAACATGGCAGGTTGTAGGAAGCATATCAACTCCGTACTTTCCACCTCTCATAGTCGGACGTCCTGTGATCAGGTCATGATACAGATAGAATACATCCTGCATCAGATCATCTGCGTAGTCATCATCATTACCATATTTTGGTGTCTTATCGTGTACCATACGATAGATTGCATCGTATCCTTCAAAGTTATGATCCATTGCTTCGACCAGTTCTTCCATTGTGAAGTTCTTCTTATCATATACATTGTATTTAACAGCTGCGATACAGTCTGTAACAGTTCCGATACCAACACCCTGAATGTAGTTGGTGTTGTATCTTGCTCCACCTGCATTGTAGTCTTTTGCATTACTGATGCAGTCGTTTGTTACAACGGAAAGACACGGTGCCGGCATATTTTCTGCATATAATCTCTCGATTACGTTGTTTCCACGGATCTTGATATCGATGAAATGCTTCATCTGTTTCTTGAATGCATCCCACAGTTCATCAAATGTCTTAAAGTCTTTTGCATAACCAAGCTTCAGTCCGAGCTGTTTGCCTGACATTGCATCATAACCGTTGTAAAGAGTCAGCTGGAAAATCTTCGGAATATTCATATAACCGGTCAGGATATATGCTTCACTTCCCCATGCTCCTGTCTCTACACAACCTGAAGATCCACCACGACGGGCATCTTCCAGAGATTTACCTGCATTGACAAGTTCCATGATCTGGGCTTCTGTATTATAAAATGCTGGCTGTCCCCATCCTTTTCTTGAGATCTCGCATGCTCTCTTAAGGAAACGTGCCGGTGTTTTCTTGCTGATGGTTACATTAGAGTTCGGCTGTACAAGCTTCATCTCATCCATACAGTCAAGGATCAGGTAGCTGACTGCGTTTACACCGTCTTTACCATCTGGTGTAACTCCACCTGTATTGATATTCGCAAAGTCTACATAAGTAGCACTTTCTTTTAAGGTAATACCAACCTTAACCGGTGCCGGCTGGTTGTAGAATTTGATCCATAAGCATTCAAGCAGTTCTTTTGCTTTCTCGTCATCAAGGATTCCTGCTTCTGTATCTGCTTCATAATAAGAAATCAGATGCTGATCCAGACGTCCCGGACTGAATGCATCCCATGGGTTCAGTTCTGTTGTAACCGCAAGATGTGTAAACCAGTATAACTGGATTGCCTGCCAGAAGGTCTGCGGTTTGTGAGCCGGTACAACTTCCAGGTTGGCTGCGATCTGCTCTAATTCTTTCTTACGAGTAGGATCTGCTTCTTTTTCTGCCATTTCAAGAGCCAGTTTGTGATATCTCTCACCAAGGATGATTACTGCATCACATGCAATATCCATCGCTTTGAGTTCTTCCATTTTATCGGTAGCTTCCGGATCATTCATGAAATCCAGCGCATCCATAGTCTTTTTGATCTTTTCTTTGTATTCCAGATATCCAACTTTAAAGTTCTGTTCACCACCGCATGTATGTCCAGGTCCTCTCTGCTCCATAAACTCTGTGAACATACCTGCTGAATAGCAGTCATTCCATTCCGGAGTCATAGCTGCAAGGATCTTCTCTCTCATGCTTCGTCCTGACCAGTAAGGAATGATTTCCTTCTCCTGGATCTCACGATCTTCTTCTGTTGTATGGAAAGATACGAGGTCACGTTCACTCATAACTACCATATCTTCTTTGCTGTGGCAGCAAAGTTCCGGGAATGTAGGAGAAGCCTGTGGATCTTTTCCTTTTTCACCAACGATCAGCTCACCGTCTCCCAGATAAAGTGTCTTCTTTGAAAAATATTCTTTTAATACCATGGCTCTCATAACCGGAATCGAATATTTTCCATCATTTTTTCTGTAAAAATCTGTCTCGATTCTTGCTCTTTCGAGATCAATGTGAACCGGTGTTGTAACACTCAGTTCTCTCAGCTTCTGAATTCTTTCATTCATGCCTCTTGCCATTTTCTTATCCTCCTATTTTTGTGTTGGTATATCCTGCATCCTGAAAAAGCTTTACAAAACTTTCCATCTCTTCTTTTTCCGGTGCATGTAAATCAGTTCCCTTGTATTCCATACCCAGCTTCGGATATTTACTGCTTCCTGTATTATGGTAAGGCAGCAGATTAACCTGTGCCGGGTGAATGCCGTGTTTCTTCAGAAAATGAATGGTATCTTCCATATTCTGCACATTGCCGTTCACTTCTTTGATCGTCGGGATTCGGATGTAAATCCTTGCCCCTGCATCTGAAAGCTTCACCAGGTTATCCAGGATCAGCTTATTGTCAACTCCGATATACTTTTTATGTAATTCCGGATCCATCACTTTTACGTCATATAAAAACGTATCTACATACGGTAAAATTGCTTCAAATTTATCATACGAAACATATCCGCAGGTGTCAATGGTAAGCGAAATTTCTTCTTTTTTAAGTGCTTTCGCGATCTGTAAAATATAATCCGTTGACATCGCCATCACTTCCCCGCCGGAAAGTGTGACTCCACCGCCGGACTGTTCATAAAACATCCGGTCTTTCATCAGTTCTTTTACCAGTTCCTTTACAGGATACTCCTGCCCGACAATCTCCCGAATGCCCTGTGGGCAGAAATTATCGCATTTTCCGCAAAGCTGACATTTCTCTTTGTCAAGCTCCGGCTTTCCATCTACCATAGTGATGGCATCGTTCGGACAGACCTTTGCACAGGTTCCACATCCGACGCACTTTTCTTTATCACACTGAAGTTCTCTCTCAAAACGCTGTGTCTCAGGGTTGTGACACCACTCGCACTTTAATGGACATCCTTTAAAAAATACAGTAGTACGGATTCCATCTCCGTCATGGATCGAATACTTCTGAATATTCGTTACTAAATTCATGGTAGCTCTCCTTCTTGTCATTTTTCTTTTTAGACTAACGTTTGTACCATAGTCTAAAGATACCAAAAAAACAAAAAATTGTCAATCCTTTGGCAAACTTCTTCTGAAATATTTTTACAATCCTGATCTTCTTTCCTTAAGCAGACGAAACTCTGCACTCAGCTCATCACATATATAAAGAAGAGATACTTCACAGACTGTTTTTATCTGCAAAGTACCTCCCACTTCTCTATTGTACATTCTTCAAAATCACACACTGATTACCTCTGGAACGAAAAGCCGATTCAAACTGTGCTCTGTCATAGCTCACAATCCCTTCGATCGGGTCTGCAACAGTCACACTGTCTGCACTGTATCCGATCAGTACAACACAATGATCGTTCATCGCCCAGCTGGCTTCTCTTCCATCTTCCGTATTCCAGCTTTCCATTATCTGACGTTCTTCCATACCAATTGTTCCCCATACAACCACGGGGGTTCCTTCACTTACAAAACGATACAGCTGTTCCGGCTCTGATCCTGTCTCGTCCTCTGCTTTCATTGCATTTCCATTATCTGCAAGATAGCCATCTGCTGCCGTCACGATTGCTCCCGCTCCGCAGCTTAATCCATCCGTCTCTGACTGTGGATTTCCTATAAAATAATTGTAAATATCATTTCCATATAAAGTTTCATTGTCTCCGTAATAAGTGTTGGTCCATCCAACTGTCGGTAAATATTCGAGTGCCATTGCCATCTTATCTGCAGAATATCCATAATAATTCAAAGTCATTGTAAGAGATGTGATCTCACATCCGGTAGGAAGCTCCGGCATCTGTCCTGTAAATGCAAAATCAGAAATACAGCTACTCTCCGGAAGGGGTGTCTCTTTCACTATTTCCGCATTTTTTATCTTCTGCGTCTTTGCTGTCGTTTTCTCCACTGCTGTAACAGACTGTCTTGCTCCTTTGATCTGTTCTAATTTTGCTTCTATATATGTAGTATCTTTTAATGTAAATCCTACGATAACGGCGCCAACCAGTATCCCTGCTGCCGCTGCGATCCATTTTGCTGCACTGCGAATCTGCATCCGTACCTCCGTTTCTTAACACTTCTGTAACAATTCCGTCATATATACTACAACTTTTTTCGTGTTTCGTCAAATCTGCGGGGGAGTTTTCACAAATATTTCATAAATGAGAGTTGGCAGCACAAGTAATTCCAGATAGAAGGATTGCCTGCGCAATGGGTGCAGATCCGATAAAAATTAATCTGTCCTGCTGTTTTTTATCAATCGAATGAAATCCTGGCAAATACTATGCCATATATTTCTTCTTCAGTGCTTCCACCTTCGCGGTATAAGCCTCCTGCTGCTTTTTCTGCATGATCTCACTCTTAATCTGCTCTTTTACATCATCAAGCTTCGCATCTTCGGCTTCTTTCTTATCTTCCACTTTGATCAGATGGTATCCAAACTGTGTCTTGACCGGTCCAACCACATGTCCGATTTCTGCTGCAAATGCGGCATCTTCGAATTCTTTGACCATCTGTCCTTTTCCGAATTCGCCAAGGTCTCCACCGTTTGCTCCTGACGGGCAGGTAGAAGATTCTTTTGCAACATCCTCAAATGCTTTCCCACCACTTACGATGGATTCAAGTAGTTTGTTACATTTGTCTTCGGAATCAACCAGAATATGTTTTGCATGAACAGATGCTCCTTTTGCAAATCTTGCTTTGTTTGCTTCAAAATATTCTCTGATCTCTTCATCTGAAATTATGATTCCCTCAAAGATCTTGCCGATTGCCATCTGTGCAAGGATATCTTTTCTTGCATTTTCCAGAATTGCTTTAAACTTTTCTGTCTCGTCTAACTTTTCTTCTTCACCATATTTTGCAAGTGCATAAACTGCGATCAACTGATCAACACACTGTTTGCGGAAATCCGGATGGGATGCGTATACCTGCTGTTCTCTCGGAAGGCTTGCGATAAATGCATCTACCTCTGCTGATGTAATTTCATGTCCGCAGATTACTGCTTCAACTGTTTTTTCCATAATTTCTTTGTACTCCTTTTTTCTCGTAGTGTTTCAATTGTACCATTTCATACGGTGTTAGTCAAAGTTGGTTTTATTTCTATGAAACTTCTCTTCATCTGATATCTTTTCTTCCGACTTCATGTTATACTTCGTTTAGGTATGTTTTTTTAGTTTTTTCATTGGAGGTTATTAACATGTCAAACGAAAGTACAAAAACCAATCAGATTACCGAAGGAGTTATCTGGAAGCAATTATTGATTTTTTTCTTTCCTATTGTAGTTGGAACTTTGTTTCAACAGCTTTATAACACCGTAGATGCTGTCATCGTCGGTCGTTTTGTCGGAAAGGGCGCACTTGCCGCAGTCGGAGGATCTTCTGCCGTTCTTTCCAATCTGATCATCGGATGTTTTACGGGACTTGCAAGCGGTGCATCTGTAATTGTTTCCCAGTTTTATGGTGCAAAGGATGAGCGGAATCTGCAAAAGAGTCTGCATACCGCTTATGCTTTTTCCGTTATCCTCAGTATTGTATTTACAATACTCGGATGGGCCTTAACACCATTTCTTTTGAAGCTCATCGATACACCTGCAGATACACTTGCGGATTCTATTCTTTATCTGCGGATTTACTTTTTAGGTATTTTCGGTACCTTGATCTTTAATATAGGCTCAGCCATCATGCGCTCCATCGGTGATTCCCGCAGACCACTATATTACCTGATCGTCTGTTGTTTTCTAAACATCATCCTCGATCTGGTACTGGTAATCGTATTTGATATGGGAATTGTCGGAGCCGCTATCGCAACCATTATTTCACAGGCAGTAAGTGCAATCCTTGTCACCAATGCACTGATGAAAAAATATGATGACTGCAAGCTTTATCTGAGCAAACTACACATAGACCTTTTGAAGCTGCGTATGGAATTCCGCATCGGTATTCCAAGTGCACTGCAGGCATTTATGTACAGTATTACCAATATCATTATTCAGGCAGCAATCAATGGTTTCGGAACCGATACTGCCGCTGCATGGGCTTCTTTTGGTAAACTGGATGCGCTTTTCTGGACAGTCAACGGAGCATTCGGAATTGCGATCACAACCTTTGCCGGACAAAATTATGGAGCAGGTAAAAAAGAACGTATTTTCAAAAGTGTCCGTATCTGCCTTGCAATGGCTGTGGCTGTGTGCGGAGGGATCGTGCTGTTTTTAGCCATCTTCTGCCGCCCACTGTTCTCAATTTTTACGACAGATCAAAATGTGATCAATATCGGTATTGATATGCTGCGTTTTATGGCACCGTGCTACACTATTTATGTATTTATTGAAGTTCTCTCCGGTGCACTTCGCGGAACCGGCGATGTCCTGCTGCCGACACTGATCACACTTGGCGGCGTATGTCTGATCCGTATTCCGTGGATTATGTTTGTCTTACCGGCACACCATACCACAACCTGTGTAATGCTTAGTTATCCGATTTCCTGGATCACTACCACAGCTTTGATCATACCGTACTACTTATATAGAAAAAAACATGCCTACGATTAAGGAGAATTGAACATGGCCAAATCCGAATCTACCAAATACCGGCTCGCCGAAGCAATGAAAACCTGCATGAAGACCACTTCTGTCGATGATATCACCATCCGCCAGATTGTGGAAGTCTGCGGCGTCACACGCCAGACCTTTTACCGCAATTTTCTTGATAAATACGATCTGATCAACTGGTATTTTGACAAACTTCTTCTAAAATCATTTGAACATATGGGAGAAGGTACCACTGTTTATGACGGACTGGTCAAAAAATTTGAATATTTAAAGGAAGAGCACCTGTTTTTCGCTGCAGCATTCCGCTCTGACGATCAGAACTCTTTAAAAGAACATGATTTTGAACTGATTCTGGAATTCTATTCAAACCTTATTTTCCAGAAAACCGGAAGACGCCCGGATGCAGAAACTTCATTTCTTTTAGAGATGTACTGCCGTGGCTCGATTTACATGACCGTCAAATGGCTGCTTGGCGGAATGAAATTTCCGCCTGCGCAGCTTGCAAAACAACTGGTACTTGGCATGCCGGAAAAACTTGTGCAACTCTTCACTGATTTGCATATTTTGTCTTAAGCTTTTGTATAAATGTTACACTTTTCATATTCTGTAACTTTTTTTACCGCCTTCTTATAGTTAAAATAGTATCAGAAACAAGTGATTTTACCATAAACGAAAAGGAGATATGTATCATGGCAAACAGAATTATGTTAAATCAGACATCTTATCACGGAGCAGGTGCAATCGCAGAGATTGCAACAGAAGCAAAAGCTCATGGTTTCAAAAAAGCTCTTGTATGTTCTGACCCGGATCTGATCAAATTCAATGTTACTTCCAAAGTAACAGATATCTTAGACAAAGAAGGACTTGCTTACGAAATCTACTCTGATATCAAAGCAAACCCGACTATCGAGAACGTACAGCACGGTGTACAGGCTTTCAAAAATTCAGATGCTGATTACATTATCGCAATCGGCGGCGGATCTTCTATGGATACTTCCAAAGCAATCGGTATCATCATCGCAAACCCGGAATTTGAAGATGTAAGAAGCCTGGAAGGTGTAGCTCCGACAAAGAAACCTTGCGTTCCGATCATTGCCGTTCCGACAACAGCCGGTACTGCAGCAGAAGTTACGATCAACTATGTAGTAACAGATGTAGAAAAGAAACGTAAATTCGTCTGTGTAGACCCACATGATATGCCGATCATCGCTGTTGTAGACCCGGAAATGATGTCTTCTATGCCAAAAGGACTGACCGCTTCAACCGGTATGGATGCATTAACTCATGCGATCGAAGGCTACACCACAAAAGCCGCATGGGAAATGACAGATATGTTCCACTTAAAAGCAATAGAGATTATCTCCAAATCTCTCCGCGGTGCTGTTGAAAACACTAAAGAAGGAAGAGAAGGAATGGCTCTTGGACAGTACATCGCCGGAATGGGCTTCTCAAACGTAGGTCTTGGAATCGCTCACTCAATGGCTCATACCCTTGGAGCAGTCTATGACACACCACACGGTGTTGCATGTGCAATGATGCTTCCAATCGTAATGGAATACAACGCAGACTGCACAGGCGAAAAATACCGTGAAATCGCCCGCGCAATGGGAGTGAAAGATGTTGATAACATGTCTCAGGAAGAATACAGAAAAGCAGCTGTAGACGCAGTCCGCAAACTCTCCGAAGACGTAGGAATCCCATCCAAACTCGAAGCCCTCAAAGAAGAAGATCTCCAGTTCCTCGCAGAATCCGCCCACGCCGACGCCTGCGCACCAGGAAACCCGAAAGACGCTTCCGTAGAAGACCTCAAAGATCTCTTCAGAAAACTGATGTAAAGAACAAAATATACATAGTGTGGTAATAAAGCAAAATAATATTCACATCCTATAAATTGATATTCCACTTGCTTTTCTTACCAACAAAGTAGAAAAAGCAACCCCCACAAATCCCGCCCAAAGTGGAATTTGTGGGGGTGAACTTTTTCTCCCCGTATCTTAGTTGATGCAACCCACTTGAGGTATCAGCGCCCGAATCGCCATACATCTTGTTTGGATGCATTGAGGAAGCTGCTCGCATTCTGCATGGACGTCGGTCCACAATCATAATCCGAAAACTGATAATGCAATGGATTTTTCAAGGTTATTCCTCTGTTCCTTTTCCCAGGAATTCTGTGTCTACAAGATTCCAGATCTCATCCCGTCCCTGCTTTGTCTCTGCTGAGAAAGGAATCACAACAGTTCCCGGAAGCAGCTTCAGTCCGGTCTTAATTGCCTTTACCTGCTTCTGTACCTGACTTCTCTTCAGCTTATCAAGCTTTGTCGCGATAATGATCGGATTGAATCCCTGATCCACGATCCAGTCATACATCATCTTATCATTCGCAGATGGATCATGACGGATATCGATCAGAAGGAAGACGGCTCGCAGCTGTTTAGAGCCATGAAGATAACGCTCGATCAGCTTTCCCCACTGTGCCTTCTCCTGCTCGGAAACCTTTGCATAACCGTATCCCGGAAGGTCCACCAGATACATTTCTTCGTTGATATTGTAAAAGTTGATGGTCTGTGTTTTTCCAGGTTTTGCCGAAGTTCTGGCAAGCGCCTTCCGATTCATCAGTGCATTGATCAGAGAGGATTTACCGACATTGGATTTTCCGGCAAATGCGATCTCTGGCAAGGTGTGATCCGGCAATTTACTTGTAATTCCACAGACTGTTTCCAGATTTACATTCTTAATTACCATCTTTTTTCCTCCGTGTGCGCATAAGTGCGATTTTCAGAACCTCTTCCATCTGCGATACCGGAATAATCTCCAGTCCCTTTGTGATCTCAGAAGAAAGTTCATCCACATCTTTTTTGTTCTCCCTCGGTACAAGTACCGTCCTGATTCCGGCATTCTTTGCCGCCAGGAGCTTCTCTTTCAGTCCTCCGATCGGAAGTACTCTTCCCCGCAGCGTAATCTCACCCGTCATGGCAAGATCGGCACGCACTTTCTTGTCTGTAATTGCAGAGAGCATCGCAGTCGCCATCGTAATGCCGGCTGAAGGTCCATCTTTCGGAACTGCCCCTTCCGGAATATGGATATGGATATCATGTTTTTCAAAGAAATCTTCAGCAACCTTATATTTACTGCTGATTGACCGGATATAACTGATTCCTGCCTGCGCAGATTCTTTCATCACATCGCCAAGCTGTCCCGTCAGAATGATCTCACCCTTTCCCGGCATTACATTCACTTCAATCTGCAGGGTATCTCCTCCTACACTGGTCCATGCCAGACCACGGACGATTCCCACCTCATCCTCGGCATTTGCCATCTGATAGGTGTACTTTTCTTTTCCAAGATACTTTTCAATATTCCGCTCTGTTACTTGAACTCTCTTTTTATCATGTTCATAGATCTCTCTGGCAGCTTTCCTGCAGATATTACCGATTTCACGCTCCATCTGACGCACACCGGCTTCCTTGGTGTAGTTCTGCGCAATTTTCCAGATCACGCCCTTGCTGATCGTAAGCTGTTCTTTTGTTAGTCCATGTCTTTCCAACTTCTTTGGAATCAGATGTTCTGTCGCAATATGCAGCTTTTCATTCTCCGTATAACTGCTGACCTCAATTACTTCCATACGGTCAAGAAGTGGCCGGGGGATTGTCTGCAGCGAGTTAGCCGTCGTTACAAATGTCACCTCAGACAGATCGACCGGGACTTCCAGATAATGATCACGGAAACGGTTGTTCTGTTCACTGTCCAACACCTCCAGAAGCGCAGAAAAAGTATCTCCCTTATAGTCTGTGCTGACTTTATCAATCTCATCCAGAAGGAGCAGCGGGTTCTTTACCCCGGCGCTCTTAATACCGTTTGCGATCCGTCCCGGCATTGCACCAACATAAGTTTTTCTGTGTCCACGGATTTCAGCCTCATCACGGACACCGCCAAGAGAAATTCTCACATACGGTTTTTTCAGTGCTTTTGCAAGTGATCTTGCAATGGATGTCTTTCCAGTTCCCGGAGGACCTACCAGACACAGGATCGGGCTGTCACCCTTTTTCGTAAGAGCACGTACTGCCAGAAACTCCAGCACACGTTCTTTCACCTCTTCCAGTCCGTAATGTTCTGCTTCCAGAAGCTCTTTCGCATATGCAATGTCTGTAAAATCCTCGGCCCGCTTATTCCATGGCATTTCCAGCATGGTTTCAATATATGTACGGATCACGCCCGCTTCTGCCGGACTCTGCATGGAATTTTTAAATCTGCTGATCTCTTTTTTCAGCTTTTCTTTTACCTCATCCGGTGCATCCAGCGCTTCTGTCTTCTGTGCAAATTCCTCCGCATCGGAAATTGTAGTATCCTCACCAAGCTCTTCTCGGATCAGCTTCAACTGTTCGCGCAGGATATATTCTCTCTGATGCTTATCCACACGCTCTTTCACCTTCATCTGGATCTCATCGCGGATGTTCATGATCTGCATCTCATTGACCAACTTAAAGGAAATAAGCTCATAACGTCTGTCAAAATCAAGTTCTTCCAGGATTTCCTGCAATTCCCGGTAATCCAGAGGCATATTCGCTGCCACCTGATTCACCATCTTTTTCAATTCCGTGATCTCTTTGATCTGGTTTACCATATCTTTTGTGATCTTCGGCATTCTCGCCGCATAATCCAGATACAGATCCCGAAGTCCCCGCGTCATCGCTTCCCGGTTGATCTCGCCTGCAATATCCGGATCACTCTCTTCCGGGATCGTAATATTTGCCCGAAGATACGGATCTGCAAATTCTATTGTATTTAAAACCGCCCGTTCTTCTGCTGATACAAGCACCCGCAGAATCTGTTTTGGCAGTTTGATGATCTGTTTTACTGTCGCAACTGTTCCCACACGGTAGAGATCTGCTTCTCCCGGATTTTCCACTTCCACATCTTTCTGTGTCAGCAAAAAAATCTTCTGGTCGCTTGCCATCGCTTCCTGAACCGCTTCAATCGAGCGTTCCCGGCTGATGTCAAAATGTGCCACCATCTCCGGCAGAATTGTCATTCCCCGCAGGGCAACCATTGGCAGACTTTCTGTTCTGTTCATATAGTTTTTTCTCCTGTTAAATAAAAATGGATGCTTCTGGTCTTAACCGTCAGCACCCATTTCCATACGTCTGATTTTCTTATGCACTTTCCGGTCTTGCTTCGATCTTTTCTGTACTCGGTGCTTTCTCCCCAAGTACTGCCTCTTTTGTCACAAGACAGTATTTCAGATTCTCGTCAGACGGTGCTTTATACATGATATCCATCATTACATTTTCCATGATCGCACGGAGTCCTCTGGCTCCTGTCTTACGCTTCAGGGAAGTCTCAGCAATCGCCTCCAGCGCCTCTTTGTCGAATTCCAGTTCCACATCATCCAGCTCCAGAAGCTTCTGGTACTGTTTTACAATCGCATTCTTTGGTTCCGTCAGAATGCGGATCAGATCTTCCTTATCCAGAAGTTCCAGGGATACAGTTACCGGCACACGTCCTACAAGTTCCGGGATCAGTCCGAACTTCACAAGATCCTGTGGAAGAATCTGCTGCAGAAGCCGGTCGATATCTTCCTCATGACGCTGCGCGATCTGTGCCTCAAATCCAATGGATTTCTTATCTATTCTGTTCTCTATGATCTTATCTATTCCCTCAAACGCTCCACCGCAGATAAATAAAATATTGGTGGTATCAATCTGGATCATCTCCTGCTGCGGATGCTTACGTCCACCCTGTGGCGGTACATTTGCGATTGTACCTTCAAGGATCTTCAGAAGTGCCTGCTGAACACCTTCTCCTGATACATCACGGGTAATCGACGGATTCTCAGATTTTCTTGTGATTTTGTCAATCTCATCGATATAAATGATTCCGTGCTCTGCACGTTCAATATCACCATCTGCTGCCTGAATGATCTTAAGAAGAATATTCTCTACATCTTCTCCGACATATCCCGCTTCTGTAAGCGCAGTTGCATCTGCAATTGCAAACGGTACATTCAGAATTTTTGCGAGAGACTGTGCCAGAAAAGTCTTACCGCATCCTGTCGGTCCTACCATCAGGATATTACTCTTCTGAAGCTCCACGCCCAGATCTTTTTCTGCCATAATACGCTTATAGTGATTATATACCGCAACAGAAAGTACTTTCTTTGCTTCGTCCTGTCCGATCACATAATCATCCAGAAATGCCTTGATTTCTTCCGGTTTCAGAAGATTGATATCATCATATGCATTTTCTTCTTCATAACCAAGTTCATCTTCAATGATCTCAGTACATACATCCACACACTGGTCACAGATAAACACCCCATTTGGTCCGGCGATCATCTTGCGTACCTGACTCTGTGGTTTATTGCAAAAAGAACATCTTACGATTTCTTCATATTTTCCTGCCATATTCTTACCTCGCACTTTTTTACACGTAAAGGGAATGTCCCAATAAGGACATTCCCTTTTCCCGTTAACGGCTTGTAATAACCTTATCAATCAATCCATATGCCAAAGCTTCTTCGGCAGTCTTCCAGTTATCTCTTTCCGTATCTGCACAAATTGTCTCATAACTCTGACCTGTATTTGCAGCCATCAATCTGTTCATTCTTTCTCTGATCTTCAGAATATGCTGTGCATTGATCTCAATCTCGGTTGCCTGACCCTGTGCACCGCCTGAAGGCTGGTGAATCATGATCTCTGCATTCGGAAGGGCATATCTCTTTCCCTTTGCTCCGCCTGCGAGAAGGAAGGCTCCCATACTTGCAGCCATTCCCATACACATCGTAGAGACGTCACATTTGATGTAATTCATAGTGTCGTAGATCGACATACCTGCTGAAATTGATCCGCCAGGACTGTTAATATAAAACTGGATATCCTTTTCCGGATCTTCTGCTTCCAGAAACAGCAGCTGCGCTACGATCAGGCTCGCTGATGCATCATTCACTTCGGTATCCAAGAAAATGATTCTGTCTTTTAAAAGTCTTGAATAAATGTCGTAAGAGCGTTCTCCACGGCTTGTCTGTTCAACGACATAAGGTACTAAACTACTCATGTAACACTCCTCCTGCTATATTAAAATATGAAACAGATACTTATTTTTCTACGGCATTGTCAACTACAAATGTAATTGCTTCCTGAACTGCCATATCCTGCTTCATCTGTTCTTTTTCTTTGTCGCCCATAAAGCTCTTAAGCTTGTCAGCTTCCATCTGGTAAGCTTCTGCCATCTTAGCGATCTCTTCGTCTAATTTTTCATCTGTGATTTCGATGTTTTCTGCTTTTGCAATTGCTTCAAGAACAAGTCTTGTCTTGATTCTCTTCTCAGCCTGTGGACGAAGTTCATCCATCATCTTGTCAGCTGTCATGCCTGTGAACTGCATGTACTGGTCAAGAGTCAGTCCCTGCTGCTGCATTCTCTGAGCGAATTCATCAAGCATCTGTCTTGCCTGTGTATCAACCATAGCTTCCGGAAGATCCATCTTAGCTGATTCGATGATCGCATCTACAGCTGCATCTTCCTGTGCTCTCTTGCCATCGTTTACTTTCTGCTCTTTGATCTTAGCTTTGATATCAGTTTTTAATTCATCAAGAGTATCGAATTCTGATACTTCTGAAGCAAATTCATCATCAAGCTCCGGAAGTTCTTTTGCTTTGATCTCATGAACTGTGCATTTGAATACAGCTTCTTTTCCTTTGAGGTCTTCTGCATGGTAATCTTCTGGGAATGTAACCTTAACTTCAACTTCTTTTTCCGGTTCTGCACCGATCAGCTGTTCTTCAAATCCTGGAATGAAAGATCCTGAACCGATTGTCAGCGGATAGTTTTCTCCTTTTCCACCTTCAAAAGCTTCTCCGTCTACAAATCCTTCAAAATCAAGGACAACTTCGTCTTTATCCTGTACCGGACGTCCTTCTACTGTGATTGTTCTTGCGTTCTTAAGCTGTTCTTCCTCAAGCTTAGCGTCGATTTCTTTCTGTGTTACGCGGTTAGAATATTTCGGAACTTCGATTCCTTTGTATTCGCCAAGTTCTACTTCCGGCTTTGTAGCTACTTCAGCTGTGAAGATGAACGGTTTTCCTTTTTCGATCTGTGTTACATCGATCTTCGGCTGAGATACGATCTCAAGTCCGCTTTCATCGTATGCTTTTGAATATGCTTCCGGAATCAGAGCGTTTGCTGCATCATCATAGAAGATTTCCGGTCCGTACATCTTTTCGATGAGCTGGCGCGGAACTTTTCCTTTACGGAATCCAGGAACATTAATTCTGCTTTTCTGTTTCTGGTATGCTTTCTGAAGTGCTCCTTCTAATTCTTCTGCTGAAACTTCGATTGTGAGTTTCGCCATATTGTGTTCTAACTGTTCAACTTGTAAACTCATTACCATTTCCTCCTAAATTTACATATGCAAAAAGTCGACAGACTTATCTACATTACAATCATTTTACAAGTATAGCACAACTTCTACAGTTTATCAAGCTCTAAAATTCGTTCTATAAAGCCATTTAATTCCTCATCACCGATCGACCAGGTATTCCGCCCTTTTTGCGTCACGGTAAAGGTATATTCCTGCTTCTCTCCATACTGCATATCAAGATAAGAACTTCTTAAAAGACTGTATGCACCGGTCATGTAATCCAGCACCATTGCCTCTTTGATTTCTTCATCTGTTCCACTGTACTTTCCTGCATCTTTGTCTGCCTGGATCTTCTCGGACTCTTCCTTCAGCTTCGGCATGAAGCGGGTAAATACATCCACCGGCTGGTACTTTACCGTCACCTCACAGGTCTTACTCCCCGTCTTTTTTACACCACTTACCTGATAACGGGCGGAACTAAAGATCTCTTTAATCAATACACCATATGTCTCAGAAAAGTCATTTTCCGTCTCCACACCATTTAGCAGACAGTCCTGGACAAAAGCATTGATCCCGTTCTCATAGACCTTTTTCAGATCACTGTCTGATGCTCCGAGGATTTCTTTTGCTTCCTGGGTTTGTCCCTGAAAAGTCAGATCCAGGTTCGCCTGCACATATTTTTCCGCCTTTCCTTCATTGATCCCACATCCGGCAAGCAGTGTAGTCAAAAGCAGCACTGCCAGAAACACACTGCCTGCTTTTCTCTTTTTCCAGAAACTACCGTTCATAGACTACCTGCTTTGAAATGGTATCTGCGCTTTCTTTATCCCGCAGCTCGCTGATCAGCGCAAGTGCAAAATCGATCGCGGTTCCAAGTCCCCGGCTGGTTGTGATATGTCCATCTGTCACTGCCGGCTGACAGGTAACTTCCGCTCCGATAAGTCCTTCTTCCATTCCCGGATAGCAGATTGCCTTCTTTCCTTTCAGGATTCCCATTCCGCCAAATACGGTCGGTGCCGCACAGATTGCAGCCAGATATTTTTTTTCTTCATTATGTTTTAGGATCAGCTCTTCAAGACCTTTGTGTTCTTTTAAATGGATTGTTCCCGGCATCCCCCCCGGAAGCACCAGCATCTTCACCTCTGAAAAATCTGTATTTTCAAACAAGCTGTCTGCTTTTACTATAATTCCGTGTGCCCCCTTGATTTCTTCCTGTCCCATGATGGAAACGGTTCTGGTCTCGATCCCGGCTCTTCTTAAAAGATCAACGACCGTAAGACCTTCAATCTCTTCAAATCCATCTGCAAGAAATACACATACTTCATTCATAATCTTGTCCATCCTTTCTTTTTCCTGATGTTCCCCATTGTAACAGAAGCCTGCAAAAATGGCAACTTTCTGCCTTGTCTCCCCTGAAAAACTCCGCTATACTGTTAATGAATGTATAAGGAGGGCTTTCCCATGGAAATTGAACGCAAATATCTGATTCATAAGCTTCCGGATCACCTTGAAGCTTATCCGCACCGCACACTTGAGCAGGCTTATCTATGCACCGAACCGGTTGTCCGTGTCCGCAGAGATGCTGATGACTACATCCTGACCTACAAATCCAAAGGTCTGATGATGCGTGAAGAACATAATCTTCCTCTTACCGAGGAAGCCTACTGCCATCTGCGCGAAAAGGCAGACGGGCGCATTATCACAAAAGAACGCTACTGCATCCCTTACGGAGATCATCTCGCGATCGAGCTTGACGTCTTCGCCGGTGATCTCTCCCCTCTTCTCCTTGCCGAAGTCGAATTTTCTTCCGAAGAAGAGGCAAATTCCTTTACCCCGCCGGACTGGTTTGGTGAGGATGTCACCTTTTCCAGCAAATATCATAACAGTACACTGAGTCAGAAAAAGGATTGAGAAATTTCCCAATCCTTTTTTCTTCCGCAAATGCTCCATCCGGTACATTTGCGACCACATTCTTTTTATTAGTCTTCCAGACCAAATCCGTCATGGATTGCAACCAGTGCACGGTCTGCATCTTTTTCATCGATCAGAACCGTGATACGGATCTCTGATGTAGAAATCATATTGATATTGATATTGGAATTGCTAAGTGACTCAAACATGGTCGCAGCAACGCCCGGATTGCTGAGCATTCCAGCTCCTACGATCGATACCTTTGCAACTTTTTCGTTGTAATTCATCTCTTTGATCGTAAGGGCTTCTTTTCTGGCTTCCATAACTTCCATTGCCTCTTTAAGATCATCCTGTGATACAGTAAACGTAATGTCTTTTGTTCCGTCACGTCCAACTGACTGAAGAATAATATCTACGTTAATATTATGTTTTGCAAGTGTATTGAAAATCTTAAATGCAGTACCTGGTTTGTCTTCTACACCCATTACTGAAATTCTCGCTGTATTTTTATCTGCCGCAACGCCGGTAATTAACATTTTTTCCACCTTTGCTACCTCCTTGACCAGGGTTCCTTCTTCTGTGTTCAGGCTGGATCGTACAACCAGCTCAACCCCGTATTTTTTCGCCATCTCTACAGAACGATTATGTAAAACCTTTGCCCCTGATGTTGCAAGCTCCAGCATCTCATCGTAGGTGATCTCTTCGATTTTGCGCGCATTCGGTACCACTCTCGGGTCTGCAGTGTAAACACCGTCTACGTCTGTATAAATCTCGCATTTGTCTGCATGCATTGCAGCCGCAAGTGCCACAGCTGTCGTATCGGATCCACCTCTTCCAAGTGTGGTATAGTCTCCATAATGGTTGACTCCCTGGAATCCGGTTACGATCACGACCTTACGGTTCTCCAGTTCATGGGTGATACGGTCTGTATCCACTCTTTTAAATCTTGCATTTCCGTTCCGCGCCGTAGAATGCATCTTTACCTGGAATGCATTCAGCGAGATTGCCGGAACATTCAAAAACTGAAGTGCCATTGCCATCAGTGCCACAGATACCTGCTCTCCCGTGGTAAGGAGCATATCAAGTTCTCGTTTTGATGGATACGGATTGATCTCAGCTGCCTTCTCAAGCAGTTCATCTGTTGTATCTCCCATTGCGGAAAGAACAACGATCACATCATTCCCCATCTGATACTCTTCTGCGCAGCGTCTTGCCACATTAAAGATCCTCTCTTTATCTGCAACCGAACTGCCGCCAAATTTCTTAACTACCAGCATAATTTCCTCCTACAGTTCCTGCATTTTTAGACTTCTTCTTCTACTCTTATCATATGCAGGATTTCCGGATAAGCTTTTGCTTTTTCCTCGTATTCTCCCTCGGTCATCACCGGTGTGACAAAACCGAATTCTCCATTGACTCCTGCCTCTACAAATCTTACTTCACCAAAATCATTGCCGATTCGTTCTTTGAGCGCATCCTCATTTCCACGGATTCGCACCAGGAACTTCTTGCTGGTCTTGCTTCTGTCTTCCAATGTAAGCTTTTCTTCGCTCCAGAAATTCATGATATCTCTGCCCTGATTCTGTACAACTGCCACAATGTCAGCCACAACCGCACTCGCAGTCGGAAGCTTTCCTGCCCCACTTCCGTAGAACATCGCATCTCCCAGCATATTCCCCTTTACAAATACGGCATTAAATACACCATTCACACTGTAAAGCGGATGTTCTGCATGAAGAAGCACCGGTGCAACTCCCGCATAAAGAGTTCCGTCCACATGCTTACATTCAGCAAGAAGTTTGATATTCATTCCCAGAGCCTTTGCATACTGCATATCTTCTGTTGTGATTTTTGTAATACCTTCGGTATAAATTTCTTCAAAATCCACGTATTTTCCTGAGATGATCGATGCAAGGATCGCGATCTTCCGGCATGCATCCTGTCCTTCCACATCAGCAGTCGGATCTGCCTCTGCAAATCCATTCTTCTGTGCTTCACGGAGAACCTCTTCATAGTTCGCTCCCTCGTAGAACATCCTGGTCATCATGTAATTGGTTGTTCCGTTCAGGATTCCTGCGATTTCTTCGATCTCATCACCTGTCAGGGATGATCCAAGTGCCCGGAGGATTGGAATCCCCCCTCCCACACTTGCTTCAAAAAGGAAATTCACATTCTTTTCCCGCGCTGTTTTAAGAAGTGCGGATCCATGCTTGGCAACCAACGCCTTATTGGATGTCACGACACTTTTTCCTGCTTCCAGCGCTTTTCTGACAAAGGTATTCGCCGGTTCCACACCGCCCATCACTTCTACTACAATTCCAATCTCCGGATCATTCAGGATAATCTCATAATCATGAACAATCTTTTCCTGGATCTTATCTCCCGGGAAATCCCTCAGATCCAGCACATATTTAACTTCAATTTCTTCTTTTGCCCGTGTCGCGATCAGCTTCTGATTTACATCCAGAACCTCTACCACACCAGAACCTACGGTACCATAACCCAATACTGCAATCTTCATCTTTTTGTCTACTCCCTGCCTACGATTTTCAAATAATGCACACCTGAATGCTGTTCAATCTCTTCCACCATCTCCGACAGATTCTTCGTTGTCTGCAACACCTCCACACTGAGCGTCAGTGTTGCCACCCCGTTGATCGGAATACTCTGGTGAATCGTCAGGATATTCGCCTGATACCTTGCCACCGCGTTTAAAAGCTCTGCCATAACCCCCGGTGTATCATCAAGCTGAATAACCATCGTAACAGTCCTTCCTTTTTCATTTTCGTGAAATGGGAAAATATCATCCTTATATTTATAGAAAGAACTTCTGCTGATACCGATCTCTTCTGTCGCTTCCTGAATAGTCATTCCACGTCTGGTTGCGAGCAGTCTCTTTGTCTCGACAACCTTTATGAGCACCTCCGGCACTGCTTTTTTCTTTACCACATAGTACTTTGTATTATCCATTGTTACTCCTCTGTTTCAGATAAGCATTGATAAATGGATCCAGCTCCCCATCCAGAACTGCGCTTACATTTCCGGTCTCTTCACCGGTACGGTGATCCTTGACCAGATTGTAAGGATGTAAAATATAGGATCGGATCTGGCTTCCAAAATTGATATCCTGAACTTCCCCCCGGATGCCGGATACCTTTTCTTCCTGCTCCTGCTTTTTCAAAAGATACAGCTTGGCTTTCAACATCTGCATCGCTTTGTCCTTATTAAAAAGCTGCGAACGTTCATTCTGGCACTGCACTACGATTCCTGTCGGAAGATGCGTGATCCGCACCGCAGACGAAGTCTTGTTGATATGCTGTCCTCCGGCTCCGCTCGAACGGTAGGTATCGATCCGCAGGTCATCGTCATTCAGCTCAATGTCAATATCATCTTCAATATCCGGTATCACATCACAGGATGCAAAAGATGTCTGCCTCTTGCCTGCTGAATTGAACGGAGAAATACGCACCAGACGGTGCACTCCCTTTTCTGACTGAAAATAGCCATATGCATTATCTCCCGTTACTTCAAACGTGATTCCTTTCAGTCCGGTAATATCTCCATCCTGATAGTCCAGCACGGTTATCTGAAATCCTTTTGACTGTGCATATCTTGTATACATACGATACAGCATATTTGCCCAGTCACAGCTGTCTGTTCCTCCGGCTCCTGCATGCAGTGTCACGATTGCATTGCAGGAATCATATTCTCCCGAAAGAAGCGTCCGGATCCTGAGATCTTCAAATTCTTTTTCAAATTTAGCGATCTCACGCTGGATCTCTTTGATCATCTCCCGGTCTTCTTCCTCTTCCGTAAGTTCGATCAGTGCATTGATATCTTCATATGAACTTTCCAGATCCCGGACCTCCTTCACACAGTCCTGCATTTTCCGGAGTTCCTTCATAATCCTCTGCGAAAGCTCTGTCTTGTCCCAGAACCCCGGTTCTTCTATCTTTCTTTCCAGCTCTTCAATCCGTTTTTCTTTGCCTGCCAGGTCAAAGTGAATCCCTCATTTCCTTCAGGGGTTCTTCATACGCATTTAATGTCTGCTTAAATCCGTCTAATTCAACCACTGTATCACCTCAAATCTCATAAAATTATATAAAAATCCAAACAGTCGTATTTATTTTCTTCCACAGCACTGTTTGTATTTCTTGCCGCTTCCACACGGGCATGGATCATTTGGATATATCTTTTTCTCGGCACGTACCTTTGGACCCTTTGCAACACTGTCATCTTTATTGGTACCGGTTACCTTTGCAACCTGTTCTCTTTCAACCTTCTGTTCTACATTGACATGGAAGAGAAGTCTGACTGTATCCACTTCGATTGCACGTGTCATTTCACCGAACATATCATATCCGATCATCTTGTATTCAACCAGAGGATCTCTCTGTCCGTAAGCCTGCAGACCGATTCCCTGACGTAACTGATCCATATCATCAATGTGATCCATCCATTTTGCATCGATCACACGCAGAAGGAACACACGCTCCACCTCACGCAGATGCTCTGCTTCCGGGAACTGTGCTTCTTTTTCTTCGTATGCTTTTGCAGCACGTTCTTTCAGGAGATGCTTGATCTCTTTTGGCTCTTTATCCTTTGCATCCTCCTCCGTAACCGGCGGAAGCGTTGGAATCACATCCAGAAGTTCACGGTTCATTGCTCCAAGATCCCATTCTTCAAAATCCTGTTCCTCAGAAAGATTGGCATCGACAGTATTTTCCACAAAGTCTGTGATCATATGGAAGATAGAATCTCTCATATTCTCACCGTCAAGGACTCTGCGTCTTTCATCGTAGATGATCTCTCTCTGTTCATTCATTACCTGGTCATATTCAAGCAGGTTCTTACGAATACCAAAGTTATTGCTCTCAATCTTCTTCTGAGCCTTCTCAATCGCACTTGAAAGCATCTTGTGCTCGATCTGTTCTCCTTCTTCTACTCCAAGCTTGGTAAATACATCCATCAGTCTCTCGGAACCGAACAGACGCATCAGGTCATCCTCCAGAGAAATATAGAATCTGGATTCTCCCGGATCGCCCTGACGTCCGGCACGTCCACGCAACTGGTTGTCAATACGACGGGATTCATGACGTTCTGTACCGATGATCTTCAGTCCGCCGGCTGCTCTTGATTCTTCATCAAGCTTGATATCCGTACCACGGCCTGCCATGTTGGTTGCGATCGTAACAGCCCCATGCTGTCCTGCCTGTGCAACGATCTCAGCCTCCAGTTCATGGAACTTGGCATTCAGTACATTATGTTTTACGCCGCGTTTACTGAGCATCTTACTGAGGAGCTCGGAAGTTTCGATCGTGATCGTACCAACCAGAACCGGCTGTTCTTTTTCATGCGCTTCACAGATAGCATCAATAACCGCGTTAAATTTCTCTTTCTTTGATTTGTAAACGGCATCCTCCAGGTCAATTCTCTGTACCGGAACATTCGTCGGAATCTCAATAACGTCCATTCCGTAAATATCACGGAACTCCTGTTCCTCTGTGAGGGCTGTACCTGTCATACCGGATTTCTTCTCATATTTATTAAACAAATTCTGGAATGTAATGGTAGCCAGAGTCTTGCTTTCTCTCTTGACCTTTACATGCTCTTTTGCTTCGATTGCCTGATGAAGTCCGTCAGAATAACGGCGTCCCGGCATGATACGTCCGGTAAATTCATCAACGATCAGGACCTCATCATCTTTTACTACATAATCCTGGTCACGGAACATCAGATTATGTGCACGCAGTGCCAGAATGATGTTGTGCTGGATCTCCAGGTTCTCCGGGTCAGCAAGGTTCTCAATATGGAAGAACTTCTCAACCTTCTTCACACCCTCTTCGGTCAGGTTGATATTCTTTTCTTTTTCATTGACAATGAAGTCTCCGGTCTCTTCGATCTCTTCTCCCATAATGGCGTTCATCTTAGAGAATTCCCCGCTTGCTTCACCTCTCTCCAGCTGTCTTGCCAGAACATCACATGCTTCGTAAAGTCTGGTTGACTTTCCACTCTGTCCGGAAATGATAAGCGGTGTTCTCGCTTCATCGATCAGAACTGAGTCAACCTCATCGATAAGTGCATATTTCATACCGCGCTGTACCAGCTGTTCTTTGTAGATAACCATGTTATCACGGAGGTAATCGAAACCAAGTTCATTATTCGTCACATAAGTGATATCGCAATTATACGCTGCACGTCGTTCATCATTATCCATCTGGTTCAGAACAACTCCAACAGTCAGTCCCAGGAATTCATGAACCTTTCCCATCCACTCAGCATCACGCTTTGCCAGATAGTCGTTGACTGTTACAATATGCACCCCTTCTCCGGTCAGTGCATTTAAGTATGCCGGCAGTGTAGATACAAGTGTTTTACCTTCACCGGTCTTCATCTCGGCAATACGGCCCTGATGCAGGATGATACCCCCGACCATCTGTACACGGTAGTGGCGCATTCCAAGTACACGGACAGCTGCCTCTCTTACAACAGCAAACGCTTCCGGAAGAAGATCGTCCAGTGTCTCTCCTTTTGCAAGCCTCTCCTTGAATTCTTTCGTCTTTTCTTTCAATTCCTCATCGGAGAGCTTCTGCATCTCCGGCTCCAGCGCATCAATATGATCCACGATCGGGTAGATTCGCTTCAATTCATGTTCGCTGTGCGTTCCAAATATCTTTTCAATAATTCCCATTTTATTAAGCTCCTTATATTCCTTGCTTATCACTTCTGTCTGAAGTGTTTTGCTTTTTTCCGCTATAGATAGACAGTATCCATTGTAGCACCATTTCTTTTATTCTTCAATCAGTTTATTTCACCGGTTCTGTCAGCTCGGCATACGGGATCTTACCGCCAAAAAGATCCAGTGCACTGCCGATCGTATAGTCCAGCTTTTCCCCGCTGATCCGTGCAAACTCCCGCAGATCCTCCATGCTTCCAATTCCACCGGCATAGGTGATCGGAAGTCCGTTCCACGCCGCAAGCATCCTGACCAGATCCTCCTCTGTACCAGATGCTTTTCCTTCTACATCAACCCCGTGAACCAGAAATTCATCACACCATCCGGACAGCTCTTCCAGGACCTCCGGTATCAGTCTGAGCTCGGTAAATGTCTGCCATCTGTTGGTTACAATATAATAACTGTTCTCGCGCCTCCGGCAGCTGAGATCCAGTACCAGATGCTCTTTCCCTACTGCCTTTTTCAGCCGGTCCAGCCGGTCATACCGCACTTGTCCATTCTGAAATACATAGGATGTAACGATCACATGACTTGCCCCTTCCTCCAGATACTCTGCAGCATTTTCTGCAGTAATTCCTCCGCCGATCTGCATTCCGCCCGGATAGGCATGTAGTGCTTTCAGTGCCTGTGCCTTTGTCGCATCATAGTATTCCGATGCCGGCGGATTCAGCAAAATAATGTGTCCTCCGGTAAGTCCATCTTTCTTATACATTGTCGCATAATAATCTGCATCCTGTCTGGATATGTAATTTTCTACCGCTGCATTTCCCGCATCTTTCAGGCTGCCACCCACAATCTGCTTGACTGCACCATTATGAATATCTATACATGGTCGAAATTTCATGAAGTCCTCCGCTTTTTCTGTTGATCTCGTCTTTACATACCGTCATATTGTATCACACCCACGGACATTTTACTACCTTTTGTCTGTAAAAAAGGCAAGACTTTTCCGCAAAGTCTTGCCTTTTCCCTATTCCTGACCATCTATTGTATGATTATCATTTACATTCCGGTCCTCTGTCCTGTTTCTGGTCATATCATCGACTCCGTCTTCCACATCATCTACTGCATCCTCAACACCATCTCCGATATCGTTTGTGACATCATTTACCGTTCCATTCTGATTCGTCCCACCGGTATTCGTATCCGGATTTGCAGCGTTATCACCATTTCCACACGCCGTAATTCCTCCCATCAGCATCACACAGGTAAAAACCAGAACCATTCTTCTTAGATATTGCATGTTGTAATTCTCCTTTTTCTGTAAAATACTTGTACTATTACTATCCGCAGAAAAAGGATTTTTATACTTATTTTTAAATTTTTTCGATGATCTGACCACTTCTGTAAGCGTCCAGCAATGCCTCCAGATCCGCGATCCGTTCCTTCAGTACTTTTCCAACATCAGTATCTCCTACCGTCTTGCGTTCGAGTGTCCGTTTTACGATCACACTGTCCGAATGGATATCTCTTTCTTTTTCAATAGCTGCCTCCGTCGATTCAAACGGATCATGCGCCGCAAGGATCAGTCCATAGGAATTATAGATCAGCGTGTATCCTGCAATTCCGGTTTCTTTCTGGTACGCTTTTGAAAATCCGCCATCAATAACAAGCACTTTTCCACCACATTTGACCGGATTCTCTCCATTTTTCGTTTTCACCGGAACATGTCCGTTGATGATATGGGAAATTTCTCTGTCCAGGCCAAATTCATCCAGAATTCCGTTCATCACATTTTCATCTTCAAGAAGAAGATAATACGCATTCTTTTTCTCTTTCCACAGCTCCTTTTCTGCAAGGAAATAACGCTCAAAGGTCGCCATTTTATCTTTGCCGAAAAGAGGAGAATTCGCACCCTGCCAGATATACCACATCAGGTCACGCCCTTTTTTCTTTTCATCCGGATCTACCGCAAAAAATCCTTTTCTCACATAGGACTCCATCACATCATAAAGTGTCCTTCCCTGATAGCTTTTACCGTATATCTTTACCTTTCTGAGTGATCCGTCATCATTCAGTGGAACACAGCCGTGATACAGCAGATTGGAATTGTAAATCTTGTAAAGACTTCCTTTGTTCAAAAGGAAACGCATATGCCTCTGCAATTTTTCACAGCTCTGGAACGCTTTTACCAGGCGGTTCATGATCTCTTCTTCTTCAGCTGAAAGCTGATATGGATTCTTCGGATCTATTGTCGGAAAATAATCATCCAGAAGCTGATAGATTTTTCCTCCTATCGTTATAGTCCCTTCCTCGTAGTTGATCTTATCCAGAAAGTTTCTTCTCTGGAAACCAAATTCCGGATAAAGCTCTGCTGCCTGTCCTTCTACTTTGAACTGGATAACAGAAATTGCCTTGTGCATTTTCATATTCAGTTCCATCTCCTGTGGTTTGCAGTTGTCCTGCCCTTTTAATAAAAAGCATTCACAGGGATCTTTTGCATACTGTTTCCACGCGAAAGTTGCAAGTGGAAGCAGATTGATCCCATATCCATCCTCCAGAATATCCAGATTCCCATAGCGGGCACAGATACGGATTACATTCGCAATACAGCATTTCTGCCCCGCTGCCGCTCCCATCCACAGGATATCATGATTCCCCCACTGGATGTCCACCGAATGATACTCCATCAGCTTGTCCATGATCAGATGCGGTCCCGGACCTCTGTCGTAAATATCACCGACAATATGCAGGTGATCCACAACCAGACGCTGGATCAGTTCACACAAGGCTACAATAAATTCCTCCGCTCTTCCGATCTGGATAATTGTACTGATGATCGAATTATAATATGATTCCTTATCTGTCATTCCTGACTTTTCTGTGATCAGTTCCTCGATCACATATGCAAAATCCTTCGGGAGTGCTTTTCTGACCTTCGATCTGGTATATTTGCTCGCCGAACGTTTTGCTACCTCGATCAGACGGTACAGCATGATCTTGTACCAGTCATCCATATTCTGTTCTTCTTCCCGGATCCGCTCCATCTTCTCCCGTGGATAGTAGATCAAGGTTGCCAGTGTCTGCTTGTCCCGGCTGCTCATTGTGTTTGCAAATACATCATCGACCTTGCGCTTTACCGAACCCGATCCGTTCTTCAGCACATGTGCAAACGCTTCATATTCTCCGTGAATATCCGTCAGAAAATGTTCCGTTCCTTTTGGAAGATTCACGATTGCCTGTAAGTTAATAATTTCTGTGGACGCAGCTGCGATTGATGGAAATAATTCCGACAGCCCTTCCAGATATTTCTCCTCTAATGCTTTCATAACTTCCTCCCTCTTGTATAAAAGCTTTTTCTGCTTACAGTCCGATCACATCACTCATATCGTACATTCCTGCCGGTTTTCCAGCCAGGAATTTGGCAGCTTCAACTGCACCTTTTCCAAAAATTGCTTTTGAATATGCAGTGTGGTGGAATTCGATCACTTCATCTGCCCCCGCAAAGATGACGTCATGCTGTCCAACGATCGTACCTCCACGTACTGCAACGATCCCGATTTCGTTTTTCTCACGTTTTTTTCGTTCATGGCTGCGGTCATAATTGTATACATACTGGTCAGCCATCGCTTCATTAATCGAATCTGCAAGTGCGATCGCTGTTCCACTTGGAGCATCAACTTTCTGATTATGATGTTTTTCTACAATTTCAATATCAAAGCCTGCCGGAGCAAGAACCTTTGCTGCATCCTTTAAAAGCTTCATCAGAAGATTGACTCCCAGTGACATATTTGCAGAACGGAGAACCGCAACTTTTTCTCCTGCTTCTTTCACCTTTGCAAGCTGTTCCTCAGAAAGTCCTGTTGTGCAAAGAACAACCGGAAGAGTTTTCTCCACACATACATCCAGGAGCTCATCAACTGCTGCTGCGTTTGAGAAATCAATCACAACATCTGCCTGCACATCACACTCTGCAAGGCTTGTAAATACCGGGTACGGATTCTCGATTCCGGTGAATTTATCAATACCTGCCACGATCTCGATCACATCATCCTCCTTTACAAGTCCCGAGATCACCTGTCCCATTTTTCCGTTACATCCATGCATAATTGCCTTAACCATTTTGTATTCCTCCTTGTTATCTCCATTTTCTTGTGTATCTTTTCACAAATTCCTGTATAGCACAAAAGGAACTGATGGATACTCCAGTCAGTCCCTTTTCTCTATAATCTGACCCTTTATTATGCCAGTTTAATTCCAAATGCTTCCAGTTCTTTTGCAAGCTGTGCTGTATGTGCTTCTGTCATCTCTGTCAAAGGCATACGCAAAGGACCTGCCTGCCATCCCATCAGATTTAAAGCCTTTTTAACCGGAATCGGATTCACTTCACAGAATAACTTCTCGATCAGCGGAATCGCATCCAGCTGCATCTTACAGCTTCCCTTGACATCTCCTTCAAAGAACTTTGCACAGATGTCATGTGTATACTGCGGAGCCACGTTCGCAAGAACTGAGATGACACCCTTTCCTCCAACAGAAAGGAGCGGTACGATCTGGTCATCATTGCCTGAATACAGATCGATCTTGCCATCTGTCAGCTGCATGATCTTTGAAATCTGGGAAATATTGCCTGATGCTTCTTTTACCGCAACAATATTCTCTATATTTTTATGTAAAGCTGCAACTGTCTCCGGAGCAATATTCACACCGGTACGGCTCGCCACACTGTAAAGGATAATTGGTGCTTTTGCTTCTTTTGCAACAGCGGTATAATGTGCGATCAGTCCGTCCTGTGTACATTTGTTATAATATGGTGTTACAAGCAGCAGTCCGTCTGCACCGTCTTCTACTGCCTCTTTTGACATCTGGATCGTTGTGTAGGTACTGTTGGAACCGGTACCTGCGATCACCGGGATTCTTCCCTTGACACGCTCGATCGCAAATTTGATGCATTCCATGTGCTCTTCTTCTGATAAAGTAGAGGATTCACCTGTTGTTCCGCAGATGATAATACTGTCGGTCCCATGTGTACAATGGTAGTCCAGCATTTCATCCAGTTTGTCATAATTTATACTCTCGTCCTCATGAAACGGCGTTACAAGTGCCACTCCTGATCCTGTAAATATAGCCATAATATTCCTCCTGACATGTTGCTTTATGATACTAAACGATCAAATCAAGTTTAGCATTAAATGCAGGCACTGTCAATCAGAGTCTTTTCCAGTTTACTGACCGAAACTTCATAAGCAACCCTCTTTTCTGTCTCGGTATCTGAAATCCGTTTTACATATTCCCTGCTCTGGATCCTTCCCAGAAGCTGTACATGCTCTCCCACTTCAAAGCCGGAGGCATATCTTGCATTTCTCCCCCAGCAGATACATGGAATGTAATCCGATTTTCCATATGGGCGGTTAACCGCAAGCAAAAGATCTGCAATCTCCCTTCCAAGCGGTGTCTTCCGGTAGATCGGTTCCTTGCAGATATAGCCATCCAGCCAGATACTGTTGGTCTTTGTCCCGTCAGGTTCTTCTTCCATAAAGGAAATCTCCCGTACAAATACGGATAATACCAGACGGTTTTTCTGCTCTTCATGCCGATTGTAAGAGCGGAACTGTCCGTGCACCATAATATACTCTCCGGTATAATCCTGTGTCACGTCGATCAGCCTCTCTGAGATCATCAGCGGAATACGGTCTTCTGAATTGCTCAGTCTTTTCACTTCTACCTCTACCATATAAAAGCCTTCTCCAAAGACCTCATGGCTGAATGAAAATTCAGTTGCTACCTTTCCCATGATCGTTACCTGGTTATTTTCAATAATCTTATCTGACATAATAATGTAAATCTCCTTCCTCTTCGCAGGCGTATTTTACCGCGTTCTTACTCTTGATCACTATCTAATCTATGAAGCTTTTCCAGTTTTTAGAACAAAAAGTAACCTCTTTTTTTGCAGAAAGTCAAATTTTTTTCTTTCTACTTGTAAATTTTTCAAAATGTGATAAACTATACGGGTTGTAACTTTAAATAGGTAATAAGAAGGGTTTTGAGAATATGAAGACAAAACGTGAAGACATTAGAAATATTGCTATCATCGCCCATGTTGATCATGGTAAAACAACATTAGTAGATGAACTTTTAAAACAGAGCGGTGTTTTCCGTGAAAATCAGGAAGTAGCCGAACGAGTAATGGATTCCAACGATATCGAACGTGAACGTGGAATTACCATTCTTTCCAAAAACACTGCAGTTGTTTATAAAAATACAAAGATCAATATCATTGACACTCCTGGACATGCCGATTTCGGCGGAGAAGTAGAACGTGTCCTTAAGATGGTCAATGGAGTGGTTCTTCTGGTTGACGCTTTTGAAGGTGCCATGCCACAGACCAAATTCGTTTTGAAAAAAGCTCTTGCACTGAAGCTCCCGGTTATCGTATGTATCAACAAGATCGACCGTCCGGAAGCACGTCCGGATGAAGTTATCGATGAAGTTCTTGAACTTCTCATCGATCTTGGCGCATCCGACGAACAGCTTGACTGCCCGTTCCTTTTTGCTTCTGCAAGAGACGGATATGCAACTTACAATATCGACGATGAACCGAAAGACATGGTTCCTCTGTTTGAGACCATCCTGGATTACATCCCGGCTCCGGAAGGAGATCCTGATGCAGGTACACAGATGCTGATCAGCACCATCGATTACAATGAATACGTTGGCCGTATCGGTGTTGGAAAAGTCGATAACGGAACGATTTCTGTCAACCAGGATGTAGTTGTTGTAAACCATCATGATCCGGACAAACAGAAAAAAGTAAAGATCAGCAAATTATATGAATTTGACGGTCTGAATAAAGTAGAAGTAAAAGAAGCAGGCATCGGTTCTATCGTTGCAATCTCCGGTATTGCAGATATTTCCATCGGTGATACGATCTGTTCGCCGGACAATCCGGTTCCGATCGAATTCCAGAAGATTTCCGAGCCTACGATCGCAATGCAGTTCGTTGTCAACGACAGTCCGTTTGCAGGACAGGAGGGTAAATTCGTCACTTCCCGTCACCTCCGTGACCGTCTGTTCCGTGAACTGAATACAGACGTCAGCCTTCGTGTTGAAGAGACAGACAACACAGACAGCTTCAAGGTATCCGGACGTGGAGAGCTTCATCTTTCCGTCCTCGTTGAAAACATGCGTCGTGAAGGTTATGAATTCGCAGTCAGCAAAGCCGAAGTTCTTTACAAAAAAGACGAAAACGGCAAGCAGCTCGAGCCAATGGAAACCGTATACATTGATGTACCGGATGAATTTACAGGTATAGTTATTGATAAATTAAGCCAGAGAAAAGGCGAACTCCGCAACATGGGAATGTCTAATGGCGGATACACCCGTCTTGAATTCTCCATCCCGTCAAGAGGTCTGATCGGTTATCGTGGAGAATTCCTGACCGATACAAAAGGTAACGGTATCATGAACACAGCCTTTGACTGCTACGCTCCGTATAAAGGAGATATCCAGTACAGAAGCCAGGGATCCCTGATCGCATTCGAGACAGGTGAAGCTGTAGCTTACGGTCTGTTCAACGCACAGGATCGTGGAACACTCTTCATCGGACCTGGTGAAAAGGTTTACTCCGGTATGGTAATCGGTCAGAATGCGAAGACAGATGATATCGAACTGAATGTATGTAAGACCAAACACCTTACCAATACCCGTTCTTCAAGTGCTGATGAAGCCTTAAAGCTTACTCCGCCGAGAATCCTCAGTCTGGAAGAAGCACTTGATTTCATCGATACCGATGAACTTCTGGAAGTCACACCGAAGAGCCTGCGTATCCGTAAAAAGATTCTGGATCCGAAACTCCGTAAGAGAAGCAATTTCCAGTAAAAAACTATAGATTTTTCTTTACACTTCCCCCTTGTATCCGTTACAATCTTTGTATACAACGAACAAGGGGGATTTTTTATGAAAAAATACTTAAACGCAGCACTCCATAAGCTGACCGTACTTCTGGAATTTATCATTTCATTCGTTCTGGCTGCCGGAATCATCATTCTGCTTGTCCAGCTGATCCTGTCCATGCCAAATGTTCCGGATCTGAATATTTATCCAAATTACGAAGACCTGGTAGAAACCTGTTTCAATCTGATCATTGGTGTCGAGCTGATCCGTATGCTTTATCAGCACAAGCCTTCCACTGTGTTTGAGGTGCTGTTATTTGCCATCGCCAGACAGGTGATCATGGCACATAACAATCCGGTATCCAGCCTGATCGGTGTGATCTCCATCGCACTTTTATTTGCAACCAGAAAGTTCCTTTTTATTGAATTTGATGAATCTGAGAAAATTATTTTCCGTGCTACTACAAAAGCACGAATTGTAAACAGCATCCTGCACGTCCATATTCCATATGAAGATGAACAAACCTTATATGACGTGATCACTAAAAGATTTGAACAGGAAAAAACAGAAATTGGTGTTGGTGCAAGTACATTCTTCGATAATTTTGGTCTGCGCGTTGCCAAAATGCATAACGGCAAGATCAGTCGTATCGAAGTAATCCGCTCCATACATTGACAGAATTTTCTGATAATTCAGTTTTCTTTACAGAATTTTAATAATTTTTTTGCATTTACCATTGCATCTCTCCCCTATGATAGAGTATAATGTAGCTATAGCCGGAAGGATATAAAAACTATCTATACATCCTGCCGGTCAAGCTCTTATAGATGCACTTATCTCCGTACATACTATGAGAAATATGAGAAAAAAGGAGTTGAGCTGTATGAATTTTATCATTAGCGGAAGAAACATTGACATCACACCTGGTCTCAGACAGGCTGTAGAACAGAAATTAGGAAAACTGGAAAAGTATTTTACTCCTGAAACTGACATTATCGTTACACTCAGTGTAGAAAAAGAACGTCAGAAAATCGAAGTTACGATCCCTGTAAAAGGAAACATTATCCGTTCCGAGCAGGAAAGCAGCGATATGTATGTATCCATTGATCTCGTAGAAGAAATTATCGAGCGTCAGCTCAGAAAGTATAAAACCAAACTGATTGCAAAACAGCAGGGCGGACATGATTTCCGTCAGGAATTTATTGAATCCGATACTTCGGCAGCAGAGTCAGACGAGATTGAGATCGTCCGTACCAAACGTTTCGGCATCAAACCAATGTTCCCGGAGGATGCCTGCATTCAGATGGAACTTCTCGGACATAACTTCTACGTATTCAGCAATGCTGAGACAGACGAAGTCAATGTCGTATATAAGAGAAAGAATGGAACCTACGGTCTGATCGAACCGGAATTCCAGTAAACCAATAAGCTCATACAGAGAACCTGCTGTCTGCAGTTCCTCCTGTATACTAAGACATTAAAACCCCTATACAGAACGGATTCTCCGTTCTGTATAGGGGTTCTTTTTCCTGTTCTATTCCTCAAAAACCAGGATTTCTTTTCCATCCTCCGCAAAATAGCAGCTGTCTCCTTTTTCGATCACAGCCTGTCCATTTGTTCCCTCTGTAATCTCGGAAACCACACATTGCTCCTGATCATAAGGCAGAATCACTTTCATCAGCACTTTATCCGTATACTGTGTATCCTGCACACTGATCTGCCGTTGTCCGAGGATATACTGGATCTTCCCAAGTCCGGTATAATCCGTTCCAATCTCATACCGGTAACCCAGGCGCTTTGTGATCACAGTACTTGCCTGAAGACCTTCCTTTACTGCTCCCTGATAAGCCCGCACCAGACCACCTGTTCCCAGAAGCGTCCCGCCAAAATACCTGGTCACAACAACCGCCGTATCGTGAAGACCTTCCCCTGTAAGCACATCCAGCATCGGTTTTCCTGCTGTACCTGCAGGCTCCCCGTCATCACTACATCTCAGAGTTGGATTTGTTACACCGATCACATAAGCAAAACAGTTATGTCTTGCGTCCCAGTATTTTTTCTTCACTTCTTCTATAAATGCCAGTACTTCTTCTTCTGAGTGTACCGGTCTTACCGTTGCGATAAAACGGGATTTCTTTTCAACAATTTCCCCTTCTCCTCCCCGGTATACTGTTTTGTATTCTTCCTGCATGTCTGCGTTTTTCCCTTCATTTTCCTTATATTTTCACTATTCCCAGTATACAAATCTATTTCTTCAGATGCAAGAAAATTACAAAAATGTTACAATTTCCCTATATTTCCGAAATTTTTCTTAATTTTGTAAAATGGAACATTGAAGTTTTCAATTTTTCCTTTATTTAGATTATCAAGTTTGATATAATATTGCAATATGAAGGAGGAAGCATTCATGAATTATGGAAAGCGAAAAGCTTCTAAAAAACAAAAACGCATAACATCGAAAAAGAATATGCACAAAAAGAAACTGGGCGTTCGCCTTTTTAAAGGTTTTCTATTATGTATCTTTGTCTGCTGTATCCTCGCAGCGATCGGAGGTGGCTTTATCATCAAGCATGTGATTGATAATGCACCTGAGATTACAGCTGACAGCATCAAACCACAGGGTTATACGTCCACCGCACTTGCAGATGACGGCACGACAACAATAGCCGAATTCACCGGTGCAGGTGCCAACCGTGTATATAAGACGATTGATCAGATCCCGAAGGATCTGCAGCATGCATTCGTCGCAATCGAAGACTCCCGTTTTTACAAGCATAACGGTATTGATATTCAAGGTATTATCCGTGCTTTTGTTGTTGGTATCACTCATGGTGGCAACTTCTCTGAAGGAGCCAGTACCATTACCCAGCAGCTGATCAAGAACAATGTCTTCCCTGACTTTGTAAATGAAAACACTTTTGAAGAAAAGCTGGAACGTAAGATCCAGGAACAGTATCTCGCAATTCAGGTTGAAAAGCAGCTTGATAAAGATTCAATCCTTGAAAGCTACCTGAACACGATCAACCTTGGTCAGGACTGTCTGGGAGTACAGTCAGCTGCACAGAGATATTTTAATAAGGATGTCAATGAACTTAACCTTTCCGAATCTGCAACCATCGCTGCAATCACACAGAATCCGGGAAGATACAATCCGATCACCAATCCGGAAGACAACGCAACCCGCCGCAAAAAAGTTCTGGATAATATGCTCGATCAGGGCTGGATCGACCAGGCTGCCCATGATGAAGCACTGGCAGATGACGTATATTCCAGAATTCAGAACGTAAATACACGGATCGAAGAGACCAACACCGTCAACTCTTATTTTGTTGATGCCCTGTCTGAGCAGCTGATCGAAGATCTCACCTCAGAAGACGGACTTGGATATTCCCAGACACAGGCAGAGAACGCACTGTACAGCGGTGGTCTCACCATTTATTCAACTCAGAATCTTACGATGCAGAACATCTGTGATGAAGAATTGAATGATGACAACAATTATCCGGCCAATATTGACTGGGGTGTTGATTATGCCCTCACAGTCTATCATACTGATGGCTCGGTAGATAACTACAGTGCCGGACACCTGAAACAATTCGGGGCAGATCAGTACGGTGATGATGAAGGACTTCTCTTCGGATCACAGGAAGCTGCACAGGAAAGAATTGACGCATTCCGTAACAGTCTTCTCCAGGATGGCGAGACCTATGATGAGTATGTCAACCTCTCTCCACAGCCGCAGACTTCACTGACCATCATCGATCAGAAAACAGGGCAGATCAAAGCTCTTGTCGGTGGCCGTGGACAAAAGACAACCAACCGTGGACTGAACCGCGCATACAAGGGTTCTACCCGTAACGCAGGTTCTACATTCAAGATTCTTGCCGTATACGCTCCGGCATTGGACAGCGCAGATCTTACACTTGCTACCACCGAAGTTGATGAAGAATACTACTATCAGCACGACCTGGAACATCATCAGGTTCATAACTGGTGGGGCGATTACTATAAAGGTACCGTAACATACCGTCAGGCGATCGAACAGTCCATGAACATCATTGCGGTAAAGACATTGAATAAGATTGGTATCAATCTTGGTTTTGAATACTGCGAGAAATTTGGTCTTTCCACACTTACCGAAGACGATGCTGTAGAGTCTCTTGCTCTTGGTGGTATTTCCCATGGTGTTTACAACTATGAACTGACAGCAGCCTATGCATCCATTGCAAACGGCGGTGTATATAACAAACCATCCCTGTACACAAAGGTATTGGATCATGATGGTAATGTCCTGATCGACAACTCCAATCCGGAAAGCCACACTGTGATCAAAGATACAACTGCAGCACTTCTTACCAACGCCATGCAGGATGTTGTCACAAAGGGTACTGCAACCGATGCACAGCTCAATAATATGCCTGCATCCGGTAAATCCGGTACAACCTCCGACAACCGTGACTTCTGGTTCGAAGGATTTACACCGTATTATACCTGTGGTATCTGGATGGGTTACGATGGTAACCAGGAAATGTCTGAAGGAAGCTGGAACTATCATTTCAAGATCTGGGCTAAGATCATGAACCGGATCGATGAAGCTTTGGGACTAACCTACAAAGACTTCGCGATGCCAGGTTCTCTCGTTCAGAAGAGCGTATGTACAATTTCCGGTAAACTTGCCGGTTCCGGCTGTCCGTCACAGACCGAATGGTTTGATCCGGATACTGTCCCGACCGAGACATGTTCCGGACATGCAAGCAAGTCAACTACCACAAACAGTACAAAAAATTCGAATGACAAATCCGATTCTAATAGTACAACGGGTGGAAACTCCTCCGGTAACTCTACCGGCACTAATGGGGATACTACCGGTGGTACCGGCGGTGATTCCGGCAATACCGGCGGTGGCACTGATTCCGGTAATAATAGTGGCAATTCTGGTAATACCGGTGGCGATTCCGGTAATACTGGTGGCGATTCCGGTAATACCGGTGGCGATTCCGGTAATACCGGTGGCGGCACTGATTCCGGCAATACCGGCGGCTCAGATTCTGGCAATGGACAATAAGAATCTATCATCCAATTAGAAAAAGAGATCAGTGAATATTTGAAATTCACTGATCTCTCTTTTTTATCTATCAATCTGGTTTCTATTTCTGATATACGATCTTACCTTCAATCATCGTATAGTATACCATCGCATCGGTATCAAGTCCGAGTTTTCCTTTCATTACAATAATATCTGCATCTTTTCCTTCTTCCAGGCTTCCCAGACGGTCTTCTACGCCCAGCACTTTTGCAGCATTGATCGTAACCGTTCTTACTGCTCTCTCCTGTGCAAGTCCTTCACGCACTGCTTCTCCCACATGATGATACAGGGATTCTTCACTCAGAATCGGTGAATCAGTGATCATCGCCACATTCACCCCTCTGTCATCCAGCATTTTTACAGCTTCCACATCGATTTTTCTACGTTCTCCAGGGCTACGGTAAGTTGCAATCGGTCCGTAGCATATATCGCATCCGCTTTCCACGATTTCATCCAGATAATCGGTTGCTCCCCATGCATGTTCTAATGAGAAGTGTACGTTGTATTTTTTCGCAATCTCGATTGCTGTGAGCATATCATACTGTGTACAGTGGATCTTACATGGAATTTCTCCTTTTAAAGCCAGGCAAAGAGCTTCCATATCCGGATCATACTCCACTTCTTTATTCTGTTCTTTGTCTTCCATGTATTTCTTTGCTTTTGCAAAGGTATCATCCAGAACCTTAGCGATTCCCATTCTTGTCATCGGAAGTCTTCTCTGATCTCCGTATGTATTTTTCGGATTACCGCCAAGAGCAATCTTTACAGCACATGGAGATTTGATTGTCATATCAAACACATTGTTTCCATAAGTTTTAAGTGCAAACGGAAGTCCGCAAAATACATTTCCGCTTCCCGGAGTCAGAAGCATGGTTGTGATTCCGTGCTCATAAGCTACTTTAAATTCTCTTGCTTTTGGATTTGTTCCAAAACGTGCATCAACAGAAAGAGTAACCGGATTTGTCATCTCATTGGCATCGTCTACACCCGGATCCACATTGAAATCAAATAATCCGATGTGAGAATGTGCATCGATAAGTCCCGGAAGAACATAATATCCTTCTGCCTCAATGAGCTTATCTCCATCCTCTAAGCAGTCTTCACTGATATGTTCTGCTACTTCTTTGATCTTTGTTCCTTCGACGAGAATATCCCCCTGAAAGATGCCCTTATCCTCTGTCATTGTATACAAAATACCATTTTTGATTAATGTCTGCATTACGATAATACCACCTTTCCATTTATCATACAAAACTGTACGTGTGCCGCATAAGATTTTACAGGATGATCACTGTAAATTGTGATGTCCGCGTCTTTTCCAACTTCGATACTTCCGATCTGATCTGCAACACCAAGCATCTCGGCTGGCTGGATCGTCATCATTTTTACTACATCCTCGGCATCGATTCCTGCACGATATACTTCGATTGCACTCCAGATGAATACTTCTCTACCTTCAGAAGCACCTTTGCATGTGTTTGTAAATGCGATGCGGTTTCCGTTTTCTACCAGTTCTTTTAATCTGGAAAGGTCGATTTCATGTTTGGAAATCTGTGACAGATTGCTGAAATTACCAAAGATAATTCCAACTTTCTTTTCTTTCAGTTCTTCAATCGCATCGCCAAATTCAAATCCATCTACGATTGTAAGCTGGATATCTTCATCTTTCAGAAGCTCCATAAGACACTGAATCTCACCTGCAGTTTCTGCAGCGATGACAAATGGCATCTGATATTTCTTCAAAAGGTCATCTTTTCTGATTGCTTCTTTGAGCAAATGGAAAATTCCCATTCTTGTTTTCGGCATCTGGTTACTTGCACCATATACATCCTTAACGGTTGAGCATACGCTCCCCTTCATTGCTGCGTGCTCTTTTACAATACGGTTTGCCATATGATCCGGAGCTGTCTTACACACTGTAATCTGTCCTCCGATCACATTGCTGTGATCCGGTGAAAATCCAACAGATGTAATTCCTGATTTGTAGAATTCCTGTGCATTCACTTCATCTGGATCGATGGCATACTTCACGCTCAGATCCGGATTGATTACATTTGTAGTTTCTGCATTATCTCTGTAACGAGTCGGAATCCCCATAGCTCCGATAGAAGAATGTGGATCGATGAAACCAGGGAAAACTTGTTTTCCGGTTGCATCGATAATTTCTGCATCTGCTTCGCAGATATTCTTTTCGATTTTCTTAATCTTTTTCCCCTCGATTAAGATATCATAGTTTTCGAGCACTTCACCCGTTCCGGTATGAATGGTTCCATTTTTAATTACATACATAATCATTTCTCCATTTACTTTTATTTTTTACCTTAAAGTGCCATAGAGGTTTTGCAACCTCTATGACATTTTTGTTTAATTTATATCTCTAAAAGACATGCTATTTTTCAATATAAACCTTTGAGAAATCAACCTGACCAACTGTAGAAACGAAGTAGTTCTTCACATATTTCTTAACAAATGTAGGTGCTTCTTCAACATAGGTAGGTTCGATCAATCCTGACTTAACAACCAGTTCTTCTGCCTGCAAATAAAGCTCTGCCTTCTTCTGGTCATCAACTTCAAATTTTGCTTCATTCAGAAGTTCCTGATATTTCTTAGGATCTTCTCCAGACCATCCTGTCTTTTCTGCGTTGAAATATCCATTATCCGGATCGAATAACTGAAGAAGAGCACTTGGTTCATTGTAGTATGGTCCCCAGCCGCCTGTTGCGATATCGTAATCACCGGCGTCAATCTTATCCCACATGATGTTCCATTCCATCATATCGATTTCGATATTGATTCCAAGAACGCTTTCCCACTGCTGTTTCATCCATTCAGCAATCTTTTTAGATACTTCAGATGTACCACGGCTTGCATAACGGATTGTCACTTTTGACGGGTCTGGATCTTTACCAAGTTCTTTTAACCCTTCAATAAGTAAAGCTTTCGGATCTTTGATTTCATCCTGAAGTTCCTGAACGAAATGGTTCTTTCCGCCAACTAATTCTGTGTATGTTTTTTCCCCAACCTGAATGGTATCTGGCATCATAGAATAAATCGGAACACCTTTTCCATTACGAAGAGTATCGATCATTTCCTGACGGTCATAAGCTACTGATAAAGCCTGTCTGATCTTTTCATTGCACAGATATTCGTTTGCTGCATTCAGCATGAAGAATTCCGGTGCACTATCCGGAACCTGATAAGATTCAGATTCTCCCTGTTCTTCGATAGTCTTTCCCCAGTTTGCATCCGTTGTACCGATCACATCCAGTTCACCGTTGATATAAGACTGAACTGCAGTACCTGATTCCTGAATGATCTTGCTATTGATCTTGTCAAGCTTCACATCGTCGGCTCCCCAGTACTGATCATTTCTTACCAATACCATCTCTGTATTCTGACTCCAGCTTTCAATCTTGAAAGGTCCGTTAAATACAGTCTTTGTTTCTGATGTTGCATAGTCGCTTCCGAGTTTTTCATACATTGCTTTGTTTACCGGATAAGCTGATGAGGAAACCAGTTCCAGGAAGTAAGATGCCGGGTGGATAATTTTGATTTCCAGTGTATCTTCATCAATGGCATGTACACCGATTTCTTCCGGTTTCTTTCCCTGATCGTAAAGAGCTTCTGAGAAGTTCTCGATAATTCCATCAAACAGCCATGCATTTGTTGCTGCAACGGATGGAGTTGCCATCTTCTGGAAAGTAAATTCAAAGTCATTTGCAGTTACTTTCGTTCCATCGCTCCACTTCGCATCTTTGTTCATGTGGAAAGTATAAGTAAGTCCATCTTCACTGATATCCCAGCTCTCTGCTGCAGCAGGCACGATTTTATAGGTATTTCCTTCCTGAGTTACTCTTTTAACGAGTGGATCCAATACCATGTTAAATGCTGAGTTATCCGGGCCAGTTGTGTTGATCAGCGGGTTCAGTCCGACAACCACACTGTTGTTGGAGATATTCAGAACCTGTTCTGTTTTTCCGTCAGAACTAGCTTTTTTGTCATCTCCGCCACATCCGGCAAGACAGCTGACTGCCATTGCTACTGCGAGTCCCATCGCTAATGTTTTTCTTTTTTTCATAGTCTTCCTCCTTTATATCCAGCAAGATTACTCTTGCGGGTGATCTTCCATCAACTCTTTTGCTCTATGACAAGCTACAAAGTGTTCCGGTTTGAGTTCTTCAAGCTGCGGTGTCTCCTGATGACATTTTTCTGTTGCATATCTGCATCTCGTCACAAATCTGCATCCAGGTTTTGGATTAACCGGGCTTGGGATCTCTCCCTCGAGTCGAATTCTCTTCTTCTGTTCTTCTGTGTCCGGATCCGGGATCGGAATCGCTGCCATCAACGCTTTTGTATATGGATGAAGTGGATTCTGATATAATTCATCACTCTCTGCAAATTCAACCATATTTCCCAGATACATTACACCGACACGGTCTGAAATATGTTTTACCATAGACAGGTCATGTGCGATAAAGAGATAGGTCAGGTTTTTCTTCTGCTGAAGTTCGATCAGCAGGTTGACAACCTGTGCCTGAATGGAAACGTCAAGAGCTGAAATCGGCTCATCGCAAACGATGAATTCTGGTTCGATAGCAAGTGCTCTTGCGATTCCAATACGCTGTCTTTGTCCGCCTGAGAATTCATGAGGGAAACGAAGCGCATGTTCTCGGTTAAGTCCGACCAGTTCCAGTAATTCATAAATCTTTTCCTGGCGTTCTTTTCCGGTATAAAGCTTGTGAATGTCAATTCCTTCCCCGATGATGTCACCGACTGTCATTCTCGGATTCAGTGAAGAATATGGATCCTGGAAAATAATCTGAGCTCTCTTTGTAAACTCTTTCTTTTCATTTTTATTCAGTTTATTAATATCAACTCCGTCAAAAAGAACTTCACCGCCTGTAGCCTTGTAAAGCCCCATAACTGTCTTTCCACAGGTTGTTTTACCACAGCCGGATTCTCCTACGATTCCAAGAGTCTCACCTTTATAGATCTTAAAGTTTACCCCATCCACTGCCTTCAGTGTCTGGTTTCTTCCAACCTGAAAATATTTCTTCAGGTCTTTCACTTCGATCAGTACTTCTTTTTTATCCATGGTTACTGTCTCCTCCTTATCATATTCTCAGGAAGATTGCTCACATCCGCTCTTGGATCATGAAGCCAGCAGTTGCATTCCTGTGTATCACTGAATTTTGTAAGCTCCGGATATTTCTTTCTGCAGATATTCATTCCATACTCACAACGCGGAGCAAAAGAACATCCAACCGGCGGATTGATAAGATCCGGCGGCGTTCCTTTTAAGGAATATAATGTTTCTTTGTTTGTAGAATGAATCTTCGGAACGGAATCCAGAAGAGCTCTCGTATAAGGATGTGTAGACTGATAGAAAATCTCTCGTACATCACCACGTTCTACAATTTTTCCTGCATACATCACCTGAATCTTATCTGCAACACTCGCTACAACACCTAAGTCATGGGTTACGAGGATCATCGCCATATCCAGTTCTTTTTGCAGTTCTCCGATCAGTTCCATAATCTGTGCCTGAATGGTTACGTCCAGAGCAGTTGTCGGCTCATCCGCAATCAGGATCTCCGGTTTACATGCAAGTGCGATTGCGATCATCGCTCTCTGTCTCATACCGCCTGAAAATTCAAACGGATACTGTTTCATTCGTTTTTCTGCATTTGGTATTTTAACCAGCTGCAGCATTTCTAAAGCTTCTTTATATGCTTCTTCTTTAGAAATCTGTCTATGGATCAGAATACTTTCTGCAATCTGATCTCCGATCTTCATGGTCGGATTCAGTGAAGTCATTGGATCCTGGAAAATCATTGAAATCTTGCTTCCTCGAATGGAAACCATTTCATTTTCTGACTTTTTCAGAAGATCTTCCCCGTGGAACAATACTTCAGAGTTTTCACCTATTATTGTGTTCGATTCTGGAAGCAATCGCATGATTGCTTTTGAAGATACTGTCTTACCACAGCCAGACTCTCCTACAATCGCAAGAGTTTCTCCTTTATGCAGATTAAAATCAATTCCTCTTACTGCATGTGAGATTCCGGCATAGGTCTTGAAAGATACCTCCAGGTTTTTCACTTCCAGTATTTTTTCTTTCATCTTGTAGTTCCCCCTTTTATTTTCTCAGCTTCGGATCCAATGCATCTGAAAGTCCATCACCGATCAGATGGAAAGTCAGCATTGTAAGTACGATCATCAGACATGGGAAGAACAATTCATGTGGGTAAAACATAAGCTGCTGCTGTCCTGCTGATGCAAGTGCTCCCCAGCTGGTTTCCGGTGGTCTTACTCCAAGTCCGATATAACTTAAGAAAGCCTCACTGAAAATAAATCCCGGAACTGACATCGTGATATCAACCATAATAATTCCAAGTGTATTCGGAAGAAGATGTTTGACAATAATACGTCCGGTTGATGCACCAAGTGCTGTTGCTGCCTGCACATAATCCTGTTCCTTGATCTGAAGGATCTGTCCTCTTACCATACGCGCGGTTCCTACCCACGCGGTAAGGCTCATTGCAAAAACAAGGGAGAACATACTTCTTCCAAGTACCATGGATAAAATTACTACAATGATCAGATATGGCAGGTTTCCGATAAATTCGCAGATACGCATGATGATGTCATCTACCAGTCCGCCTTTTAATCCTGCCAGCGCTCCAAGAAGTGCTCCGATCACAAACATTACCAATGTACAACATAAACCAATATAAATTGAAATACGTCCACCTACACAGACACGGGTAAAGAGATCTCTTCCCATATCATCTGTACCAAACCAGTGTGCACTGCTTGGTCCCTGATTCTTGATCGACGCATCGATCAGCTGATAATCCTGTCCTGTGACCATTGGTCCGATAAACAGGAGCACTACGATCAGGCCTAATAATATAAGACCAAATATTGCAAGTTTGTTTTCCCTGAATCTTCTCCAGACATCCGCCCAATAGGTCAGGGATTTCTCTCCGATATCTTCACCAGATAATCCTTCCGTCCCAACACGTTTAAAATCATCTGATTCATTCCATTCTTCTGTCATTACTACCTCTTTTGTACTCATCAGAAGCCCTCCTATTTCTTACCTTTTGCAACTCGGATTCTCGGATCGACGATTCCATACAGAATGTCTACTACAATCAGCGAGCCAACGAACAAAATAGCAAAGAAAATTGTAAGACCGATTACCATCGTATAATCATTATCCGAAACTGCTTTTACATAGTAGAATCCAAGTCCCGGAATCGCAAACATACGTTCAAGGATGAATGATCCTGCAAAAATTCCTGCCAGAGAAGGTCCGATCATAGTAATGATAGGAAGCATTGCATTTCTCAAAACATGTTTCCGTACAACTCTCTTCTTTGTACATCCCTTTGCTTTTGCTGTAATAATATAATCTTCTCCGATAACAGATAAGGTACTGCTTCTCATATATTTTGTATAAGATGCGATACCGCCGATCGCATATGCGGCAACCGGAAGAATATAATGTTTCATTTGTCCCCAGCCGAATACCGGCACCAGTTTCCACTTAAATGCCAGAAAATACTGCAATACAGATGCAAATACGAAACTAGGAACACAAATAGCTAATACAACGAGTACCCTTATGACATGATCCACCGGTTTTCCCCTGTTAAGAGCCGCTACCATTCCAAGACATATACCAATCGTTGTCTGGAAGAGTAGTCCCAACAAACCTATCTTCGCTGATACCAGCGTATTGTTTTTAATAATGTCATTTGCTGACTGACCGGTATAAATAATAGATTCTCCGAAGTCTCCTGTTGTAAGAAGATTCTTCATATAAGTTGTATACCGTTTTACTACCGGCTGATCGAGTCCGTATTTCTCACGGATAATCTGCTGTGCCTGTTCAGGCATCTGACCAACCTTCGCAGCGATCGGATCTCCGGGAGCACCTGCTACCAAGAAAAATGTCGCTGTCGTAATCAAGAACAATGTCAAAACAGCATATGCCAGCCTTTTCCCAATAAATTTAACCATACCTTCAGTTCCTTTCTCCTTTTTTCTTTTGATTTTCATACAGAACATGCGGGACAACCATGTAGTGTAATTCTATCTCTTTACAGATATCTTCGACTGTCCCTTTATGAAACAGATCCAAAATTCTCTGATGATTGATGTGGACCACATCAAATGGTACCAGAGTTTTTGTATCCATCGTATAATATGCCGCCGTATTCCCTCCTTCCAGTATTTTCCAGATTCTATGAAGTTTTTCACTGTGTGCGGTCTTCACAATACATTCATGGAACTGTTCATCGAATTTTATAACATCATACAGATTTTTCTGATTGGCCGCTTTCTCCATGGAAAGGACAAGCTTCTGCATCTCTTCATCCTGTTCTTTGCTGATCTCTCCCCCGCACATCTGCACTGCCAGTTTCTCAAGCGTAGACTGGATCAGGTATGTTTCCTGCATCTCTTCATAAGTCATCGTCTTTACTACGCAGCCTTTCTGCGCTTCATATACAACCAACCCTTCTTCTTCAATCTGCCTGAGAGCTTCTCTTAAGGGACCTCTGCTGACTTTCAGCTCTTCTGCTACTTTTGCCTCTATAATTCGTTCTCCCGGTTTGATCTCTCCTGATAAAATCTTATGTCTTAAAATTTCAACTACTTGCTCTCTTAATGTTTTACGTATTATCATTTTGTCTTCCTTTTCACAATTTTTTAGAGTTCATAGGCTTATTTAATAATGTTACTACGATAAGTCTACATCATTTTGTGCAGAATGTCAAATGTAAACATTTGTTATTCTGCATTTTCTTCTATAAAAAACAAAAATCTTGCAAGAATGTTAAATATTTCTCACAAGATTTTTGTTTTTTTATAATATCTTTCACTTATTTCAGTACCAGTTTTGCTGCTCCGCAGATTCCTGCATCATTTGCAAGTTCTGCGAGTGCAAATTCTGTATCTTTGTCTGCAAAGAATGCCATTTCTTTAAATGGACCTTTGATGTAATCCAGCAGAACCTCTCCGGCTTTTGATACCCCTCCGCCGATTACGATAACCGCCGGATCACAGGCAGCTGCAAGGTTCGCCAGCGCATGTCCCAGATACTTTCCAAATTCAGTTGCGATTTCGATTGCAACTTCGTCTCCGGCTTTCACTGCATCAAACACTTCTTTCGCAGACATCTCTGCCACATTTCTGAGGGTACTTGGTTTCTCATCTTTTGCAAGACGCATATTGGCAAGTCTTGTGATTCCTGTTGCAGAAGCATACTGTTCCAGACAGCCTTTCTTTCCACATCCACAGGTTTCTGTCTCCTGGTAGTTTACACACAAATGACCGATCTCTCCGCCAGCACCGTGTGCCCCTACAAGGCACTTTCCATCCACGATGATTCCACCGCCAACACCGGTTCCAAGGGTAACCATAATAACATTCTTGTGGCCTTTTCCGCCACCTTTCCACATCTCACCAAGCGCAGCTACATTTGCATCATTCCCCGGAATCACTTTCATTCCGTCAAGAAGCTCTTCCAGTTCACGTGTCACTTCTTTGTATCCCCATCCGAGATTTGCTGTATTCTGAACAATTCCATCCTCGGTTACCGGTGCCGGAAGCCCCATTCCAAGTCCGATGATCTGTTCCTTCACCAGTTTCTTTTCTGCCATCTTTGCTTTCACTGCCTGCGCAATATCCGGGAGGATTGCTTCTCCCTGGTTCTCAGTACGTGTCTTGATCTCCCATTTGTCAAGAAGCTCTCCGTCTTCCTGAAAAAGTCCCATCTTTACTGTCGTTCCGCCTATATCGATACCAAAACAATATTTCATCTGTCTCCTGCTCCTTACATATTCTTTTTTAGATTTTCTTGTACTCGGCGGTACAGCTCCTGCGCTGCGTTATAGCCCATTTGTTTCTGTCTGTGGTTGACTGCCGCTGATTCTACGATAATGGCAACATTACGTCCCGGGCGGATTGGAATACTGTGACATACAACCTTATTACCAAGAAATTCTGTATACTCCTCAGTAAGTCCAAGCCTGTCGTACTCGCGATCCTTGTTCCAGTCCTCAAGCGTAATGACGAGATCAATATTTTGTGTCTCTCTTACACTCTGCACACCAAACAGCGTCTTTACGTCAATGATACCAATTCCGCGAAGTTCAATAAAATGGCGGGTAATATCCGGTGCTGTACCAACAAGAGTATCATCACTGACCTTCCGGATCTCCACCACGTCATCTGTTACCAGACGATGACCTCGCTTGATCAGCTCCAGTGCCGCCTCACTTTTACCGATACCGCTGTCTCCCATGATCAGAACACCGACTCCATAACAGTCCACCAGTACCCCGTGAATTGAAATACACGGTGCCAGTTCCACTTTCATCCAGCGGATCAGTTCTGCTGAAAAGGAAGAAGTCTGTTTATCCGTAATAAATACCGGAATATTGTTCTTCACTGCTTTCTCCAGAAATTCCGGATCCGGCTGCAGATTTCTGCAGAAAATAAAGCATGGAATCCCATACTCAAGCAGTGTATCATATATTTTCATCTTATGCTCATATTCCAGTGTCTGCAGATAAGTGTACTCTACATATCCGATAAGCTGAATCCGTTCGCAATCAAAATGATCAAAAAATCCGGCGAGCTGAAGTGCCGGACGGTTAATATCCGGAATTTTTACTTCCCGCTGTGTCATATCGACATCCGGAGTAAGATTTCTAAGTTCCATCTTCTCTACGATTTTTGTTAATGTAACTCCCATAGTCCTGTCTCCTTTTATTGTTCTTCCATCAGAGTAGCTTCTGTATCTTCCTTTTCGCTTCCCCTGAAAAAATTATACACGTTTTTTGCCGATTTTTCATCCATTGATGGAATTTTTTTCAAATCTTCCACCTCTGCATTCTTAATCTCATCCAGGCTGGCAAATGTCCGCATCAGTGCTTTCCTTCTCGCAGGTCCGATTCCCGGAATATCATCCAGGATCGAATGCACTTGTCCCTGACTACGCAGTTTCCGGTGAAATTCTATAGCAAATCTGTGCGCCTCATCCTGCACTCTTGTGATCAGTCGAAACCCTTCGGAATTGTGGTCGATCGGAATCTCGATATTCTGATAGTAGAGTCCTCTCGTCCGATGATGGTCATCTTTGACCATACCGCATACCGGAATGGATATATGAAGTTCATCCAGTACTTCCAGTGCTATATTAACCTGTCCTTTTCCACCATCCATCATGATCAGATCCGGAAAAACATTAAAACTTCCCAGCTCTTTCCCGCTTTTCTGTTCCTCCAGACCATGTCGGAATCTTCTGGTGAGGACCTCACGCATACTTGCATAATCATCTGCCCCCTGCACACCCTTGATGTGGAACTTACGATAATCGTTTCGTTTCGGTTTGCCCCTCTCATAAACGATCATCGACCCTACCGAGGCAAATCCATTGGTATTGGAAATATCATACGCCTCCATACGCACCAGGTTATTAAGACCAAGCAACTTTTCTATTTCTTTTACTGCACCGATCGTTCTTCCTTCTTCACGCTTGATACGCTCCTTATCTTTTTCCAGTACCATCTTTGCATTTTTCGCCGCAAGCTCAACAAGCTTTTCTTTTTCCCCTTTTTTCGGGATACGGAAATGAACCTTATGCCCACGTTTTTCTCCAAGCCATGCTTCCAGGATCTCCCGCTCTTCCGGTTCCACCGGAAGCATCAGTTCGCCCGGAATATATGGCGTTCCGGCATAAAACTGCTTGATAAAGCTGGAGAGGATCTCTGCATTTTCATCTCCCTGGGCAATCCGCAGATAAAAATGATCTCTGCCGATCAGACGACCATTGCGGATAAAGAATACCTGTACCACCGCATCCTCATGCTCTCTTGCAAGAGCCACAATATCCCGGTCCTCGCCCCCTGTATCGGTAATCTTCTGCTTCTGTGCAATCTGCTTCACGCTGTGCAGAAGCTCCCGGTATTCAATTGCTTTCTCAAATTCCAGATCATCCGATGCCTCCTGCATCTTTTTCTCCAGATCCTTTAAGATTTTATCATAATTTCCTCCCAGGAATTTGAGTACTTCATCAACCGACTCTCTGTATTTTTCCTGCGAAATATACCCCTGACACGGTGCATCGCACTGCTTGATATGATGATAGAGACAGCATCTTTCTTTCCCGATATCGCGCGGAAGGATGCGGTTACAGCTACGCAGACGGTAAAGCTTCCGGATCAGTTCGATCGTATCTTTTACCGCCGTCACACTGGTATAAGGGCCGAAATACTTTGACTTGTCCTTCTTCATCTGCCTTGCCATCATAATCCTTGGATATGCTTCGCCGGTTGTCACTTTGATAAATGGATAACTCTTATCATCCATCAGCATCGTATTGTACTTTGGCCGGTGTTCCTTGATCAGATTGCATTCCAGAACCAGTGCTTCCAGTTCCGAATCCGTCACGATATACTCAAACCGGGTGATATGCGTCACCATCTGGTCTATCTTGGCCCCCCTGTTCCTGCTCGGCTGAAAATACTGTCTGACACGGTTCTTCAGGCTGATCGCCTTTCCAACATAAATGATCTCGTCCTTTTCCCCATGCATCAGATAGACTCCCGGTTTCCCAGGAAGTTTTTTAAGTTCGTCTTCTATAATAAATGTCTGATTTTCCATAGTCACATTATACCTTGCTTCCTGCAGACAATACAAGTCATTCTTTCAAAAGAATCTACAGAAAAAAGAGGCTTCAGAACCTATTGTTCTGAAACCTCTGCATCTTCTGTTATTTTAGACTAGTCACGCTTCTGCGGAAGGATGAATCCGTCTTCATCTCTTTCTGCTTTCTTCTGCGTTTCTTTCTCTTCCTGCTGTGCTGCTTCGGTATCTGCCTCTTTCTTCGGCATCTCGATCGTCTGCTCTTTTACAGGATTCTCTTCTTTCTTTTCTTCCGGTTCCGGAATTCCTTCACATCTGCGGTAAATCTTCATGAATTCTTTTCCGGTGATCGTCTCTTTCTCAATCAGGAATCCAGCGATCTGATCCATCGTTTCACGATGCTCGGAAAGCATTCTCTTCGCTTCTGCATATGCTCCCTTCAGCATCTTCATAACTTCCTGATCGATTTCTGCCGCGGTTGCCTCTCCGCAGTTCATAACAGCTCTTCCGTCCAGATAACGGTTCTGGATAGATTCCAGTCCGATAAGTCCGAATTTTTCAGACATACCATACTGTGTTACCATCGCTCTTGCGATCTTGGTTGCCTGCTCAATATCGTTCGATGCTCCGGTTGTAACTGTGTCAAACACCAGTTCCTCTGCTGCACGTCCTGCAAGGGCTGTCACCAGCATTGCTTCCAGCTCAGCCTTGGTATTCAGGAACTTCTCTTCCTCCGGTGTCTGCATCACATAACCGAGTGCACCCATGGTTCTCGGAACGATTGTAATCTTCTGTACCGGTTCTGCGTCCTTCTGAAGGGCAGTTACCAGTGCATGACCGACTTCATGGTATGATACGATACGGCGTTCTTTCTGACTCATGATACGGTCTTTCTTCTCTTTACCCACAAGAACGACCTCAACAGCCTCAAAAAGGTCTGCCTGGGATACAACATTTCTTCCTTTTTTTACTGCATTGATCGCAGCCTCGTTGATCATATTGGCAAGATCAGAACCGACTGCCCCGGAAGTTGCAAGTGCAATCTCTTCCAAATTGACTGTCTCATCCATCTTAACATCTTTGGCATGTACTTTCAGGACATCAATACGTCCCTTGAGATCTGGCTTATCTACGATGATACGCCTGTCAAATCTTCCCGGACGGAGAAGCGCCGGATCCAGGATCTCCGGACGGTTCGTTGCCGCAAGAAGCAGAAGACCTTTATTACTGTCAAATCCATCCATCTCTGCAAGGAGCTGATTCAGTGTCTGTTCTCTTTCATCATTGCCACCAAGCTGTGAATCTCTGCTTTTTCCGATTGCATCGATCTCATCGATAAAAATAATACACGGCGCCATCTGCTGTGCCTGCTTAAAGAGGTCACGTACTCTTGACGCTCCGACACCGACATACATCTCAACAAATGCAGAACCTGAAAGAGAGAAGAACGGTACTTTTGCTTCTCCGGCAACTGCTTTTGCAAGAAGTGTCTTACCGGTTCCGGGAGGGCCTACAAGAAGTGCTCCCTTCGGAAGCTTCGCTCCGATTCCGGTGTATTTGCCAGGGTTATGCAGGAAATCGACTACTTCTTGCAGGGATTCTTTTGCTTCATCCTGACCGGCTACATCCTTAAATGTGACTCCGGTAGATTTTTCCACATACATCTTGGCATTGCTCTTGCCAACGCCCATCATGCCGCCACCCTTTGTCATACGGCGCATCAGCATCACGCCCAGACCGATCATGATCACAAGCGGAACAATGTTGACCAGAAGATTCATCACCATATAAGATGTAGAATCCGGTATCTTCTGTTCATACTCAACACCTGCTTTATACAGTCTGTCCGAAAGGGTATCATCCTTCACAATACCGGTATAATACTGCTTCCTTGTCACATTACTGAACAGACCTGTACTGTCATCGCTGCTGTCCTTACTGCTGCTGTCGTTGTTATCTGCTACAGAACCTTCGACCACATCGCTCTCAGAAGCGCCTTTTTTCTTGCTGTTCTTCATCTCAGCTTCTGTCTTCGCTGTGATCACAATCTTGTCATCCTCGATCACAACTTTCTTAACTTCCCCGGAATCTACCATGTTCAGGAACTGATCATAGGTAATCTCCCGGGCATCTGTGTCTTCCCGGAACTGATACAGCGCAAATACGATAAACGAGATCAGCATAACGGTAAATAATATAATATTCCATCTTTGGCGGTTATTTTTATTATTCGGGTTATTATTTCCCGGAAGGTTTTGCTTATTTCTATTATTCTGGTTATCCATACCTACCTCCTAAGTGTCGTCCTCTCTATTATAAGTAGGCGTTTTTTAGAAATCAATGAAAAATTTATGAAAAGATTGTAAAAAAGTCATATTTTATAGTATACTAGGTTTGAATTGCTTCTATGAAAGTAAAATTATGGACAAAAAGGATGGAACTTTATGAAAATTGGGTTTGATAATGAAAAATACCTGCAAATGCAGTCTTCTCACATTCGTGAGCGAATCAATCAGTTTGACAACAAACTGTATCTCGAATTCGGTGGAAAGCTTTTCGATGACTATCATGCTTCCCGCGTGCTTCCGGGATTTCAGCCGGACAGCAAATTACATTTACTAAAAGAATTATCGGATACCGCAGAGATTGTGATCGTTATCAGTGCAGCCGATATTGAAGCCAACAAAATCCGCGGTGACCTCGGGATCACTTATGACACTGACGTTCTCCGCCTGAAAGACGAATTTGAAGCCAATGGTCTCTTTGTCGGAAGTGTTGTTATCACACAGTACTCCGGACAGAACAGTGCCGATCTTTTCAAAGGACGTCTGGAAAAGCTTGGCATTAAAGTTTATATCCATTATGTAATAGAAGGTTATCCTTCCAACATCCCGCTGATCGTAAGTGACGAAGGATACGGAAGGAACGAATATATTGAGACAAGCAGACCTCTGGTTGTCATCACCGCACCTGGACCTGGAAGTGGAAAGATGGCTACCTGCCTTTCCCAACTCTATCATGAGCACAAGCGCGGAGTCCGTGCAGGATATGCCAAATTCGAAACCTTCCCGATCTGGAATATCCCGTTAAAGCATCCGGTCAACTTAGCATATGAAGCAGCTACTGCTGACCTTAACGATGTAAATATGATCGACCCGTTCCATCTGGAAGCTTACGGTGTTACTACCGTCAACTACAACCGTGACGTAGAGATCTTCCCTGTACTGAGTGCAATTTTTGAGCGCATTTACGGAGAAAATCCATACAAATCACCAACAGACATGGGTGTTAACATGGCTGGTAACTGCATCTGTGACGATGAAGTCTGCAAAGAAGCTTCCCGTCAGGAGATCATTCGCCGCTACTACCGCACCATGGACCGTTTCCTTTCCGGTGAATGCCCGAAGGAAGAGACTTATAAGGTCGAGCTTCTGATGAATCAGGCAGGAGTTACCGTACATGACCGTAAGGTTGTTGATGCCGCTCTTGCACGCGCTGAAGAAACCGGTGCACCGGCTGCCGCTCTGGAGCTTCCGGACGGACGCATCGTAACAGGAAAAACCTCTGATCTGCTTGGCGCATCTGCTGCCCTGATCCTGAACGCCTTAAAAGAACTCGCCGGAATCGATCATGATATGCACCTGATCTCACCGACTGCCCTGGAACCGATCCAGAAAGTTAAAACCGAATTCCTTGGAAGCAAAAACCCAAGACTTCACATCGATGAAGCTCTGATTGCACTTTCTATCAGTGCCTCTTCCAATCCGGTTGCTGAACAGGCACTCAGACAAGTCCCGAATTTAAAAGGCTGCCAGGCTCATGTATCCGTTATGCTTGCGAATGTAGATATCCGTCTGTTCCAGAAGTTATCCATCCAGGTTACATCTGAACCGAGATACGAGAAAAAACCGATCTATCAGTAGACAAATATTATATTTTTGATTTTTATACACCCATTTCAAAAAAAATTGTTGTATTTTTTTCTGGAATGGGTGTATACTTTTAAAGTATTTTATAGGGGAATTGATTTCAAGGGGAAATCAAAGTAGCGAGGGAGCCACATAAATTTGTTTTTATGGGGTTTTTTTCTATTTTTATCCGTCAGAAGGTTATATCGGACTTTTCTGATGAATAGAAATCGCATTCTATCTTATTTTTTACAGAACACAATGAGTAGTAGACAAAAAAAATACCATAAGGAGGGAACTGGAACTATGGCAGTTAAGTATGTATTTGTTACCGGAGGCGTTGTCTCAGGTCTTGGAAAAGGAATCACAGCAGCTTCTCTTGGGCGTCTGCTCAAGGCACGCGGGTACACAGTTACAATGCAGAAATTTGATCCGTACATCAACATTGACCCGGGTACAATGAATCCGGTACAACACGGTGAAGTTTTTGTAACAGACGATGGAGCTGAGACAGACCTTGACCTTGGACATTATGAAAGATTTATCGATGAAAGTCTTACCAAGAACTCGAATGTAACGACAGGAAAGATTTACTGGTCCGTTCTTCAGAAAGAACGTCGTGGAGATTTTGGTGGAGGAACCGTACAGGTCATCCCGCATATCACGAATGAGATCAAGAGCCGTTTCTATCGTAACCCTGCAGCTACAGATACCGAGATTGCGATCATCGAAGTCGGTGGAACCGTCGGAGACATCGAAAGCCAGCCTTTCCTGGAATCTATCCGCCAGTTCCAACATGATATGGGACATGACAATGTTGCGCTGATCCACGTCACACTGATCCCATATCTGCATGCTTCCCAGGAGATGAAGACTAAACCGACTCAGGCAAGCGTAAAAGAATTACAGGGAATGGGAATCCAGCCGGATATTCTGGTCTGCCGTTCTGAGCATCCACTGGATCAGGGAATCAAAGACAAGATCGCTCTCTTCTGTAACGTGCCATCTGATCACGTTCTTCAGAACCTGGATGTGGAATACCTTTACGAAGCACCACTCGCCATGGAAGAAGAACATCTCGCTTCCGTTGTATGCGAATGCCTGAAGCTTGACTGTCCGGAACCGGATCTGAAAGACTGGAAAGAGATGGTCGAATGCCTGAAGCATCCGACACAGGATGTAACAGTCGCCCTGGTCGGCAAATATATCCAGCTCCATGACGCATATATCAGTGTTGTTGAAGCATTAAAACATGGCGGTATCTACAGCCACACAACCGTAAATATCAAATGGATTGACTCTGAAACTGTCACACCGGAAAATGTCGATGAACTTCTCGGTGATGTAAGTGGTATCCTCGTGCCTGGTGGATTCGGTGACCGTGGTATCGAAGGTAAGATCGAAGCCATCAAATATGCAAGAACACATAAGGTTCCGTTCCTCGGACTCTGCCTTGGAATGCAGCTTGCCATCGTAGAATTTGCAAGAGACGTTGTCGGATATCATGATGCACACAGCGTAGAACTGAATCCAAACACTACACATCCGGTCATCCACATCATGCCTGACCAGATCGGTATTGAAGACATCGGTGGAACCCTTCGTCTTGGTTCTTATCCTTGTGTTCTTAACAAAGAATCGAAAGCTTATAAATTATATGGAAAAGAAGAAATCCACGAACGTCATCGTCATCGTTATGAAGTCAACAATGACTATCGTGATGCTCTTACCCAAAATGGTATGCTCTTATCCGGACTTTCTCCGGACGGCAGAATCGTAGAGATGGTGGAAATTCCGGAACATCCTTGGTTCATCGGAACACAGGCACATCCGGAACTCAAATCCCGTCCGAACAAACCACATCCGCTGTTTAAGGGATTTGTGGAAGCTTCTCTGGAATATAGTAAAGAGAAGTAATAAAGTGAAATTATATCGTTTCTAAGTAAAAGAAACTCCAGAATCAGCAGTATAAAATTGATTCTGGAGTTTTTCTTTATTCATTCTTTTTTAACAATTTTAGAATTCCGTATATACATATGATTGATAAGATCGGTCCAAACCATTTCAATATGAAAAGAAATGTGTTTTGAATGGAAAATATCCATTCACTATTTGCTACCAAAATACCATTTCCTGTTATAATTTGAAACTGGATCCAGGTATCTAATGCGGTATAGCCATAATATACAATTAACATAATGCCTAACGGAATCGAAATCAATAATATAATATTTCTTCTTTTCATACCATGATTACCTCCCTCCACCATCCATTTGTATTACTTTAATTATATATTATTTTCAGTTTTTTTCAAGTATTTTTTTATATTTACAGTCTTTTTATGTTTCTGCACAATAAGAAAGAATGCGCCGAGGCACGTTCTCGCGCCGAGCGCGTTGCTGAGCGCCAGTGGCGCTCGTTAAGCAACGACCGAAGCGGAGCGTAGACCGCTTGCGACATTCTTCATCTTCGTGCGAGTGCGCATCTCCGGCACACAGTGCCTTTTGTTTCATAGGAAGTTCCTTCGGAATCTCCTATGAAATAAAAAACTGCCGCCAGTTACGGCGGCAGCAAAACATTCTTCTATTATCTGTAATTAATTTTCATCAGCAATCTCAATCAGCTTATCCAGCAGTTCCGAATAACTATATCCGTAATCTTCCATCAGCTGCGGATACATGGAGATACTTGTAAATCCCGGAAGGGTATTGATCTCATTCAGGTAAACGTGATTGGTCTTCTTATTCAGGAAGAAATCCACACGGCTCAGTCCATGTCCGTCAATTGCCTTAAAGGCACGAACAGCATACTTACGGATCTGTTCCTGAATCTCTTCATCTACTTTTGCAGGGATACATGTCTTACTCTCTGCATCTTCGTATTTGGATTCAAAGGTATAGAATTCACCATGAGGCATGATCTGTCCGACTCTGGATACGATGATGTCATCATTTCCAAGAACGGCTGTCTCAAGCTCGATACAGTCTACACATTCTTCTACAACGATGTGTGTATCATACTTCGCAGCTTCTTCCAGCTTTGCCATCAGATCTTCCTCTTTATCGCAGCGGTAACATCCAACACTGGATCCGGAACGGCTTGCCTTGATAAAGCACGGCATTCCAAGTTCTTTCATAATAGAAGCTTCGACTTCTTTTGTCTCTTCCATGTTTTTTTCCACTACAACCAGCTTTCCATCATTGCGCTTCTTTACATATACAGATTTGACCTGTGGGATTCCTGCACTTTCAAATACTTTCTTTGCAAAAATCTTATCCATACATGCACTGGATGCAAATACACGGCATCCTACATACGGAAGCTGTGCCAGTTCAAATAATCCCTGGATAGTTCCATCTTCTCCGTAAAGTCCGTGAAGTACCGGGAATGCAACATCCTGACTTCTCAGAAGATTGAATACACCTTCTACCACTTCTGCTCCGTCAAGCCAGGTATCTTTTGACAGGTCATTATCTTCCTGCTTTAAGATGTACCATTTCCCATCTTTTGCAATGCCGACAAGTGTAATCTCATATTTATCTTTATCCAGATGCTTCATCACTGAATTACAGGAAATTCGTGAAATTGAATGCTCACTGGACTGTCCGCCACAAACAACAAGTAACTTTTTCTTCATATCAGTTTCCCTCTGTTTCTTATCATATACTCTTCTCCGGTTCTCTCCGGATACTACTTAGAATAATTTACCACGTCCGCCATGCATTTACAATAAAAGTTTGGAATTTCAATAAATTTTTAAGCATTTTCCAGGCTTTCCACAAATGCAAACAGCTCTTCCATCGATCCCTGGTAATCGCTTTCGATTGGAAGATCCTTTTTATTTTCCTTCGTATCTGTAACAAGGAATGTCTTTACGCCGAGTTTCCGAATTGCAAGATCCTCTTCCACGTCATTTCCTACCATCAGACACTCTTCCGGTCTAAGATGAAACTGTTCAAGAATTGTTCGGTAATAGTCCACATTTGGCTTGCAGTAACAATTATCCTCATAAGTTGTGATCAGCTCAAAATCCTCTGCATCCAGTCCCGCCCATTTGATCCGGTTCATCGTTGCCACCTTTGGAAATACCGGATTGGTTGCAAGGTAGGTGCAGATTCCTTTTTCCTTTGCCTTTTTCACAACCTTGTCCGACAGACTGTTTGGCTGCGTCACCGCAATTGCCTGGTTAAATTCATTTGCATAGAAATCAAGGGCAATCCGTTCGGAATTCTCCGAATCCGTCGGAAGCAGTTCGTCCATATACTGCCAGAATGCTTCCCGGTTGGTACAACTTCCGTCATTATTCACCATCGCTCCATAGCCCTTCCACACGGATGCGATAAATGCTTTCGGATCAAAGGAAATCCCCTCGGATATATATTTTTTTGCCAGAAGCGGCATATAAAAGGTAACAAATTCGTCCTGGTTCATCGGAAGCAGCGTTCCGTCAAGATCAAATAAAATATGTCGAATGTGCATTATTCTTCCTCCAGATTCAGATGATGTAACTTTTTATAATAAGAGTCCAGCGTATACAAAGCAGCCACCGGATTATTTCCAAGCACCCGATCCTTTACAACCAGCGTTGTACTCGGCGCCTCGGCATATTTGTAAAAGAGGCTGTCATGTCCCACGCAAAGTCCCATCACGATATTGATGTCCGTCTTCTCTTTGTTCAGCATCTGCGCCTGCAGGATTGGGTTACACATATGAACTCCGACCTCCTCGCAGCGTTCCGGAATGCCGACCTCGGTCTTTGGAACTTCTCCGATCTTACAGCCCACACCGTACACTTCAAAGCCGTATTCTCTCAAAAGTCCTGCCAGCAGGTGGCTTTCCTTTAAGAGTCCCACACAGCTTGCAATTCCGATCTTCTTGGCACCCAGTTTTTTTGCCCAGCGGATCGTCTCCTCCACACGGGTTGCCTGGCAGTAAAAATCGTGCTCAATCTCGGCACTTGCACGCATGATCTTCAGATCTTTTTCATCTCCCAGATAGGTATCAAGCGCCATCTGCCGGTCTTTCAAGTCCATATTATGTGACACGCAAAATCCAGGATATGGCTTATGATTCTCTATATTCTGCTTTACATTACATTTCTTGACATTGCAATCTATACATGACAACTTTTTTGTTTCTTCCACTTTTTTCTGCCTCCTCTTGATATACAGATAAGGATAACTTGTATTTTCGGGAAATGCAAGTTAAAATACCTCTGCTTTACCAGTCCCTCTGAAGAAAGACTAACCACCACCGTTATGATAGCACCCATGCTTTGATTATATCAGCCGTGAAATTTCACCACAGTAAATTTATCAGTTGGATTCCAACAAACTCTTATCAATAATCTGGAAATTTGCCCGGTGTATGTACAACGCTTTCCCATCGATCATCAACTTCGTAAATTTCGGCAGATCATCCGGGATTTCCCAGTACACATCTTCTCCGCTATACGCTACGATTGGCTGTCCAAGCTGGGATTTGATAACAACCACTCTGGCTTTTCCAAACATATTTTTATACTTATTCAGGACACCTGCGATCGCAGTATTGTCTGTAATCTTACCGCTTGCATTGCTTTCAATATCCTCCTGCGTAAAATCCACATCCGCTTTCAACGCGTCCTGCGCAAAAATACAGGTATCACCACAACTCTCGATTTCCTTTCCATCGATTGTAATCGTAATGACAGAGGAAAGCTCATATCCCGTGATAACATTACCGTCTGAATCATAGCTTGAAGTTTCCACTGCATTTCCCTGCACATTGATCTTGTCTCCTGTAGTTATCATTACACGATTCCCGTAATTATCATAGGTCGTGATCGTGTACGAATTCCCCACTAATTTTCCTGTAATATCGTTCAATTTGGAGCTGAGCATACTGCATCCCGCAAGCGCTATAGTCATGACTGCGCATACTGCTGCCATTGCAAATCTTTTCTTTTTCATAAATTTTCTCCTTTGTCCTTTCGCAGAATCATCTTTTTGCCATTACCTTACTTTATCTTAAGTATCCCTGTATAATTATGTAAAATGTCGTCCGGCTGCATCGCATCCGATACCATGGCAATCTCAAGCTTATACTCTGTATCCTCATCACCAATTGATCCCTGAACCGGCACATACCGGTCAAAGCAGACATTTTGTTTCTTTTTTGTTGTGACAATTATCGTGACATAATCCTCCGTTGTCTGAAGCTTGTAGTAGATATCTTCTTCCGGGAATGTATCCCTTGCCCGGTCGATCATGTCCGCATAATTGTAATATTCCGATTTGTCACCAAGACCTGTCGTTTTTTCATCGATCGCATTCTGCAGCTTTTCTAAAACTGCTGCTGTCCTTGCCTCATTTTGCCTGCACTCGATCGCTGACGTAATATTCACATACAGTGAAATAACAAGTATAATCCCAGCCATAACCGCTATTGATGTTAGCCAGACCATGGCAAGCTTTGATTTCTTTTTCTTTACTTCCTCTTTTGTGAGATGGATATTCGAAAATTCGTTTACAAAATATATCGGATTTTCATTTCCGTAAGCAATAATCGCATCGACCGTGTCATAACCTCTTTCAACACTGTATTTCTGCCATACACCATATTCTGAGTAAAACTTTTCCAGCCTGTAATAGAACGATAAAAACCATCCTGTATATCGTTTTCTCCGGATAAAAAACGCACAAATCCCGCCAATAAGAATTGCAAAATATCCGACTCCCATTACGCCATAATAAAGACCTTCTATTTTCGATACCTGCTTTTCCGGCAATACCGCAAGTAACTGATATTCCCCATTCTTTTCTTTTTCCCAGTATGTCTGAAACCGACTGCCATAAGAATATTTGATCGGATCCATTCCAAGTTCTGCAAGTGTGTAACTTACATGCTCACCTTTATTCGGATTTTTCAAGCGCAATGACTCGCCATCCTCCTGCACAACTCCAATTACGCTCTTTTTTTCTATGAGAGAATATCCTGTTACACTTTCAAACGGATCATACTGACCGGCTCCGAAAAACCATACCAGTGAAAGGATCATATAAACGACAAAGAGTTTTATGAGTTCTTTCCACACGTTATATTTTAAAGACCTTTCTATGATCTCTTTTTCATGTGCCGGGATTCCGGGCAGTGTGCTGTACCAGGAAGCGAACCGCTCTCTTTTGGTTTCCTCATCCATTGCTTTTCTTAGATTCATTGCTGTTGCAAGCTGCATCTTCTTTTCCTCCTTTGTACATCTTCTTAAGGATAACTTGTATTTTTTTGAAATGCAAGCGTCCTCTGGTATTCTTCGAAAATCAACAAAATCATACGAACTACTTCATTTTCAAAAAATTCCTTTATATTTTTTTGACATCATTTTATTTTTGTGTTAAAATTCAGATACTAAGACATATACATCATTTAAATTCAATCAATTGTACTTTGTAATTTTTAAGGAGGGATCATACCAATGTTCAATTTTAAATTTTATCTTCTTCCACTCCTCATCCTTTCAATTGGATTATCCGGATGTACAAAGCTAAATAAAGATGTCTCCAAAACACTCTCTATTGTTATAGAACCTGCTTTTAAGGAGCAGGTTCTTGATGCTGTAAAATATGCCACATCCAAAAATAACTCTCTGGAATTTGAAATTAAAATATTATCTCCTGATCCTGATAAAAGATCTGCAGAAATTCAGAAACTCCGTACACAGATCATGTCTGGAAAAGGTCCTGACTTATATCTTGTTAACTGTTCCACCGATGGAGCTGCGCAGATGAACGAACCTCTTTTTGAAAATCCTTATAAGGCAATGCAAAGTGGTGTATTCGCCTCATTGGATAAATATATGAAAAAAGATTCTTATTGGCAAAAGGAAAACTATAATCCGTCTTTTCTTCTCCCCGGTCAATATCAGGAAAGACAATATATTCTTCCTCTTTCCTGCCACTATAATATGTTAATCTCCGATACTGTACTTGATTATACACAGGAAAATGATACCTTAGAAGATTGGATTTCAAATATAAAAAGTTCTTCTGACCACGCTCTGAAAAATGCACTATTCGAATTAGATAATATCAGTGGTAACTGGTTTCAACCTGCTGCGGATTACAATTCCGGTCAGATTTTCTTTGATAAGGAAAAGTGGAGTAATTTCGCATTAGAATACTTATTATTTAAACAAGATTATTTAGAAAATGAAAAGACAAATAATACTGATACTAGCTCTTCGCATATTTTAATCTCATCTTTGGATGACATAAACGAACACACAACGCAAATAGACATAATCCCTGATATTCAGGGAAAAAAAATGGCTGCCATTCGTTGCTTTGGTGCTGTAAGTATGGCATCTGATTATAAAGAAGAAGCTTATCACTTCTTAATGTATTTTTTAAATAACGTAATTCAGGAATCAACTAGTACTAATGGAATGTCACTAAGCGCAAATGGTGTCCTTGGAACAGATTATCCGGTACAAGTATCTGCCATCCGTACAAAACTGTCCTTCTTAGATCAGTCAAAACAGGATTTAGCTATAAAAGCATTTCAGTCCTTAGAAGGAGCATATTTTCCGACAGAAGTTGAACATTTTATTTATGAAGAGATTATAGAAAATAGTAGTTTATTATATGGTCCGCAAACTGATTTTAAAAAGATATGGCAAGATAAGCTTTCGGCTTTAGCAGACAAAGCATGGAATGATTATCATACACAGGTGACAGAATAGTTTTAAGTGAAAGCGAGCGTGATGCAATGAAAAAAAAGAAGAAGGGATTCTTACTGGCTTTCCCTGCAATATCAGGATTTCTTTTCTTTTATCTGATCCCATTTTTGATTGTTTTGTGGTATTCTGTTTCTTTTGGTATCGGAAAACGCGAATTTGTAGGTCTTGATAATTATAAAGAACTATTTAAAAATACAATGTTTTTACTGGCAGTAAAAAACACTTGTAAATATATGCTTGTTACAATACCAGTTACTTTAGGGACAGCTCTCTGTATTTCTGTAATTTTACAACAGATTACGAAAGGTCAGAAAATTTTCCGACTCTCTTTTCTTTATCCAATCATCATGCCAATCGCATCTATAGTTTTAGTCATCCAGTTTTTTTTCAAAAATAATGGTTTTTTGAATCTGATACTAAACTTTTTTTATCTTCCTGAAAAAGACTGGCTTCATACATCAAGCGCTTTTTGGATCATCTGTATTTTATATTTCTGGAAATTTGTTGGATATTATATTTTCATTTATTCTTCCAGACTTCAGATGATTCCGAAAGAATATTATGAATATGCCAGTCTTCACGGAGCCGGAAAATGGCAGAGCTTTTATTATATTACCTGTCCTATATTGTTTCCGGTTATCCTTTTTACATTAATACTCTCCATAATGAATGCGTTTAAATGCTACAGAGAAGCTTTTTTACTTGGCGGAACTCATCCAGACAACAGTATTTATTTTTTACAACATTTTATGAATAATAATTTACAAAATCTGAATTACCAAAAGGTTTCCGCCAGTGCAACTATTATTACCGTATTTATTCTTTTTCTAAGTGGTCTTATCTATATGATATACTATTTTCTAAAGAGGAGGACTGCCGATGCATAAGTACAAACAGTACACCCGGCTCTTTGTTTTTTCGATCATAGCCTTTATTTTTTTATTTCCAATTATCTATCTGATTGTATTTTCAGTTTTTCATTCAGATACCGGATTTTCTCTGATGAATTATTATAAAGTTTTTCTGGCAAAACCTGATTATCTGATAAAATTTTGGAGAAGCCTTGCCATGTGTCTGATGATTGCGGCAGGACAAACCCTTTTTTCCTGTATGTCAGGAACAGCATTTGCAAAATATTCTTTTCCTCTGAAAAAATTCTGGTTTATACTATTTGCACTATTTATGATTTTACCGATTCAGGTAACACTGCTGCCGAATTATATTTTATTAGAAAAGCTAAAACTTTTAAACAGTTGGAAAGCTTTGATAATCCCTGCAATATTTTCACCTTTTGGAACTGTATGGCTTACTTTCGTTTTCCAGGCAATCCCAGATTCTACACTTGATGCCGCAAGAATGGATGGCGTAAATCAGCTACAAATGATTCGCTACATTATAGTTCCAAATTCAAAACCTGCCGTTATCACATTATTTATATTAGTATTTACAGAAAGCTGGAATATGGTTGAACAGCCTATCCTTTTTCTCGAAAAAGAAACCGACTATCCCCTTTCTGTCTTTCTCGCATCACTCAATCAAAATGCTGTTGGAATTCAATCCGTCTGTGGTCTACTATGTTTACTTCCAGTGACATTTTTCTTTTTATATTACAATACAGAATTGACGGATGGACTAAAAGATATTTTATGGAGTTGATAAAATGATGAAAAAGAAAACCTGGAATGCCGGATGTATGATCCTGATTTCTTTAATGATCTGTACTATTTTATCCATCCGTATAGAAAAATGGATGCAGATACCTGTAGAGATTGCAACGATCAGTCAGACAGAAGAAGAAAAGCTTAATTCTACCATCCGTATTCCCAAAAGTTGCTATAATACCGATACAAATATGATTTTTTATCTGGCAGAGCAAGAAGGAGTATTCGGAACAAAATTTCTCGCCTTTTCAAAGGCTGTCGATCCTCTTTCCATAACCGCAGATAGTATTCTTCTTCCGGAAGAAAAAGATGAAAAAGGACAACTTTTGCAGATCATAAAATGGTCTACATATCCATTAAAAGATGGAGATGAAGTCACCATCGATCAGGAAGGGGAACATAAAAAACAGTCTGGTGAAAACAGACGTATTTTAGAAAAGCAAAAATCTTTTTTCTTTTTGTTTGGAATAACCGTCCTGATTTTAATTTTTATCTTTGCTTTTGGAATTAAAGATTTGTATAAGTTTCCTGCCGGAGATTATAGAAAATGTGTCAGAGGAATGCTACTCATTCTGATTGGATTTGGTATCTTATGGAAAATTACTGCACTTGTGAATATTCCGCGAGAATATCTGCCTCCGGAATGTATATTGGATCTGGGATTTTATTTACATTAATCTATAAAACGGATAAAGTCAAACTGCTATATGAAAAAGTTTTAAATCGCAATAGCAGTTTGACTTTCTTCTTTTTATCCTATCAATACTTTTTTTCCTTCAAATGCAAAACCATAATGATGAATCTCTTCTTTTTTTAGACCTCTGTCATATAGTTCTGCATCATAACATTTTTCTTTAATCTGTGTCAGTGCCGTCTGCACAGTGTCTTCCAACGATTCTTCTCTTTTTATATTTCTCACTTTAATATCAGTCTGATCCGCAATGAGTCCCAGAACAAATCCATGATAAAATCGTTCCGGTTCATTTTGTCCTACATCAAAATAACTGAATGTTGTCATTATAATCTGATTCATATAATAGTTCATAGCATCTATATCATCACTTAATAATGCCTTCATGAACTGATTATAATTGGATTGATTCTTTGCGAACCATCCTTTAAACATAGTTGTAAACATTGCTGTTGTTTCCAGATTGGTGATTCGCAGATGATACCATGGCTCTAACAAAACGCCCCGATATTCTATCTGCTCTGCTTTCAGATAACCACTTACCAGCATCAGGCTCCAGATTGCATTCTCATCTTGATCAAGCTGCTCAAATACGATTTGTTCATCAAAATTAACTACGATTTCTTTTCCCTGCAGCAATTCTTCCATCTTTTCTTTGATGTCTGTGGAAGCTTTTCGAATCAGTTCATCAATCATACTATTTGAACTGGTATCTGCCCAATAAGGACGGACCTGTTTTTTATCTAAAAAATTAGTAATTGACCAAGGATTATAGATATCATGCGTATTTCCAAATACAAAACCATCATACCAGGACTTTACCAGTTCTTTTTGTTCTCCCATCTTTAAATCTTCTAAAGCTTGAAAAACCTCTTCTTCTGTGAAACCAAAGCTGGTTTCATATTCTGTAGAACTTGTCGTCACAACGTTCAGATTATTCAGATCGGAAAATACCGACTCTTTGGATACTCGTGTTATTCCTGTCAAAACTGCTCTTTCCAGATAGGGATTGGTTTTAAAAGTTGCATTGAAAAAATTTCTTATAAATGCTGTAAATTCCCGCCAATATCCATGCAGATACGCCTCCTGCATCGGGGTATCATATTCGTCTAACAAAATGTTTTCACGGAGTGATACGAAATTTTGTTTTCCGATGCTGATTACTTTTGGCATGAAGGGGTTCCTCGCTTTCTGAATGAATGTCTATGGGGGATGCTCTTTTGAAAAGAGCTTGTATTATTCCTGCTTTTTTAGATTATAACATGCTAGTTGTGAATTTTAAAGGAATGGAGGAGGAATTGTTTTTATGTGAGGGAGGGGGAGAAATTGACTGGGATATGGGAAGTTTTATGTGGGACGCGGAAGGCGGAGCGGGGGCTCCTTTTCCGCTGGGATGGGTGATGTATAGGATTTAGGGAATTTATGTCAGACGCGGAACTTGGAGCAGAGCTCCTTTTCCGCTGGGATGGGTGGTGTATGGGATTTAGGGAATTTATGTCGGACGCGAAATTTGGAGCGGGAGCTCCTTTTCCGCTGGATTTGATTAGTTTGTGGGTTGAATGATTTACTTTGGACGCTGTGCCATCAGGAATCTATTATGCCATTTTAATGGCATAATAGATTCCTGATGAGAGCTGGCGCTCTATATAAAGAGAGAAAGAGGCAGAAATTCATGCGAGCATGATTTTCTGCCTCTTTCTCTCTTTATGCACAGCTTGTAGCGTTTTCAAATTGCGAGTTATACAGCTCTGCGTAGAATCCATTTTTTGCCAGGAGTTCTTCGTGGTTTCCTTGTTCGATGATATCGCCGTCTTTCATTACCAGGATGAGATCTGCGTCTCGTATGGTGGAGAGTCTGTGGGCGATTACGAAGCTGGTTCTGCCTTTCATGAGGTTATCCATGGCTTTCTGGATCTGGACTTCGGTTCTGGTGTCTACGGAGCTGGTGGCTTCGTCTAGGATCAGAATCTTTGGATCAGCCAGGATGGCTCTGGCGATCGTGAGGAGCTGTTTCTGGCCCTGAGATACGTTGCTAGCTTCTTCGTTGAGGATCATGTTGTATCCGCTTGGAAGAGTCTGGACGAAACGGTGTACGTGAGCAGCTTTGGCTGCGGCTACGACTTCTTCGTGGGTTGCATCGAGTTTACCGTATTTAATGTTATCTTCGATGCTTCCGCTGAACAGCCAGGTATCCTGAAGTACCATTCCAAACATCTGTCTGAGTTCGCTCCGGTTGAAGTCTTTGATGTTGTGTCCATCGATCTTGATTGCCCCGCTGTTGACATCATAGAAACGCATCAGCAGTTTGATCATGGTTGTCTTTCCTGCTCCGGTTGGTCCTACGATGGCGATCTTCTGTCCTTCTTTTACTTTTGCAGAGAAATCATTGATGATGATATGCTCCGGATTGTATCCGAAGTGTACGTGTTCAAATTCTACATTTCCCTGTAATCCTTCTACAGATACTGGATTTTCAGCAAACTGATCTTCTTCTTTTTCGTCCAGAAATTCAAATACCCTCTCTGATGCAGCGGCTGTCGACTGGAGCATGTTTGCTACCTGTGCAACCTGCTGGATCGGCTGTGTAAAGGATCTTACATACTGGATAAAGGACTGGATATCTCCAACTTCGATGGTCTGTTTGATTGCAAGGTAACCTCCTAAGATAGAAACTCCTACATATCCAAGGTTTCCGACAAACTGCATGATCGGCATCATCATTCCGGAAAGGAACTGTGATTTCCATGCAGAACGGAACAGGATATCATTAGTCTCATCAAATTCGCGGATCACATCTTCTTCTTTATTGAATGCTTTGACAATATTATGTCCGCCATATACTTCTTCTACCTGACCATTGATATGTCCCAGATATTCCTGCTGGCTTTTGAAGTATTTCTGTGAGTGTTTTACGATTACAGAAATCAGTACCATAGATACCGGCAGGATCAGAAGTGCGATCACGGTCATCAGCGGACTGATACTGATCATCATGATCAGTACACCGATGATTGTTGTCACGGATGTGATCATCTGGGTTGCACTCTGGTTCAGGCTCTGGCTCAGAGTATCTACGTCATTGGTTACTCTGGAAAGAACTTCTCCGTGTGTAGTCGTATCAAAATAATTCATCGGCATGCGGTTAATTTTCTCAGAAATTTCTTTTCGCATGCGATAGGTCAGCTTCTGTGATACGCCTGTCATGATATATCCCTGGATAAAGGAGAAACATGCGCTGATCACGTACAGACACAATAAAGTTAACAGGATTTTACCAATCTTTGTATAATCAATTCCGCTACCGCCGGATACTTTTCCGACCAGACCTTTGAAAATTTCGGTCGTCGCTTTTCCGAGAACCTTTGGTCCAATAATATTGAAAACCGTACTTCCGATTGCAAATATCATAACAAAGAAAATACCGATTTTATATTCACTAAGGTAAGTAAAAAGTTTCTTCATGGTACCTTTGAAGTCTTTTGCCTTCTCGCCGGTTCCCATTCTTCCATGTCCACCGCCCATAGGTCCTCTTCTTCTTGGCTGATTACTCATACTATGCTTCCTCCTTTCCGTCATTTTCGTTATTTAAGTCTCTCGCAAGCTCTGCTTCAGAAAGCTGCGATGACGCAATCTGATAATATGCATCACAGGATTTCAGAAGCTCTTTGTGTGTTCCGATTCCCGCAATCTTTCCATCATCCAGCACAATGATCTGCTCCGCATGTAAAATGGTGCTGATTCGCTGTGCTACAATGATCACTGTGCTGTCCTGTGTCTTTTCTTTCAATGCAGCACGAAGGGTTACGTCTGTCTTATAATCCAGTGCTGAAAAACTGTCATCAAAAATATAAACTTTTGGTTTCTTTGCAATCGCACGTGCGATAGAAAGACGCTGCTTCTGACCGCCGGATACGTTGGAACCGCCCTGTGCGATCGGACTTTCGTATTTTTTATGTTTCTCTTCGATAAACTCAGTTGCCTGTGCGATTTCTGCGGCTTCCTTCATCTCGGCTTCGGATCCATCCGGATTGCCATACAGAATATTAGAAGCGATGGTTCCTGAGAACAGAACACCTTTCTGTGGCACATAACCAAGTTCTTCTCTCAGATCATGCTGCGTGAGAGTGCGGACATCTTTTCCGTCTAAGGTAATAAATCCCTCTGTCACATCATAGAATCTTGGAATCAGGTTGATCATGGTAGATTTACCACTTCCGGTACTTCCAATGATTGCTGTCGTCTGTCCCGGCTTTGCAGTAAAGCTGATGTCGTGAAGCACATCCTCTTCTGCTCCAGGATAACGGAAGGATACATGATGGAATTCTACTTCACCTTTTCCGTTCTCACCCAGTTTTTCCGGTGTCTTCCTATCTTCGATTGCTGTCTCGCTGGTCAGAATTTCATCCACACGGTCTGCTGCAACAGCTGCTCTTGGAAGCATAATAGAAATCATACAGATCATAAGGAAGGACATGATGATCTGCATTGTATACTGGATAAATGCCATCATATCACCAACCTGCATCTGCCCGTCACTGACACCATGTGCGCCACTCCATACAATCAGTATGGTAATTCCGTTCATGATCAGCATCATCATCGGCATCATAAATGTCATGGCACGGTTTACAAATAAGTTGGTTCTTGTCAGATCTCTGTTCGCTTTATCAAATCGTTCTTCTTCATGCTTTTCTGTACTGAATGCACGGATAACCGAAAGTCCGGTAAGGATCTCACGAGTAACAAGGTTCAGTCTGTCAACCAGATTCTGCAGAATCTTAAATTTTGGTATTGCCACAATAAATAATACAGCAACAACCATCACGATCAGGATTACCCCAAGTACGATGATCCATGACATGCTGACATTCGTATGGAGAACCTTAAAAATACCTCCAATTGCCATGATTGGTGCATACATCACCATTCTCAAAAGCATAACTGCAAGCATCTGGATCTGCTGGATATCATTGGTACTTCTTGTGATCAGTGATGCAGTTGAAAACTTGTCAAATTCTGCATTGGAAAATCCAACAACTTTTTTAAATACCTTTCCTCTCAGATCACGTCCCGTACTTGCTGCCACTCTGGAAGCAAGAAGTCCTACGGTAACACTTGCGAGCATTCCAAGAAATGCAAGTGCAAGCATCTTACCGCCAGTTGTTAAAATATATCTGTTCTGGATCTTATCTGTATTCACGCCCAGAACACTGTAGGTTTCTTTAATATATGAAGTTGCTGCCTGTTCCAGCATAGTATCCGGCATATCGTCCATTTTTTCTGATATTTTATCAATAACGTCTGCTCTCTGTTCATCCGGTATCATGTTCAGGATCTCAAAGATATCTGCATTTTCGATCTTTTTCACCTGTTCATCAATGTTTTTCTGCATTTCATCCTGCTGTTTCTTGGCAAGCTCCGGATTTGCCGCAAGTGCTGCTTTCTGCTCATCTGTCATCTGGGACTGCATACTCTCTGCCTGTTTCTCAGCCTGTTCCTTTATAGAAGAAATCATGTTTTCTTTCATGGATTCTTCCATCTTCTTTGTTGTATCGCTTCCAGATTCAAATCCATAAGTCAGAAGCATCGGCTTTCCAAGGATGTCAAATACCTTTCCTGACTTTTCTTCATCTTTTTTCACGGAATCCTTCAGAACATAAATTGCTCCATCATACTTATAATCCGAATCGGATTCCTTTTTCTCATATGCATCCAGCACTGTCTGCTGGTCTTCTTCTGCCACAAAAAGCAACAGCTTATTCATCTCTTCCTCTGCGATTGCATCCGGAATCTTCTCATCAATTCCTCCCTGCTGGATTCCGACATTGACAATGTCTGAAGTATAAGAAGGCAATGACAGATCGCAGTACGCCTGAACGATCAGGATAACAACAATCGCTGCTATAGTTGCTGCATAAGGCTTCAAATGTTTGAATAGCTTTCTCATATAGCAATTATTTCCTTTCTTAGTAACTATTTTTATTCCTCAAATGGGTTTTTACATGGCATATCACGGAATTCTTTTTCCTGGAAAAGATTGTCACTCATCTGTAAAAGCAGTCTTCTACACAGTATTTTCTCTTCTGTGCTCATATTCTTCAGGAGTGTATTTTCCGTGCTTCGGAGAATCTCATGCATGTTGCCAAGAATCTTCTCTCCACGTTCTGTCAGATGGATCCTTGTCATCCGCTGGTCTTTTTCGTCCTGCTCTTTTCTAATATATCCGAGCTTTTCAAGTTTCTGAACTGCTACATTCACCGATGGCGGCGTAATGTGAATATGATCTGCAAGCTCTCTCTGTGACATCGGTCCTACCATCTGCAATATTGCAAGAATTCCTGCCTGTCCGGCTTTCAGCTCTGTATCCTTCATCTGGTTCGTCACATACCATTTATACATATGTCCGACCTGTGCAAGAAGAAGTTGTACCGGCATATTCTCCCTGGTAAAATCCCCACACTCAAATTTATCCGACTTCACCCTTTCACCTCCCGCAATTTAATTAGATGTCTATTCATTAGAAGTCTAATCGTTATTTTATGCGTATCACACATATAAGTCAACATTTATTCTCAATAATTTATATTTTTATAATATTTTTCACAAACAAATAATTAAATGCCTAATTATTATTTTCTCATATTAAAACACTACGAAAATCAAAAAAGGACTCTTCTGCCATTTTCTGTGCAAAAAAGTCCTTATCATTTACCATATCTGCCTTACCTGTAAAGCTTTATTCAATTTTTCACAAATTACATATCTTGCAGGAATGCCTTCACATTTTCCTCTTTTGTCGCCCAGGAAGTGCATAATCGGATCACACTATGGGTCTCATCGTACCTTTCCTGATAAGTTACGCCATATTTTTGACGGATTTCCTGCAATTTGGCATCTTCCACAATAATGAACTGCTGGTTGGTATTGCTGTCCATGAAGAATTCATATCCTTTTTCTTTCAGTCCGTCTTTCAAAAGCATTGCCATATCAATCGCATGTTTGGAGATTTCAAAATAAAGACCATCTTTAAAAAGCTCCAGGAACTGAACGCCAAGCAGTCTTCCTTTTGCAAGCATTCCACCTTTTTGTTTAATGCAGTAACGAAAATCTTGCTTTAGACATGGATTTGTGATAACCACAGCTTCTCCGAACAATGCACCGACCTTTGTTCCTCCAATATAGAATACATCACAACACTTTGCAATATCCGGAAGTGTCACATCTGTTCCCGGTGCCATCAGCCCATAACCCATTCTTGCCCCATCCAGGAAAAGATAAAGTCCACATTCCTTACATACAGTAGAAATATTTTCAAGTTCATTCTTTGTATACAATGTTCCTACCTCTGTCGGATGTGAAATATAAACCATCTTTGGCTGTACAATATGTTCACGAGACTCATCACTCCAGTGCAGGTCGTAATATTCCTTGATCTGCTGTCCTGTAATTTTTCCTTCCTTTGAAGGAAGTGCCAGAACTTTGTGTCCGGTCGCTTCTACAGCCCCGGTCTCATGGACATTGATATGTCCGCTGTCTGCGCAGAGCACTCCCTGAAATGGACGCAGAATAGAAGAAATTACTGTAAAATTCGTCTGGGTTCCTCCCACCAGAAAATGAACATCTGCCTCCGGTGCTTCACACACCTTCTTAATTGCTTCTCTCGCTTCTTCACAGTAAGGATCTTCCCCATATCCTACTGTCTGCTCCATATTGGTCTCGGCAAGCTTCTCGATAATTCTCGGATGTGCCCCTTCTGTGTAATCGCTAGTAAACAAAATCATTTCAACATACCCTCTACTTTCTCTTTTAATTCTTTTGTAGCCTGCTCAATATCCGGCTGTCCAAAAACTGCACTGATCACGGCAACTCCACAGATTCCGTTTCCGGCAAGCTCTGTCACATTCTCTTCCGTGATTCCCCCAATTGCCACAACCGGAATCTCCACCTTCTCACAGATTTCTTTCAAAATCTTATGATCCAGCTTTGTTGCATCTGCCTTTGATGTCGTGCCAAAGACTGCACCGACTCCCAGATAATCGGCTCCATGTGCCTGCGCCTTTAGCGCCTGCTCCACCGTCTTTGCCGTAACACCGATGATCTTGTCCTCACCCAGTGTTTTCCGCACATCAAGAGCTTCCATATCGCTCTGCCCCACATGCACACCATCGGCATCTACCTTCTTTGCAATCTCAACATTGTCATTGATCACAAATGGTACATGGTAGGATTTACAGAGTCTGGCAATCTCTTTTGCTTCTGCCAGAAACTCTTCCTCACCCAGATTTTTTTCCCTGAGCTGGATAAATGTAGCCCCGCCTTTCAGCGCTTTTTCCACCTGGCTGTACAGGCTTTCTCCATTCAGCCAGTGACGGTCTGTTACCGCATACAGAACCATATCTTTCTTATCTAATCTCATATTTTGCACCTTCTTCCAATTCTTTTCCTTCCATATTATAAATCGCATCGATGATCCGATTACGGTAGGTTGCATTTCCATCTCCCGGCTGCATATATTTCCAGCCAGTCTCACCGGCAAGCCCCATGGCACAGACCGCTGCTGCCGCTGCTTCCAGATTATTCTCCGGATTCGCCGCAAGGAATGCCGTCATCATCCCGGAAAGCTGACACCCGGTTCCGGTGATCCGTCCCATCTCCGGCCGTCCGTTCCGGATCACAAAGCACCTCTTTGCATCACTTACAAGGTCTATTCCTCCAGTCACAGCAATCACGGAACCTGTCCTTCTGGAAAAATCCTTTATAAACGGAATCATTTTCTCCAGATTCTGCTCCGTCAGTGTATCTGCCTCGTCTGCATCCACACCACTCGTTGTACCATGTCCTGCTGCTAAGGTCTTGATCTCAGAAATATTTCCCCGGATCACATCAAACTGAATATCACGTATCAGATTCAGTGCCGCCTCTGTTCGGAACGAACTCGATCCTGCTCCGACCGGATCCAGCAACACTTTATGATGCAGCTCGTTGGATTTCTTTCCTGCTTTTTGCATACTTTCAATCTTGCGCGGATTTAACATTCCCATATTGATATTCAGTCCCTGACAGATGGATGTGATCTCTTCAATATCAGTCGGCTCATCTGACATAATCGGACTTGCACCGCAGGCAAGAACCATATTTGCCACATCATTGATCGTCACATAATTTGTGATATTGTGTATCAGTGGTGCTTTTTTTCGTACTTCATCCAGATAGTTTCCAAGCATTCTTTTCCTCCGGTAAATCATATTATTTCTTATATCTTTAAAATTGTCTCTATAATTATAAAAAGACAGATATATGTCTGCCTTTCTTCTTTTCACTATTTCTTATTATACTCTTGATTTTCTGAAATGCAATCTGCATTTACCTGAAACATATGTCATTTCCATTCTCATACCTGTATCCGGCAGATCTATAAAAGACTTCTCCAGATAACAACCGGGGCAGATGCTTTTTCACATCCGCCCCGACTTCTTATTCACATGTTCACATGAATTTCAATATTCTATTTGCTTTCTGCTGCTTTCTTGCTCATCTCCGGTTTTACAATGAAGATTACCAGAAGAAGTCCAATCAGAGTAACGACTGCTGCTGTCCAGAATACAGATTTTACACCATTCTGGATCAGTGCTACATTGGTCGGATCAGCTGATGTACTTGCATTATATGCGACTGCAAATACTGCAACTGCAATTGTTCCTGAAAGTGAGTTTGCGAAGTTAACCAGAGAAGTTCCGATTCCCATATCTTCCGGTGCCAGCATTGCCTGTGCTGTTGGCGTAATGGATACAGCACGGAAGCTTTCAGCAATACCTGTAACTGCAAGTGCTACAAAATAAATCATGATCGAAGCACCTGAATTTGTTACCAACGCCATCACAGCCATCGGGATCATTGCAAGACTTGTACCAATTACCATTGCTTTCCATGCATTGGCAGCTTTCTTTCCTACCCATGCACCTGCGATAGTAGGAAGAATGATTGTAATCAGTGTACGAGGCATCTGCAGTGCACCTGCTGCACTCGTGGATGCTCCCATAACCTGCATGGCACCGATCGGTGCATAATAGTTCATGGCATTCTGATAGAAATAGCAGATAAATCCTACAATAAGGAGTACTGTGTAGTTTTTATTTTTAAATAATTTCATTGGAATCAACGGCTCTGCAGCTTTATTTTCAATCTTAACAAGTGCAATAAGAGCAATGATACCAATTACAAGACCTGCAAGAATCATTGGATTTGTCCATCCCATAGAAGATCCAAAGTTCAGTGCAAGCAGAATTCCGCAAAGTGATATGATGAGTGCGATCATCCCCGGAACATCAATCGTAACCTTTCCTTCTCTTTTCTGATTCGGCATGTTCATTCCAATCAGTACTATACCAAGAATAAGTGGAATTGCCGGCATAAGGATTGCCACAGTCAATAATCCCATATCTGTTAAAATACCTGCGATGATACTTCCTCCAAATCCACCAACAGCGATTGCGGTTGCAAGCATACCCATTGCCTTTGGTACATCTTTTCTTTCATTGATAAGACCTGCGATAATGTATGGTGCTGCTGTAAATGCGCCCTGTGCAAGGCTGACAATCAGTCTGAGGATCATCAGTGGAATCAGAGATCTCACAAATGCAAATGCAAAACCTGCAAGTGCACAGATAATTCCAGGAATCACTACAATGTTTCTTCTACCAATAAGGTCACCTAATTTTCCTCCGATCGGAGTCATAATCGATACACCGATCGCACCTACGATAGAGAAGAGTCCTACATATCCCATCGCATCAACTTTTTCAAGGATAGGTGCTGTTAACGTTGCAAATACCAGTCCATACATTGCTACAGAAAGCATCATGCAGATACATCCGATCTGAACCAAGTTTTTCTTTGCCTTCGGAAGCGGAATCGCAACCTGTGGCTGTTCCTGAGCCTGCTGTTCTTTACTCATATTCTTTTCCTCCTGTTCTTAAAGAAACCTTTACTCTCTATTTGTTATTTTTAAGCCACTGTGAAGCGCAATGGGCAAGACAAGCTGCTCCGATCGGGCAAACATCTTCATTAAACTGTGCTTTCGGATGATGTGCCGGATACTGTCCTCTTTCATCCAGATATCCTGCTGACAGATACATAAATGTACTTGGAACCTTTTCAGCGATCACTGCGAAATCTTCAGAAGCACTTGCAGAAATTCCCGGATATGGTGTGAGTCCCGGAATTCCAAGCTCCTGCATATATCCAACCACTTCGTCGGTAAGCTTCGGATTGCAGATCAGCGGAGGAACTTCTGAGATCATCTCAATATCAACGGTTCCGTTATATACAGCTGCTGTCTTTTCAGCGACTTCTTTCATTCTGCGGACCAGAAGTTCTCTTGCTTCCGGCTTATTGGTACGGATCGTTCCCTGGAGAACAGCGGTCTCAGGAATGATGTTTGCTGCAGTTCCGCCTGCAAACTGTCCGATTGTAAGTACACAGGAATGTGTCGGATCACTTTCTCTTGCGATCAGTTCCTGCAATGCAAGATGGATATGAACTCCGATGTTGATCGGGTCAACTCCTACATGTGGATAAGCACCATGGGATCCTTTTCCATGGATGGTGATCTTAAATCCATCTACAGAATACATCATCGTATCCTTATCATTGTACATAAAAAGTCCGATTGGCATTTTTCCCGGTGATACATGGTATGCAAGTGCTGCATCAACCGGAGGATTCTCAAGAATACCATTCTCGATCATATTCTTGCTTCCTTCAAAAGTCTCTTCTGCCGGCTGGAACATGAATTTGATAGTTCCTTCCAGTGTATCTTCTTTTTCTTTCAGCATCTTTGCTGCTGTAAGAAGCATTGCAGCGTGGAAATCATGTCCGCATGTATGTGCTTCTTTTCCTGTAGGACATGCAAATTCTTCTCCGCTTTCTTCCGGCATCGGAAGTGCATCCATATCTGCTCTCAGAAGAAGAACCTTTCCCCCTTTGCCGAGTGTAGCTGTTACCCCGTAGCCACAATCCTTCGGCTCAAGTCCGTATTCTGTCAGCTTTTCCATAACATAAGCTTTGGTCTTTGGAAGATCCAGACCAGTTTCAGCATTTTTGTGGATGTGTCTGCGGTTTGCAATTGTTTCATCCTTTAATTCCAATGCTCTTTCATAGTAATTCATACTAAGCCCTCCTTTAACTTTGTTCCTGCCATTTACATTAAAAATACTGTTCTACTTTTAGAATATTTACAGAATAGTTATCATGATTACATAATACCAACTTCTAAAATTTTAGTCAATAATATTACAGAATATTCTTGATTTTCGTTGTTTTTACCTATTTAATCGTTATTTTTTTAATTTTCAGAATATTATGGTTGATTTATGGAAGATAATTTTATATGATACTTTTTGAGAGGTGAAAGAAAATGAGAAGAAAAATTGTGGCTATTACCAGCCAGTACTTAAAGGAACCTATCTCGCAGATCGTCTCAGAACTAAAACTAAACTGCGACATCCAGGTGGTTTCCTACAACAAATTTGACACAATATCAGAAGTTTACGATTCTTACGCCGGGGACACTGACGGATTTCTTATCAGTGGTAAGATCGCAAAAGCTGCCATTGAGTCAACTGCGCACGCTTATAACCGTCCGATTGTATCCTTTGAAATTGATATAGCCGGTCTGTACCGTGCTCTTTTGAATCTGCTGATTTCCAACCGGGATCTGGATATGGACCGGATTATTCTGGATTTCCTGATTCCGATCGATGGTGGCTGTACTGCAACCGCTTTCCTTAAGGAGCTGGACATTGATACAGTTCCACCACATATTAACAACTGGACCAAGGCACTGACCCGCACCAGTATCAGTACGATTGAAAATCATGTCCTTTCAGAGCTGATCCGTATGTGGAACAACAATGAAATGGATATGGTTCTCTGTCAGTACAGTAATATCCTGCCGGAGCTTCGTGCGCACGGGATCCCGACAATCTATCCGCTGCCAAGTGTCAGCCATATCCGGGATCTTGCAAATGAACTTCTGTCCACGATTGAGCTGGAGCACATGCGTTCCAACCTTCCGGTTATCATCAATGTATCTCCCCGTAGTTCGACAGATAACACACCGGAAAATATCCAGCAGATCTATGTCTGTATGGAAGATTTCTTTAAAAAGAATCTGATGAATTGTATCTCTCAGAAAGTGGATAATCACTGCAGTGCCCTGACCACTGTGGAAATGCTGCAGCATATTACACACAATAACAAGGTCTGCGAACTGAATGAATTTCTCACCGGCAAACTGCATTTTGAATGTGCTGTAGGATACGGAATCGGGGCAAATTTTGACAATGCGATCCGTAATTCTGTAAATGCCCGCAAAGAGGCTGTTCAGTTTGGAAAAAGTTTTATCCAGAATGAAAACGGGGATATGATCGGACCCCTTGGTTCATCCGACCGAAGAGTGATCCAGAATCAGTATGTGCAGAATCTTGGAAAGATTGCAAAGCAGTGTAATCTTTCACCGGTTACGATCAAGAAAGTCCTTGCCAGTACGCATGCTGCCGGATCAAATAAGATTACAACGCACGAGCTTGCCGAACGTATGGGAAGTACGGTGAGAAATGCGAACCGGATTATTCAGAATCTGGAAAATGGAGGAGTCGCGAAGCTCGCTTATACGCAGACGACCAATGCGAAGGGGCGGCCGGTTAAGGTATACGAACTTTATTTTAATTTCTAAAGAAATATATTGATTTACAAAAATATAGGTTGTGTCAACATCAGACAAAAATAATTCCCACCAGATTCTTTGTGCAAACAATTGAATCTGGTGGGAATTATAGAATATAAAAAATCTCCCGGAACTACTTCCGAGAGGTTTCTACAGGGGATGACAGAATCGAACTGCCGCTAAGAGTTTTGGAGACTCCTGTCATACCATTTGACCAATCCCCTATTTGATTTTATGATCTAAAAAAGACCACTTGTTATTTATAGCACAGTGGTCTTTTTTTGTCAATGAATTATTTTAGTTTTTCGCATTTTTTCGCATTTCATTAAGATGCAGGATTCTCTGGTTGCGGCTTCCGCGGAATTCCAGGGTGAGATCTTTTTCGGCTTCGATGAACTCGCCGTCTACGAGGGTATCGATACAGGCGAGCATCTTGTCAGTGTATTCGGTGTAGACTTTTCCGCCGGGGATGAGGTCTACATCATAGAGATATCCGGTGTAGCACCAGACATTTTTCTCCGGGTAGCTTTCTTTGATCTTTTGCAGGAGTCCTGCGAGTTCTTTCTGATTCTCCGGCTCAAAGGGTTCTCCACCGAGGAGGGAAAATCCCTGGATATATGCCGGTTTAAGTGCTTCCAGGATCTCTGCTTCTACTTCTTTGGTATATGGATTGCCGTAATTGAAATCCCAGGTCTCGGAATTGAAGCATCCTTTGCAATGATGCCGGCAGCCGGATACGAAAAGGCTGACCCTGACGCCGGTTCCATTTGCGATATCGTAATTTTTGATTGTTCCGTAATTCATATCTTTATACTTCCCTTTTTCTCATTATAGCAGTACTACTCTGCTGTCCATTCTTACTCTTCTTATCAATTATAGCAAATCACACCTGAAAATCAACTACTATTGTCCTCCGGTAAAGCACGATTCCAACCGCTCCGGCGGTCTTTTGACTCCTCCAAATGCTGTGATAAGTGCTACTACGATTTGTCCGCATACGGTCGCCCAAGCAACTGCTTTTTTGCAAAAATAATATTAGCGTTTTACAGCCAGATCCATTATACTATACTTATAAACACCCAAAATGTGAAAGGTAGATCAATCCAATGGCAGGAAAACTATTTTAACTGCCCCCACAAGCAAAGGAGGGATTCTCATGACGAAAAAAGCAGCGCCAAAAATTTATTTTATTCTGTTACTTTTGTTTATTATGCTTACTGGCTGCTCAGACAAAAAGGCATCTGAATCAGCCGTAAGTCCGGAAGCCGAAGCAGTAATTACTGCAATGTTTACTGCACCAAATGAAGAATTATACTCTCCGGATGCTTCTAATGTAATCGGTGAAAATACTGATGCAAATTCTGATGATGCTTTCGCCAATTCTGAGAAAATTCTTGAGAACTGGAACAAGCTTGTAGGAAAATATTTTGAGAACGACCGATTAGAATATTTTGTTTCAACCTATGGTCAGACCTATCTGTCAGAGGCAGCTGTTAATAATACCAAAATAGCTGTAAAAGATATTTCGCTTGACTCCAAAACAGATGATTCCGAAACTGTTCTTGTTACTTTTTTAGTCGATAAGGAGGAAGTAGTCGAAAAAATATATTTTTCTTATGACCAGGATGGTTTGATAAAAGACGTTTATCCAATTAATTTTAAATAATTTATAATAAAGGACACGGCTTCGCCAAGCGAAAGCCGTGTCCTTTATTATATCTTCTCACTATTTTTTCAAAAACATTTCCATCCTTACAGATGCAGTACCCTGTCCTTAATCTCCTGGGTCCTTCCCTGATTCCAGAACTGGGTTCCGATATATCCACAGGTTCTTCTCGCTACAAAGAGCTTATCCTGATCCCGGTTGCCACAGTTCGGGCATTCCCATACCAGCTTTCCGGTCTCGTCCTCGATGATCTTAATCTCTCCGTCATAGCCGCAGACTTCACAGAAATCACTCTTGGTATTCAGCTCTGCATACATGATATTCTCATAAATGTACTGTAATACGGAAAGTACCGCCGGAATATTGGTCTGCATATTCGGTACTTCGATATAGCTGATCGCCCCACCCGGTGAAAGCTTCTGAAATTCCGATTCAAATTTCAATTTGCTGAACGCATCAATTTTTTCGGTAACATGTACATGATAACTGTTGGTAATATAGTTCTTATCTGTAACGCCCGGAATGATTCCGAAACGCTTCTGCAGACATTTTGCAAACTTGTATGTGGTAGATTCCATCGGTGTGCCGTATACGGAATAGCTGATATTTTCTGCTTCTTTCCATTCTTTACATTTATCATTCAGGCGCTGCATAACTGCCAGTGCAAATGGCTTCGCCTCCGGATCTGTATGGGATTTGCCAAGCATCCGCATACACATCTCATAAAGTCCTGCATAGCCAAGAGAAATGGTGGAATATCCGTCAAATAACAGCTTGTCAATCGTCTCACCCTTTTTCAGACGGGCAAGTGCCCCGTTCTGCCACAGGATTGGTGCAACATCTGAAACGGTTCCGAGAAGGCGTTCATGTCTGCACCGAAGTGCTCTGTGACAAAGCTCCAGTCTCTCATCCAGGATTTCCCAAAAACGTTCCATATTGCCCTCTGCTGAACATGCCACGTCAACCAGGTTGATCGTTACAACCCCCTGATTGAAACGTCCATAGAACTTATGACTTCCGTCTGCATTTCTCTGGGAATCTTCTACGGTAAGGAATGAGCGGCACCCCATGCACGGATAAACATCTCCGTTTTTCAGTTCTTTCATGATCTTTGCAGAAATATAATCCGGCACCATACGCTTTGCCGTACATTTTGCAGCCAGCTCAGTCAGATACCAGTATTTGGAATCCTCGGTAATATTATCTTCATCCAGTACATAGATCAGCTTCGGGAACGCCGGTGTGATCCATACACCCTTTTCATTCTTAACACCCTGCATACGCTGCTTCATCACTTCTTCGATGATCATCGCAAGGTCATCCCTGGTTCTTCCTTCCGGAACCTCATCCAGATACATGAATACCGTTACGAAAGGTGCCTGTCCGTTACAGGTCATCAGTGTGATCAGCTGATACTGGATCGTCTGGATTCCGCTCTGTACTTCAGTACGAAGCCTTCTCTCTGTGATCTTGTCGATGATCGCATCATCCAGAACCTCTCCGGATTCTATTCTTTCTTCAATGACACTCTTGCGGAGCTTCTGACGGCTTACATCTACGAATGGTGCAAGATGTGACAGCGTAAATGACTGTCCGCCATACTGGTTACTTGCAACCTGTGCAACGATCTGTGTGGTCACATTACACGCGGTAAAGAAACTATGTGGTTTCTCGATCATCGTCTCGCTGATGACAGTTCCGTTCTGGAGCATATCCTCCAGGTTGATCAGATCACAGTTGTGCTCTTTTTGCGCAAAATAGTCCATATCATGAAAATGAATGATTCCTTCTTCGTGTGCACGGACGATTTCCTCCGGAAGAAGGACTCTCTTGGTAAGGTCCTTGCTGACCTCTCCTGCCATGTAATCTCTCTGTGTAGAATTGATCACAGGATTCTTATTGGAGTTCTCCTGCTTTACTTCCTCGTTCATATGATCGATCAATGCAAGAATTCCGTTATCCGTTGTATTCGACTTTCTGGTTAATTCTCTCTTATAGCGATAGCGGACATACTTCTGGGCAACCTCATAACCACGCATCTCCATAATGCCGGTCTCAACCATATCCTGGATGTCCTCCACATTCACTGCATGCGTAAATTCCTCTGCCTGCTGTGCAATCTTCTCCGCAATTGCAATGATCTGAAAGTCATTCATCCTGTGGATGTTCTCAACCTCTTCATTCGCTTTTTTGATCGCATTCACAATCTTCTCCAGCCGGAAGTCTACTTCCTCACCGTTTCTTTTGATTACTCTCGTCTTTACTTCCAAATCCATCCCAACTTTCTCCTAACTTTGTTCCATCGCTCCACAAAATATAGTGTCACTTTTAAGTTTCTCCACTATATTTTGCGCTCTGTAGTATATGATACCCCATATTCACGAAAATGAAAAGGGGGATTTTTGTTTTTTTTATGTTATTTTTTTATCTTGCCATTTTCCAGATTCGGTCTTAAGAATTCTTCTTTCGCATACTCCCAGATCGCTTCTGAGCCTTTTGCCGTATTCCGGTTACGGTTCAGGATCTGTTCAATATGAACATCGTGTTCCTCCCACGCTTTGCCGTCTGTAGCCGCATTTAACATGATCGGCTGGATATTGTCCATCGTCCGGGCAAACTTCGACTCAGCAGTCTCCTGTGCCTCAAATTCCTCCCAGAGCGCCCGAAATTCCTTTCCCTGCTTTTCCGGAAGAAGTCCGAAAATCCGGTCCGCAGCCTTCACTTCCCGTTCTCTCTGCGTCTTCTTCGCATCTTCATCATAGGCATAGGTATCCCCCGCATCAATTTCTACAATATCATGGATCAAAAGCATCGTCACTGTCTTAAGAACATCGATCTTCTCATCGGCATATCCCGCAAGCAGAACCGTCATGATTGCCATATGCCACGCATGCTCCGCGTCATTCTCCTTACGCACCCCATCCGTCAGATATGTCTGCCTTCCAATAAATTTTTCCTTATCAATCTCCCGAAAGAAATTAAATAATTGCGTAAGCTCCTCTTTTTCCACGTTTTTGCTCCTTCTATGATGAAATACACTCTATTTGAACACCTAAAAATCCTTTTTCTCAGTACACGCACACTGTTATATATTCTACCACAAACTACCCTGTATCGGAACTTTTATTTTGTAAAAGATTGTACCATTTTTCCCAATAAATTTTGTCAAAAATTCCGTATTGAAAAAGCGCGCAATCTGTAGTAGATTACGCGCTTCCACATAAATTTGTTTCCTATTTACCATTTTTTTCGCTTCGACACCTTCAACCGGTTCATCGCCCTTGAAAGCGAAGCCTGTGTCCGGTAATATTCCTGTATACTCTGTTTCTGACGAAGCTTTTCTTCTGCATACTCCATCTGCTCCTGGGCATGTCTGGCATCGATATCCTCCGGTTTCTCTGCCGTCTGCACCAGCATCGTCACACGGTTGTTGACGATCTCAAGGAATCCGGCTCCGACCGCAAGGTTCACCCATTCGCCTTCTTCAAACTGAAGCATTGCCTCACCGATCACCACAGCGATCACCATATCTTCATGGTGCGGAAGAATTTCCATTCCACCGCCGTCCGGTACCGGCACGATCATCTTTCTGCAACGTCCTTCATAGAATACCCGGTCACTGGAAATGATTTTAAGTCCAAATGTATCCATACCTGGCACCTCTATTCTGCTTTTTCAGCCTTTGCCTTCTCGATGACTTCATCAATCGTTCCTACATTGAAGAATGCATTCTCCGGATACTCATCCATTTCTCCGTCGAGGATCATCTTAAATCCTCGGATCGTCTCTTTCAGAGGTACATATTTTCCCGGAACTCCGGTAAATGTCTCTGCAACGAAGAATGGCTGGGAGAGGAATTTCTGAATCTTTCTTGCTCTCATAACCGTTGCCTTGTCTTCATCGGAAAGCTCTTCCATACCAAGAATTGCGATGATATCCTGCAGCTCTTTGTATTTCTGCAGAACCTCTGTTACACGGTTTGCAACTTCATAATGTTCTTCTCCGACAATATCCGCCTCCAGAATACGGGAGTTAGATTCCAGTGGATCAACTGCCGGGTAAATACCCTGTTCTACAACCTTACGGGAGAGTACGGTTGTTGCATCCAGATGAGCAAATGTAGTTGCCGGTGCCGGGTCTGTAAGGTCATCGGCAGGGACATAAACAGCCTGTACGGATGTGACAGAACCATTCTTTGTAGATGCGATCCTCTCCTGCAGTTCACCCATTTCAGTTGCCAGTGTCGGCTGATAACCTACGGCTGATGGCATACGTCCAAGAAGTGCGGATACTTCGGAACCTGCCTGTGTAAAACGGAAAATATTATCAATGAAAAGAAGCACATTCTGATGTTCTTTATCACGGAAATATTCAGCCATTGTAAGTCCTGTCTCAGCGACACGCATACGTGCTCCAGGTGGTTCGTTCATCTGACCAAACACTAAGGCTGTCTTATCCAGAACTCCGGATGCTTTCATTTCTGTCCAGAGGTCGTTACCTTCACGGGAACGTTCTCCAACACCGGTAAAGATGGAATATCCGCCGTGCTCTGTGGCTACGTTACGGATCAGTTCCTGGATCAGTACAGTCTTACCTACACCGGCACCGCCGAACAGACCGATCTTACCACCTTTTGCATAAGGTGCAAGCAGGTCGATAACCTTGATTCCGGTTTCCAGGATTTCTACAACCGGGCTCTGGTCTTCAAATGACGGCGGATCTCTGTGGATCACCCAGTGTTCGGTATCTTCTTTGATTTCTTCGCCATTGTCGATGGTTTCTCCAAGTACGTTGAACAGACGTCCAAGGGTCTGCTCTCCAACCGGTACTTTAATTCCAGAACCGGTAGCGGTTACTTCCATGTCCTTGCAAAGTCCTTCACTTGCTGCCAGCATCAGACAACGAACCTCATCATTTCCCAGATGCTGCGCAACTTCCATAATACAGGTTTTTCCGTTGTTCTCCACCTGCAGGGCATCTTTGATGCACGGCAGATTTCCGTCTTCAAATACAACGTCAACAACTGGTCCCATGACCTGTACAATACGTCCTTTATTCATACCTGTTTTCACTTCCTTTTCCGTTTCTGGGCTTTGGCACCTGCACAAACCTCAGTAATTTCCTGTGTGATCGCAGCCTGCCTTGCCCTGTTATATATAATAGAAAGATCTTTGATGATTTCCTGCGCGCTGTCTGTTGCTGATTGCATTGCTGTCATTCGCGCATTGTGTTCGCTTGCATATGCCTCTACCAGACATCCATAGATCATACCAACCACGTAGTTTGGTACGATGCTGTCCAGAACAGCCTCTGCTGATGGATAAAGCGCGATCGCCTCTCTATGGATGTTAAGCGGCATTTTCATTTCATTAAATGAAGATCTCTCAAGCGGCAGGATCTTCATTTTTTCAACCGTTGTCAGCATCGAATTTTCCATTCTGGTGTAAACGATGTAGACCTCGTCCAGTTCACCTCTCTCATACTGGGAAAGAATCACTTCCGCGATATCTCTTGCCCTGTGCATGGTCGGTTTCTGCACAGTATAAAGGAAATTGGTGTCAATTTCCACACCCTTATTCGCATAATAGTGTCTGCCAAGCTCACCGACTACGAACAGCTTATGCTCTCCCGGTTCCTCCAGGATCTCATCCTCCACCTTGACAATGTTGTGGTTGTAAGCTCCTGCAAGTCCTTTATCCGCAGTAATGACAATGGAACCTATCTTTCGTTTCTCTTTTGGAATCTCTTCCCGCACATCAAAATACCGGTGCTCGATCTCAGGAATATGCCTCAGGATTCTGGAAATCTCTCCCTGAAGTCCGTAAAAGTACGGCTCTGAATCTGTCAGCTTTTTCTTCGCCTGTCTCATCTTGGTAGACGAGATCATATACATGGCGTTCGTGATCTTCATCGTATCTTTGACGCTGTTGATTCGAGTCTGTATTTCTCTGATATTTGCCATATTAACACCTGCTGTCTTTGAATTCCTTCGCTGTTTCCACAATCTTTGCAGCCAGTTCATCGGACAGAGCCTTTGTCTGCTCAATCTCTTCACTGATTTCCGGATGAACTGTTGCAAAATAATTCAGCATATCCATCTGGAATTTCTTAACCTCTTTTACCGGAATTCCCAGAAGCACTTTATTTCGTGCTGCGCAGAGGGTGATGACCATCTCATGCATGGACATTGGATGTCCGAGTGGCTGTTTCAGAAGTTCCATCAGACCAGATCCATATTCCAGCTGTTCCTTTGTTGCTGCATCCAGATCGGAACTGAACTGTGTGAATACTTCCATCTCACGATACTGTGCAAGATCGATACGGATACTTCCGGCTGCCTTCTTCATTGCCTTTGTCTGTGCTGCACCACCAACACGGGATACGGAAAGACCTACGTTAACCGCCGGTCTCATTCCTGAGAAGAACAGATCACTTTCCAGGAAGATCTGTCCATCTGTAATGGAAATGACGTTGGTCGGAATGTATGCAGATACATCTCCTGCCTGTGTCTCGATGATTGGAAGTGCTGTGATCGAACCGCCTCCCATTTCATCGCTTAAACGGCTTGATCTCTCAAGCAGTCTTGAATGCAGATAGAAAACATCTCCAGGATAAGCTTCACGTCCCGGTGAACGTCCAAGAAGCAGGGACAGCGCACGGTATGCAACTGCGTGCTTTGAAAGATCATCGTAAACGATCAGGACATCTTTTCCTTTATGCATGAAATGTTCTGCAATCGCGGTTCCTGCATATGGTGCAATATACTGAAGCGGTGCACAGTCACTTGCTGTTGATGCTACTACGATGGTGTAATCCATTGCGCCGCCGTTTTTAAAAGTATTGACAACCTTTGCGATCGTTGATGCTTTCTGACCGATTGCTACATAGATACAGATGACATCCTTACCCTTCTGATTCAAAATCGTGTCTGTAGCAATGGAAGTCTTTCCTGTCTGACGGTCTCCAATGATCAACTCTCTCTGTCCACGTCCGATCGGGAACATAGAATCGATAGAAAGGATTCCTGTTTCCATTGGAACGCTGACGGATTTACGGTCTACAATTCCTGGTGCTTCATTTTCAATCGGTCTGTAATCTTCTGCTTCGATTTCTCCCGCTCCGTCAATCGGAGCTCCAAGTGCATTTACGACACGTCCGATAAATTTATCGCCAACCGGTACTCCGGCTTTCTTTTTGGTACGCATCACTTTCGTACCTTCTTTGATCTCTACATCTGATCCGAACAGGATGCAGCCGATCGTATCTTTCTGAATGTCCTGAACCATACCTTTCAGTCCATTTTCAAATGTCACGATTTCTCCGTACATTGCATGCTCTATTCCATAGATATTTGCAATTCCGTCACCGACAGAGACAACCGTACCGACCTCGCTGTCTTTACTGATCTGATCAAAGTTCTCTATTTCATTTTTCAGAATAGAAATAATTTCATCTGAGCTAATTGAACTCACTTTGTTCACCTCCAGGTCAATTTTTGCTCTAATCTCGATAATCTTCCTTTCAGACTCCAGTCATATTCATCATCACCGGTCTTTAAGATAAATCCACCAAGTAATGCCGGATCTTTGACTATCTCGATCTTCACATCTGTCTTATGGTACTTCTCACAAAGAAATTCTCTGATTTTCTCAAGCCGCTTTTCATCTGGTGCTTCCACACAGGTAAGCGTTGCCATCTGGATTCCTTCCTGCATTTTACAGTATCTGTCATAAGCAAAAAGAATCTGACTGATCTCGCTCATTCTCTGATTACGGCATACAACCTTGAGAAAGTTTTTTATTTCTTCCGGGAAAATCTTGTCGATCGAACTTAATTTTTCCCGCATCGGTACCACCGGACTTGCAAATGTTTCTTCAAGCACCGGTACTTCTTCAAAAAGCTTTTCAGTCTCTCCTACCGCTTCTTTTGAAATTCCAAGCTCATATAAAACATGTGCATACTGTTTTGCCGAAGGGCTACAGCAATACTCTTTATTTAACCTCTTTATTGACATGAGCATCACCTGCACCTTTCAGAAACTGATCATATATATCCTGATTTCCTTTTGTGTCATCCACAATCTTACGTGCTGCCTGCATTGCCAGTCCTGCGATCTCACTTTGCAGATCATTCATGGTCTGTTTGCGTTCATTTTCAATCGTCTTTCTGGCATCTTTCAGGATTCCTACGGCTTCCGTATTGGCTTCCTGAAGGATACGCTCTGATTCTCCGGCTGCAGTTTTCTTAGCTTTTTCCACGATCTGAATGGATTCTGCCTTTGCTCCTTCCAGAGCCTTTTCATATTCCGCTTTCAGTCTCGCCGCTTCTTCCTGACTATCACTGGCATTTTTCAGTCCGTCAGCAATCATTTTTTCACGTTTTTCCATAATTCCCATTACTGGTTTGAATAAGAATTTTTTCAGCAAAAGATAAAAGACAATCAGGTTGATGATCGTAAAGAGAAGGCTTACATTAAACTGTATCACCTGTCCCACCTGCCTTTCTTCATTTTACTTTTCTTATTTCAGCATTAAGATGATAAGAAGTCCGATAATGAAACCGTAAATAGCGGTTGCCTCTGCAAGTGCACAACCCAGGATCAGGTTCTTGCTGATCTTGCTTTCTGCTTCCGGCTGTCTTGCGATCGCGTCTACTGCTTTACCTGTTGCAAGGCTGATTCCAAGTCCTGCTCCTAAACCTGTTAAAACTGCTACTGCTGCTCCAATTGCTACTAACATAATCTTAATCTCCTTTTTTCTTATAGATTTGTGTTTCTTCTGTCATTTCGGGATTATTCCTGCTCCTCATTCATGAAAAGTGCTGTCAGGAATACGAATACATATGCCTGCAGGAATCCATCGAAAATATCGAAGTAAAAACTAAATGGTATCGGGATAAGAACCGGAGCCACTGCTTTTAAAAGCTCCATGATAACAAACGCTCCCAATACATTACCGAACAGACGCATGCAAAGTGATAATGGTCTGATCACAATCTCCAGAACCATAATTGGTGCTACGAATGGTACCGGCTTTGCAAAATGCGCCGCCCAGTGCTTAAATCCATTCTTCCGGATTCCGGAAAATTCAATCAGGCACATACTCATGATCGCAAGTGCTGCTGTTACATTGAGGTCTTTTGTCGGTGACTTAAATCCGAACAGACCAATGATATTGGCTATCCCAATATAGATAAGCACTGTAATCAGATACGGAATATATTTCCTGTTTTCTTTTCCCATGATGTCTTCAAAGAAGTCCAGTCCTTTTCCTATTGCGGATTCCAATAAAAGCTGAACCTTTCCCGGATTTTCGACGCTCAAGCTTCGGACAAATATGATACAAAGTCCTACGATTACCGCCATGATGATCCAGGTAACTACGACCGACTCTTTTACCGGTATTCCGCCGAATATCGGGATCGTAAACACTGTCTCGCAGTTCAGCTCTTCTAACAGAGTCTCTGTTAAATGTTCCGTATCGCTCCCTCCCTTTCGTTTTATTTATTCTTATTTTATAGTACTTTTCAGAGCGTCCTCTAAAAGTCATGCTTATATTACGCTCACACTTTTTCTTTGTCAATATTTTCAGCTTTTGTAGATTGTACAGTAAAAAAACCAATTTTTTTATCTATTTTCACTATCTTCATCTGTTTTTCTTTTATTTTCTTTAGCTGTTTTTACTTCTATTTTTTGACACTTTTTTTAGTTTGTAGCATTCGAGATTCTTTTTTGACGGATTTTGTGCTTTTGTGCAGTTGAATTTTTGGCATTTTTTACAATTATTTTCTTTTATTTTTATGCACTATGTATAGTGACTATGTCGAATATATATATCTAGCGGGATGATTATTTTGTTTTGGAAATGAAGAGTTGATTTGGACTTGCGCTATCACCATTCCGCACTTGGTCCATTAGATAAAAAAAGGACTCAAACTGAGTCCTTCAAGTTACAGGGGATGACAGAATCGAACTGCCGCTAAGAGTTTTGGAGACTCCTGTCATACCATTTGACCAATCCCCTATATGAAATTGTTGATTGCTGAAGCAACCATGGACTATAATAACACAATGGCTGCTTCCTGTCAATCATTTATTCAATATTTCCTTTGCGTCCTTTGCAAATAATTTCTTCGCACAGGTTTCACTTACAGATTGCCCCTGCTGATCTGATCGATCTTTTTCAGTTCTTCCCGGGTGAACTTCGTATTCTGCACAATCTCCACATTCTGAATGATCTGCTCCGGTCTGGACGCTCCGATCAGCACACTGGTCACATCCTCATCTTTCAGGATCCAGCTCAGTGCCATCTGTGCAAGAGACTGTCCTCTCTCACCTGCCATCTTGTTCAGAGCCTCGATCTGCGCAAGCTTTTCTTTCGTCAATGCATCGGCATGTAGAAACCTTCCATCCACAGCAATCCGGCTGTCTGACGGTATTCCGTGCAGATATTTATCTGTCAGAAGCCCCTGTGCCAGCGGACTAAATGCAATGATTCCTTTTCCCATCTGGTTCGCCGTCTTTTTCAAGCCGTTCTGTTCAATCGTCCGGTCAAAAATGGAATACCGGTTCTGGTTAATGACAAACGGACATTTCAGATCTTCCAGAATCTCCGCTGCACGTACCATTGTCGGACCATCATAGTTAGAAATTCCGACATAAAGTGCCTTCCCACTCTTTACGATGGAATCGAGTGCTCCCATGGTTTCTTCCAGTGGGGTATTCGGATCCATTCTGTGATGATAGAAGATATCTACATAATCCATCTCCATTCTCTTCAGGCTCTGGTCAAGGCTTGCGAGCAGATACTTTCTGCTTCCCCAGTTCCCGTAAGGTCCCGGCCACATATCATAGCCTGCCTTGGTACTGATGATCATCTCGTCCCTGTATGGTGCAAAGTCTTCTTTTAAAATCTTCCCAAAATTCTTCTCAGCACTTCCGTATTCCGGTCCATAGTTATTCGCAAGATCGAAATGGGTGATTCCCAGATCAAATGCTGTCCTCAACATTGCCTTCATATTCTCCGGATCCGCATTGGTTCCAAAATTGTGCCAGAGTCCTAAAGAAACTGCCGGCAGCAAAAGCCCGCTTTTCCCACAACGGTTATATACCATGGTATCATATCTCTCAGATGATGCTGTATACATAATTCATTTTCTCCTTCATTATCTCTGAATTGAAACTTTACTATTTCTTTTACAGATTTCTCTTATCAGATATGATACCTTTTTCCTGCATAAATGTCCAGTAAATCCCGGCATCTGCCCTTTTTCTGCCGGAAAACGGGATTCTTTTTGTAACCGTCAGCCGGAAATTACATCTGTCTCAGAAGATTTACCATTTCGATTGCAGAAAGTGCACAGTCATATCCCTTATTTCCGCCTTTACTTCCGGCTCTTGAAATTGCCTGCTCGATATTTTCAGTCGTGATCACACCAAATAATACCGGCACTCCGGTTGCAAGTCCGACCTGTGCGATTCCTTTGGATACCTCATTGCAGACATAATCATAATGCGTTGTGTCTCCACGGATCACTGCTCCCACACAGATCACCGCATCATACTTTCCGGATGCCGCCATTTTAGAAGCTGCTGTCGGAATCTCAAATGCTCCCGGTACCCATGCTGCCGTTATGTTTTCATCCTCCACGCCATGGCGTACCAGCCCGTCTACCGCACCACCAAGTAGTTTATTAACAATAATCTCATTAAATCTTGAAGCAACAATTCCTACTTTCATTCCTTCTGGTGCTACTACTTTTCCTTCTAATACATTGATCTGTCTCATGTTTTTTTCCTCCTGTAATTAAAGTGTTTCTTCTATGATAAATACTGTTTATTCTCTTTTTACTGAAATTTGATTTCTTTAAAGATATGTCCCATCTTTTCCTGCTTCGTCTTCATATAAAATGCATCAAATTTCTGCGGTGCTATTTCAATCGGTACTCTCTCATGGATTGCAAGCCCGAAACCGGAAAGTCCATATACCTTCTCCGGATTATTTGTAAGAAGCCGGAGTGATTTTACTCCCAGATCCGATAGAATCTGAGCCCCTACCCAGTATTCCCTAAGATCCGGTGCAAATCCCAGACGGATGTTGGCTTCCACGGTATCGTATCCCTGTTCCTGAAGTTCATACGCTTTCAGCTTGTTGATCAGACCGATTCCCCTTCCCTCCTGTCGCATATACAGAAGAACTCCTCTTCCTTCTCTCTCGATCTGCTGCATCGCCGACTGCAGCTGCTTTCCACAATCGCAGCGGAGAGATCCGAAAGTATCGCCGGTCAGGCACTCGGAATGTACACGGCACAGAACATCTTCCCCATCGCCAATCTCACCTTTCACCAATGCCACATGATGTTCACCGGTGATGTCATTCACATACCCATAAATCTGAAATTCTCCATACTGGGTTGGCATCTTTGCACATGCTTCCCTTACGACATGTTTTTCATGGATCCTGCAGTAATCCTGCAGATCTTTGATCGTAATAAATTTCAGGTCGTACTTCTTCGCCAGCTTCCAGAGATTCTCTGTCCGCATCATCGTTCCGTCCTCTTCCATAATTTCACAGCAGATTCCACATTCTTTCAGTCCGGCAAGACGCATCAGATCAACCGTTGCCTCGGTATGACCATTTCTTACCAACACACCTCCATGCCTTGCCACCAGCGGAAATACATGCCCCGGTCTTCGAAGGTCCTGCGGTTTCGTTCCTTCTTCTGTCAAGCTGCGCATAGTATATCCGCGCTCTGCTGCTGAAATTCCCGTTGTCGTATCCACATGGTCAACGGATACCGTAAATGCAGTCGAATGGTTATCTGTATTTTCGGAGACCATCTGTGAAAGCCCAAGCCGTCCGGCCAGCGCTGCACTCATCGGTGTGCAGATCAGCCCTTTCGCATGGCATGCCATAAAATTGATATTCTCCTGAGTTGCAAATTCCGCCGCACAGATCATATCTCCTTCATTTTCCCGGTCCGGATCATCCGTTACCAGAACGATCCTTCCACGGCGCAATTCTTCAAGTGCCTCTTCTACGCTATTGTATTGATACTGTTTCTCCATTTGTTACTTCCTCCTGTCCGATCTATAACTTATTTTTATCCTGTTCTTCTGTATGCTTTCCATTCCGGTCCCGGAATTTCTTCGCATCAAATTCCATACTCCTCTAATAATTCCATGGTAAGTCCACCACATTTTCCAGCCGGTTCCGATGGTGTAAGAAACTTTTTAATATACTTCCCTACAATATCATTTTCCAGATTCACCCTGTCCCCAGCTTTTTTCTTCAGCAGTGTGGTCTCCTCTCCGGTATGAGGAATGACTGATACCTGAAAGCTTTTTTCACTTACTTCTGCCACTGTCAGACTGATCCCGTCAATACAGATTGAACCTTTTTCTACGATCAGTTCCAGAATCTCCGGCGTTGTCCGGATTTTTACCCATACCGCATTTTCTTCCTTTCTGAGTTCTTCAATCATTCCGGTCCCGTCAATATGCCCTGCAACGATATGTCCACCGAATCTGCCATCTGCCGCCATCGCGCGTTCCAGATTCACTTTCTCACCAATCTTCGTATCACCAAGGTTGGTTCTTCTCACTGTTTCCGCCATCACATCTGCGGTAAATCCATCCTTTTCCAGAGAAACCACCGTCAGGCAGACACCATTTACCGCAATACTGTCTCCGATCCTGGTTCCGCCGAGTACTTTTTTTGCCCGGATCGCAATCTTCCCGGATGATCCAGAAAGTCGGAGTGACCGGATAGATCCGGTTTCTTCTACAATTCCTGTAAACATTTACATTTCCTCCAAAACCTTATACTCTGCCAGAATATCTTCTCCAACTTGCGAGATTCTCATAAGCTGTAGCTTGATGGCATCGTCTACTTTCTCAACTCCAAAGCCTTCCACCGGAGTCTTTCCGCCTCTTCCGCCAAAAATTTTCGGTGCGATAAAAGCTTTCACCTCATTTACGATACCGGATTGCAGGGCATCCTCATTTAAAGTTCCACCGCCTTCAATAAGTACACTGTCAATTCCCAGCTCTCCAAGCTTTCTCATCAGAAGCTGCAGATTGATCTCCCCTTTTTCCGAAGGAACGCTGAGAAGCACGACTCCAAGCTTTTCCAGACTGTGTTTTTTCTCTTCTAAACAAATCGCATTTCCCTTTTCACCGGCATATGCAACGATCGTCCGGTATCTCCCTGCTGTCTGGCAGATCTGACTGTCCAGTGGGATCCTGAGCATACTGTCACAGATAATTCTGACCGGACTTTTCTTTCCCTCCAGACGCACATTCAGCATCGGATCATCTGCCAGAACCGTTCCGATTCCTGCCATGATCGCCATATAGTCATGGCGCATCTCATGTACCAGACTTCTTGCTTCCTCACCGGATATCCATTTTGATGCTCCTGTTTTTGTCGCAATCTTTCCGTCTGCCGTCATTGCGTATTTCATCACCACATAGGGCAGCCCTGTTGTGATATAGTGGAAAAAGACCGGATTTAACGCATCACATTCTTCGCGCAGGAAATCCTCTTCCACCCGGACGCCTGCCTCGCGTAAAATCTTTGCTCCTTTGCCGGACACTTTCGGATTCGGATCTCTCGATCCGATCACAACCCGTGCGATCTTCTGTTCCAGAATCGCTTCCGTACATGGTGGTGTCTTCCCATAATGGCAGCACGGCTCCAGCGTCACATAAAGTGTTGCTCCCTCGGCGCTTTCTGTCAGGGATGCGATTGCGTTCCGTTCTGCATGAAGCTCACCACATTTTTCGTGATATCCTTCCCCGATAATGCTTCCGTCCTTTACGATCACGGCACCAACCATCGGGTTTGGATTTGTCCATCCACGTCCTTTTTTTGCCAGTTCAATTGCACGACGCATGTAAAATTCATCTGTCATTTTTTCTCCTTTCTCATCTCTCCCGGAAACGTTCTCCGGTAAATGTACTCTGCTAAACATTTTAGATATGTTGCCGGATAAGTCTCTTTTCAAAAATGTGCTTTGGCATATAGGAAAAGCCCTGACAGATTCTCTTACCTGTCAGGGCTTTCTTTCTCAGTTATATCGCTGTACGCTCTGTCATACTTCTCGGAAATACCATTTTCTCATCGAATCCGGCCTCGGCATTTTATTTTCCGGAAAATAAAAACTCTGGAATGATTCCCATTCCAGAGCGTTTTACTTTTTATTCCTGCATATATGATAGAAACCGCTTTTATCAGCAACGATTCAACTTCTTCCATCCAGACTTTACTGTCGGCACTGGAATCTCACCAGTTCATGCCTTACGGCTCGCGGGCTTTACCGCCGGTGGGGAATTTCGCCCCGCCCTGAAGCATTATTTGGTTTTACTAAACTTACTATAGCACGTTACAGCAGTAATTGCAAGATTATTTTTTCGACAAACCCGTATGTTTATGCTATTCTTATATGGAGATATCAGAGTCCGCTTATTACCAGGCTGGTACAGATGGTTATTTCATTTAATCTGGCTTTAAGAAAGACGAGGAATTCAAAAACATGTTTCATAAATTTTTAAAATACATTTCCCAGAGTATTTCCGGAATGATCGGTGTCTCCGTCTACATTCTGGCAGATACCTTTTTTATCTCTTACAAATGCGGTGCAGATGGACTTGCTGCCCTGAATCTGATCCTGCCGGTGTTCGGTCTGGTCTTCGCAATCGGTTCGATGATCGGAATCGGCTCCGCCACACGATACAATATCAGCACAGCCAAAGGTTCACCTTCGGACTACTATTTTACCCAGTCCATCTTCTGGTGTCTCATATGCAGCATTCCTTTTATGCTCACCGGAATCTTCATTCCGCATAAAGCACTTGCACTTTTAGGGGCAGATGCCGGGCTCATCCGGCTTGGACGTAATTATATGCGTATCGTCCTGCTCTTTACCCCGTTTTTTATGTCAAACTATACCTTCACGGCATTTGCGAGGAATGACCATGCGACTTCTATCGCCATGATCGGTTCCATTTCCGGAAGCTTCTTTAATATTTTATTTGACTATATTTTCATGTTCCCTTTGAATCTTGGATTTCTGGGGGCTGCACTTGCAACCGCTCTTTCACCGGTTGTGACGATGCTGGTATGTTCGACACATTATCTTGGAAAGAATAACCATGTAGAGTTTCACTGGCGCAAGCCCTCTCTTCGCCGGATCATCGGATGCTGCCAGCTTGGTGTTTCTGCATTTTTTGCTGAAATTTCTTCCGCTGTCATTACGATTATATTTAACATGCTGATCCTGCGCATTGCGGGAAATATCGGGATCGCAGCCTACGGCGTAGTTGCAAATATTTCACTGGTCGCAATGGCAATCCTAAACGGACTTGCCCAGGGTGCACAGCCGCTGATCAGCCAGAGTTACGGAAAGGGTGAACATGATCTAGTCCGTAAATTTCTCAACTGGTCTCTTGCTGCAGCACTTCTGATCGAGCTTGTGATCGTTGTACTGATCTACGGATTTACGGATACCTTTATCAGTATCTTTAACAGCGAACATAATCTCCAGCTGCTTGCTTACGCCCATACTGGTCTTAGGCTTTATTTCCTGGGCTTTTTAGTCGCCGGTATCAATATTGTGCTGGTTGCCTATTTTTCCGCAATCGACAGAGCATGTCCTGCCGTCCTTGGTTCTGTTATGCGCGGCATTATCGCAATTGCTTTCTGTGCAATCCTGTTCTCACAGATTCTGGGGCTGAATGGAATCTGGCTTTCTTTCTTAGGATCGGAAATCATCACATTTTTTGTGATTCTGATTTTCCGGAAATCTTGATTTTGTAATTGACAATTTTTCTTTTATCATGTATTCTTTAATTATAGTAACGATTCTTATTATCAAGTTTTGAAAGTCAGGAGGAATGTCATATGGATAAAAAAGCACTTTACAATTTATCTTATGGAGTATTTATGCTTGCAACACGCTCTGGGAATGTAGTAAACGGATGTATTACCAACACCTGCATCCAGGTTGCGAATAATCCGGTACGGATCGCAATCTCTGTGCTGAATAGCAACTATACCTGTGATCTGATCAAAGAGAGCGGCATTTTTACGTTAAGCCTGCTTGACAAGACCTGCTCTTTTGAAACGATCCGGCATTTCGGTTTCCAGTCCGGCAGAGATGTTGATAAATTCGCAAATATCACTGCACCTGCAGATGAAAATGCAGTTCCTTACCTCGGATGGCAGACCTGTTCTGTTCTCAGCGCAAAAGTAGTTTCCAGACAGGATCTTGGAACACATACCCTTTTTATTGCTGAAGTAACCGATGCGAAACTTTTAAGTGACAATCCGCCTCTGACTTACGCAGATTATCAGGCACATGTAAAGCCAAAACCAGAACAGAAAAAAGAGGATAAGAAGATTATCGGATGGCGCTGTAAGATCTGCAATTATGTATACGAAGGAAGCAATCTTCCGGAAGAATTTACCTGCCCGCTCTGTGGACACGGCGCAGATGATTTCGAACCGATTTATGAAAATGCATAGCCTGTTGGAAATAGACGTTTCAAAAAGAGGGAGTGTATGACTTGAGTTTAAGTCACGCACTCCCTCTTCCAAATTTCCTGTTTTCCGATATTCCTTTTCTAAAATACCATCAGTTTATAAATATTTTCCACATCTTTCTGATCAAGAGTTGCAAATCCTTCCACTGTACCAGTATTTACATCTCCATAACAGCAGGTATGTGCCAGCTTTTCAATATCTTCTTCTTTGGCTCCAAGCTCTGCAAAATTCTTTGGCATCCCAATCGAAATTAAAAAGTTTCGAAGTGCCTCAATTCCTTCCAGTGCCGTTCTCTTTGGATCTGCAAAATCCATCTGACAGCCCCAGACACGGACTGCAGCCTGTGCAAAACGCATCACATTGTGTTCCAGTGTATAAGTAAATACAGCCGGCATAACAACCGCAAGCCCTGCACCGTGCGCGCAGTCATACAATGCAGATAATTCGTGCTCGATGTTATGGCTTGTCCAGTCCTGTGTACGTCCTACTCCGCAGGAATTATTGTGTGCCATCATACCTGCCCACATGATGTTTGCTCTTGCCTGATAATTATCCGGGTCTGCAATGACTCTCGGTCCTTCATGGATCATCGTCAGAAGAAGCCCTTCGATCATACGGTCTGTCACTTCTACTTCTTCGGTATTGGTCAGATAACGCTCATACAGATGTGCCATAATATCTGTAATTCCGCAAGCTGTCTGATATGCCGGAAGTGTCTGCGTAAGTGCCGGGTTCATGATCGTGAATTTCGGACGGAATGCTTCTCCGGTTGCCCCTCTTTTGAACATTCCTTCTTCTTTTGTAATAACAGAGTCCGGTGATCCTTCACTTCCTGCAGCTGAAATCGTAATAACTGTTCCGATCGGAAGTGCTTCCTCGACAAGCTTTCCTTCATAATAATCCCAAAAATCTCCATCGTATACTGCACCTGCCGCAATTGCCTTTGCGGAATCAATTGTACTTCCGCCTCCGACTGCCAGTACAAAATCTACTTTTTCTTTCCGGCACAGATCGATTCCTTCATATACAAGACCACTTCTCGGATTTGGCTTTACGCCGCCTAATTCTACATAAGAAACCCCTTCTCTGTCCAGAGATTTCTTAACACGATCCAAAAGTCCGGAACGAATGACAGAACCTCCGCCATAATGGAGTAGTACACGACTGCCGCCAAAACGTTTTACATACTTTCCGGTATCATTTTCTGTATCCTTACCAAAAGCAAAATAAGTCGGTGCATAAAATGTGAAATTTTCCATCTTTTATTTCCTTCTTTCCTCTTATGATTTTCTGCTAATTTTTAGTATAAATCCTTTTTTGAGACTTCGCAAGATGACGTAGAAAATATTATGCTCTCCCTGTTCTTCAGATAAATTTTCGTAATACATCCAAGCCAAAATCAGTATTTTTCTTATCCATAGCCGTATTTTCTCTTAGTTGTCCTCCAGTGCAAACTCTGCAAATTTCTCCATCTCTTTTGTCTTGAACTTATTTTTATGATAGAAAATCTGACGATACATCGTAATTTCTATATCTTTCACATCCAAAAGTGTGAGTTTCTTTTTCTCAATATCATCTTCTACTGCAAAACGTGGCAGGAATGAAACGCCTCCCCCACGCATCAGCATTTTTTTGATAAATGCAGTATCACTGATCTCCAGCATCGGAGAAAGCTCTTTTCTTCTTAACGCCAGCTGACCATCAAGTGCCTGCCTGTAATTGGCATTGCGCTCTGTAAGATAAAAAGACTCTTTCAGCAGATCATCAAGCAATAAATTTCTTTCTTTTGCCAGCCGGTGACTGACTGATGTCACAAACATAACCGGTTCTGCCTTCTCCATCACCTTGATCCAGTTGCTGTCCCATCTTGGTGTATCCAGAATATAGATCAGATCCAGTTCATTATGTTCCATCATCTGGATCAGCTTTTCCGGAGAATCTACCGTAATCCGGATAGAAACCCTGGGATACTGTTCCCTGAATTTCCTTATGATCTTTGGAAATTTCACCGTACACAGAGACTCGATCGTCCCAATGTGAAGTGGATTTTTCAATTCATCCGTATCATTCATGGATGCTTTCGCCTGATGAACATCATAAAGGATCCGGTTGGCATGCTCCAGAAATTCTTCCCCCTGCGGGGTAAGCACCACTTTCTTTCCTGTCCTGTCGAACAGCCTTTTCCCAAGTTCGTTTTCCAGCTGGCGGATCTGAACCGTCACTGCCGACTGCGAATACCCCAGCATCTCTGCCGTTCTGGAAAAGCTCTGCATCTGCGCGATCTGTGTAAAAGTCTGTAATTGACGTAATTCCATCTTCTGACTCCATTATGAAAAATTTTCAACGTCTTCATAAAATCTATGAATTTGTTTCACTCATAAGTTGATGGTACAATATAACTAATAAGACGTCAATCCTTTTTACTTACGTAAAACAATTATTTTACAGGAGGTTTACTATGTCCTTTATCAGTGTTTTTGATGTCATGGGACCGAATATGATCGGACCATCAAGCTCCCATACTGCAGGAGCCGCCAGAATTGCTCTGCTTGCAAGAAAGCTTCTCACCGGTTCTCTTAAAAAAGTAGAATTTACCCTTTATGGATCTTTTGCCAAAACCTATCATGGTCATGGTACGGACCGTGCTCTTCTCGGCGGTATTATGGGATTTGCCACCGATGACGTGCGCATCCGCGATTCCTTCCAGATCGCGACAGACAACGGAATCGAATATTCTTTCATTCCGAACAACGTAGAAACCGACGTACACCCGAATACCGTTGATATCCTGATGGTAAATGAAGAAGGGCAGGAGATGACGATCCGCGGAGAATCTCTCGGTGGCGGAAAAGCCCGCCTGTGCCGGATCAATGGTGTGGAGGTTGATTTTACCGGAGAATACAGCTCGATCGTCGTCGTCCAGAAAGATGCACCGGGCGTTGTTGCTTACATTACCAAATGCCTCAGTGAACTTGGAATCAATATCGCATTCATGCGTCTGTTCCGCGAATCCAAAGGAAATACCGCTTATACCATCGTAGAATCCGATGATCTGGTACCGGAAGATATCGCAGATACAATCAGAAGAAACAAAAATGTATACAACGTTATGGTTGTTCAGATGTAATTGGAAGGAGAATACAGATTATGGATTTTAGAAATGCAAAAGAATTATTAAAAGTCTGTCAGGAACAAGGCCTTTCAATTTCTGCTGTGATGCTTCAGAGAGAGCTCACAGAGGGAGAACAGGATCCGGAAGAGACAGACCGCAAAATGGATCGTGTTCTTGAGATCATGAAATCAGCCGCTTCTACTCCGATCCATACCCCGGTCAAATCCATGGGTGGACTGATCGGTGGCGAAGCAAAAAAGATCTCAGATCACAAAGATACCGGAAAAGGTCTTTGCGGAGATCTTCTGGAAAGAGCTGTCATTTACGCGATGGCAACTCTGGAAACCAATGCTTCCATGGGTGTGATCGTAGCTTCCCCGACTGCCGGATCTGCCGGTATCGTTCCGGGACTTCTGCTTGCCCTCCAGGAAACCTATGATCTTTCCGATGAACAGATCAAGCAGGGACTTTATAATGCCAGCGCGATCGGTTATCTTGCTATGCGCAATGCAACTGTCGCCGGAGCAGTCGGTGGATGTCAGGCAGAAGTCGGAATCGCATCTGCAATGGCGGCATCTGCAACCGTTGAACTGATGGGCGGATCCCCGGAACAATCCCTTGCCGCAGCATCCACTGTTCTTATGAATATGCTCGGTCTGGTCTGCGATCCGGTCGGCGGGCTGGTCGAATATCCTTGCCAGAACCGTAATGCTGCCGGTGTGGCAAATGCAACGATCGCTGCAGAAATCGCCCTTTCCGGAGTACGACAGCTGATTCCATTCGATGAAATGCTGGAAGCGGTGTACACTGTAGGAAAGCGTCTTCCGGCAGAGCTTCGGGAGACAGCTCTCGGCGGATGCGCAACGACACCGTCTGCATGCGCAGCCTGCCATATGTGTGATTAAGCTGTGTAATGTTTTGCAAATATAGACCAGCACACACTGCTTACAATTTTACGATATAAAAAGCTTCTTTTTCAGAAACGGCCCTCCTGTTTTTCTGAAAAGAAGCTTTTTTGTTTACTTATTTTGATTTTCTCACTTACTATTATGACATCTCATAATAATGTGCATAAATTCCACCCTGCTCAAGCAATTCATCATGATTTCCCCGTTCAGCGATTCCATTATTTGCAACCACAAGAATCTCATCCGCATTGCGGATCGTAGAAAGCCGGTGTGCGATCGTGATCGTGGTCCGGTTCTTCGCAAGCTCTTCCAGGCTCTGCTGGATCCAGCGCTCACTCTCATTGTCAAGCGCACTGGTCGCCTCGTCCAAAATCAATATCGGCGGGTTCTTAAGAAATACTCTTGCAATCGAAATTCTCTGCTTCTGTCCACCCGACAGACGGGTTCCTCGTTCTCCTACAAAGCTGTCATATCCATCCGGCAGGGACATGATAAATTCATGGATATTTGCCTTCTTCGCCGCATCGATAATTTCTTCCATCGATGCCCCCGGTTTTCCATAAGCAATATTTTCCCTGATCGATCCACAGAACAGATAGACATCCTGCTGTACCAGTCCGATCTGGCTTCTCAGACTTTCCAGTGTCAGCTTTCTTACATCCTGCCCGTCGATCGTGATCACACCTCCGGTCACATCATAAAATCTTGGAAGCAGGGAACAGATCGTCGTCTTTCCACTTCCCGACGGTCCCACAAGGGCAATGGATCTGCCAGCCGGGATCTTAAAAGATACCCGATCCAGTACCGGCGTATCATCATCGCTGTAATGGAAAGAAACATTTTTATATTCCACTTCACCCTTTACATTTTCAAGTGGCTCCGCATCCGGTGCATTTACAATCTCCGGCTCCGTCTCCACAACATCCAGAAAGCGCCGGAAACCGGAAAGACCTTTCTGCATCATCTCGGTAAGTTCCACAAGAATCTGGATCGGGCTGATAAAAATTCCGATGTAAAGCGCATACATGGCAAGATCGGCAGCTTCCATTTTCCCATGTGCAATCAGCCATCCGCCGAACACTAATGTGATCAGATACATCATTCCCTGGAAGAAAAGATTGCCACTCATAAAGCTTCCCATACAATGATAGTTTGCATCCTTGGATACCAGAAATCCTTCATTGCTTTTCTCGAATTTCTCCCGTTCAATCTTTTCATTTGCAAAAGACTGCACCACACGGATTCCCGCAAGTGTATCCTGCAGACTGGAATTGACATCCCCGATCTTTCTCCGGTTGTCCATAAAAGTCTCCTGCATCTGACGGTTCTGCTTATAAGAAAAGATCAGCATAAATACAACCATCACAAGCAGCGGAATCGCCAGTCTCCAGTTAATAAGAAACAAAAATGTAAACGAACCAACGATTTTAATTACGGATATAAATAAATTCTCCGGTCCATGGTGCGCAAACTCGGAAATATCAAACAGATCCGACACCAGCTTGCTCATCATCTGTCCGGAATTATTCTGGTCATAATAAGAAAAAGAAAGTCTCTCATAATGATCAAATAACTTCTGGCGCATATCCCGTTCCATATGTGCCCCCATCATATGGCCCTGATAACTGACATAATATTTACAAAATGTCTGTATGATATACATCACAAGCAAAGCCAGTCCGATCGGCAGAAGTGCTCCAAGGATCTGTGACGGATCCTCTGTAAATAAAGTCTTTGTCAGTGATCTTAAAATCTGTGGAAATGCAAGATCCACCAGACTGATGATCGCCGCACAGATCAGATCCAGAAAGAATACTGTCCTGTACGGCGCATAATATTTTACAAATTTTTTCAGTGTATGCATCACTTTCTTTTGTGCAATGTCCGGATTCCCCGTTTTATCACACTTTACCTCCTTGTCCCCAAAATCATATATTATTATATCGGGAATCTTTCGTTATTTCCACCTTATTCTCAAATTACTTTGGGAATTTTCCTTCCTTCATCTTTTTATTCTGCTGTTTTTATGCTATGATAGGACAGATTGTTATGAGAGTAACTTATTTATTTCACTTGAAAGGGGTATTTCTATGAATTTTATAACAAAAAGCTGGAAAGGCATCTTACTTTGTCTGGTCATCGCCGTTCCATGCTGGTTCCTCGGACAGACATTTCCAATCATCGGCGGACCGGTATTCGGTATCCTTGCCGGAATGATCATTACTTTATTATTAAAAGACAAATCCATGTTTCAGAACGGTATTACTTTTGTGTCAAAGAAGGTTCTTCAGTACGCTGTAATCCTTCTCGGTTTCGGACTGAATCTCTCCGTGATTCTGGAAACCGGAAAACAGTCACTGCCAATTATCGTAACGACGATTTCAACGTCCCTGATCATTGCATATCTGTTACATAAAGTTATGCACGTACCGGGAAATATTTCCACACTGGTCGGTGTCGGATCTTCCATCTGCGGAGGCTCTGCAATTGCCGCAACAGCACCGGTCATTGATGCGGATGATGAAGAAGTTGCACAGGCAATCTCTGTTATCTTCTTTTTCAACATGCTCGCCGCACTGTTCTTCCCATCACTTGGTGCACTGCTTGGATTTTCAACCAAAAGCGGGGAAGCCTTCGGTATCTTTGCCGGAACTGCGATCAACGATACCTCTTCCGTAACTGCAGCAGCTTCCACCTGGGATTCGCTCTACGCTCTCGGTTCTGCCACACTGGATAAGGCAGTTACGGTCAAACTTACCAGAACGCTCGCGATCATCCCGATCACACTGGTTCTCGCATTTATCCGGACACGCAGCTCCAAAGCCGAAGGAAAGAAAGTGGAATTTAAAAAGATTTTCCCGATGTTCATCCTCTACTTTGTTCTCGCTTCCGTAATCACAACGATCGCAACCTCAGCCGGCGTATCCGCAGATGTATTTACTCCGCTGAAGACACTCAGCAAGTTCTTCATCGTCCTCGCCATGAGTGCAGTCGGTCTGAATACGAATATCATCAAACTGATCAAAACCGGCGGCAAACCACTCGCTCTTGGTTTCTGCTGTTGGATCGGTATCACGATCGCCAGTCTTTCCATGCAGCATGTGCTTGGAATCTGGTAAATGAAAATCTTTCTCATACTTCAAAAGCCTTGCATAAAGCAGGGCTTTTTCTATAATACAGCTTGCCGATGCCAGCAAACTGTTCCTCTTATTATCCTTATGTCCAGAAAAGGGAATGTCCATGCCATAACACTAAACATTCCCTTTCCCATGGTTGATTTTTCATTATCTGTAATTCTCCGATTCCCACATTCGAAAACTCTCTCAGATTTTATTTTTCGATTCACCACTACTACACAACTTTTCTGATGGATATTTCTCCCTTTTTCCACATCTCGAAATACAGATCAAATCCTAATTTCATTATACTATCCAGACTTTCTCAAATTTCCATTTATATAGATGGCAAAAAGGGCAGCATACAGGATTTTGCTCCTGTATGCTGCCCTCATCATATGGTGTATTTGAAAGTTTTTAACGTGTTGTCATTATCCTTCGATACTGATATATTTCTTCTCTTCTACTGCCGGTTTTACTTCTTTCTTCGGGACAAAGAGTTTCAGGATACCATGCTTAAACTCAGCCTTGATATCTTCTTCCGTGATATCTTCACCTACATAATAACTTCTCTGGCAGGCTCCTGCGTAACGTTCACGACGGATGTACTTACCAGTTTCTTTCTCCTGCTCATCCTGATCCAGTCCTTTGGCAGCGCTGACTGTCAGATATCCGTCATTCAGTTCTGCTGTAACTTCATCTTTCTTGAATCCCGGAAGATCAATCTCCAGTTCGTATCCATCTTTTTTCTCTTTGATATCTGTCTTCATCAGATTGCCTGCATGATGTCCATACAGTTTTCTTTGGATCTTACGATCTGCTTTATCATCATAAAATGGAAAATCAAAGAAATCATCAAATAAGTTATCATTAAAAATACTAGGCATTAACATAAGTCGTTCCTCCTTATAAATCTATCTGAATTTAGCTAACTTTCTTTTTAAGCGGCTGCCTCATCTGGCAGCCTTGTAACCGGACGCTTACAATCCGCATTCTGATTATCCCTCAATGGAAATGTATTTCTTCTGTTCTACAGCAGGTTTTGCTGCTTCTTTCGGTACGAACAGTTTCAATGTACCGTCTTCAAATTTGGCTTTGATGTCTTCCTGTTTGACACCGTCGCCTACATAAAAGCTTCTGCTGCAGGATCCACTGTAACGTTCACGGCGGATGTACTTGCCATCTTCAGCTTTTTCATCTTTCTTCGTGTTCGTCTCAGCACTGACTGTCAGATAACCATCTTTCAGTTCTGCTTTTACATCTTCTTTTTTAACTCCAGGCATGTTCATCGTTACTTCATAGCCTTTATCGGTATCTTTTACATCCGTTGTCATAAGTCCGGATTCACTGTAATCATATCCTCCAAATGGTTCTCCAAAGAAATCATCCAATAAGTTCTCTCCAAAAATACTAGGCATTAACATAAGTCATATCTCCTTTCAAAAGACATTTATTAATTTATTTAGCACATTCGGATTTACTCTGAAGTGTTGTTGTCATCTCAAACACCGGTCGGTGGAATCTTTATCATCTCTTTTTGTTCCCCTTCCTTTGTTCTAGCTGTAATATAACACTTATTATTAGC